>JADKLW010000029.1_pt2 | contig 92496 bp, 77 predicted proteins | sample 8641881 | NCBI WGS metagenome assembly JADKLW01 (sample SAMN16272185, study PRJNA661076) | feces metagenome | isolation source: fecal sample from diarrhoea affected cattle B | host: Bos taurus | place: South Africa: Lokaleng Village, Mahikeng | collected 2019-09
TCGTCGCGAGGAAGGGCAGACCGATACGGTTGAAGTCGATAGCAGCGTCGCCGTTGCCGCCGCCGTCGTCGCTACGGAAACCCTTGCAGCCGCCGATACCACGCAGGCCGACGCCAACGTGGCAGACAGCGATCTGATCACCGAGACCGGTGCAGAAGGAGATCAGCAGGATCCCGAGCGCAAACGGCGCCGTCGCCGTAGCCGTCGTGGCCGTCGCAGCACGGAAGGCAGCACCGAAAACAGCACGGAAGAAAGCAGCAGCGATTCGGACGATAACGAAGCATTCGTGTCGCACGAAACTCCGGCTTTCAACCCCGGCGTACTGCCCACCATCGCCAGCGGCCAGGGTCAATTCCAGGAATCCCTCTCGGAAGCCGGCGAAGTCCGTGATACGCAAGCTGTGCAGGAAGGCAGACAAGAGGCGCCAGCCCAGGTTGCTGCCGCTGAGCCGGTCGCGGTCGAAGCAGCCGCTACAGAACCGGTAGCGGTCGAAGAGCCTGTCGACGAAGCCGTGATCAGCCAAGCTGCCCCGGCCCAGCCGCCAGCCGATGAGCCGGCAGTCCTTGCACCAGCGTCTGTCGAACCGTCCGTGACTCCTGACACTGCGATCACAGCAAGCCCAGAGTCGGAAGTTCCGGCACAAGAGCCCGCTGCGGTGGAAGAAGTGGCAGCCGAGCAAGCACCCGTTGCAGCGTCGTCAGCAACCAACGGCAGCACCGCGCCGCTGGAAAGCGTCCTGGCCGCCGCCGGCATGGAACTTGTCGAAACGCGGTTCCCGGCTGCACCGGCTTCGAGCACCCCGCCAGTGAAACTCGGGCGTGGCCGCAAGCCGGCTCCCGTCGTCGCTGAAGAACCCTTACAGCAGGTAGAAACGCAGTAAGAAAATGGGGTCAGGTCTTGCAATCACGCATGCGTGATTGCAAGACCCCATAGAGAACCCCAGCAGTCCAGCAAGCCTGAGCACTTCTGTGGTCGGGCTTTTTTATTGCCTGGAGCAAATCCCACCGGGAAAATACGAGTTGTGACGATATGTAGCAAATGCTATATATGCGTGGCCTGACACGTCACCGTCTGCCCTATGGTACCCACCGTAACTTCCCGCCACCTACAGTTGTGCCTTAGCCTCCTGATCTGGTCGGCGGTGTCTGCGTATGGGCTACCTGCGTCTGCCCAAACGTTCCCTTCTTGTGGCGCTGGCTCTGGCAACTACATCAAAACCGATCCTGACCCCTGCTCCCTAGACGACGGCAGCGACTTCGACACCGTCGTTGTTCAGGAAGGCGGCGTAGAAGTCGGCACAGGCGTCGCCGTGCGAAGCGCAAACATGCAAGTTGCCACAGTCGGGACCGACAATGCAATGCTGTCAGTAACGGGAGGCCTAGCCGCATTAAGCATCCACGGCGATTTGATTCTCGGATCTTGGGCCGGCGCATCGGACCCCAACGCAATTAACGTCAGCAGCGGTGGCCTGCTTCGCACAGGCTCGGCCGTTATCGGCGCAGGCAGCGGTTCGGCAGCGGAACACATGGCATTATTCAATGTTGAGGGCACAGATTCCACGTGGCTGAACCGAGACCTACTTACCATCGGTGACACCGGGGATGCGCTCCTCCGTGTGAGCAACGGCGGTTTGGTATCGACGGGTTCAATGTCAATTGGAAGGAACGCGAGTGGGACGGTAATGTTGATCAACGGAGCCCGATTGGCATCCAAATCGGGGATTAGGGTCGGTAGCGCAGGGACACTCGCCATAGGGGCGGGATCATCGCCCGCGGGCACTATGTTGGCACCCTATATCCAGCTAGAGAATGGCGGGCAGCTTTTCTTCGACCATAACGACACTCACTACGAGTTCGCGATCCCCATATACGGTGACGGCTTTGTGACATTGACTGGCGGCACAACCATTTTCACTGCCGATAGCCGTTACACCGGCACCACGACTGTGAATGCCGGAGCAACGCTGCAGTTAGGAGATGGCGGAACGACTGGTTGGCTCACCACCGACTTTATTGAAAATGACGGGACACTAATATTCGACCGGGCCGACAACGTTGACTTCACCAGCTGGATTTTCGGGGACGGCATCATTATCAAGAACGGGGCCGGCACTGTCAGGATGTCCGACTCTTCCATCACCATCGAACCCGAGCTCCACATCAATCGAGGCCGCATGATCCTCAATGGTATCTTCGACGGACTGGTCACAGTAAATAATGGTGGCGCGCTTTCCGGCACAGGCGTGGTAGGTGCCGCCCGTATTAACGCCGGCGGGACTCTGGCACCCGGCGACCCGATAGGTACCATCAACATTTGCTGCGAGATCGTATTCGAGCCCGGGTCTTTTCTAGACATCGACGCGGATACCGACGCCGGACTTGTTGACCAGGTGTCAGTATCCGGCAAAGCCGAACTGAACGGCACAGTCAGGCTTCGTTTACATCGCAATGGCAACCTTTATATGGGCCGCCATATGATCCTCCATTCCGAGGACGATGTGATCGAAGATGAGTTTCAAGCTCTAGACTCCCCCTATATCTTCCTGGACACGAGCCTGGACCACGACTACACCACCCAAGAAGTCTTCCTGAACATCGCCCGCAATGCCCGCCCGTTTTCCGCCGTAGCCCGCACGCCCAACCAGCGCAGCGTCGCCGGCGCGCTAGCCAGCCTGCCGGACAGCAGTCCGCTTTACCAATCCATGCTGCGGCTAACTGACGAACAACAAGCGCCCCAGCTCTTGAACTCACTATCCGGTGAAGTGCATGCCAGCAGCCAGACTGCTCTGTTCGCGTCGTCCCAGTACGCGAGCAAGCTGCCGCTGCGTCACTTGCGCAGCAACCTGAACGCCGGCTGGATGCCGGGCGGGCTTTTGGCATCGGCTGGACAGCACATGCCGGCAGCCGCCATGCCGCAACACGCTTCCTTGCCCTTATGGGCCGACGTAGTCGCCGCCCGCCAAACTCGCCATGGCAACGACAACGTCGGTTCAACCGTGCAAACAACCAGCGGCGTCTTTGTCGGAGGCGATGTGCCAGTGGGTGCCAACTGGCGGCTCGGTGGTGCCGTAGGTTACACCCATAGCCGCAGCCAGGTCGACGACCGTGGCAATGCCAGCGCCACCAACGACGCCGCCAGCGTGGCGCTATATGCAGGCCGCAACTTCAAAACCACTGCGGGAACGCTGCAAACCTTACTGGGTGCAGCCTATACCACCGCCGAGGTCAGCACCACCCGCCATGCAAGCGTCCACGGCGACACACAGCGTCTTACGGCTGACTATCGGCCAAGCGCCATGCAGACGTTCGGCGAACTCGGTTTCGCGATGCCTGCGGGCAGCGGCACCCTGGCGCCCTTTGCCGGGCTAGCCGCCACCTGGCTGCGCACTCCGGCATTCAGTGAAAGCGGCGGCACGGCTGCCCTGCACAGTGCCGGCTCGCGCAGCAGCATCGTCAGCACCACCCTGGGCTTGCGCGGCGCCCTGCCCTTACGCCTTAACCAGACCGAAGCCCAACTGCACGGCAGCGTGGCCTGGAGGCATTCGACGGGCGACCTCACTCCGACGACAAGCTTGGCCTTCAGTCAGGGGGATTCGTTTGCGGTACGAGGAATTCCCGTCGCGCGCAACGCGGCGCTGGTCAGCGCAGGGCTAAGCATGCGTCTCAGCCGCCACGCCGCGCTGAACCTGGCCTACGAGGGCGAGCTGGCAAGCGGCGCCGCCGAACACGGCGGCCGCGTGAGCCTTAGCTGGCGGTTCTAGGCGGAGCGCTGGGTGACCTAAGCTTTGACGGGCAGGTCGGAGCCAGAAGTAGCCACCACGTCCATGGGCTGGCGCGTCAGCAAAGCCAAAAGATGGGCCAGTTCGACGCGCATTTCGCGACGATCTATGACCATGTCGATGGCGCCCTTCTCTTGCAGGAACTCTGAACGCTGAAAACCTTCCGGAAGCTTTTCGCGCACGGTTTGCTCGATGACGCGAGGGCCCGCAAAGCCGATCAAGGCCCTCGGTTCGGCGATCACCACGTCGCCCATAAAGGCGAAGCTGGCTGATACGCCGCCCATGGTCGGATCGGTCAGGATGCTGATAAAAGGCAAGCCGGCAGCCGACAGGCGCGTAAGCATGGCATTGGTCTTGGCCATTTGCATCAGCGACAGCAAGCTTTCCTGCATGCGTGCGCCCCCCGAGGCTGCCACGCAAATAAAGGGGGTGCGGTTGGTGATGGCATCTTGCACGCCACGCGCAAAACGCTCGCCCACCACCGACCCCATCGATCCGCCCATGAACTCAAATTCGAAACAGGCCAGCACCACCGGTACCGCAAGGATACGTCCGCTCATTACCACCATGGCTTCACTTTCGCCGGTCTGCTTGGTGGCTTCAGCCACCCGCTCGGGATAGCGACGGCTATCCTTGAACTTCAGCGGATCCATGGGGCGCGTATGCTGCCCGATCTCGACACGCCCTTCGGGGTCGAGCAAGGCTTCAATGCGCGCCCGTGCGCCTATGCGCATATGGTGGCTGCACTTGGGACAAACGTTAAGCGTCGCCTTCAGATCCTCTTTGTACAGCACCGATTCGCACGATGGGCACTTGACCCACACCCCTTCGGGAACGCGGCGTGCGCCATCATTGCTGCGGTTGATGCGCGGAGGCAGTATTTTTTCGATCCAGCTCATTATTTGTTCCTGATCATTGCCCGATCAGCCGTCGGGCCAGTTCTGATTTCTGTACTGCGCGTTGCCGCGCGGAAGTTTCCGGGGCTGTTTCTCAGGCCTCGTCCAGGGCGGCGCGGATACCGCCCAGCCAGCTTGCGGCGGCCTCGATGGCGGCGGCGTCCGTCGCTGCGGCATCCAGGCCTTTTTGCTGCGCATCGGCCACGGCCTCTTCCATGGTTTCTATCAATTTGCTGCCAATCACCACGGCGTCGGCACATTCGGCCAAACGTTTCGCGCTGGCGGCATCGCGTATGCCAAAGCCTACACCCACCGGTACCGCAACATGGCGCCGTATCTCGGCAAGGCGTCGGGCTACGTCTGCCGTATCGATGTTGCCGGCACCTGTCACGCCCTTGAGCGAAACATAATACACATATCCTCGGGCCACCTGGGCCACTTTTCGTATGCGCTCTTCAGTGGAGGTGGGAGCCAACAAGAAAATGGGGTCGATGGATTGTTCGCCCAACTGAGCTGCGAAATCGACGATTTCTTCGGGCGTGTAGTCCACGACCAGGATGCCGTCCACGCCGGCCCTGCCGGCCCGTTCGGCGAACTGGCGCTGACCCATACGCTCCACCGGATTGGCGTATCCCATGAGAACGACGGGTGTCGTGTCGTTCTGTCGACGGAATTCGGCAACCATATCCAGCACCACACTGAGGCTGACGCCACGCGCAATGGCCCGATCGCCGGCGCGCTGGATGACCGGACCGTCCGCCATAGGGTCGGAAAACGGTACGCCCAGCTCGATGACATCGGCGCCTGCCTTGACCAGCTCGTGCATCAACTTGGGCGTAGCGGCAACCGACGGATCGCCCGAAGTAATGTAAGGAATAAGCGCCGTGCGACCGGCGCAGCGGGCAAAAGCGGCGGTAAGCCGCGGGTTGGAAACCGTCATTTGTTCACCTTGTTCTTACAGACTGATGCCGCTGAAGTCCGCGACGGTGTGCATATCTTTGTCGCCCCGTCCCGATAGATTGACCAGAATGATCTTGTCTTTGGCCAGTGTGGGGGCAAGCTTGGCGGCGTGCGCAATCGCGTGGGACGACTCGAGCGCGGGCATGATGCCTTCGGTACGGCAGCACTCATGGAAGGCGGCCAGCGCCTCTTGATCGGTAATGCAGGCGTATTCGGCCCGGCCAATATCTTTAAGCCAGGCATGCTCGGGACCCACGCCCGGGTAATCCAGGCCGGCGGAGATCGAATGTGTTTCGATGACTTGGCCGTTCTCGTCCTGCATCACATAAGTGCGATTGCCATGAAGCACCCCTACTGCGCCGACATTCAGTGAGGCGGCATGCCGGCCCGTTTCCAGACCATCGCCTGCGGCCTCGACCCCGACCAGCCTCACGTTCTCGTTGTCGATATAGGGATGAAATATACCCATGGCGTTCGAGCCGCCACCGACCGACGCCACGATGTAATCGGGCTGCCGTCCCGCGTCGACGGGCATCTGCTCCTTGCATTCCTTGCCGATCACCGATTGGAAGTCGCGCACCAGCGAGGGATAGGGGTGAGGGCCGGCTACCGTTCCAATAATATAGAAGGTGTTTTCAACGTTGGTGACCCAATCGCGCATGGCCTCGTTAAGGGCGTCCTTAAGCGTGCGCGAGCCGGAGTTGACCGGGACGACCGTAGCGCCCAGCAGCTTCATGCGGTACACATTGGATGCCTGACGGCGGACGTCCTCGCTGCCCATGTAGACCACGCATTCCAGCCCATAGCGCGCGGCAACAGTGGCCGTGGCTACGCCATGCTGGCCGGCGCCCGTCTCGGCAATGATGCGGGGCTTGCCCATGCGGCGGGCCAGCAGAATCTGCCCTATGCAGTTGTTGATCTTGTGCGCGCCCGTATGGTTGAGGTCTTCGCGCTTGAACCAGATTTGCGCGCCGCCCAACTTTTCAGACCACCGCCGGGCATGATAGACCGGACTGGGCCGACCCACGAAGTGCTTGAGCTCGTAGTGGAATTCAGCCAGGAAGTCGGGATCAGCGCGGTATTTTTCGTAGGCGGCTTTCAGTTCATCCAGGGCGTGTACCAGGGTTTCGGCAACGAAGGAACCGCCGTATTGGCCGAAGTGCCCCTGCGGGTCGGGCATGTTGTAGGGTATCAAAGCATTACTCTCTGGTTAGGCAAGCCGATGCGACGCGGCCGGTGACAGCCACGTCTGCGTCTGCCGACATTTTAACAGCGTGGCGGGCCAGGGCGTTTGGCATCAATGGCGGCTGGCGCTGACGCCCGCCAGCTCGTTCAGGGCAGCCAGCGCACGCGCGATCTGATCCCCACTCTTGACTTCGATGGTCACGACCAGATGCGCCAACGAGCGCCGACTATGGGTATTGATGGAAACGACATTCAGCCGCTGCTTGGCGAAGATCTCCGACAAGTCGCGCAAGAGCGTCGGACTTTGCTGGGCATGAATACTGATATCGACCGGGTAGAGCGCTTCGCCGGTATCACCCCAATCGACCGGAATAAGCCGCTCGGGATGGCGCCGCGCCAGGGCGGCATACGAGGGGCAGTCGCTGCGATGTATCGACACACCTCGGCCTCGGGTAACGAAGCCGGAAATCACGTCGGGCGGCGCCGGCCTGCAGCAACGGGCCAACTGCGTCAGCAGTGCATCAACGCCCACCACCAGCACGCCGCTCTTGCCGGTACGCCCGACGTTACTGACACCACTGGCATAGACACGACCCTCGATTTCGGCCCCGACCTGCTCCGGCTCAGTGGCCTTGGGCTTGGCGCCGGCCAACACGTAATCGATCTGGCGCAGGCTGAACTCTTCCTTGGCAACGGCAACGTACAGGTCTTCGGCCTTGGCAAAGTTCAGTTGCTGCGCCAGCCACTCCAGGTTGACGGCCGTCTTGCCCAGGCGCTGCAGCTCTTTCTCGACCAGAGCCTGGCCCTGCGATATACGTTGCTGCAGCTCAATAGCGTTGAACCATGCCCTTACCTTCGCGCGTGAACGCGGGCTGGCCAAATAGCCCAGCTGAGGGTTCAACCAGTCGCGCGAGGGCCCCCCCGACTTGGCGGCAATGATCTCCACCGTCTGGCCCGTAGTCAGGCGGGTAAGCAAGGGGACCATCTGCCCGTCCACACGCGCCCCCCGGCAGCGATGCCCCAGGTCAGTGTGCAGGTAATAGGCGAAATCCACAGGGGTAGCGCCCGCTGGCAACTCGATGACACGCGCCTGAGGCGTCATGACATAAATACGCTCGCTGGCGGTATCTCGGGGGCCAACCGCCGGTCCACTTTCTGGTATGCCGGCTGGCGCGGGCTCGGCCTTGCCGGGGGCGCCCGACGTGCCGTCGCGCTCCCAGGCCAGCAACTGCCGCATCCAGGCGATCTTCTGATCGTAGCCGCTGGCGGCGGCCACCTGACCACCCCGGGCCCCGGCCTCTTTATAGCGCCAGTGCGCCGCCATACCGTATTCGGCAAACTGATGCATCTCGTCCGTGCGGACCTGCAACTCGAATGTGCGGCCCTGCTCGTCCGTAACCACGGTATGCAAGGAGCGATAGCCATTGGGCTTGGGCCGCGAAATATAGTCGTCGAACTCTTCGGGCAGCGGGGTCCATAAGGAATGTGCCAGGGCCAATACCGCATAGCAGGCCCGTTCGTCCTTCACAATTACGCGCAAGGCGCGCAAATCGTAGAGCTCGCTGAAATCAATATCCTTGATCCGCATCTTGTTCCAGATGCTGTATATGTGCTTGGGTCGCCCCGTCACCTCGGCGCTGATGCCGGCATCCGCCAGGGCAGTCTGCAAGGTATCGACCGTCGAGCGGATAAAGGCTTCGCGCTCCACGCGCTTTTCCTCCAACTGCCGCGCAATTGCCTTGTAGGTATCCGGATGCAGGAAGCGAAAGGCCAGGTCTTCCATTTCCCATTTCAGTTGCCAGATGCCCAGACGGTTGGCCAAGGGCGTATAAAGCTGCATGGTTTCGCGGGCAAAATCCGGGGGGCAGGAAATTTTGGAACCGGCATACCAGCGCAAGGACTGCAGACGCGACGCCAGCCGCATCACCACGATGCGCAAATCGGCGGCCATGGCCAGCAGCATCTTGCGCTGCATTTCCTTCTGGTCCGTACCGCCCGTCGTCGTCTCCGTGGCCTGACCGGCAAGCTTGCCCAGCCGCAATAGCGCACGCGTGCCCTGCACCAAGGTAAGAACGTCCTGCCCGAACTCCTTGCGCAGGCGCTCCGTTTGCGCTGCCCCGGGCGCCGAGGCATCCGTGGGCAATACGGCCAGCAGCGCGCTGGCCCGGGTTTCAGCGTCGGTGCCCAACTCTGCAAGTGTGCAAGCGACAGCTGCGCAATGCGCATCCAGCGGTTCACCTGTCGAGGCGACCAGTCCGCTCAGTGCCGGCTGCACCCATACGGCAGCGCGGCGCAGGATGTCCTGCCCCGTTGCGTCCAGGTCTTTGCCGGCCCGGGCGAACCAGGCGGCATCAAATTGGGCCGTGTCGGATTGCGGTGAGTCTTTGGTGGGCATGACAACTCTATACTACCGTGTCTGGCAGCACCATGGTCGCAAAGCACGATGACTTCCACGCAAAAAACAATACTGATCGTATGGCACTCGCGCACTGGCGCCGCGCGGCAACTGGCGCAAGCAGCCGAGGACGGCGCCCGCCGCATTGTAGCCGAGCTCCATACCCTCGAAGCGCTGCGTCTCATCGTCAAGAAAGCGGATGCGGTCGCGCCGGAGGATCTATTGGCGGCGGATGGCTATTTGTTTTGTGCGCCGGAAAACCTCGCAGCCTTGAGCGGCGCGATGAAAGAGTTCTTCGATAGCAACTATTACGCCGTGCTCGACCAGCTTAATGGACGGCCCTACGGCTTGTTGATCAGCGCAGGATCCGATGGCACCGCGGCTGCACGGCAGGCGGAGCGCATCTGTACAGGCTGGCGCCTCGTGCCCATTGCGCCCACGCTGATCGCCAACGTTGCCGCCCAAACGACCGAAGCGATCCTGGCGCCGAAGCAGATTTCCAACGAGCATCGCAAGGCAGCCGACACCATGGGCGGCACCTTGGCCGCGCTGCTGCTGTAGCCTCAAGACGCGCCAGATTCAGGCAGGGGGCAGCTCGAAGACCTGGCGCAGGTAGGCCAGATAAGCGGGATCGTCGCACATGGTTTTCTCGGGCGCATCAGACACCTTGGCCACCGGTTGCCCATTGCACCGAACCATCTTCATGACAATCTGCAAGGGCTCGTGGCCCAGGTCATTGGTGAGATTGGTGCCTATCCCGAACGACACCTTGCATCGGCCCGCAAAGCGCTTGGCCAGCTCTATGGCCCGGGGAAACGTCAGCGCGTCTGAAAAAACCAGCGTCTTGGTACGCGGATCGGCGCGATTGGCCGCATAGTGCGCCAGCAGACGTTCGCCCCAGACGAAAGGGTCGCCGGAGTCGTGTCGGGCGCCGTCAAATAGCTTGCAGAAATACATGTCGAAGTCACGCAAGAAAGCATCCATGCCGTAGACATCAGACAAGGCTATGCCCAGGTCACCGCGGTACTCTTTGGCCCAAACTTCCAGGGCATAGACTTGGGAATCCCGCAAGCGCGGCCCCAGTGCCTGGCAAGCTTGCAGATACTCATGGCCCATGGTGCCCAAGGGCGTCACGTTGTGCTTCATCGCCAGCTTGACGTTGCTGGTGCCGGCAAAATGAGCGCCCATTTGCGCCTTCATGGTTACGACCACTTCTTCGTGCCATATCTTGGAGAAGCGGCGCCGCGTACCATACTCAGCCACCCGAAAATCGGCCAGCGCGGGGTCGTCAACGACCAATCGCATCTTCTTTTGCAGGCGCTTGCGCCCTTCTTCCCAGCCCGGCTCGGTGCAGACATTACGGAAATAGACTTCGTTAACGATGGCAAGGACGGGGATCTCGAACAGAATGGTGTGCAGCCACGGCCCGCGCACGGTGATGTCGATTTCGCCTGGCACGGCAGACTCAGTAACTTTGATGCACTTCTCGGGCATATGAAACAGCCCAAGAAAGTCGACGAAATCGCTCTTCATGAAGCGCAGTCCGCGCAAATACTGAAGTTCGGATTCGGAGAAACGAAGCTGGCACAGTTCGTGGATTTCGGCGCGTATTTCGTCCAGGAAGCGCGCCAGATTGATATTAGGCGTACGGCACTTGTATCGGTATTCGACCTGCGCGGCAGGGAAATGATGCAGTACGACTTGCATCATGGTGAACTTGTACAGATCGGTATCGAGTAACGAGGTGATTATCATCGCAGTGCATCAGGAATTTTCCTTACCATAGCACACGGCGGAGCACTTTCATTGGTCCTTGAAAGCCGCAATGGATAACCAGCTTCGGCGACAGGTCAATTGGGGCTTACCTGCGTTTAATGGTTAAAATCAGGCCAATTGATGTTGGAGTCTTGTAATGACACACGTGGTCACCGAAAACTGTATCAAATGCAAATTCACGGATTGCGTCGATGTATGCCCCGTGGATTGCTTCCGCGAGGGAGCCAACTTCCTGGTCATCGACCCGGACGAATGCATAGACTGCGCAGTTTGCGTGCCCGAATGCCCCGCGAATGCCATCTTCGCGGAAGAGGACGTCCCCCAGGATCAGGTGCAGTTTATTGCCCTTAACGCCGAACTCTCCCCCGAGTTCGGCATGATTAATCGATCCAAGAAACCGCTGCCCGACGCGGACGACTGGAACGGCATCCCCGACAAGCTGCCGCATTTGCAGCGCTAGCGGCATTTGCACAACAGTCCAATCTCGGCTCTCCCTAGGTAAGCCGCCCGGCCCGCTGCGGCGGGCCGCCAAATTGCTGGCATTTCCCGCGAATCTGTGATTAGCTTATGCGATGCACGAGTGTAAACGCTTTGTTACATGGCGTTGCGCTGGTGTTCGGAGCTTGGGCGTTTTGCCTCGTCCCGAACAAGAAATACACAAAGGGAATACCTACATGTTGTACGACCTGCACGAGCTTCAAAGGTCTTTCCTGACACCTTTGGCCGCATTCACCGACACGGGATCGCAGCTATTCTCGCACCCGTTCAGCCCCTTGGCCTACACGCCGATGTCACGCCAGATTGCCGCCAGCTACGAACTTATCCATAGGCTGGGCAAAGAGTACGAAAAGCCTGAATGGGGGCTGGACGACACCGACATCGACGGCACCCGCGTAGCGGTTAGCAGCGAGGTCGAGCTGGCGCGCCCCTTCTGTAATTTGCTGCATTTCCAGCGCGATGCCCAAGCTGCGGCCATCAAGGACGATCCGCGCGTGCTGCTGGTAGCGCCCCTGTCGGGCCACCACGCCACGCTGCTGCGAGATACCGTTCGCGCCTTGCTGCCTCATCACGACGTCTACGTCACCGACTGGCTGGACGCCCGCATGGTTCCTGCGAAAGAAGGGGCTTTCCATCTGAATGATTACGTGCGTTATGTGCAAGAGTTCGTTCGCCACCTTGGGCCGGACGTGCATGTGATCTCGGTCTGCCAGCCTACCGTGCCCGTGTTGGCCGCACTGGCCTTGATGGCCGCCAATAAAGAGCGCTGTCTGCCGCGAAGCATGACCATGATGGGCGGCCCTATCGATACGCGCAAGTCGCCCACCCAGGTCAATCGGCTGGCAACCACCAAGCCTTATGCCTGGTTCGCGGACAACCTCATACATCCGGTCCCCGCGCGTTACCCAGGCGCTGGCCGCAAGGTCTATCCGGGCTTTCTTCAGCATGCGGGCTTTGTCACCATGAACCCCGATCGCCACCTGCAGTCACACTACGACTTCTATCGTGACCTCCTGAAAGGCGACAACGACGACGCCGCCGCGCATCGCCGCTTCTACGATGAATACAACGCGGTGTTGGACATGCCCGCCGAGTTCTATCTGGACACCATCAAGATGGTGTTTCAGGAACATCAGTTGCCGCTCGGACTGTGGCAAGTGGACGGGCAAACCGTCGATCCGAGTGCCATCAAGAGCATAGCGTTGTTGACCATAGAGGGCGAGCTGGACGACATTTCGGGCCAAGGGCAGACACGCGCGGCTCACGATTTGTGCAGCGGCATCCCGCCGGCGCGCAAAAGGCATTACACGGCCCCGAACTGCGGCCACTATGGCATATTCTCGGGCCGGCGCTGGCGCGAAACGATATGTCCTAAAATAGCCGGATTCATACGCGAGGCCGCGTAAGGCGCCGGCCTGTTGCACTGTGTTGTCGGGCGCCCTTGCGGCGCCTGGTTTTTTTATGCCGCTGACTTCTCTTGTTGATCGCATCGACGCGATCCTTCCCCAGACGCAATGCACCCAATGCGGCTACGACGGCTGTCGTCCGTATGCCCGGGCGATTGCCGACGAGCATGAAGCCATCAATCGCTGTCCGCCGGGCGGCCCGGACGGCATACGCCTGTTGGCAGAGCTGCTGGAGGTCCCTCAACTGCCACTGGACGAAAGCTGTGGTAGCCATCAGGCATTGAATGTGGCCATGATCGACGAGGCCCATTGCATAGGTTGCACCCTGTGCATACAGGCCTGTCCGGTCGATGCCATTGTCGGCGCCAACAAGCTCATGCACACGGTGATTGCCGATCGATGTACCGGCTGCGACCTGTGTGTGGCGCCATGCCCGGTCGACTGCATTGCCATGGTGCCGGCAAACCGCCTGTGGACGGCCAATGACGCGGCGTCGGCGCGGCGCCATCATCAACAAAGACAAGCACGACTGGCAGCCTTGCACGACGAATCGTCCGGCCTGGCCGCCCGCACACTGGCCAACAAGGCGCCCGTATCCCGCGCAGCCGACGACGACGCGGCGACCCGCAAGCAGGTCATTGCCGATGCGCTTGCCCGGGCGCGAGCGCGCCGCCAGCATTCATGAACCGCGCCAAACGCAGCGAAATCTTCGCCCGCTTTCAAGCCGCCAACCCATCGCCCACGACTGAGCTCGAATACGAGACCACCTTCCAATTGCTGATCGCGGTTCTGCTGTCTGCCCAGGCCACCGATCGCTCCGTCAACCTGGCGACGCGCAAGTTTTTCCCGCAGCACGGTACCCCGGCCGGCTTGCTGGCCCTTGGTGAAGACGGCGTGGCCGATTACATCAAGACGATAGGCCTGTACAAGACCAAAGCCAGGAATGTGATCAAGACCTGCCAGATCCTGCTGGAGCAGTACGACGGTGAAGTGCCGGATGATCGTGAAGCGCTGGAATCCCTGCCGGGCGTCGGGCGCAAGACGGCCAATGTTGTACTGAACACGGCATTCGGCCATGCGACCATCGCAGTCGACACACACATCTTCAGGGTGTCGAACCGGACCGGCATCGCGCCGGGCAAGACGGTGCTTGATGTCGAGCGCAAACTCGAGAAAGTCGTACCCGCGCCCTATATACAAGATGCCCATCATTGGCTCATTTTGCATGGCCGCTACATTTGTGTGGCGCGCAAACCGAAATGCCCCCAATGCGGTATTGCCGACTTGTGCGAGTATCGGCACAAGACGCTCCCGACGCAGAAATAAGCAGAGCACTTCACGTGCCCCCGCCCAGCGTTTAAGGGTTTTCCAGACCCTATGAGAAACCCGCATGGAGTTTTGAAAGGCTTGGTTTCATACTTGCTTGAACCTTCAATAGTACGGCACCTAATCGGCGTGGCATGAGCGACTACATTCTAGAAACCAAAAACCTGACCAAAGAATTTCGCGGCTTCGTAGCCGTCAGCGACGTCAACCTGCAAGTCAAGCGGGGCAATATTCATGCACTGATCGGGCCTAACGGCGCGGGCAAGACCACGTGCTTCAACCTGTTGACCAAGTTCCTGACACCCACATCGGGCCGCATTTTTTTTTCGGGCCACGAAATCACACACGAAAAGCCCGCCCAGATAGCGCGCCGCGGTATTATCCGTTCGTTTCAGATTTCCGCTGTCTTCCCGCAACTGACCGTGCTCGAGAACGTGCGCATCGGTCTGCAGCGTGCTACCGGCCAGTCGTATCACTTCTGGCGCAGCGACAGCGTCTTGAAGCACCTGAACGACTCAGCTTACGAAATCCTTAAAGAAGTCGATCTGGCCGATTTTGCCCAAGAGCAAACCGTCAACCTTCCTTATGGTCGCAAGCGGGCCCTCGAAATCGCCACAACACTGGCCATGGAGCCCGAGCTCATGCTGCTGGACGAACCCACCCAGGGCATGGGCCATGAAGACGTCAGCCGCGTCACCCAACTAATTAAAAAGGTCAGCGTGGGCCGCACCATACTGATGGTCGAACACAACATGAACGTAGTCGCCGAAATCGCCGACACCATCACAGTACTGGCGCGCGGTGCGGTATTGGCCGAAGGAAACTACCAAGAAGTCTCACGCAACGCCGACGTCATGGAAGCCTACATGGGCACAACCACCGGCGAACTTGAAGGGGCTCACCAATGACTACACTCGCACTCCAGATCTCCGACTTACACGCCTGGTACGGTGAATCCCATGTGCTGCATGGGGTTAATCTGGAAGTCGGCACTGGCGAAGTCGTTACCTTGCTGGGCCGAAATGGCTCGGGCCGCACCAGTACGCTACGCGCCATCCTTGGCTTGACCGGCACTCGCAAGGGCTCGGTACGTATTCAGGGCACCGAATCCATCCAGTTGCCAACCTACCGCATTGCGCACCTGGGCATAGGCTATTGCCCCGAAGAGCGCGGCATCTTTGCCGGCCTGACTTGCGAAGAAAACCTGTTGTTGCCGCCCATCGTCGGCGATACCCTGGGCGGCGGCATGTCGCTGGCCGAAATCTACGACATGTTCCCCAACCTCGAAGAACGCAAGCACTCACCCGGCACCCGACTGTCGGGTGGCGAGCAGCAAATGCTCGCCGTGGCGCGCATTTTGCGCACCGGTGCCAATTTGCTGCTGCTGGACGAAATATCCGAAGGCTTGGCGCCGGTCATCGTCCAGGCCCTGGCCCGCATGATCACCACACTGAAAAGCAAGGGCTACACCATCGTGATGGTCGAGCAAAATTTCCGCTTTGCCGCCCCCCTGGCCGACCGTTTCTATGTCATGGAGCACGGTCAGATCGTCGAGGCATTTGCCGCCGGCGAACTCAATGCCAAGCAGGAAACCCTGAACACGCTGCTCGGCGTGTAAACGCATAAAAAAAGTTAAACACCGTGATCGGTACAACAACCAGGAGATCTACCACATGAAACTGCGCACCCTAACCGCGGCGTTCGCGCTCGCCGGTCTTGGCTTCACCCTACCCGGCCAAGCTGCCGGCGTTTCCGACGATGTCATCCGCATCGGCATGATCACCGATATGTCCAGCGTCTATTCCGATATCGATGGCGCCGGCGGCGGCGAAGCCGTGCGCATGGCCATTGAAGACGCTGGTGGCGAAATCAACGGCAAGAAGATCGAGTTCATGATCGCCGACCACCAGAACAAGGCCGACATCGCCTCGGCACGGGCACGCGAATGGTTCGACGAGCAAAACCTCGATATGCTCATAGGCGGCACCAACTCGGCCACCGCGCTGGCCATGGCAGCCGTTGCCGAAGAAAAGAAAAAGCCATTCATCGCCATCGGACCGGGCTCGTCCAACCTGACCAATTCGCATTGCACCCCCTACACCATCCACTACGCCTATGACACCATTGCGCTTGCGCGCGGTACAGGCTCTGCCATCGTGGAAGAAGGCGGAAAATCGTGGTTCTTCCTGACTGCCGACTACGCTTTCGGTCACTCGCTCGAGCGTGACACCAGCAATGTAGTCAAGGCCGCAGGCGGCGACGTCGTGGGCGCCGTGCGGGTTCCACTGGGTACATCCGACTTCTCTTCCTTCCTTGTGCAGGCACAGTCGTCTGGCGCCAAGATCCTCGGCCTGGCTAACGCCGGCGGCGACTTCATCGCCTCGGTCAAGTCGGCCAAAGAGTTCGGCGTGACAGAGACCATGAAGCTGGCCGGTTTGCTGGTGTTCATCAACGATGTCCACGCATTGGGTCTGGATGCCACGCAAGGCTTGAACCTCACGTCCGCCTGGTACTGGAACCAGGACGATGCTTCTCGCGAATGGGCACAGCGTTTCTTCAAGAAGCTCAATCGCATGCCGTCCTTCCTGCAGGCAGGTGACTACTCCGCCGCGTCCTACTACCTGAAGGCTGTCAAGGCCACCGGCACCGACGATGCCGACACCATCATGAAGTGGATGAAATCCAACAAGGTCAACGACTTCTTTGCAAAGGACGCCACCGTCCGCGAAGATGGCCGCGTGGTCAACGACATGTTCCTCATGGAAGTCAAGAAACCATCCGAGTCCGAAGGTCCTTGGGACTACTACAAGGTTGTCAAGAAGTTGCCTGGCAGCCAAGTCTATGCATCCCTGGAAGAGTCCACCTGCAAGCTTATTAAAAAATAGCTCTTTACTTAAGAGGCCCCCCTCGAGATCCGGGAGGGGCCTCTTGTTTCATCCCGGGGTCGCAGGCGGCCCCGTCACGGACTTCATATCGTTATGACTGCACTATTCGGCATACCTATCCAGGCCCTGCTGGGGCAACTGTTGTTAGGCCTGGTCAACGGCTCGTTTTATGCTGTGCTTTCACTAGGCCTGGCTGTAATTTTTGGCCTGCTCAACATCATCAACTTCGCCCATGGCGCCCTGTACATGCTGGGCGCCTTTGTCGCCTGGATGGGCTTGCAGTACCTGGGGCTGAACTACTGGCTCATGCTGATCATCGCGCCAATAGTCGTGGGCGTGGTAGGCATCGTGCTCGAACGCACGCTTATCCGGCACCTGTACAAGCTGGACCACTTATATGGGTTACTGCTGACCTTCGGCCTGACCCTGCTCATTGAAGGCATATTCCGCAGTATGTACGGCGTTTCCGGCCAGCCCTACCCCACGCCCGACCTGCTCAAAGGCGGTGTGAACCTGGGCTTCATGTATTTGCCCATCTATCGCGGCTGGGTCGTCGTGGCGTCCATAGTGGTGTGCCTGGCAACCTGGTTCGTTATCGAGAAAACCCGTTTGGGCGCTCTGCTGCGCGCCGGCACCGAAAACCCCAAACTGGTCGAGGCGTTTGGCGTCAACGTCCCGCTTATCGTTACGCTTACCTATGGCTTCGGCGTGGCCCTGGCCGGCTTCGCAGGGGTGCTTGCTGCACCCATCATGCAGGTCTCGCCGCTGATGGGCTCCAACCTCATCATCGTCGTGTTTGCGGTTGTTGTCATCGGTGGCATGGGCTCCATCATGGGCTCCATCCTGACGGGACTGGGGCTGGGTGTAATCGAGGGCTTCACCAAGGTGTTCTGGCCTGAAGCATCCAACACCGTTGTCTTCATCATCATGGTTATTGTCTTGTTGTTGCGTCCAGCCGGTCTATTCGGGAAAGAAAAATGAATCGTCAATTACTTAGCTACATACTGGTTGCGATCATCGTTGCCCTGTTGCCGGCCATAGGCGCCTACCCGATCTTTGTCATGAAGGTCATGTGTTATGCCCTCTTTGCCTGCGCCTTCAACCTGCTGCTCGGTTATACCGGCCTGCTGTCCTTTGGCCATGCCGCCTTTCTGGGCGGTGCCGCCTACGCCAGCGGCCATGCCATGGCTGTTTGGGGCTTTCCCACCTTTCTCGGCCTGCTGTTCGGCACCGGCGTGGCCGCCCTGATGGGTCTGGTCATGGGATTGGTCGCGATCCGGCGTAGCGGCATCTACTTTGCCATGATCACGCTGGCCATGGCCCAGATGGTGTTCTTCTTCTTCCTGCAGGCACCCTTTACGCACGGCGAGGATGGCTTGCAAGGCATACCGCGCGGCGATCTCTTCGGCCTGGATCTGTCCAACGACCTGAACCTGTATTACGTGGTCATGGCCATTTTCTTTATCGGCTACGCCATCTGCTGGCGCACCATCAATTCGCCCTTCGGGCAGGTGCTCAAGGCCATACGCGAAAATGAGCCACGCGCCGTATCCCTGGGCTATAACGTCGACAATTTCAAGTTGCTGTGCTTTGTACTGTCGGCTGCGCTCGCGGGCCTGGCAGGTTCGACCAAGGCCCTGGTATTCGTGTCGGCAACGCTGTCTGATGCCACCTGGCAGATGTCGGGCATGGTCATCCTCATGACCCTGATCGGCGGCCTGGGTACCTTCACCGGCCCGGTGTTGGGTGCCTTCATTGTGGTCATGCTCGAGAACAAAGTTGGTGAACTCGGCCGCTTCCTGAGCCGCTCAACCGGGGTGGAATGGTTCCAGATCCTGGGCGAGTCGGTCACCATCGTGATCGGCCTGATCTTCATCATTTGCGTCATGGCCTTCCGCCGCGGCATCGTGGGCGAAATCGTCCATCGCCGCAAACGCTCATCGTAGATACGGAGATGGGGTCAGGTCTTGCAATCACGCATGCGTGATTGCGAGACCTGACCCCACTTTCAAAAAAAAGGGACGGCCAATGACCGTCCCCTTTTTTTCTTTCGATGAGATTTAGACTTGCTCGGCCACCTTCTTGGCGTTGCCCAGGCCCAGATAGCTTTCGATCACCCGCGGGTTACCGCTAAGCTCTTTGGCCTTGCCTTCCAGGATGACTTCGCCGGTTTCCAGCACATAGCCATAGTCGGCCACCTGCAAGGCGGCGCGTGCGTTCTGCTCGACCAGCAAGATAGCCACGCCGGTGCTGCGCAAGCGCGAGATGATCTGGAAGATCTCGCGAACAATCCGCGGCGCCAGCCCCAAGCTGGGCTCGTCCAGCATCAGCAGTTGCGGCTGGGCCATCAACGCGCGCCCCACCGCGAGCATCTGCCGTTCGCCGCCCGACAACGTACCCGCTTCTTGCAGACGCCGCTCACGCAGGCGGGGAAACAGCTCGTAGACCTCGTCCATGGTGTTGCGCCAGCCGTGCTTGCCGGCGCGGTACAGCCGGAAGCCGCCCAACAGCAGGTTGTCTTCCACTGACATGCTGCCAAACAGCTCGCGACGTTCAGGTACCAGCGACATGCCGTCAGATACCCGACGCTCGACCTGCCAGGAACCGACCTCGGCACCCAGGTACTGTATGGAACCGGAACTGCTGCCTGTGGCAGGCAAGGCCCCCATGATGGAGTTAAGCAAGGTGGACTTGCCTGCGCCGTTGCCACCGATGACCGTCACAATACTGCCACGCGTCACAACGATGTTGGCTCCGACGACAGCATTGACTTTGCCGTAACGGGCCGACAGGTCGGTGACCTGAAGAATGGGGTGTTTAGGCTTGTTCGTGCTCATGCGATTCCTCCGGTCGCTGCGGGTGCGCCTGGTACAGCGCCTTCTTGCCCGGCAGGTGGCTGATCGAAATCGAAGTCGTCATCGATCCCGCCCAGATAAGCGGCCAGCACGGCGGGGTTTTCCTGTACCGCCGCAGGGGTGCCTTCAGCGATCTTGGTACCGAAGTCCATCACGACCAGGTGGTCGGTAAGGTTCATGACAAAATCCATATCGTGCTCGACCAGGAGAATGCTCATGCCTTCCTGGCGTAACTGATCCAGCACATGAGCGAGCTCTTGCTTCTCTTTGTAGCGCAACCCCGCTGCAGGCTCGTCCAGCAGCAGCAGTATGGGGTCCGCCGCCAGCGCCCGTGCGATTTCCAGTATGCGCTGCTGGCCCAGCGCCAGATTGCCGGCTTGCTCGTACAAATAGTCGCCCAAGCCGACACGCTGCAACTGCCGGGCCGCTTCATGCAGCAGCTCGGCCTCGTCGCGACGTTCCAGATGCAGCGCCGCCGACAACACACTGACCTTGCGACGCAAGTGAGCACCCAGCGCTACGTTCTCGAGTACGGTCATGGTGGGCAGCAGTTGCACGTGCTGGAAAGTGCGTCCGACGCCCAGCTTCGCGATCTCTCGGGAAGGCAGGGTATCGAGGCGCTCGCCCAGGAAGCCAACCTTGCCCCGCGTTGCCGGCAACACGCCGGTAATGAGGTTGAAGGTGGTGCTCTTGCCTGCACCGTTGGGTCCGATCAGGCCCATGATCTCGCCGGCCTTCAGCTTGAAGCTGATGTCATTGACCGCGACCAGGCCGCCGAACTCTTTGCGTATACCGTCCACTTCCAGCACCAGTGACCCTTTTTCGGGTCGTCGACGCTGGGTCAACGCAGCGGCTTCGGGTGGAGCGCCACGGCGGCGGCGATCGCTGGAGCCGGTAAGCACGGCCCACCAGTTATGCAGTATCGGCCATACGCCATCGCGCGCATACTGAAGCACGAGGATCATCAGTATGCCAAATACGATCAGTTCGAAATTAGAGGTCGTATCCAGGATTTTGGGCAGGACGTTTTGCAACTGGTCTTTAAGCGTGAGGATCAGGCCGGAACCCAGCACCGCGCCCCATACGCTGCCCGCACCGCCCACCACCGCCATGAACAGGTACTCGATGCCGTAGTTCAAGCCAAACGGGCTGGGGCTGACGGCTCGCTGCATATGGGCATACAGCCAGCCGGACAGGCAAGCCAGCAAGGCGGCATACACAAAGATAATGACCTTGTAATTCGCCATGTTGATGCCGAAAGACTCGGCCATGCCGCCGCCACTTTTCAGCGCCCGGATGGCCCGACCCGGACGAGAGTCCAGCAGGTTGCGGGTAGCCCACATCGACAGCAGTACAGCGATCCAGATCAGGTAGTAGATGTCGCGCCCCTGCCCCAGCGAGTACCCGAAGATCTGGATGGGCTGTATGCCGGCAATACCGTCGTACTGACCCAGAAAGCCCAGGTTGCCAAACAGGTAGTACAGCGACAGGCTCCAGGCGATGGTCCCCAGCGGCAGATAATGGCCGGACAGGCGCAAGGTGATTGCGCCCAGCACATAGGCCACCACAAAGGTCACGGCCAGCCCGATGCCCAGCGCCACCCAGGGCGACCAGCCTATGGATGTGGTAAGCCAGGCAGTGGTATAGGCGCCTATACCGACGAATGCCGCCTGTCCGAACGACGTAAGGCCGCCTATGCCGGTCAGTAGCACCAAGCCCAGGACGACCAGGCTGGCTAATCCGATGTAATTAAGGTGAGTGATCCAGAACTCGGGGGTGCCCGACAGTAGCGGCAAAACACCCAGTGCCGCGACGACAACGATAAGCAATATGCGATTCATGTGCTTACTCCTCGTCGTCAATATGATGCGAGCGGAACGAGCGCCACATCAGTACAGGGATAATCAGCGTAAACACAATAACCTCTTTGTACGCGCTAGCCCAAAATGATGAAAAGGCTTCCAGGATGCCAACGAACAGAGCCCCGCCAGCAGCAATCGGGTAACTGATCAGTCCGCCGAAGATGGCGGCAACAAAGCCTTTGAGGCCTATCAGGAAGCCCGTGTCGTAATACACGGTGGTGACCGGCGCGATCAACATGCCGGACAGCGCGCCAATGGCAGCCGCCAGCGTAAACGTCAGGCTACCGGACATATTCGTGCTGATGCCGACCAGGCGGGCACCACGGCGGTTGACGGCGGTAGCGCGCAGCGCACGACCATACAGCGTCTTGCCGAAGAACACCCACAGCGCCAGTATCAGCAAGCCGCAAGTACCCAGCACAAAGAAAGTCTGAGCCGACCAGGTGACCGCACCCATTTGCACTTCGCCTTCCATGAAAGGCGGCGTACGCCAACCTTCAGCGCCGAAAAACACCAGCGCCAAACCGGTCAGGGCAAAGTGCACCGCCACGGAAATGATCAACAGTACAAGCACGCTGGCTTCAGCCACCGGTTGATAAACCAGGCGATACAGCATGGGCCCCATAGGAACCACAAGCGCCATGGAAAACAGTACGTTGACCCACAAGGAGGTCTCGGTACTGACCACGTATGGCGCCAACAGGTAGAGCACAATCGGCAGCACTAGCGCCCAGGACAGCGTTTTGGGGATGCCATTCCAGTTGCTGCTGCGTATTGCGGCAATGATCTCGACGGCCGACACCAGCACGCCGATGATAAGAAGCAAGGTGACCGTGCCCGGCATGCGACCGTTGACCATAAAGGCCAGCGTCAAGGCGCCAAAGGCAACGAACTCGCCTTGTGGAATGAAGATAACGCGGGTAACGACAAATACCAATACCAGCGCCAGCCCCAATAATGCGTAGATGGCGCCATTCATGACGCCATCCTGCAGCAATATCAGTACGATTGTTGAATCCATTTCGGATAAGCCATGAAATCGGGGCGCAAAAAACGCCTTGCGCCCCTAATGCTACAAAAACCCTGCAATACGCTTGCTCCGGCAGCCACGAAGTGACCCGCTGGAGCAATAAGGCCGGCGCTTACAGGTCTGGCTGATACGTCCACTTGCCGTCGACAACCTTGACGATGACGCGTGCGCGCTCATCGAAACCGGCGTGGTCGGTGGGGCTCATGTTGAACACACCCTGCGAAGCAGGAAGGTCCTTGATCTGCTCGATGGCATCACGCATCGCCTGGCGGAACTCGGGCGTGCCGGGCTTGGCGCCGGTCTTCAGGGCGTTGGGGATGGCCGTGGTAACCAACAGGCCGGCGTCCCACATGTGACCACCGAAGGTGTTGATGGTGCCTTCGCCGTACTTGGCTTCGTACGCGGTCTTGTACTCGAGCGCGCTCTTCTTGACCGGGTTGCTGTCGGGAAGCTGATCGGCGACCAGCAGCGGACCGGCGGGCAGGATCATGTCGTTGCAATCTTTGGCACATACACGCAGCACGTCATTATTGGCGGCTCCGTGGGTCTGGTACATGATGCCCTTGTAGCCACGGCTTTTGAGTTCGCGCTGTGGCAAGGCAACCGGCGTACCCGAGCCAGCCACGAGGATGGCGTCAGGCTTGGCGCCAACCAGCTTCAGGGCCTGGCCCGTAACGCTGGTGTCGGTGCGGCCGTAACGCTCGGTGGCGACCATCTTGATGCCCTTGGCCTTCGCGGCTTCGGTCATGACGTTCAGCCAGCCTTCGCCGTAAGCGTCGTTATATCCGATGAAACCAAGCGTCTTGACGCCCTGCTTCTCCATGGCGTCGGCCAGGGCACCGGCCATCAACTGGTCGTTCTGCGGGGTCTTGAAGACCCATACGCGTGCGCCTTCGACGGGCTCGACGATCTTGGCGTTGGCAGCAACACTGATCATGGGTGTTTTGGTTTCGCCAGCGACGTCGACCATGGCCAGCGAGCCAGGGGTGACGGAGGTGCCAATGACCACGTCGACCTTGTCGTCCGTGATGAGCTTGCGCATGTTCTTGACTGCCACCGTGGTGTCAGTGCCATCGTCCAGAACGATGTATTCGATCTTCTGGCCAGCCACCTCGGTTGGCAACAGTGCAACCGTATTGCGCTCCGGAATACCCAAGGACGCTGCAGGACCGGTGCTGGCCACGGTAATGCCTACCTTGATCTGGGCCGATGCCATCATCGGCAAAGTCAAGGCTATTGCCCCCGCCAACACCGAAAGTCGAACTGTTTGTTTAAGATTCATTTTTGTCTCCATGGTAGACATGACGCCCTCTTCTCGGAGGAAGTTACGAGGCTGACGTTATACAAAATTTGGATCGTTACTGACTTTAACGTATCACTTTAAATCGGCAAAATGCAATTGCGGTGCCCTTGGATAGTTTAAGCCTCTAGCGATTTTAGCGGGTGACTCGGAATTATCGACAAAAACAGATACAAAGTCTTTTAGGGGATTCCCTGCATAGACATCGTGTGAAAAAAGTAAGATGAACACGGAACCAATGGTCTGCAGCCAAAGTCGATTAACATTGCACCTGAGCATTAGTGAAGTTCTGAACAAGGCTTATAGGCACACAAGTGAACAAGATATCTAAACCCGACGCGCAGTGGCGCGCCGAACTGACCCCGGAAGAATACGCTGTTGCGCGCCTCAAAGGCACCGAGCGTCCCTTTACCGGCCGCTATTGGGACACCACCGAACCCGGAATCTACCGCTGCGTGGGTTGCGGAACGCCGTTGTTCGCCTCAGACACCAAGTTCGATGCCGGCTGCGGCTGGCCCAGCTACTTCGAAGCACTTGACCCGGCGAACGTGCGCGAAGAGACCGACACCACCCATGGCATGGTGCGCACGGAGGTTCTGTGCAATGTATGTGACTCTCACCTGGGGCATGTCTTCCCTGATGGCCCACCCCCTACGGGACGCCGCTATTGCATTAACTCGCTGTCAATGAAGTTTGAGCCTAAATGAAGAAATTCCTGTTTGACCTTTTCCCGCTCATCCTTTTTTTCATTGCGTTCAAGTTCTCCGACATCTATACCGCAACGGCTGTCGCGATTGCAGCCGGCATTGGGCAATTTGCCTGGTTGAAGATCATGGGCAAGGCCATCGAGGCCACCCACTGGATCAACCTAAGCGTCATCATCGTATTCGGCGGCGCCACGCTATTTTTTCAAAACGACGCTTTCATCAAATGGAAGCCCACCGTGTTGTATTGGCTTTTTGCGGCGATCTTGCTGGGCGGCAAGCTCTTTTTTGGTCGCAACCTAATTGAAAAGCTGATGGGTCCCAAGGTGTCCATGCCCAGGGCTATCTGGGACAAGCTCAACTACAGCTGGGCGGCTTTCTTCATCGGCTCTGGTGCGCTGAATCTTTATGTGGCGTTTTCCGGCGTGTTTACCGAAGCCCAATGGGTCAACTTCAAGGTCTTCGGATTGATGGCGCTGCTTCTGCTGTTTGTCATCCTGCAGTCACTGTGGCTGGGCAAGCACATCAAGGAAGAAGCACCACAGGTAGAAGCCCTGGCACCGGGCGGGGAACCAAAGGAGCGTTCGTAATGTCTACAGAACGAATGAAACTGCTCGAATCCCGCCTGCAGCCACTGGCCGCCACCTACCTCGAGATCATCGACGAATCCCACCTGCATGCCGGGCACGAAGGAGCGCGCGGCGGCGCCAGCCATTTCCGCCTGCATATCTGGACCGATCAGTTCGACGGCCTGTCTACCATTGCCCGTCATCGCCTGGTCTATGACCGCGTCAGCGACTTAATGCCTTTCCCCATTCATGCCTTGGCCATCGTAGCCAAACCCAAACCCTAAAAGGAACTTCATGAAACGACTCGCTGTATTTGCTGCAGCATGCGCCATCGCCATCCCGGCCTTCGCGCAACCGGCAGCCACCGTCAATGGCCAGGAAATCTCGCAAGCTACGCTGGATCAGTTTGTCGCCTTATTGATCGCCCAAGGTGCACAAGACTCACCAGAGCTACGCACCCAAGTAAAGCAAGAGATGGTTAACCGCCTGGTCGCGGTACAGGCCGCAGAAAAAGCCGGTATCGACAAGAAACCGGAAGTGAAGCTCGAGATCGAACTGGCTCGCCAAGGCATCCTGGTTCGCGCGCTGACCGCAGACTATCTGGAAAAGAATCCGGTTACCGAAGCCAAGGTAAAAGCCGAGTACGAAGAGATCAAGAAGGCGCAGGCCGGCAAGCAGGAATACAAGCTGCGTCATATCCTGGTGGAAGACCAGAAGGCCGCTGAAGACCTGACTGCAGCCATCAAGGCCAAGAAGACCACATTCGCCGCCGCAGCCGAGAAAGACTCCCTCGACCCGGGCAGCGGCAAGAACGGCGGCGACCTCGGCTGGGGCCCCGCCAGCAACTACGTCCCTGAATTCGCCGATGCCGTGCAAAAGCTGAAAAAAGGCCAGATGACCGACAAACCCGTCAAGACCCAGTTCGGATGGCACATCATCCAGGTCGAAGACGCCCGCGACGTCGAATTCCCAGCCTTCGAAGAAGTGAAGCCGCAACTCGAAGAAATGATGCGTCAACAGCAAGTCGTCGAGTTCCAGCAAGACCTCATCAAGAACGCGACAATCAAGTAAGCAGCAAGCCAGACAAAGGCCCGTGTGAGTCAAGGCGACAACTCACCCGGGCCTTTTTGATGTTCATTTGCGCCAGTGGCCCAGCCGTATCCACGCTTTCAAACCCGCCCGCGCCAAGCCAACCGAATGTAAAAAGTCGATCCGCAGGGGATCGACTTTTTACGGCCCCGCAACCTCCTCCTTCACCACCCGGTGGTGCAGAAGCACGCCAAGCACTCAGCCCGTCCCAGCGACCTGCCACAGCGCCCGCCACGCGTGTTAAAAACGACGCATCAACGCCACAAAACGCTCACCCCACGCCCAGCAACGCCTTCAACCCCTCCTCATCCACCACCGCCACCCCCAGCTCCTTAGCCTTTGTCAGCTTGCTGCCCGCCTCTTCCCCGGCGACAACGTAGGCTGTCTTCCTGGACACAGAACCACTTACCTTGCCGCCCGCGGCCAAAATATGGCGAGTCGCCTCGTCGCGTGTCCAGTTAGGCATCGAGCCGGTCAGCACAAAGGTCTTGCCGGCCAGCAGTTGTGATGCCCCGCTACGGGCGACTTCTGCCCGGGCATGCACACCGGCCGCGGCCAATGCAGCCACCACCTCACGGTTATGCGGCTCGGCAAAAAAGTGCTGGATGGATGCGGCCACGACAGGCCCGACCTCGTTTACCGTCAGCAAGGCCTCTTCGTCGGCATTCATCACGGCTTCCACCGAGCCAAAATGGCGTGCCAGGTCGCGCGCCGTGGTCTCGCCCACGTGACGAATGCCCAGCGCATATAACAAGCGACCCAATTCAGGTTGGCGGGCACGATCCAGTGCCGCCACGAGGTTCGTTGCGGACTTCTCGCCCATGCGCTCATAGGCGGCCAGTTCTTCCGCGGTCAGGGTAAACAGATCGGCCAGCGACTTCACCCGGCCGCTTTCGACCAGCTGGTCCACCAGCTTTTCGCCCAGGCCTTCAATATCCAGCGCCTTGCGACCTGCGGCATGACTAATGCTTTGCTTACGCTGTGCGGCGCAGAACAAGCCGCCAGTGCAGCGCGATATCGCCTCGTCCTCCAGGCGCTCTACTGCCGAACCACATACCGGACAATGTGTCGGCATCTGGAACAAAGCCGCATCGGCAGGCCGCAACTCCAGGACCGGCCCCACCACCTCGGGAATCACATCGCCCGCACGGCGCACCACCACGGTGTCGCCAATGCGCACATCCTTGCGGCGGATCTCATCCTCATTATGCAAAGTGGCATTGGTAACGGTGACCCCTCCGACAAAGACGGGTTTCAAGCGGGCAACCGGCGTAATGGCGCCGGTGCGACCCACCTGGACTTCTATGTCCAGCAAGGTCGTGGTTTCTTCTTGTGCGGGAAATTTATGGGCCGTGGCAAATCGCGGCGCCCGGGCAACGTAACCCAGGACATCCTGCGCCGCCAGCGAATTCACCTTGTAGACGACACCATCGATGTCGAAAGGCAAGTCCACACGCGCTATTCCGGTCCGCTCGTAAAAAGCCAGCAAGCCGTCGGCCCCTTTGACCACTTCCCGAAACGTATTGACCGGCAGGCTTAACTCGCCCAGCCAATCCAGCATGGCCGCATGATGGCTGCGCGGCATGTCGGTGATCTCGCCCCAACCATAGGCAAAGAAACGCAAGGGTCGCCTGGCGGTGATGCGGGGGTCCAGTTGACGCAAGCTGCCCGCGGCGGCGTTACGTGGATTGACGAAGATCTTCTCGCCGCGCTGTTGTTGTGCTTCATTCAAGCGCTCAAAGTCACGCCGGTTCATCAAGACCTCGCCGCGCACCTCCAGCACCTGGGGATAGTCGCCCGACAAACGCAGGGGTACCGAGCGCAAGGTGCGGATATTGGCGGTGATGTCTTCGCCGGTCTGCCCATCGCCGCGCGTCGCCGCTTGCACGTAGCGACCATTTTCATACCGAATACTTACGGCCAGGCCGTCAAACTTCAGCTCGGCAACATACTCGACCTGGCCATCGGCATCGGCCAGTCCCGCGCCCGCCAAGGTATCGGCAACCCGCTTGTCAAAGGCCCGGACTTCTTCGGGATCAAAGGCGTTCGCCAAGGATCGCATCGGCACAACATGGCGCACGCTGTTGAAAGCGGCAAGCGGCTGAGCACCGACGCGCTGCGTAGGCGATTCCGGCGTAATAAAGTCCGGGTTGGCCGCCTCGATCGCCTGCAGCTCGGTCATCAAGCGGTCGTACTCCGCGTCCGAAATAAGCGGCGCATCAAGCACGTAGTAGCGGTGATTATGTCGGGCAATCTCGGCCCGCAGCTCGTCCAGCCTCTGGGCGGCCGACTTACCGCCTTCTTCCTCAGAGCTCACGAAAACACCCGGGTGGTGCGCTCGTCGCCCGCTTCGAAGCCTGCGTCGCCCAGACGGGTATATAGGTCGAGCAGTTGTTCGTCGATGGCGTGGTCGGCCGCATCGGGCAGTGGCCTGCCCTGATCGTCAAGCAGTTCGGCCGACAGGCGCCCGGCAAGGTCGCGGCCCACACTGGCCATGCGGCTGAATGCCTGTTCGTCGGCAGGGCTATTGGGCAAATCCAGCAATAGATCGATGCGGTCAACGCCGGCCGATTGCGCGCCCAGCGCATGCACGCCGTCGTACAGGGCGGTGAAGCGCGGCATCCCCGCATCCGACATCCAGGCAAGTTGTTCGCCATAAGGCAGGAAGCCGGCCTCTTTCAGCACGCGCGTGACCTCCCCAACGGGCATCGTGCCGGGCAGGCGCAATGCCAGCCCCACCTGGGCGTCCAGTCCGGCACAGACGCTGTCCAGACCCTGCGCGCGTTCCAAGACCTCGTCCTGCTCAGGGGCCTCGATGGCGCCGTCGAAGCGCTCTGCCAGGCTTTGGGCCACCGTCCATAGCTGCGACCATTCAATATCGGTCAAGGGGCCGCTGCGATTGGCAAGCAACACAGCCAGTTGCATGGACACATAGGTTTCGTCGGGCCGCAATTTGGCGCGATGACCACCGCCCTCGCGCTCGGCAAAGATACGCACCGGTTTATTGCCGACCCGTCGCAGGCCATGTATGGCCTCATGCAGGCTGGCCGTGGTCACAGGCTGCGCAAAGCTGATGTCGATGACCACTTCGGTGGTTGGGTCGACCTCTTCCTCGTCGTCGGCTTGCGGCTCGGAGACGGGCGGGCGCAGGCCGAAGCCGGGCTCGCGCCGGCCGGAAGGGGAAGCTTGCCCACCCATCAGGGGATCATGTTCGCGCTCGGGAAAATGCTCTTGCATCTTCTGGCGTACGCGCCTGTCTTGCCACCAATTAAATACGACGACAACAAGAATCAGCACCACGCCCAGAAGAATCAAACCGATTTGCAAGTCACTCATTGTCAGCCTCGCCGTATCACCAAACGTTTACCCATACCCACCTTCAGACTTCGGCCAATTGCAGGGCGGAATCAATGTCGACCGCGACGATCCGCGAAACACCCTGTTCCTGCATGGTAACGCCAACAAGTTGCTTGGCCATCTGCATGGCAATTTTATTGTGCGAAATGAAAAGAAACTGCGTTTGCTCGCTCATGCTGCTGACCAGATTTGCATATCTTTCCGTGTTGGCGTCATCCAATGGCGCGTCGACCTCGTCGAGCAAGCAGAATGGCGCGGGGTTAAGTTTGAACAACGCAAACACCAGCGCCGTGGCAGTCAGCGCCTTCTCGCCCCCGGACAACAAGTGGATAGTGCTGTTGCGCTTGCCGGGCGGCTGCGCCATGACTTGCACGCCCGCATCCAGGATCTCGTCGCCGGTGACAACAAGCTTGGCCTCCCCGCCGCCAAAAAGCTGGGGGAACAACTCGCCAAAATGATGGTTGACCGTATTGAAGGTAGCTTGCAGCAACTCGCGCGTCTCGCGATCGATCTTGCGTATGGCATCTTCCAGGGTTTCGATGGCGGTCGTCAGGTCCAGATGCTGGGCATCAAGGAAACCCTTGCGCTCGCGGGCGGCGTTCAATTCGTCCAGCGCCGCCAGGTTGACCGGACCCAGGCTATCGATCAAGCGCGAAATGCGCTGTACTTCCGACTGCAGCCAGTTGCTGCGCCGCCACTCGTCCGGCTGCTGGGCCAGAAGCTCGCGCAGTTGGTCGCGATTGACCTCATTCGTGTCTAATTGCTCGGCAAACTGCTCGACCGCCAGTCGCGCTGCCTGTTCTTGCAACTGCAACTGGGTAATGCGAGCGCGGCGCGGCTCGAGTGTAAGTTCCAGGCTGGCACGCTCTTCGTCCGCACTGCGCAAGGTAGCGGCCAGATTATCAAGCTCGATGCGCGCCCTGCCCAATGCTTCCTCGCGCTCTGCACGCAGCTCCAGGGCATCTTGCAAACCTGCCTGCGTAGCCGAGGCATCCAGTTCAAACAGTTCGCCCTGCAGGCCCTCAAGCTCGGACGTGGCGCGCTGCGCCTGGTCAGCGGCAAGTTGCAGATTCCGCTTCAGATCGGCGATCCGGGTCTGCAGAGCCCGCTCCGCGTATTCAGACTCGGACACTGCGCGCTCGAGGTCCCTGAGGTGTTGCCGTGCTTTCTCGGCTTGCAACTGCAGGTCTTCGCCTGACATCTCGGCATCGGCGTATAGCGTTTGGTGTTCGCCCAGTTGCACATCCAGGACCTCGAACCTTGCCTCGGCTTCTTCCTTGCTGGCAGCCAGCTCTTCCCGCTGGATCCGGATTTCAGTGAGGTCTTCCTGTATGCGCGCGGCGCGTTCCCCGGATTGCTCGGCCTGTTGCTTCAGTCGTGAATACTCCAACTGCACATCGTGCAGTCTGCGCGTCAGTTCGGCAACCCGCTGGCGCGCCGGAGCTACAGACTGCGACACCTGTTGCCAGGCGCTCTCGGCCTGCGCAACGGCGCTCAGCGCCTGATCCGCAATCAGTTGGCTGGCCTTCAAGTCACGCTGCAGATTCTCGATTTCTTGCTGGCGGGCCAGCATGCCTGCTTGCTCGGAATCAGGCGCATAAAAACGCACGCTATGGCGGTCAACCAGATGGCCTTCGCGAACGACGTAGACACCGCCAGAAGGTAAGTCGCCGCGCTGCTCCAGCGCCTTGGCAACATCAGTGCAAACATAAGCCCCTTGCAACCAGTCGTTCAGCAAGGTGCGCAGATCCGCATCGCTGATGCGCAACAGGCTGCTCAGGGGAGTCATGCCGGCAACCGCCACAGGCGCGACGGCGGCGACCGGCACCTGGTAAAACGCCAGGCGCGCGGGCGGCGCGTCGGCGGCGAAAGCCCGCGCATGCTCCAGTTGCCTAAGCTCGACGCCAGTCATGCGTTCACGCAGCACGGACTCCAGTGCGGTTTCCCATCCCGGCTCGATGTGCAGCTTCTGCCACAGGCGGGCCAGGCTGTTCAGTTCATGGTGCGCCAGCCAGGGTTCCAGGGCGCCCTTTTTTTGCACGTCTTCCTGCAGCTTGGCCAGTGCGGACAGGCGGGCCTCCAGACGGCCCGCAGCTTGCGACTCTTGCTGGGCGGCGGCATGGGCCGCACGTCGCTCTTCGTCCCGCTGTGGCAGGCGGTCTTCCAGCTCCATGAGTTGGGCTTGCGCTTCCTCGAGCTGTGCTTGCATCGCCGTACTGTCGCCCGCCAACCTTTCCAGATTGGCCGGGTCCGGCGCGTTCAAGGCGCGCAGTTCGAGCTCCAGTCGTTCCTGGCGCAATTCCAGCGCCTGCAATTGCCGGTCGGCATCGCGCTGCGTCTGTGCGACCAGCGCCAACTCTTGTTCCACCCGAGCCAATACACCGCGCATATCGTTGCGCGCCGCTGCGGCGTTGCGCACCCGGGTTTCGATATCGGGCAGTGCCGACTCGGCTTGCTCGGCCTGATTGCGTGCTTCTTCCGTGCGCGCTTGCGCCGTTTCCAGGTCAAGCTCGGCCTGAGCTATCTGCTCGGTGCAATGCGTTTGCTGATCCGCCCATTCCTGCAACTGGCCTTCCAGCTGGGTACGCCGCGCCTGCACGCGATTGCGCGAGTCGACCACGTGCCGGATCTCTGCCTCCAGGCGACTGACCTGGGCGCCGGCTTCGAACAACAGCCCTTGCGCCGCATGGACAGCGTCGCTGGCAGCGTAATGCGCCTGGCGGCGGGACTCCAGCGCGGATTCTCCGGCCCGCAGTCCGGCCACGGCCGCTTCCAATTCGGTTTGCGCTTGCTCGATCGCCAGAAACTTGGCTTGCTGATCTTCGCGCGCCTGGCTCTCTTTCAGTAGCCAGAGCGCATGCTGCTTGCGCTCGCCATCTTCCTGCAAGCCGCGATACTGCTGTGCCACCTGCGCCTGCGCTTCCAGCTTCTCGAGCTGATTGTTCAGCTCGCGCAGTATGTCTTCGACACGCGTCAGATTTTCGCGAGTGTCGCTCAGGCGATTCTCGGTCTCGCGCCGTCGCTCTTTGTAGCGGGACACGCCAGCGGCCTCTTCCAGGAATACGCGCAGTTCTTCGGGTCGTGCCTCGATAAGGCGATTGATCATGCCCTGACCGATGATCGCGTAGCCCCGTGACCCCAGGCCGGTGCCCAGGAAAATGTCATGTATGTCGCGACGCCGGACCTGTTGATTATTGACCAGGTAGCTGCTGGTGCCATCGCGGGTAAGCACCCGGCGCACCGCAATCTCGGCATATGTGCTCCACTGTCCGGCTGCCCTGCCTTCGGAGTTGTCGAATACCAGTTCCACCGAGGCCCGCGCCGCCGGTTTGCGGTTGCTCGAGCCATTGAAGATTACGTCCTGCATGGACTCACCACGCAACTCGGAAGCCTTCGATTCACCCAACACCCAGCGTACCGCATCGATAATGTTGGACTTGCCGCAACCATTGGGGCCTACCACCCCCACCAATTGACTAGGCGTGGGAATGACTGTCGGTTCGACAAAGGATTTGAAGCCGGCGAGTTTTATCTGGGTCAGACGCACAATAAGCGGGCAATATAAAAATGACGGCAGAAAACGGTTTCGAAGGAGGGGCTTAACCGGCTCGTATGATAACGCACCCATAGGAGCCAACCTAGGCTTGCGGCAAACTACGCTATTATTTTCCGTTGTGCCGCTATACTCGTTTACATTTTTTTGCTGTTGTCCGTACGGCTGCAAACAACCTCAAAGCAGAGATCCGCATTGAAAAAAGGCTTTTATCTGGTCATGCTGGCCCAGGCGCTTTCGTCCCTGGCGGACAATGCGCTCTTGATAGCCGCCATCGCCTTGATCGCCGATCTGCACGGCCCGGACTGGATGGCCCCCATGATGAAATGGTGGTTTGCGCTGGCCTATGTGGTGCTTGCCGCCTTTGTTGGCGCTTTTGCCGACTCGCTGCCCAAGGGGCGGGTCATGTTCATCACAAACGCCATCAAGATATGCGGCTGTCTGTTGATGTTCAGTTACCAGGCCTATGGGTTCGGAAATCAACACCAATTGCTGCTGATATTTGGCGCCTACACGCTGGTCGGTATTGGGGCCGCCGCCTATTCGCCGGCCAAGTACGGCATCGTCACCGAAATGCTGCCGCCGCACTTGCTGGTCAAGGGCAACAGCTGGATAGAAGGCCTGACGGTGCTGTCCATCATTGTGGGCACGGTGGTCGGCGGCATATTGGTCAGCCCCACGGTGTCCAGCGCCTTGTTGACCGACTCCTGGATCAGCGACCATGTGCAAACGCGGGCCGAAGCCGCCATCCTCATTATTGGCTTCATCTATCTGCTGGCCGCGCTGACGAATTTGCTGATCCCGCAAACCCATGTGGTCTATCCGCGGCAGCAAACCAATCCCGTCAAACTGATAGGCGCTTTCAACAGTTATGTGCGGGTGCTGTGGCACGACAAGCTGGGTCAGATTTCCCTGGCCGTCACCACCCTGTTCTGGGGCGCGGGTGCAACCTTGCAGTTCATTGTGATCGAATGGGGCGCTCGGCATTTAGGTTACCGCCTGGACCAGGCATCGGTCCTGATGGGCATCGCCGCCCTCGGTACGGTTGGGGGCTCCATCCTGGCCGGCCGCGTGCCGCTCAAACGCGCCCTGGCTGTCCTGCCGGTGGGCGTGGTGATGGGCTTTGCGGTGATGCTGATGCCGCTGGTCCACGATCGGTGGGCCGTCTACAGCGTATTGCTGTTGATCGGCGCACTATCGGGCTTCTTCGTGGTTCCCATGAACGCGCTGCTGCAGCACCGCGGCCATGTGCTGCTGTCAGCGGGGCACTCGATTGCGGTGCAAAACTTCAATGAGCAACTGAATATCTTGCTGATGCTGGCCATCTACAGCCTGATGCTGTGGCTCAACTTGCCGATCAACGCCATTATCGTCATTTTCGGGTTACTGGTTGCCGCGCTCATGCTGGTGTTCATCCACTGGAACCGACTGAATCACAAGGCCAACCCGGGCCTGGAAAACACCATCGGGCAACATGGCCACGGGCAGGCGCTGCAACAGCATCGTTAAGCGGCAGTAAGCGAACGGGCCAGCAGAAGATCACGCCAGGCGTCGCCCTTGTGTTGGGGCCGCATCAGCAGCGCGGCGGGATGATAGGTTGCAATCATCGGGGTGCTGGAGCCGTCATCGCCGGTGAAATGGTGCACACGGCCTCGCAAAGCTTCAAGTTCTTCGTCGACTCCCAACAGCGCTTGCGCCGCCAGACGCCCCAACGCAATGACCCGCAGCGGCTTGATCACAGCGATCTGCCGCAGCAGATACGGTCGGCAGGCGGCGATCTCTTCCGCACGTGGCGGTCGGTTGCCCAGCGGCCGACACTTGACGATGTTGGTGTAGTAGATGGCGGCTGGCTCTTGTACCGGCACACCGATAGATGCCAGCATCGCATGCAAAAGCACCCCTGCCTTACCCTGGAACGGCAAGCCGGCCTTGTCGTCCTGGTCTCCTGGCGCCTCTCCGATCAGCATCCAGTCGGGCGTCTCGGTTGCACCGTGGCCGAATACCGCCTGGCTTCTACCGGTATGCAAGTCGCAAGCGACACAGGCCGCTACGTGCGACGACAAATCGTCCCAACCGTCAGGCAACGAGGCAGCGGGAGCGGCCTTCGGCGTGACGGCTGTTGGGGCGGCCGGCATGGCTGGCCGCGCACGTTGAAAGGACGAGGGCTCCGGCCGGGAAGCACGTGCCGCGGCAGGCGCAGGTGCAGCGGCTTGCGTCGCGGGCGGGGTGGGCTTGACGGCGTCGCTCTGCGCCCACGCGGCGAGCGCGCGCCGATCCAGACCGAGTTCTTGCAGCCAGGCTTGCTGCAGGACACTTAGCACGGGAGCCTTCATGGAGTTTCCTTGGCGACTGGCTGCAGTGTCTTATGCATCACGCAGGCGTCTTCACGTTTACCGTGCGCGGCCGGATAGTAATCTTTACGCACTGTCAGCAGTTCAAAACCCTGATGGCGATAAAACCGCAGCGCGTTCTCGTTGGATGGGCGCACCTCGAGCACCATAGACGTCAAACCATGAGACATGGCAACCTGCTCGCATTGTCGCAGCAACAAGGCGCCTATGCCCTGCTTCTGGCTGTCGGGCGCCACGGCAATGACCAACACGTGTGCGACATCCGGCGCAAACATGGCCATGCAAAAGGCAACGGTACGCCCGGCTTGGCGCACCACCCAGGATCCATAGCCAGCTTCCAGGCCATCGGCAAAGTTGCCGCGCGTCCATGGAAAAGCCTGCACGCTTTGCTCGATGGCTGCGACCTCGTCAAGGTGCTCTTCCGACATAGGTATCAGCGCAAGCTCGAACTCGCCGGCCCGTGGGTTACCACCGGCTCCTTGGGCACGCTCGCGTACCGTATAAGCCACTTTATCCCGCACATACAAGGGGGCAGCATGGTCGGGCAAAATGGCCTTGCCTTGCTGCCAGGCCGTCAGTGCCAGGCGAGCGACGGTTTCGGCGTCGGGCCGCAAGCTCGGGCCCTGGATAACACCAAGGTCTGACAAGGACGCTGCGATTTCAGGATAAGCGGTGGCCGCGTCACCCGCCAAAAAGACCTGAGGCGCCGTAGCACCTGCTGCGGCGTAATCCGCAAGCCAGGCGCCCACGCTATCCACGCCCAGCAAAATCGGCGCTTGCACCTCGTGCAATGCACCCTCCGGGTTGCCTGAGTCGGCCATATAGGCGGCCAGGTAGACCTCTCGCATTCGCGCATCCTGCACCACCAGATGCAAGACTCCCGGGGTGCACTGTGATCGCGCCCGTGTCGCAACCGCCAGCAATGAACTGATGGGCAACACCGGGATATCGAGCGCAAAAGCCATCCCCTGTGCTACGCCGCAGGCGACACGCAGCCCGGTAAAGCCGCCAGGCCCTTGCCCGAACGCGACGGCATCAAGCTCGTCCCGGGCAATTCCCGCAACCCGCAGCAACTGGTCCACCATGGGTAGCAAACGTTCCGCATGCTCCGCAGTGGCATCATGCTGGAGCACGCGCACGTCTATTTGCTGGCCGCTGGCGCGCAATAAGGCCACGCCGCAGACGTTGGTAGATGTTTCCAGGGCGAGAAGTTGGGTAGTCATAGGCGAGCATTTTAAACGCTGCCGCCTAACTGGGCCGAGCATCGGTCTTTTACCCGGGCACCGGCATCCGGCCTACTGCTTAAAAAGTTCCATGCCGCGCTTGTAACCGTTAAAATAAATGCTTCTGCGTTGTAACTGCAATTTGTACCGAAAGCTTAAAATGTAATTTGTTGCTACGGACCCTGTACGGGCTAACTCTCCCCTGTTACATTTTCCTCATGAACACACAAAATCAATCCCTATCCCGCAAAATCCTCGTCGTCGACGACGATCCCCGTTTGCGTGATTTACTGCGCCGATACCTCTCGGAACAGGGCTTCAACGTCTTCGTCGCCGAAGACGCCAAGGAAATGGGCAAGCTATGGCAACGCGAGCACTTCGACTTGCTGGTGCTCGACCTGATGCTGCCAGGCGAAGACGGCCTGTCGATCTGCCGGCGCTTGCGCGGCGGGCACGACAACACACCCATCATTATCCTGACAGCCAAGGCCGAAGAAATCGACCGCATTGTTGGGCTGGAAATGGGCGCCGACGACTATCTGTCCAAACCCTTCAACCCGCGCGAGCTTCTCGCACGCGTCAACGCCATTCTGCGCCGCCGAGGCACTGAAGAGCACCCAGGCGCTCCCAGCCAAGAAAACGAATCCATTGAATTCGGCCCTTATGTGCTGAATCTTTCCACTCGCACGCTTACGCGCAACAACGAGCAAGTGCCGATCACCACCGGCGAATTTTCCGTGCTGAAGGTTTTTGCCCGCCACCCCAAGATCCCGCTATCTCGCGACAAACTCATGGAGCTTGCCCGCGGCCGAGAATACGAAGCCTTCGACCGTAGCCTGGACGTACAGATTTCGCGTCTGCGCAAATTGGTCGAGCCCAATCCGTCCAAACCGGTATTCATCCAGACCGTCTGGGGCCTGGGCTACGTGTTCGTGCCCGACGGTGGCCACTAGCCTACCCATGATGACCTAGCCGGCCATCATGGCACCTCCGCAGAAACAATGGGCCATGGGCACATCACGGTTCCGCCTGGGGCTGTTCAGCCGCTCATTCTTGCTGCTGGCGGGCCTGATGCTGGTCAGCCTGGGCGCGTGGCTACAGGTATTTTTCAGTATGGAAGAAGGCCCGCGTGCCGCACAGATGGCGCAGCGGGTCACCACGGCGGTCAGTATTACGCGCTCGGCGCTGGTCTATGCGCCGACCAGCGTGCGCCCCGCCCTGCTGCTTGACCTGGCCACCAAGGAAAGTTTGCGGGTGCAACCCCGGGAAGAATCCGACGTGCTCGATCCCCTGCCCAACTCCAACTACTGGAACCACGTGGCGACCGAGATCAAGGAGCGTCTGGGTCCGGACACCCAGGTCATGTGGATGGTGAACCAGACACCAGGCATCTGGGTCAGCTTCGAGATCAACACCGACCAGTACTGGTTGGTGTTCGACCGCGAGCAATTGGGCCTGACGGCGGGCGTGGAGTGGTTTGGATGGGGCGCAACCGCCTTGTTGCTGGCACTGCTGGGCGCCGCGGTCAGCGCCCGTTTTGTCAACCGGCCGCTGGCGCAACTGGCCAAGGTCGCGCAGCAATTGGCGCGGGGCGAAATGCCCTCGCCGCTGCCCGAGAAAGGCCCCGCCGAGATTCGCGACATGAACATCGCCTTCAACCGAATGGCGCGCGACATCCGCCAAACCGAGGCAGATCGAGAGATCATGCTGGCCGGCATCTCGCATGACCTGCGTACGCCCTTGGCGCGCATGCGGCTCGAGATCGAGATGAGCCAGGTCACCGAGGAAGCACGACAAGCCATCGATGAAGACCTGGGTCAGATCGACCACAGTATCGGCCAACTGATGGAATATGCCCGGCCGGCAGGCGCAGTGCCCGAGCAAGGCATAGACGTGTCAGCAGCCCTTCGAGAGTTGTACGAGCGCGAGCGCTCGCATACCGAGGCGCAGGATGGCGAGCTGACAGCTGATATCGAGCCCAATCTGTACGCCAAGATCAGCGCTCACGACTTGAAGCGCGTAGTCGGCAATTTGATCGAGAACGCAAGGCGCTATGGTCGTACGCCAGGCGACGGACGTGCCCGCATCAGACTGAGTGCCAGGCAGCAAGGCAACATCCTGGCCATCGAAGTGCGCGACCAAGGCACAGGAATTGCCCCTACGGATGTACAGCGCTTGCTGCGCCCCTTCTCGCGAGGCGAATCCGCCCGCACCGGTGTCAGCGGCGCCGGCCTGGGTCTGGCCATTGTGGAGCGATTGCTCGGCCATGTCGGCGGCCAGCTCGAATTGATATCCGAGCCACCCGGCGGCCTGATTGCCCGTATAGAAATCCCCAAGGTTAGAATCAGGAACCATCAATTGGACACGCAAGTTTAAAGCGTGGAATTTCATGTCTGGACGTCAAGTCCACCAGCTTGTATAGAACGACTTCAGGAGCTTAGTTCATGAAAACCGTAGGCGATAAACTCGAAGCCTTTAAAGTGGCCGGCGTCAAACCTGGCTTCAATCACCACGAAGAAAATGGCGTTTCTGCTTTCGAAGACATTACCGAAAGCTCGTTTCCAGGCAAATGGAAAATTATTTATTTTTATCCCAAAGACTTCACCTTCGTCTGCCCGACCGAGATCGTCGGCTTCAATAACCTGGTGCAGGACTTCGAAGACCGCGACGCGATCCTGATGGCCGGCTCGGTGGACAACGAGTTCGTCAAACTGGCATGGCGACGCGAAAACCCAGAGTTGAACAAGCTGGCCCATTATCAGTTTGGCGACACCACGGGCGCCTTGGTCGACCAACTGGGCATACGGGAAAAATCCGAGGGCGTGGCACTACGCGCGACTTTTATCGTTGACCCGGACAATGTCATCCAACATGTGTCGGTCAACAACTTGAACGTAGGGCGCAACCCCGAAGAGATCCTGCGTGTACTGGACGGCTTGCAGACCGATGAGCTTTGCCCTTGCAACCGCTCTGTCGGTGGCGACACGCTGTAAGGCTCGGGCATGGAGTTTCTATCGGCCATCAAGGCCTTGATACCCGATTGGGCCAAAGACATCCGCCTTAACCTGGACGGCACCATCGCGCGTTCGTCCTTGAAGGCGGAAGACGCGGTGGGGGTCGCGCTGGCGGCCGCCTACGCGGCGCGCAGCCCCACGCTGATCCAGGCCTTTCGTTCGGGCTTGTCGGAAACCGATGCCGCCGGTGTACTGACGGCGGCATCGCTCATGGGCATGAACAACACGTACTACCCGTATCTGGACATGGCGGGCGATGCACAGTTGAAGACCCTGCCGGCGCAATTGCGCATGAATGCCTATGCCACTCATGGCGGCATCGAAGCAAACCGGTTCGAACTCTTTGCCCTGGCGGCCTCTATCGTCGGCAAATGCCCGCACTGTGTGCATTCGCACTACGACAATCTGAAAAAGGCAGGCTACACATCAGAACAGCTGCGCGACACCGGACGCATTGCGTCCGTCGTCAATGCGGCTTCACAGGTGCTGGTCGCCGAGGGCAAGTAGCGCCACTACTGTGGCCGCTATGCCTTCCTTGCGGCCCACATAGCCCAATCCCTCGCTGGTCTTGGCCTTGATGTTGATGCGATCGGGCGCCATGCCCAGGTCAGCAGCGATATTGGTCACCATGGCTGGCGCGTGGGGACCTATCTTGGGCGCCTGGGCATGCACGGTGGCGTCAATGTTCACAACCGCCCAGCCCGCGTCGGCAACCTTCTGCATGGCAGCACGTAACAACACGCGGCTGTCTGCACCTTTATAGGCCGGGTCGGTATCGGGAAAATGCCTGCCGATATCGCCCAGCCCGGCGGCACCCAACAGCGCGTCCGTGACAGCGTGCAGCAGCACATCGGCATCGGAATGGCCCAGCAGCCCATGAGTATGGGGCAGCGTGACCCCGCCGATGATTAAGGGCCGGCCTTCCACCAGCGCGTGTACATCAAAGCCCTGTCCGATTCGAAAGGGAAAATTCATCTTTGCTCCACGATTCATGTAATGGGCGCGCTGCGCCTGCCCGGCTATAACCACCTGTCCATCAGATCGAAATCTTCGGGCCAGGTTACCTTGAAATTTCTCGCTGAGCCGGCGACCAGATGCGGCGCATGGCCGGCCAGCTCCATGGCCGATGCCTCGTCGGTGATGTCGGCGGCTATTCCGGCGGCCGCCTCCAGCGCCTGCAGGAGTGCGCCGGCCGGAAACATCTGCGGCGTCTGGGCAAGCCAGAGCTGGCTGCGCGATACCGAGCACGCCACGGTATCATCGCCGGCCGAGCGCTTGACCGTGTCGGCCACCGGCTGTGCCAGCAACCCACCGGCGGACTTCTCCAGGCACAGGTCGATCAGGCGCGCCAATGCAGAAGCCGGCAAGCCGGGACGCGCGGCATCGTGCACCAGCACCCAGTCGTCGGCGTCCAGCCCGGCGTCGCGCAGCGCGGCCGCAACCGTATCGGCTCGCGTGGGGCCACCACAGGGCCGCCAGAAGGTTCGCGGCAGGCCGGCAAGGGCCTGGGCTGCCCAAGGGTCGTCGGGCGCCACGGCGACGCGCACCTCGTTGACGCGGCTGTCGGCCAGCAAGGCCTGGACGGCCCAGCGCAGCATGGGCTGGCCCTTCAGCAAGCGGTATTGCTTGGGTAGAATCGCGCTGCTCGGGTCGTCCTGGGCGCGGGCGCCGACGCCGGCTGCCGGGACAATTGCAATCAGTTTCTTGTGCATAAGAAAGCCATTTTATAATGACGCCCTACATGGCCACAGAAACAACCCTCCCTTCGTCCCTTCCCTCCACTGAAAATGTGCTCAATGCGCTGAAGCCGGGGCAGCGGCATGCGCAACCCAGGCCGCCCGGCTCGGGCGATGCCTGGTGGCTGGCCGACCTGGCGCGCACATCGGGCCGACCCTTGGTCGCGCTGTGTGCCGACCCCCTTACCGCCCAGCGCCTGGCAGAAGAGGTATTGCTGTTCGCGCCAGATTTACGCGTCAGGCAACTGCCTGATTGGGAGACTCTGCCCTATGACAGCTTCTCGCCGCACCAGGACCTCATTTCGGAACGCCTGCGCAGCTTGCACGCCTTGATGCAGGAAGGCGTTGACATCCTCACCGTGCCGGTAACGACCGCCCTGTACCGCCTGGCACCGCCGGCCTTCCTGGCGGCTTATACCTTCTCGTTCAAGCAGGGTGACGCGCTGGACGAGGAAGGCCTGCGCAGGCAGCTCACGCTCGCCAACTACACGCACGTCACCCAGGTGACGGCCCCCGGGGAGTTCTGCATACGTGGTGGCTTGATCGACCTTTTCCCCATGGGCTCGGTACTGCCCTATCGCCTGGACCTGTTCGACAACGAGATCGAGTCCATACGCAGTTTCGACATCGACACCCAGCGCAGCCTCTATCCGGTCAAGGAAGTACAGCTACTGCCAGGCCGCGAGTTCCCCATGGACGAGGAGGCGCGCACGCAATTCAGGGCGCGCTTCCGTGAGATCTTCGAGGGGGATCCTTCGCGCGCCCTGCCCTACAAGGACATAGGCAACGGCATTGCCTTTGCGGGGGTGGAGTATTACCTGCCGCTGTTCTTCGAGCAGACCGCCACCTTGTTCGACTATCTGCCCAAGCAGTCCGCCATGGTCACCCTGGGCGACGTCAGTCAGGCCATACAGGGATTTGCGCAAGATACTCACAGCCGCTATCAGTTCCTGAAAAGCGATCGCGAACGGCCGGTCTTGCCGCCTTCCCACCTGTTTCTGGATGAGCAAGCATTATTCGCGGGGCTAAAGGGTTTCGCAAGGCTGTCGCTGACCGAGGGCGAGGTTCACCCGGACTTCGAGCCCGCGCCCAATGTGGCCGTCGCGCGACGCGCCGACGACCCGCTGGCCAACCTGCGGGCGCTGCTGATGCGTCCTGAAGGCAGAATCGCCCTATGCGCGGACTCGGCCGGCCGGCGCGAAACCCTGGTGCAGATGCTGGCGGAGTTCCAGATCGCACCAGACAGCGGTTGTGAAACCTTGCAAGACTTCTTGCTGTCCGACAGTCGATTTGCGCTGGTCGTGGCACCCCTGTCCAACGGCTTTGCCGTCGTATCCCAAGACCTCACACTGTTAACAGAAAACGACCTGTACCCCAGCCAGGCTCGGACAGTACGTCGCGGACGGCGTGGCCAGGAAGCCATCAGCGACGTGGCCGCCATGGTGCGGGATTTGTCCGAGCTGCGGGCAGGCGATCCCGTCGTCCACGCGCAGCACGGCATAGGCCGGTACTGCGGATTGGTCGAGATGGACCTGGGCGAAGGCCTGATGGAATTCCTGCATCTGGAGTACGCCAACGCCAGTACCTTATACGTACCCGTATCCCAGTTGCACGTGATTGCCCGCTACAGCGGCGCCGATCCCGAAAGCGCCCCGCTGCACCAGCTCGGTTCCGGCCAATGGGACAAGGCGCGCCGCAAGGCGGCGCGGCAGGTACGCGACGCTGCGGCCGAACTGCTTGCCCTTTACGCACAGCGGGCCGCCCGTGAGGGCCACCGATTCAAACTGCCGGTCAATGATTACCAGGCGTTCGCCGAAGGCTTTGGCTTCGAAGAAACGCCCGACCAGGCGGCCGCCATTGAAGCCGTCATCGGCGATATGACCTCCGGACGGCCGATGGACCGCCTCGTGTGCGGCGACGTGGGTTTCGGCAAGACCGAAGTCGCCTTGCGCGCCGCCTTCCTGGCAGTGATGAATGGCAAGCAGGTTGCCCTGCTTTGCCCCACCACGCTGCTGGCCGAGCAGCATGCGCAGACGTTTTCAGATCGCTTCGCGGACTGGCCAGTGCGCATCGTAGAGCTATCACGCTTCCGTTCCGGCAAGGAAGTGACTGCCGCGGTCGAAGGCCTGAACCAGGGCACCGTGGACATTGTCATTGGCACCCACAAGATCCTGTCCAAGGACGTGAAATTCAAACGCCTGGGTCTGGTCATCATCGACGAAGAACATCGTTTCGGCGTACGTCAGAAAGAAGCCCTGAAAGCGCTGCGTGCCGAGGTGGACGTGTTGACCCTGACGGCCACGCCCATACCCCGCACGCTGGGCATGTCGCTGGAAGGCATCCGGGACTTCTCGGTGATCGCCACTGCGCCTCAAAAACGGCTGGCCATCAAGACCTTTGTGCGACGTGAAGATGGCAGCACCATCCGCGAGGCCTTGCTGCGCGAGCTCAAGCGTGGCGGCCAAGTGTACTTCCTGCATAACGAAGTGGATACCATACAAAATCGCCGTGCGCGACTGGAAGAACTGGTTCCCGAGGCGCGCATTGCGGTCGCGCATGGCCAAATGCCCGAACGCCAATTGGAAGAAGTCATGAAGGGCTTCTACCAGCAGCGCTATAACGTGCTGTTGTGCACCACCATCATTGAGACCGGCATCGACGTGCCGACGGCCAACACTATTGTGATCCACCGGGCCGATAGGCTGGGACTGGCGCAGCTGCATCAATTGCGCGGCCGTGTGGGTCGCTCGCATCACCAGGCCTATGCCTATCTGCTGACCCCGGGCGAGGATGCCATGACGTCCAACGCCAAGAAGCGGCTGGAAGCCATCCAGGCCATGGAGGATCTGGGCGCCGGGTTCTTCCTGGCCATGCACGACCTGGAGATACGCGGCACTGGCGAGGTTCTGGGAGAGTCGCAGTCCGGGAATATCCACGAGATCGGTTTTTCGATGTATTCGGAGATGCTCAACGAGGCGGTGCGCGCGCTGAAGTCAGGTGAAGAGCCCGATCTGGATTCGCCCTTCTCGGCCTTGTGCGAAGTCAATCTGCACGCCTCCGCGCTGCTGCCCTCAGATTATTGTCCGGACGTTCATGCCCGCCTGGGCCTGTACAAGAAACTGTCTCATGCCAAAAATGAAGACGACCTGATCATGATCCAGGAAGAGCTGATAGACCGCTACGGAAAGCTGCCGGAAGCCGCTCAGACTTTACTGGCCACGCACCGCCTGCGCCTAAGCGCCGAGCCGCTGGGGATAGTAAAGATCGACGCCAACGAGTCGCAGGCGTCCATCCATTTCTCTGCCAAGCCCAATGTAGAGCCCATGAGAATCATCGAGCTTATCCAGAAACGGCGCGACGTGCGCTTGTTCGGGCAAGACAAGCTGAAAGTGGAGATCAAGCAAGGTCAGCAAGTAGCCGCCCGTATCGAGGCCGTAAAGGACGTGCTGCGCGCTCTGGTCTAGTCGTCCGACCAGCTTAATGACTAAGCCGGAACCAGTTCAAAATGGCGTCCAATGGGCTGACGTTAAGCGCAAAGCGCGCCTGCTGCTGCACGACAGGCTTGGCCCGATAGGCGACTGAGAAATGCGCCAGGGCCATCATCTTGAGGTCATTGGCGCCGTCGCCTACCGCGATGATCTGTTCGGGCGCTGCGCCCAGTTCGGTGGCCAGTTCCTTCAAGCGTGCGGCCTTCCCGTCGGCGTCGAGAATGTCGCCCAGCACCCTGCCTGTCAATTTGCCATCGACCACCTCCAGGTCGTTGGCGTGGCAGGCGTCCAACCCCAGGCGCTCTTTGAGCTTACCCGTAAAGAAGGTAAAGCCGCCCGAGACCAGCAAGGTCTTGACGCCATGCAGCTTGGCCGTGGAGATCAACTTCTGGGCGCCTGGGTTCAATTGCAGCCTGGTCCCATAAACATCGTCCAGCGCCGAGGCGGGTACGCCCTCAAGCAAGGCCACGCGCCGGGTCAGGCTTTCCGCAAAGTCGGCGATCTCTCCTCGCATGGCGGCTTCAGTGATGGCGGCCACTTCAGCCTTGCGGCCCGCCATGTCGGCGATCTCGTCGATGCACTCGATATTAATGAGGGTTGAATCCATGTCCATGGCCAGTATGCGGCAATCGCGCAGTCGCGTAATGTGGTCCAGAAAGGCATAGTCCATACCGAGAGCTTCACAGCAGGCGCTCACCTCCGCGCGGGTGCCGTCATCCACCTCCAAAAGCCGAACAGCGGTCGGACCCAACTCCTGAACGCCGTCGGCGCAGGCTATCGCCGCCAACTTCTCGATATTGGATGAAACAAGATTGGGGGCTTGAACAATAAGATGAGTCATGAAGTAAACGCAGTGACCAATGTTGAGAACCAGCCGCAATTCTACCTAATCGCATCGCCGGCGTTTATGATGTTCGTTTGGCTTCCTGCCCGTACTCACGGTTTTCATGCCGACCCACTCCTCCCATTTTTTTTCCACACTATCGATCGCGGTACGGTGCCTGTTACTGACGCTACTGCTTGCCCTGGCCAGCGTGACAACCACCGCGTATGCGCAGGACAAGGCGCTGGCGGACGTAGACAAATCGCTGGATGCCGCCCGCGCCCAGATCGATGAAGTCCAGAAGGATCTCAAGGCTGCTCCCGACAAACCGCTGATTGATGCCGACCTTGTGGCCTTGCGCGAGACGGCTTTGGAGGCGCAGGAAGAAGCGCAGGCCATCGCCAAAGCGCTGGAGCCGCAGTTGGTCAGCGTCCAGGAGCGCGTGGCACAGTTGGGACAACCCGTGGAGGGTGCCAAGGAGGCACCGGACATTGCGCTGCAGCGTGCTGAATTGAACAAAGCCAGCACAAAACTGGACGCCCAGATCAAGCTTGCGCGCCTGATCTCCCTGGAGGCGGGCCAGGCCAGCGATCAGATACTGAAATTGCGGCGCTCGCTGTTCCAGGCGGAATTGGGTGTGCGCACCACTTCCATACTGGACGATCACTTCTGGAGTGATCTGCGTTCGCAGTTGCCTGAAGATTTGCGTAGCGCCAGACCTCTGCACGAAGAGCTTTCCAGGGCGGCCGCCGCTGCCGGCAGCGCAGCGTGGAGCGGCGCTCTGCTGGCCATCCTGGCCGTCCTCGTCTTGCGGGTACTGGCCGGCCGGCTGCTGCTCCAACTGACCACTACGCGGGTGGCCCCGGGCAGGCTGCGACGCTCGCTGTACGCCTGCGCCCAACTGGTATTGGCTACCTTGGCGCCCGGCCTGATAGCAGAAGTGCTGCGGCAAACGCTGGGCTGGAAGGTGGAATTGTCCGCGAATATGGTGGAACTTCTGTCGCAGAGCGTAGGCGCTGTGTATTTTGGCGGATTCGTGGCCGGGCTGGGCAGGGCCCTGCTGTCGTGGAACCGGCCTACTTGGCGACTGCTACCGCTACCGGACAGCGTTGCCAGAGGGCTAAGATGGTTTCCCACCGTGCTGGCCATCATTCTGGTCACAGGCTGGGTTACGCAGCGATTGGCCGCCATACTTAACGCCAGTTTATTGGCCACTGTCGCGCAGAATTGTGCCGTGGCGCTGGCCTTGAGCCTCACACTGGCACTGGCAACTTACCGCGTGCAAGGCCTGCGACGCAAGGCCCTGGCGGACACCTCGGGGGAAGCCGCCCCAGCGGGTGTCACTTATGGCTTCTTCCGAATCTCGATCTGGATCGCCATTTTTGCCAGTGTCGCTTGCTTGCTGATCGGCTATATCGCCCTGGGCAGCTTCATCATCAAACAAGCCGCATGGGTGGGCATTGTGATTGCGGTGGCCTACCTGCTGAACGGACTGATAGACGACGCATGCCATGTCATCCTTGCCGCCATACGCCGCAGCGCCGATGATGACAACTACACGCGGACGATGACGCGGGTGCGGGGCCAGGCGACAGTCGTGCTGTCCGGGCTGGCCAGGGCAGTCATCATGTTGCTGGCCATAGTGTTGCTTGCCGCGCCTTTCGGTGATGGGCCAGCGGCCTGGGTGCAGCGGCTGGATGCGCTGTATCAGGGTATCGCCATCGGCGAACTCAATATACGCCCGACCGCAGTAGGCTTGGCCACCGTCGTGCTGCTGCTCGGTCTGGGTCTGGTCAAAGTCATCAAGACCTGGCTGGCCCGTCAGTTCCTGCCCGTTACCAGCCTCGATCCGGGTATGCGGCTGTCTGCCGCCACCCTGTTCGGCTACGCCGGTTACGTCCTGGTTATCGCCCTGTCATTGTCGGCAGTCGGCATCGGGCTGGAACGGGTCGCCTGGATCGCCAGCGCCCTGTCGGTCGGCATAGGCTTTGGTTTGCAAGCAGTCGTACAGAACTTCGTCTCGGGTTTGATCTTGCTGGCGGAAAGACCCGTGCGCGTTGGCGACTGGGTCTCGCTGGGCACCGTCGAAGGCGACATACGCCGCATCAATGTCCGGGCAACCGAGATCCAAATGGGAGACCGATCCACGGTCATCGTGCCCAACTCCGAATTCATCACCAAGATAGTACGCAATGTCACGCACGCCGGACCGCTGGGTCGGGTGCAGATCAAGTTGACGCTGCCCGTGACCGTGCTGCCAGAGCAGATACATGACCTGATGCTGACTGCCTTCGAGGCAAATGAAGAGGTGCTCAAAGAACCCGCCGCCGACGTCATGCTGGATGGCGTGGACCCGAACGGCCTGATCTTTGTCGCGACTGGCTATGTGAGTTCGCCCCGTGCCGCCTACCGCGTGCGCAGCGCGCTGCTGTTCGCGATACTGAAAGCTCTGCGCGAGCAGAATGTGCCGCTGGTCAGCCCCGCGCTGATGGTGATGCAGCCGCCCGAGGCTTCCGGTGGCGCATCAAGTACCGATACACGAAGCCCGGATAGCCCAACACCACGAACAGGCTTAGCGTAACGGCGTAGAACTCCCAGGTGTGGCTGAACGTGTTGCCCACATTGGCCTCCAGGGCGAAACCGAGGGTGCCCACCAGACCGTAAAAGGCCAGTAGCTCCAGCAGTCGATCCAGGAATGTTTTACTGATGACGCGGCCACGGTTGCGCCAGCCCGGATAGGCCAGCAGCAAGGCTGCTGCGCCCATGACAAACAGCACTTTGCCCAGAAACAACGCCACCGACGCCAGATCAGACGCCACGAAGAACCCCTGGCCAATCAACACCCATGCCAAATAACCGGCCCCGGCAAGCAGTGCGAAGAACAGAGCCGACATGGGCCATTGCAACCAGAAAGGCTGGGGCGCTTCTCCGGCCTGCGTCCACGGCAATACCAGGAAGGGCCGTTGAACCACGAAGGGCAAATTGGCCGTCACCAACGACAAGCCAATTACCACCCACACTGCAAAAGTTTGATTCATCGATCAGAACTTCAAGGAGTCTTCGATCACCCGTATGCAGAGCGCCATCAGGCCGCCAGGCAAAATACCCAGCACGATGATCAGCAGACCATTCACCGACATCAGGCCATGCGTAACGGCGCCATTGTTGATCGGGAAAACCTCGCCTTCCGGCTCGTCGAAGTAAGCCATCTTGACGATACGCAGATAGTAAAAAGCACCGATCAGGGAAAACAGCACGGCAACGACAGCAATGGCCACGTAGCCGGCACCTATCAGTGCCTGCAGCACGGCAAGCTTTGCGTAAAAACCGGCCATGGGCGGTATGCCGGTGAGCGAGAACATCGAAAGCAGCAGCATGCCTGCCAGCATGGGGCTGCGGCGATTCAGCCCCTTCAGGTCGGAGATCTCTTCGCATTCGAACCCGGCCCGGCTAAGCAGCAGAATCAAGCCGAAGGTGACCAGGGTGGTCAGCACATAGATGATCATGTAGAACAAAGCCGAACCATAAGCAGAGCCGGCCAAAGTCTGCTCCTGGACGACGCCAGACAGCAGACCCAGGAATACGAAGCCCATGTGCGAAATGGTCGAGTATGCCAACATGCGCTTGAAATTGGTTTGCGCGATGGCGGCAATATTACCGATGGCCAACGACAAGACCGCCAGGATCAGGAGCATGGGCTGCCAGTCGATCGCAATACCGTGCAAGCCTTCGATAAGCAGGCGCAGGGTAATAACGAAGGCAGCCAGCTTGGGCGCTGCGGCGACAATCAAGGTAACGGCAGTGGGCGAACCTTCGTACACATCGGGCGTCCACATGTGGAAAGGCGCCGCGGCCAGCTTGAAAGCCAGTCCGGCCACAATGAAGACCACTCCAAACACCAGAGGCAGGCGCTCGGCGTTGCCGCTGCCGATGACCTGCGCGATCAGGCGCAGATCCAACTGACCGGTAGCGCCGTAGATCATGGACATGCCGTACAGCAACACAGCGGAAGCCAGCGAACCGAGCAGGAAGTACTTCATGGCGGCTTCGGTGGATTTGACCTCGTCGCGTCGCAAGGCTACCAGCGCGTACAAGGCGAAGGACATGAGCTCCAGGCCAAGATAAACCGTAAGCATGCTGCCTGCGGAAATCATTACGTACTGGCCGAGCAAGGCAAATAGCGAAAGCGAATAGAACTCGCCGCCATTTTTCATCATGTCGCGCGCTTCCGCGTAGCCACGGCCATAGACGAGCGTGACCGCAACGGTAAGAGAAGCCAGTGCCTTCAGGAAGTGAGAGAGCGGATCGACGACGTACAGGCCACCGAACGAGTTGCCCTGCATGCCCGCGCCCCATTGCCAGAGCGACACGACCGTCAATATCAGCAAGCTGCCCAGGCTCAGCGAAAAAGTCAGATGGCGCGATTCAGACTTGCTGAAGGCGTCGGTCAGGAGCACTGCTGCGGCAAGTATCAGCAGCAGGATCTCGGGCGTAGCCAGGGCGAAATTAAATGGAGTTTGCATAATGTTTCGGGTCTACAGTTTCGAGATAGAGACGTGCTGCAGCAAGGCTTCCACCGACACATGCATGACATCTGTAAACGGTTTTGGATAGATGCCCATGTAGAGCACAGCTATCGCCAAAAGGCCCAGTATGAAGAACTCGCGCCCGCCAAGATCCGACATGCCACGCACCTGGTCGTTGGCAATCTCGCCTAAAGCAACACGCTTGAACATCCACAAGGAATACGAGGCGCCCAGGATCAATGCCGTAGCGGTCAGCATGCCTATCCAGAAGTTGTACTCGACAGCGCCCATAATGACCGTGAACTCGCCAACGAAACCACTGGTTGCCGGCAAGCCCGCGTTGGCCATCGAGAACAACAAAAACAGCGTGACGAACCGGGGCATCACATTGATGACGCCGCCGTAGTCAGCAATGCGCCGCGTGTGCATGCGGTCGTACAACACGCCTATACACAGGAACATGGCGCCTGAAACAAAGCCGTGGGAGATCATCTGGATGATCGCGCCTTCAAGGCCCGCCGTGTTGAACAGGAAGAAGCCAAGGGTAACGAAACCCATGTGCGCAACGGATGAATACGCCACCAGCTTTTTCATGTCGTCCTGAACGATAGCGACCAGGCCGATATAAATGACAGCGATGAGCGACAGCGCGATCATCATGCCGGCCAGGCTGTGCGAGGCATCGGGCACGATAGGCAGCGAGAAGCGCAGGAAGCCGTAGGCGCCCAGCTTCAGCATGATGGCCGCCAGCACGACCGACCCGCCCGTGGGCGCTTCAACGTGGGCATCAGGCAACCACGTATGCACCGGCCACATCGGCACCTTGACCGCGAAGGCCGCCAGCAAGGCTAGGAAAATCAGGATCTGCGGCGTGTAGTCCAGCTTCAGCTGATGCCAGGTCAGGATGTCGAACGAACCGTCGGCAACGTGCCACAGGTAGATGAACGCAATAAGCGTCAGCAGCGAACCCATCAGGGTATACAAAAAGAACTTGAACGCTGCGTACACCCGGTTCGGACCGCCCCAGACACCGATGATGAGATACATCGGAATCAGCGTGGCCTCGAAGAACACATAAAACAACATGCCGTCCAGCGAGGCAAATACACCCACCATCAATCCGGACAGGATCAGGAAGGAGGCCATGTACTGCGACACACGGCTGGTGATGACTTCCCAGCCAGCCAGCACGACAATAATCGTGATGAAGGCGGTCAGCAAGACAAACCAGATGGAAATCCCGTCGATACCCAGGTGGTAGTTGACGGCGAATGATTCTATCCAGGGGGCCAGCTCGACAAACTGCATGTCGGCGGTCGTGGGGTCAAAGCCCGTATACAAGGGCAAGGTCACCAGAAACCCGACCACAGCACCCACCAGCGAAATCATGCGGGTGAGTCCTGGACGATCGTCGCGGCCAACCAGCAGCACGATTAGTCCGGCAACGATCGGAACGAAAATCGCAAGCGTTAACCAGGGAAGAGTAGAAGACGCCATATCGCTAGCCATCAGTGAGCCATCACTACAAAAAAGGTTAATAAAGCCATGATCCCGACGATCATCGCGAAGGCGTAGTGATAGATGTAGCCGGATTGCAGATGCCGGCTAAGGGCCGCAACCATGCCCACGACCTTGGCGCTGCCGTTGACGACCAGGCCGTCGATCAGGGCACGATCACCTGCCTTCCAGAAGCCGTGGCCCAGCGCGCGTGCGCCGCGCGCCACGACCTGCTCATTGAACCAATCGGCGTAATACTTGTTGTCCAGTATGCGGTTGATGCCCGACAAGCTGCTGTGTATGGCGGCAGGCACACGCGGGTTGATCAAGTAGCAGTACCAGGCGACCACAAAGCCAGCCACCACCAGCCAGAATGGCAAGGTGACAAAGCCGTGCAATGCGTAGGCGACCCAGTCATGCCAGTGCCCAGCCAGCTCGGCCATGGCCGGGTGCGCGGGCAGCACGGCGATCACCCCATCGAAGAAGCCGTCAAACAGCAAGGGATCAACGAACCACGCGCCGGCGATGACCGATGGAATGGCCAGCAATACCAATGGCAAGGTGACCACCCAAGGAGATTCCTTGGGCACGCCGCCATGATGGCCGTGATCATCATCATGCCCGTGGCCTGTATGGGCCTCGGTGCTGAAGCGTGGCTTTCCGTGGAAAACCAGGAAGTACACGCGGAAGGAATACAGCGAGGTCACGAACACACCGATCAAGGTGGCGTAATAGGCAAAGCTGGCCCCCCACACGTTGGCGGCGCCGGCCGCCTCGATGATGTGTTCCTTGGAGTAGTAGCCGGCGAAGAACGGCGTGCCGACCAATGCCAGGGTACCCAGCAGGAAAGTGATCCAGGTAATCGGCATGTACTTGCGCAAGCCACCCATGTTGCGGATGTCCTGGTCGTGATGCATGCCGATAATGACCGAACCGGCGCCCAGGAACAGCAAGGCCTTGAAGAAAGCGTGCGTCATCAGGTGGAAGATAGCGACCGAGTAGGCAGAGGCGCCCAGCGCAACCGTCATATAGCCCAACTGCGATAGCGTAGAGTAGGCAATGACACGCTTGATGTCGGTCTGGACTATGCCCAGGATGCCAAGGAACAGCGCGCCGATAGCCCCGATCACGATCATGATCGACAGTACTGTGGTCGACTGCTCAAACACCGGCGAAAAGCGTGCGACCATGAAAATACCCGCAGTCACCATGGTGGCCGCGTGGATCAGGGCCGAAATAGGTGTGGGGCCTTCCATGGAGTCGGGCAACCAGGTATGCAGCGGCACCTGTGCCGACTTGCCGGCGGCACCAACAAAAAGCGCAATACATGCAACCGTCAGCAATTGCCAGTCGGTGCCGGGGAAGATCATGCCGGCCAGCTCGTCGGCCTGCGAGAATATCTCGGCGTAGTGCATGCTGCCGGTATAGGCGAACAGCAAGCCGATACCCAGCAGGAAGCCAAAGTCGCCCACCCGGTTGACCAGGAACGCCTTGAGGTTGGCGAATATGGCAGTAGGCCGCTGGTACCAGAAACCGATCAGCAGATAAGACACCAGGCCCACCGCTTCCCAGCCGAAGAACAGCTGAAGCATGTTGTTGGACATGACCAGCATCAGCATCGAGAAGGTAAACAGCGATATATACGAGAAGAAACGCTGGTAGCCAGGGTCGTCGGCCATGTAGCCTATGGTGTAGATGTGCACCATCAAGGACACCGAGGTAACCACGACCATCATCAGTGCGGACAGGGAATCGATCAGGAAGCCCAGTTCGATCTTGGTGGTGCCGATGATGCTCCAGGTATAAAGCGCGCCATCGTAGGTTTGGCCGTTCAGCACCTGCATCAGCACGACGACCGAACCAATGAAGGAAATCAGCACGCCTGCGATGGTGATCAGGTGCGAGGCGCGTCGCCCCACAAACCGTCCCAGGAAGCCGGTGCCGAAAAAGCCGGCGACCAGGGCTGCAACCAGGGGTGCCAGTGCGATCAGTAGATAAAGACTTGTTGAATTCATAGTGTGTGCAGTCCCATCAACCTTTTAACTGGTCAAGATCGTCGACGTTGATCGTATTCAGGTTGCGGAACAGCAACACCAGAATGGCCAAGCCTATGGCGGCCTCAGCCGCCGCCACCGTCAGAATGAAAAAGACGAATACCTGTCCGGCGGTATCTCCGAACCAGCTTGAAAACGCCACGAAATTCATGTTGGCGGACAGCAGCATGAGTTCGATGGACATCAGCAAGATGATGAGATTGCGACGGTTAAGGAAGAAGCCGAATATCCCGATGGCGAACAGGATCGCGCCAAGAATCAAATAGTGGGCAAGAGTTAATGTCATTATTTTTCCTCTTGGGCCGAGCCGGTCGAGGCAGGCCCGGCGGGTGCCTCCGTTTGCGAAGGAATGCTGACCAGGCGCATGCGGTCTTTCGCGCGGACCCGGATCTGATCAGAAGAGTTGGTACGCTTGACGTCGCTGCGCTTGCGCAAGGTCAGTGCGATGGCGGCGATCATGCCAACCAGCAAGACCACCCCGCCCACCTGAACAGCGAACACGTAGTCGGTGTACATCGCCTCGCCCAATGCGCGGGTGTTGTCGAAGTCGTCAGCGACCGGCGCCGCAGGACCGGCACCCAGCCATGTGGAGGCCAGGACGAATGCCATTTCCAGCACCATCACCAGGCCGATCAGCAGGCCCAGCGGAAGATAGGTCTTCAGCCCGCCTTTCAAGGCCTCGAGCCGGACATCCAGCATCATGACGACGAACAGGAAAAGCACCATCACGGCACCAACATAAACCAGCACCAACAGCAGCGACAGGAACTCAGCCCCCAGCAGCATCCAGATCATGGACGCCGTGAAAAAGGAAAGGATGAGGTGCAGCACGCCGGTGACCGGGCTGGTCGCCGTAATGACACGGAAGGCCGCGATCACCAGCACCAGCGACAGCACATAAAACAGGACAGTAGAGAAAATCATAGGTGTCGGGTCCGGCATCAACGATAAGGGGCGTCTTCGGCACGACGTCGTGCGATCTCTGGCTCGTAGCGGTCGCCCACTGCCAGCAGCATGTCTTTGGTGAAATACAGGTCGCCGCGCTTCTCGCCGTGGTACTCGAGGATGTGCGTTTCGACGATGGAGTCCACCGGGCAGCTTTCTTCACAGAAGCCACAGAAAATGCATTTGGTCAGGTCGATGTCGTAGCGTGTCGTGCGGCGCGTGCCGTCGTCGCGTTCTTCCGAGTCGATCGTAATGGCCAACGCCGGACACACCGCTTCGCACAGCTTGCAGGCAATACATCGCTCTTCGCCGTTGGGATAGCGACGCAAGGCATGCAGGCCCCGGAAACGCGCCGAGGTCGGCGTCTTTTCCTGGGGGTAGCGCAAAGTGACTTTGCGTTTGAAGAAGTACTTGCCCGTCAGGCGCATGCCCTTCAACATTTCGGTCAGCATCAAGCTGCCGAAGAAATCTTTAATAGCTTCCATAATCTAGCCCCTGTGTCCTATTGCCATATATTCCAGGGCGTTTGCATCCAGATCGCGACCACCAGCAGCCATACTCCTGTGAGCGGAATGAACACCTTCCAGCCCAGGCGCATGATCTGGTCGTACCGATAACGCGGGAATGTCGCACGGAACCACACAAACGTCGAAACTACAAAAAAGGTCTTGAGCCCCAGCCATATCCAGCCGGGTATCCAGGTCAATGGCGCGATATCCAGGGGCGGCGTCCATCCACCCAGGAACATGATGGCGGCCAGGGCCGACAACAGAATCATGTTGGCGTACTCGCCCAGGAAAAACAGCGCAAAGCCCATGCCGGAATACTCGACCATATGGCCGGCCACGATCTCGGATTCGCCTTCGACCACGTCAAACGGGTGGCGGTTGGTTTCCGCCACGGCCGACACCACGTAGATGACGAAAAGCGGCAACAGCGGCAGCCAGTTCCAGGACATGAAATTGATGCCGCGGTCGGCAAACCAGCCGGCATCCTGCCCGTTGACGATCCCACTGAGATTAAGCGTGCCCGATACCAGCAATACCGTGACCAGCACAAAACCGATAGCCAGCTCGTACGACACCATCTGCGCGGCCGCGCGCAAGGCGCCCAGCAACGCATACTTGGAGTTGGACGCCCAACCCGCAATGATGACCCCATAAACGCCGATGGACGTGATGGCCATGATGAACAACAAGCCGGCGTTGATGTCAGCCAACACGACTTCCGGCCCAAAAGGAATCACCGCCCAGGCGGCAAGCGCCGGCATCAAAGTCACGACAGGCGCAAGGATGTAGAGCACCTTGTTCGCCTTGGCCGGCACGATGACTTCTTTGGTCAGCAATTTGAACACGTCCGCAAACGGCTGCAGCAAACCGCGGTAGCCGACGCGGGTCGGCCCCAGCCGCGCGTGCATGGCGCCTATCATCTTGCGTTCCCAGTACGTCAGGTAGGCAACACACAGAATGATGGGCACCGCGATCACAACGATTTTGATCAGCGTCCAGACCACTAGCCAGGGTGTAGGCCCGATCAGTTCGGTACCGTAATTTTCGAGAACTGTAAGCCACTCCATCAGGAACGCTCCACCGTCAATTGGCCAAAGCCGCTACCCAATGCCCGTGTCTCGTCGAATGCGGTCGCAATCCGTACGCAGCCGGGCGCCACGGTGTCGTCTTGCACCGACGGCAAGTCGACTTGCCCCTGCCCGCTGCGAATACGCAAGGGGTCGCCGGCCACAAGGCCCAGGTCAGCCAGCGTACGCGCATGGACGTGCGCCTTGGGCGGCTGGGATGCCGCCGTCTCTTGCAAGGGCTCAGAGCGCCGCACCAGCGCATCGCTGCGATAAATCGGCACGTCGGCCACGCGTTCCAGGCCATCGACCTTGACCGATAGGCCGGGCTCGGCGCTGACAGTGTTGCTCAGGCGCGCATCCACGCCGTCGACCATGATGGTGTCACGCACGGACTCGGAGGTTTCGTAGTCGAAGCCCTGCAACTCGAACAAGTTGCCCAACACGCGCAGTACCTTCCAGGCGGGACGTGTGTCGGCGTAAGGCGCCGCCACACCCTTGAAGCTTTGTGCCCTTCCCTCGGCATTGACGAAAGTGCCCGAGGTTTCGGTAAAGGGCGAAATCGGGAGCATGACATCGGCCCACTCTTCGGCGCCGGAGCGGTATGAGGTAAGCGCCACGGTGAAGCCCGCCGACTTCAGCACCTGAACGGCACGCTCGCCGTTGTCGCTGTCCATGGCCGGCTCGGCGTGCATGACCAAGTAAGCCTTGAGCGGCTGCTGCAGCATCTGCTCTGCCGTCAAGCCGCCGCGACCGGGTGTTGCGCCGGCCAGATAGCCGCCCACTGTGTTTGCGCCAGGAGTCAAAAATCCGAAGCTGGCCTGAGCGGCCGTTGCCAGGGCAGCCGCGTTGGCAGCAATCAAGGATGCCTTGTCGGACGCCACCGCCATATTGCCCATCAACACGGCAACGCGCTCGCCAGACAACAGGCTGGCGGCAATCTCGCGTGCCGCCGCGCTGGCTTCGATGCCTGCAAAAGCAGCCGGCACCGCAATGGCTGGGTCAGTTGCCGCCATGGCAACCAGCACCTCGGCCAGGGCATTGGGCAGCACGCTGGGTGCCACCGTCATGCGCGACGTAACCGGGAACAGCGGGTCGTCTGCCGCCGAATCAATAAAGGAAATTTGTGTACCGCGCTTGGCCGCCTGACGCAGGCGCTGCGCCATCAGAGGGTGGTCCTTGCGCAGGAAGGACCCGACCACCAATACGCGATCGACCTCGTTAAGGTCGGCCACGCGCATACCCAGCCAAGGCACACCCTTGATGGCTTCATCGAAGCCCGGATCGATCTGGCGCAGACGGAAGTCGACGTTCTCGGATCCCAGGGCACGCATCAGGCTGGCCAGCAAGGCCAATTCTTCTGTGGTGGAGGTGTGGGTGCCGATGCCGCCGATTTGCTCGGCGCCGAATTCTTCGCGCACGTTGTTGAAGCCGCGTACCACAACCTGCAGCGCGTCGGTCCAGGAGGCTTCGCGCCACTGGCCGTCTTCGCCCTTGATCATGGGGTGTGCCAGGCGGTCTTGCACCAGCAGCCCTTCATACGAGAAGCGATCGCGGTCGCTGAGCCAGCATTCGTTGAGCTCTTCGTTTTCGTAAGGCACAACGCGCATCACGCGATCCAGCTTGGTCTGGACGATAAGGTTGGCGCCCAGGCTGTCGTGCGGGCTGATCGTACGGCGGCGGGACATTTCCCAGGTACGCGCCGTGAACTTGAACGGCTTGGACAGCAAGGCACCGACAGGGCACACGTCTATCATGTTGCCGGAAAGTTCGGAGTCGACCGCCTTGCCCACGAAAGTCGTGATTTCGGCGTGTTCGCCACGACCGACCATGCCCACTTCCATGATGCCGCCGATTTCCTGGCCCACGCGTATGCAGCGTGTGCAATGTATGCAGCGCTGCATGGCGTCGGCGGAAATCAAGGGGCCCATTTCCTTGGGCACAACCACCCGCTTTTCTTCCTTGTAGCGCGATGCCGAGGTGCCGTAGCCCACGGCCAGATCCTGCAACTGACACTCGCCGCCCTGGTCGCAGACCGGACAATCCAGCGGGTGATTGATCAGCAGGAATTCCATGACGCTTTTCTGGGCGGCAATGGCTTTGTCGGAGCGCGTGTGTACGACCATGCCGTTGGTTACCGGCGTGGCACAGGCAGGCAGCGCCTTGGGCGCTTTCTCGACATCGACCAGACACATGCGGCAGTTGGCTGCGATGGTCAGTTTCTTGTGATAGCAGAAATGCGGCACGTAAACGCCCAGCTTGTGCGCAGCCTGGATAACCATGCTGCCCTCGGGGGCTTCTACTTTGATGCCGTCTATGGTGAGTTCAACCATTAGCTTGTCCTGACCCTACAGATATTTGGGCACCACACAGCTTTTATGCTCGATGTGGTGTGCGAACTCGTCGCGGAAGTGCTTGATGAAGCTGCGCACCGGCATGGCGGCTGCGTCGCCCAGCGCGCAAATGGTGCGGCCCATGATGTTGTGCGCCACGGAATCCAGGACGTCCAGGTCCTCGGGACGGCCCTGGCCGTTCTCGATGCGTTCCAGCATGCGATACAGCCAGCCCGTGCCTTCGCGGCAAGGCGTGCATTGGCCGCAGCTTTCTTCATAGTAAAAATAAGACAGACGCAGCAGCGACTTGACCATGCAGCGGGTCTCGTCCATGACGATGACCGCGCCTGAACCCAGCATCGAGCCGGCTTTGGCGATGGCATCGTAGTCCATATTGGTCTGCATCATTATGTCGGCGGGAACCACCGGCGCACTGGAACCGCCGGGAATGACCGCCTTCAGCTTGCGTCCGCCACGCATGCCGCCGGCCAACTCCAGCAACTTGCTGAAAGGCGTGCCCAGCGGTACCTCGTAGTTGCCGGGTAGCTCGACGTCGCCCGATACCGAGAACAGCTTGGTGCCCCCGGCGTTGGGCACGCCGATCTCCAGGTACTCTTGCCCGCTGTTGCGGAAGATCCAGGGAACGGCGGCAAAGGTCTCGGTGTTGTTGATGGTGGTGGGCTTGCCATACAGGCCAAAGCTGGCGGGAAAAGGCGGCTTGAAACGTGGCTGGCCTTTCTTGCCTTCCAGCGATTCGAGCAGCGCGGTTTCTTCGCCGCAGATGTAGGCGCCATAGCCGTGGAAGGCATGCAGCTGGAAGCTGAATGCCGACCCCAGGATGTTGTCGCCCAGGAAGCCGGCCGCGCGGGCTTGATCGAGCGCTTCTTCAAAGCGATCGTAGATCTCGAAGACTTCGCCGTGTATGTAGTTGTAGCCCACCGTGATGCCCATGGCATAGGCGGCGATCGCCATGCCTTCAATCACGATATGCGGATTGAAGCGCAGGATGTCGCGATCCTTGAAGGTGCCAGGCTCGCCTTCGTCCGAATTGCACACCAGATACTTCTGGCCGGGCAAGGCACGCGGCATGAAGCTCCACTTCAGGCCGGTCGGAAAACCCGCGCCGCCACGACCACGCAAGCTGGATGCCTTGACCTCGTTGATGACGTCTTCAGGCGTCATGCCGGTGGTCAGGATCTTGCGCAAGGCTTCATAGCCGCCGCGCTTCACGTAGTCTTCCAGGCCCCAGTTGCTGCCATCCAGCCCGGCAATGATCTGCGGGTTGATGTGGCGATCGTGGAAGATCATGCTGGTGGCTAGATCGCGGGTTGGAAGGGGCTCGAGGCCCTGCGAAAACTGTTGCAATACCGCCGCCACACTCATGCCGATTCTCCGTGCTGCTTAAGTTCGTCCAGCATGGCGTCGATGCGCTCGGGCTGCATGTGCACGCACATGTGCCGGTTGTTAAGCAGCATCACGGGCGAGTCGCCGCAGGCGCCCATGCACTCGCCTTCTTTCAGAGTAAACATGCCGTCCGGCGTGGTTTCGTTAAAACCGATGTTGAGCTTCTGCTTCAGGTACTCGGCCGCCTTGACGCCGTCGGTCAGGGCACAGGGCAGGTTTGTGCACACCGTGATCTTGAAACGACCCACGGGATGCAGGTTGTACATGTTGTAGAACGTCGCGACTTCCTGGACCGCAATAGGCGGCACATGCAGGTAGGCGGCCACGTCGTTCACGACTTCAGTGGATACCCACCCTTTTTCTTCCTGGGCGATGGTCAGCGCCGCCATGATGGCGGACTGTTGCTGGTCGCCGGGGAACTTGGTCAGTTCCCGGTCGATCTTCTGATAGGCTTGTTCGGAAAGCAGCATAATTTGAATCCGGTTTGTACCTTGGCTAACGCCGGTTAACGGTCGATTTCGCCAAACACAATGTCTTGCGTTCCAATAATGGTCACGGCGTCGGCAATCATGTGGCCGCGCGACATTTCATCGAGGGACTGCAGATGGGCAAAGCCCGGTGCGCGTATCTTCATTCGGTAAGGCTTGTTGGCGCCATCGGAGATCATGTAGATGCCGAACTCGCCCTTGGGGTGCTCGACCGCGGCATAGGTTTCGCCCGCCGGTACGTGCATGCCTTCGGAGAACAGCTTGAAGTGATGGATAAGATCTTCCATGCCGAACTTCATGCGTTCGCGGCTGGGCGGCGCAACTTTATGGTTCTCGACAATGACGGGGCCGGGGTTGTTACGCAGCCATTCGACACACTGGCGGATGATGCGATTGCTTTCACGCATCTCGGCAATACGCACCAGGTAGCGGTCGTAGCAGTCGCCATTGACCCCCACTGGAATGTCGAACTCCATGCGATCGTACACCTCGTAGGGCTGCATGCGGCGCAAGTCCCACTCGACACCCGAACCGCGCAACATGGGGCCGGTAAAGCCCAGCGCCTTGGCGCGTTCGGGACTGACCACACCCACATCCACCAGACGCTGCTTCCAGATACGGTTATCCGTCAGCAGGGTTTCGTACTCGTCCACGCAGGTCGGAAAACGATTCGTGAAGTCTTCAATGAAGTCCAGCAAAGAGCCCGAACGTGCTTCGTTCATGGCACGGAGCTCTTTTTCGCCGCGGTATTTGCTGCTCTGACCATACTGCGGCATGGTGTCAGGCAAATCGCGATACACGCCGCCAGGACGGTAGTAGGCGGCATGCATGCGCGCGCCCGAAACGGCCTCGTAGGTATCCATGAGGTCTTCGCGTTCGCGGAAGGCGTAAAGGAAGACCGCCATGGCGCCGACGTCCAGCGCGTGCGAACCGAGCGACATCAAGTGGTTCAGTACCCGGGTGATTTCGTCGAACATCACGCGGATGTACTGCGCTCGCAGCGGCACCTCGATGCCCAGCAGGTTTTCCACCGCCATGACGTAGGCGTGCTCGTTGCACATCATGGACACGTAGTCCAGGCGATCCATGTAGGGCAGCGCCTGCAGATAGGTCTTGTGCTCGGCCAGCTTTTCGGTGGCACGATGCAACAAGCCGATGTGCGGGTCAGCGCGTTGGATGACTTCGCCGTCCAGCTCGAGCACCAGGCGCAGCACGCCGTGCGCAGCCGGGTGCTGCGGCCCAAAGTTCAGTGTGTAGTTTTTAATTTCAGCCATGTTCAGCGCCCTGCTCCGTAGCCTTCTTCACGCACAACACGCGGGGTAAGTTCGCGCGGCTCTATCGTTACCGGCTGATAGATCACCCGCTGCTGTTCCGTGTCGTAGCGCATTTCTACGTTGCCGGACAAGGGGAAATCCTTGCGGAAAGGATGGCCGATGAAACCGTAATCGGTCAGTATGCGGCGCAGGTCTGGGTGCCCTTCGAAAACGATGCCGTACAGGTCGAAGGCTTCGCGCTCGAACCAGTTGACGGCGGGCCAGACATCGACCAGCGTGGGGATGACCGGGAACTCGTCGCTGCCGACGAACACCCGCACCCGCAAGCGCCAGTTGTGCTGCACGGACAACAGATGCAGCACCACCGCAAAGCGCTGGGGATGCAAGCCAGGCTCGACCACAAAAGTGGGAGCGCCCCAACCGGAATAGTCGACGCCGCACAAGTCAACACAGGTGTCAAAGCCCAGCGTTGCATCGTCGCGCAGAACCGTACAGGTATCCACCCAGTTCTTGGCAGGCACCTCGAGCGTGAGCTCGCCCAGTGCCAATGTCAGTGCGATGTTATCGCCCAACACAGCCAGCAAATTAGTTTGTAGCGTTTCTAGCCGAGTCATAGTTCAAGCAGTTCAACGTTAAAAGTGGACAGCCAGAGCCGCCTAGCGCGCAATGGTATTGGTCAAGCGGATTTTGTTCTGCATTTGCAGCAGGCCATACACCAGCGCCTCGGCCGTAGGCGGGCAACCCGGTACGTAAACATCCACGGGAACGATGCGATCGCAGCCGCGCACCACAGAGTATGAATAGTGGTAGTAGCCGCCGCCATTGGCGCACGAGCCCATGGAAACCACCCAACGCGGCTCGGGCATCTGGTCGTAGACCTTGCGCAGCGCCGGGGCCATCTTGTTGCACAGCGTGCCGGCCACGATCATCAGGTCGGACTGGCGTGGGCTGGGCCGGAAGATAATGCCGAATTGGTCCAGGTCGTAACGCGCCGCACCCGCATGCATCATTTCGACCGCGCAACAGGCCAGGCCGAATGTCATGGGCCACAAGGAACCCGTTTTGGCCCAGTTCAGAAACTTGTCTGCGCTGGTGGTGATAAAACCTTCTTTCATAATGCCGTCGATAGCCATAATTTCGCCTTTAGCGTTATTCCCAGTCCAGTGCGCCTTTCTTCCACTCGTAGATAAAGCCTACGGTCAGAATGGCCAGGAACACGAGTACCGTCCAGAAACCCACCATGCCGATGGTGCCGTTGGCAATGGCCCAGGGGAAGAGGAAGGCGATTTCCAGGTCGAACATAATGAACAGGATGGCGACCAGGTAATAGCGCACATCGAACTTCATGCGTGAATCGCTGAAAGCTTCAAAGCCACACTCGTACTGCGACAGTTTTTCGTCGTAGGGGCGGTGCGGACCCAGCAAGCGCCCTGCCGAAAGCAAGGCGAAGCCGATCACGGTAGCCACCACGATAAACAGCAGAACGGGGAAGTACTGTTGCAGATTCATGTGAGGTGCATCCAATCACAATAAGTAAACTCTTGGATTGTAGCATTTTGAGGCGGGCTTTCTGTACAAGACGCCCACTCGGAAACATGTTCGTCGCGCGGGGCAACGTGGAAGCGGAAAGTCACGGCCTGATTGGCGGAACCGCCTCATGCAAGCACATAGTTTAACGCGAGAAAACGCAAAAAGAGCCACTCCGAAGAGTGGCTCTTTAACAAGTAAACTGCACTTGCCTTAAGTTCTATCAGCAACCCGGCAAGCCGGGCTGCTGGTATGCATAGACGTGCTATGCAGACTGATTAGAACTGGTGACGAATACCGACACCAACCAGAGTGCCCTTCATGTCAGGCATCATGTTGACGTGCTTTTGGTAAGAACCAATTGCGTACAGATTCGTGCGCTTGGACAAGCCGTAGGTGTAACCCAGGCTGTACGTTTGCTGTTTGTCCCACTCTTCGCCGGCTGCGTCAGCACCGTTAGGAGCAGACGTAGGATCAGCCATTGTCCAGGAAGCCATCAGAGTGCCATTGCCCAGAGGAGCCGACACGCCCAACAGGTATGAGTTGATCTTCAGACCATCAGCAGCGGTATTGCCGGTGAAGTTGTTAGCACCTTCAGGTATGCCATTCGACAAGAAACCTTGAGGAGTGAAGAAGCCGTTACGGGTTTGACCGAATGCAGCATATGCTTTCACAACTTCGAAGTCGTAGCTACCACCAAGGTTCCACGACTTAACCGTGGTGTCGGAAGTAGCGCCAGTACCAGGAACAACCGTGAAGACGGGAAGGTTAGTGACCGGATCAACAGTCGTTGTAACGGTAGCTGCACCGGCTGGCGTACCCTTGACCTTGAATGTGTCATACGTCAAAGCAACAGCGATGGGGCCATTACCATAACGAAGACCGGTGGTGATGGCACGCTTGTTGGTGTCGTCAGTACCACCGACTCTCCATGATTGCTGACCGTCCATGTTGAACGAGTAACCAACACCAAACTGGAAGCCCGAGAAATTCGGGGTTTGGTACATGATCATGTTGTCGTAACGAGCGGTGTTAGCTGCGGTGAAAGCTGCGCCAATAGCAGCCTGGTCGAAGCCAGCACCAAACGGGTCAGCGACTGCAGGCAGGTATTTGGAGGCAATGTTGGTCTGACGGCCGAAGTCCAGTTGACCCCATGCGTCGCTGGACAGACCCAACGTGGCATGACGACCGAACAGACGACCACCCTGGCCGCTGGTACCACGACCCAGATCAAAGCCGCTTTCCAGTTGGAAAACAGCGCGCAGGCCGTTACCCAGATCTTCAGCGCCTTTCAGGCCCCAACGGTTGCCAGACTGTACACCGTTGATCAAGCCAGTACGTGTGTACTTGACATCATCAGCGCTAGTGCGAACGTTCGAGCGCGAATCGTTGCCCTTAACTTGTTGGTAACCAATACCACCATCCAGAATGCCGTAGAGGGTGACCGATGTTTCTGCCTGAGCGACGCCGAAAAAGCCGACGGTTAGAGCAGCAGCGAGCAGAGTCTTTTTCATGTAAGAAATCTCCGTAGATTTGAGTAACTTAGAGCAGCGACTACCAAAACTGTGCTGCTGCTCTTTCTAACTCCGCGATGGGAAGTTGCTGCTATTGCATCAAAATTCGGGGCTGCTGGCTATTGCCGCGTTGCCTTAAGTGGTGTTTTTCGTACAGGCTGTCGGTATAAAACAACAAATTGTCCGATTTAGCCCTTTTTGTTGCGGGATTACCCGTAGTTTCTGCGTGGCGGCTACGCCACAGTTTTTGGGCAGCTTTTTTATTAAGGTGCTCTTTAAGTAGTTGCCGCAGAGCCTTGTTTTTACAGCAAGTTTCGTCGCTTCTATTATGGCTGCTTTTTTAACGATTTTTCAATGATTTACCTTCTTACAGGCATGCCGAGACCTGCCGAAGGTGATTATCCCATGCGAGATCTGGCGCGGCAACGCGCAACGCTAGCTGGCTTCCCTCGACGCTACGCTGCTCGACCGTCCCGCGGCCACTGGTCACGAGAAAACCGCTACCTGAAGCGGGGGCAATGCCGCAGCCGTCAAAAATTGTTGCCGCAGCCAGGCAGCGCCCACTGTCGGTCGCCCAGAACAGTACTTGCCCGCCGACGGGGCTGGAGGTAGCAACTACTGTGCCTGCTTCGTTACATGCGAGTGAGCCGACGTAGTTCTTCATGCTGCGCAGGTCTTCATCGCTGCCGGTGAACATGTCGACCTCTCTGCCACGCCGGTGCCTGCCTACGAGCGGTGGGCGCTCATGTGCCGGACCGGTATGTTGGCAACCAAACCAGACGGCACCCTGACCATCGACCACGAGGTGACGGATCGACAAGCGATACCACTGGGCCGGCAAGAAAACTTGTTCCAAGAGTTCGCCGCTAACTATATCTATATAGGCGAGAGACGGCTGCATGGTGTCGGCGTTCAGTTGCAGCTTGCCATAATCTGGATGCGTGAGGATGCCGCCGTTGGCCACACACAGTGTGCGGCCGTCCGCCATGAGCACGACTTCGTGGGGCCCGACACCATGCGTGAGGAATTCGCCTACACGCCGGTAGTTGCCGCCACGGCTGGCGTCGTACACGCCCAGCACGCCATGCCCCGCTTCATAATCGTTTTCTGTTGCGACCATGAGCTTGCCGTCGGGTGAGAAAACCCCGTGACCGAAAAAATGGCGATAGGCGGCAGGCAGCAGCGTGTGCGTGGCGTGCTTTCCCTTGACATCGAAGGCAAGGGCAAAGAAGCCTGGCTGCCTGCCAAAAGCCACGGCGCGGCCGCGCGGTGCATCAATGGCGAAGCTGTGGCCGCGGTCGGGCAAGGGAATGACCAGTTGGTCTTGGCCGGCCTCGTCGATGACTGTCGCTTCGAACTTGCCTGCGTTCTTGCGGGCCGCCAGATATAAAGGCGCATCCCGCGCCGCGTCGGTCATGGCTGACGGCACATCGGAAGCGCCGGCACCCCAGGCATTCAAGGACGCAGCGAGCCCTGCACCGCCATACGCGGCCACCATGGCCAGGAAGCGACGCCGATCAATCTCCGTCGAGCGCATTGAAACCCAGCCTTACGCCGAACGCCGGCGCCATATGTTGATCCACGATGCTTTTGGCGTTCTCCAGCAGCAGCGCCGCCAACGTGAGCCGCCGATAGCCGTCTTCGTCTTGCGTCAACTGCTGCATAGGCTGCCGCAGGCTTTTGAAGTTATCCACGCCGCGCTGAAGCTCGCCGCGAAGGTTTCGATCTATCCAGGCTTCATCATCCTTATAGATATAGCCACCCGCCTGATAGAACTGCAGCATGCCTTCAATGCTCGAAGCCATCGCCTCGGTCGACAAGCCGCTACGCCAGAAAGGCGCACGCGTCGCTTTCGCGTGTTTGAAGCCCTTGCTCAATACTGGCATCAGCTTGATGTCGCGGGCGAACTGCAAGCCTGTGGACAAGGCCTTGATAGCCTCGGCGGCTACCTCTTGCTGACTGCGATAGAGGGAACTGTCCGGATTGGGGTTGGAAAACTGTTTGCCGTAAGCGCCTTCTTCGCTCCAGGCCTGGACCAGCTCGGCACCGACCGATGCGAGGTTGCCCGAGACTGCGGTGGCATAGGCGCAGGCGCCATCAAAGTCCGCCGGCAATGTCGAGGGCGCCTGGTCGGGCGTAAGTTGTGCACCGATGGCCAGTATGCCGTCCCGTCGGTACAAGACGTACTCCAGCGCCGGCAAGCCCTGCACCGCCACACTATGGGAGGCTAGCGCTTCAGCGTTGGGAATGGGTTCGGCACCGGCCAACAAGCTCTGAACCTGACGCAAGGTGATGCCGCGCGGGTCGGGCCAGAAATAGATCCGCTCGAAGCGCGTGGCGGCCACCAATGGACCGAAGCGCAGGAACTCGATGTGGGCCCAGGCCCGTACGACTTCAGCAAACTCGTCGTGGATCGTCTCGGCACCTGCTGCCGAGGGCTTTGGGCACCATGCCTGAAGGCCTTGGTTTAGCTTGAGGGCCGCCTGCTGGAAGTGCTGCATGGACGGCTGAATATAGCCCTGGACCAGATTACTGCCCAGCGTCGGCGGCAGTGTCCCGGCGATGGAAGCCGGTGTCAACAAGGTTAAGGCCAGGGTGGCGATAGCCGCACACCACGAACGAGGAATGATGTCCTGCAAAGATCGTGTCATCAGAGAGATTCCAAAAATCGGATGAGGTCGGCACGTTCGGCAGGTGTCATCGCGACCACGCGATCGCGGGCCGGCTGGGCCTCGCCCCCGTGCCACAGTATGGCCTCGAGCAGGCTGCGCGCTCGCCCATCGTGCAGCCAGGTGGCGCTGGGGTTGACGATTTTGGTCAGACCTATGCCCCATAGCGGTGGGGTGCGCCACTCCCGGCCGCTGGCATCGCCCTCGGCATGATCGCTTGCAAGACCTGAGCCCATGTCATGCAGCAGCAGGTCGGTGTAAGGCCATATCAGTTGGAAGCGATGCTCCGGGCGTTCGGCATCGCGGCGGGTGACGTACTTGGGCACGTGGCAGGCAATGCAGTTGGATTCATAGAACAGCTTCTTGCCCGCCAGCACACGGGCGTCGCTAACCTCCCGGCGCTGCGGCAGCGCGAGGTTCTCCGAATAGGTCGTCACGAAGTCCATCAGGCGCGCGGGCACTTCGTGTTCACCCAGATGGGCTTGTGCGCCATGCGGCATGTCGTGACAAAGCTTTTGGCTGGGCGTGCAATCGCCGGAATGGCGGGGGAACATAGGCGTAGACAAGCCCATGTCGCCCGAGAAGGCATTGGCCGACTGATGCGCCACCGTGGGCTGACCCGCTTTCCAGTTGAAACGGCCCAGCACCTGCTGACCGGTTTGCGGATCTCGGATCCAGTTAGCGCGACCGGAAACACCATCGCCATGGTCACGCGCCGCATTGGCCAGGATATCGTCCTGATGTATGGCCTCGAGCAAGCCCAGCCCCAGCATGGGCGGCGCCAGGCGCGGAGAGAGCCGGGTCTGCGGATGCAGCGGGCCGTATCCCAGGTTTTCGATGCGATAGGACGGGTTCATGAGGGTGGACGTTTCTCCGCCACTTAAGCGAACGGGGATCTCTTCATAGTCGATCTTGATCTGCCCTTCGGCAGGCAGGCCGGCGACGGCGAAGGGCTGGAGTTGATGGCCGTAGACAGGATCCGGCAAGGATGCGACCTCGCCTTGGTCTATGCGTTGCCGGGCTTCCTCAGCGCTGGCAGGCAAGGACAGGCGGACCAATAAGGCGACCGCATCGTTTTGCTCCAGGGGATCAAAGCCGGGCACGGTGCCACGACCGTCCTTAACATGGCAGCCCTGGCACGAGCGTGCATTGAATAAAGGTCCAAGTCCGTCGGAAGCCTGGGTCGATGAGGGGGAAGAGACCCAATCCTTGCGGAACAGGCCGTTGCCGACCATGAACTCCTGGCGCCCTTCAAAGTCGAGATTGGCCGCCGGATGGGAGTAGATGTCGGCGTTGACGATCTTGTTGACGGTACCCGCGCCGCCCTGCATGACTTCGAAGGGCTCGGCCTTGCTGAAGTCAGTCGTAGCTGCCGTAATGGCAGCCACCCGCTGGCGATCTTCGGCAGTGAGATCGCTGCGGTGCTCAAGCACGCCGGCCGAGGCGGCCAGCGTGATGCCTAAAACAGTCAAGCCAACTAAGAATTTCACATTCGGACTATTGAAATACAGCGTTCGGGTTATCCAGGCTTTCAGAGCCTTCAATCGCTACGGCGCCCAGGTCCAGAGCCACGATTACTCGCTCTATGCTGCGCGTTTGCGCAACCAGGGCATCGATCACGGCCTGCACCACGGCATTGCCTTCCTCGTTGCCCTGCCCGATCATCTGATCGTAGGTTTCCACTTGTTCGGCACGGGACTTCATGGCCTGCATGGCCCTGAAGGTGGCTTGCAGCTTGCCACGCATTTCTGCATCAAGCGCCGCATCATTTGCCTTGACCAAGTCGGACAGGCTGGCGCCTTTCACGGTGGAGCCATCCACCCGCTGATACTCGCCCAGGTAGACATTCATCATGCCGACCTGATTATAGAAGTGCGAATTATGCGTGTTGTCGGAGAAGCAGTCGTGCTCTTCCTCGGGATCGTGCAGCATCAGACCCAGTTTGATGCGTTCGCCAGCCAATTCGCCATAAGATAAGCTACCCAGCCCGGTCAACATGGCGACCAAGCCGGCTCGCGGCTCCTGCTGCACAGACTGGCGGGCAGCGCCATCTGTTTGCCATTGTTCGACCATATCTTGCAGGTCGGCGACCAGCATGTCGGTCACGACCTTCAGGTATTGCCCGCGGCGCTCGCAGTTGCCCCCAGTGCAATTGGCAGGATCGAAATCGGTATAAGGCCTGCTGCCGGCGTGTCTTTCCTGAGGCGAGCCGGTACGATCAGTTGGCGCCGGACCGCTGCCGTTCAAATCCTGCCCCCACAACATGAATTCCACGGCGTGATAGCCGGTCGCGACATTCGCCTCATTGCCATCGGCCTCGTGCAACACATCGCGCAAGAGCTCGGGCGTGATCTCGGTCGCATCCACCGACTTGCCGCCGACATTCAGCGTGTTGTTGGCAACCACATTCACCACGTAATAGGCGTTGGTGTCCGAGTCGGTTCCGTAAGACGCATCAACATAATCGATCATGCCTTCGTCCAGGGGCCAAGCGTTTACGCTGCCCTCCCAGGCGTCGACAATAGGGTTGCCAAATCGATAGGCTTCAGTCTGCTGATAAGGCACCCGGGCCTGCAACCAAGCGTTCCTGGCATCTTCCAGTGCGGCGGCGCTGGGCTTTTCCAATAAGGCATGCACAGACTTCTGCAAGACCTTGGCCGTCGCCAGCGCATCTTCATACTCGGCCTGAGCAATATCCGCATAAGTTTTCGTAACCGCAGCCGGCTCTGTAGCGGCATAAACATTCGCGGCCATGAACGCGGCAACACCCGCTCCCAACAACAATCTGCGCATTCTTTCCCCTTGGATACGACGGCAAGAACCGCAGCGGGCCCGCCCTTTTTTAGCAAGATGCGATTGTAAACGATTTTCATTACGACTCACAGTCCCTGCCGGATCAAGAGGCCTGTGCAGATGAGCACAGCCAGGCACGCCTCTTGCTCCGCCTCCTCTGGCATAAAAGGAGAACCACAGCCATGGCCACCACCAGCAAGCGCGCCCTCTGGAAAGGCGCGATCTCGTTCGGATTGGTCCACATACCAGTCGCCCTGCACTCTGCCACCACCCAACAGGGTCTGGACTTCGACTGGCTGGACAAGCGCAGCATGGACCCCGTCGGCTACAAGCGCATCAATAAAGCGACCGGCAAAGAAATAGACAAAGACAACATCGTCAAAGGCATCGAATACGAAGACGGTCAGTACGTCGTGCTGTCGCCGGAGGAAATCGCCGCCGCCTACCCCAAGACAACACAGACCGTAGAAATCGAAGCCTTTGTATCCCTGAAGGACATTCCCTTCGTTTATCTGGAACGCCCCTATTACATGTCGCCCATCAACAAAGGCGCCAAAGTGTATGCCCTGTTGCGGGAGGTGCTGCGGAAAACCAATAAGGTCGGTATTGCGAAAGTCGTCATCCAGACCAAGCAGCATCTGGCCGTGCTGCTGCCCTGCGGACCTGCGCTGATACTGAACCTGTTGCGGTGGGAGGACGAAATCCGCTCGTGGGACGAACTTAACCTGCCGGCCGAAGGCACGAAGTCCACAGGATTGACGGAGAAGGAAATGGCCATGGGAGAACAACTGGTCAAAGACATGAGCGGCAAGTGGAAGCCGGAGATCTTTACCGATTCGTTCAAGGAGCAGATCCTGCAACTGGTGAAGGAAAAAGTGGAAGCGGGTGAAACCGAGACGGTCAGCGAGCCGGAAACGCAAGAGGCTGAAACCGGCAGCGCCAAGATACTGGACCTGACCGAAATGCTCCGGCGCAGCCTGAACAAGGACGGCGGCGAACAGAACGACAGCGCTTCGGGCAAAACGGTCAGCAAGACTACCAAAACCAGCAAGGCCGCCGACAAGAGCACAACAAGCAAGAAAACCGCTGTCAGTAAAGCCGCCAGCAAGAAACCAGCAGCCAAGAAAGCGCCCGCCAAAAAAGCAGCAGCCAAGAAGACCTCGGCCAAATCGAGCCGCAAGGCGGCTTGATCAGCTACCAGCGCAAGGCCCTCCATGACCAAAGCCGATCCGCTGAAGCGCTATAAGTCCAAACGGAACTTCAGCGTTACTTCCGAACCCGCCGAGGGCGGTCAGGCGAACGAGTCCGCCCCCGCTTTTGTCGTACAGAAACACTGGGCCAGCCGCCTGCACTACGACTTCCGGCTGGAGCTGGATGGCACCATGAAGAGCTGGGCGGTGCCCAAGGGGCCTAGCTACGACCCCGCCGACAAACGCATGGCGGTACATGTAGAGGACCACCCCCTCTCGTACAACAGCTTCGAAGGCGAGATACCGCCCAAACAATATGGTGCCGGAAAAGTCATTATCTGGGACAAGGGCAGCTGGTTGCCGCTGGGCGAAGCACGCAAGGACTATGAAGCAGGCAAACTTAAGTTTGAACTGCGCGGCCACAAACTGAGGGGCCGGTGGACGCTGGTACGCATGAAGGGTAAGTCGGAAAAGCAGGATCCCTGGCTGCTGATCAAAGAAAAGGATGAATTTGTCAGGCCGTCAGTCGAATTCAGCGTCGTGGACGAAATGCCTGACAGCGTGGCGGGCCTGGCGGAGCCAGAGCCGGCAGGCGATAAGCCAGTGGCCAGGCCATCTATCGAGAGCGCGGGCATCAAGGCCGCATTGCCGGCGACGCTTAAACCTCAGTTGGCCACCCTGGTCGACGAGCCACCGGCCCATCCCGAAGATTGGCTTTATGAGATTAAGTTCGACGGCTATCGGCTGCTGGCGCGCATAGACGCCAAGTCCATACAGTTGTTCACCCGCAACGGCAATGAATGGACCTCGCGCCTGCCGCATCTGGCCAAAGAACTGAAGCGGCGAAAGCTGCCCGCCGGCTGGTATGACGGAGAAATCGTCATGTTGAACGACAACGGCATGCCCAGCTTTCAGGCGCTGCAAGGCGCCTTCGACACCGCCAGAACCAGTCGCATCGTTTACTACTTGTTCGACATGCCTTACTGCAAGGGCCGCGACCTACGTAGCCTTCCCTTGATCGACAGACGCGACATGCTGGAGTCATTGCTGGAAGACGCCAGCGACGACGGCACGGTGAGATTCAGCGCTACTTTCGATGTCGCGGCCCGCGACATTGTGGCTTCGGCCTGCAAGCTGGGCCTGGAAGGCGTCATTGGCAAACGCAAGACATCGCACTATCGATCCAGCCGGTCCAGCGATTGGATCAAGCTTAAGTGCAGCCTGCGGCAAGAGTTCGTGATCGGCGGATACACCGACCCGCAAGGATCGCGCGAGGGAATAGGGTCGCTGCTGCTGGGCGTGCATGACGACAAGGGCAAGCTGCGCTACGCCGGCAATGTCGGCACCGGCTTCAATGCGCGCTCGCTGAAAGATATTCGAACGAAACTGGACGCGCTGCATTCCGACACGCGTCCATTCGAAACCTCCACCGGCATGGACAGGCGGGCGCACTGGGTGAAGCCCGAGTTGCTGGCCGAGGTCTCGTTCGGGCAGTGGACCAATACCGGCCGCATACGGCACTCTGTTTTTCATGGCCTGCGCAGCGACAAGCCGGCCACCGCCATCATCCGGGAGACCAGTATGCCGACCGCTACCAACGGTAAAGCCCGCCGCGCTAAAGCCACGCAAAGCCCCCCACTGCCCGAACCCTCGCCGCTGGGCGGCGTGAAGGTCACCAATCCCGAACGCATCATAGACAAATCAACGGGGCTGCGCAAAATAGACCTGCTGCGCTATTACGCGCTGGTGGGCGATCTGATGCTGCCCCATTTGAAGGGTCGCCCGGTATCGCTGGTGCGCGCCCCCGAAGGGGTGGATGGGCAGATGTTCTTTCAGAAGCATATGGACAAACCCACGATGACAGGCGTGCGCTTGCTATCCCCCGAGCTCGATCCGGACCATGAACCGCTGATGGAAGTGGCTGCGGCACAGGGACTGGTTTCCGCGGCCCAAATGAACGTCATGGAATTCCATACCTGGAATGGCGTGAAGACACTGATAGGCAAGCCGGATCGCATGACCTTCGACCTGGATCCCGGCAAGGGCGTCGAATGGCCCGCCATGCAAGAGGCCGCCATGGTAGTGCGGGCTTTCCTTCAAGAACTGGAGTTGCCTTCATTCGCCAAGACCAGTGGCGGCAAGGGTCTGCATGTGGTCGTTCCGCTGAAGCGCCGTCACGATTGGGACACCGTCAAGGATTTCTCGCAGGCCATCGTGCAGCATCTGGCCAAAACCTTTCCCAGACGCTTCTCGGCCAAGAGCGGTCCGCGTAACCGAGTCGGGAAAATTTTCATCGACTACCTGCGCAACGGCTTTGGCGCGACCACGGTTTGCGCCTGGTCCGCTCGGGCGCGTCCCGGCATGGGTGTATCGGTACCCGTCACCTGGGACGAGATCCCCCAATTGAAGAGTTCTGCGCAATGGCATGTGAGGAATATTCACGAGCGCCTGGACGTCGGCAACGCGCCATGGGAGTCGTACGAAGACGAAGCCCGAACCCTGACGCGCGCCATGAAGATCCTGGGATTCAACTCGTCGTCTTGATCTGGGTCGCACACGGGCCAGACAGGGCAGGCCCGAAACTTGCCGCAGAAACTCCGTCAGAAACCGCCACACCCGCTCGCAGGCTGTACTGCCTAAGGAGGTTCACTTGAAAATCTCACTACGACCACTGGATAAACAGGTCATCGTCATTACTGGCGCCAGCAGCGGCATCGGCTTGGCCACAGCACGCGAGGCCGCCCGCCGTGGCGCGCGCCTGGTGCTTGCAAGCCGCAACCGCAAGGCCCTCGATGCGCTCGTCGACGAGCTGGAGTCCCGCGGCAGCCGGGCCGTAGCCGTTACCGCAGACGTGGGGGTGCAGGAAGATCATCAGAAAATTATGGATACCGCCAAGACCGCTTTCGGCGGCTTCGACACCTGGGTGAATAATGCCGGTGTCTCCATATTCGGCAAACTGGAGGATGTGGCCATCGAAGACCAGCGACAGCTGTTCGAGACCAACTTCTGGGGAGTCGTGTATGGGTCGCTGACGGCCGTGGCCCATATGCGAGACACTGGTGGCGCACTGATCAATGTGGGCAGCGAGGTATCCGACCGGGCCATTCCGCTGCAGGGTGCGTACTCGGCCTCGAAACACGCCGTAAAGGGTTATACCGACTCACTGCGCATGGAACTCGAAGCGGAAGGGGTGCCGATCTCGGTTACCTTGATCAAGCCCGCTTCGGTCAACAGTCGCTTTGTCGAGCATGCCAAGAACTACATGGACGTCGAACCGCAACTGCCTCCACCGGTATACAGCCCGCGCGCAGTGGCCGAAGCGATACTTTATGCGGCAGAGCATCCCATACGTGACGTCTTCGTAGGTAGCGCATCGAAGTTGATTTCCGCACTGGGTCAAAAGTTGCCGGCCGTCTCGGACCGCCTGTTCGGGCGAACCATGATGCAAGCTCAGCGCAGCACGCGCGCCGCCCAGTCCAGCCGCGATGCACTGTGGGACGCCGGCGACGGAGACGTCGAACACGGCAACAGCCCCTATCGGGTGCACCGCCGCAGCCTGTACACAGACATGAACACGCGCTGGCGTGCACTGACATGGACCGCTGCGGGGATTGCGACCGCTGTTGCCGTAGTGCACTGCCTGCCCAAGACCAAAGGACGGGACTAGCCCCTGGGCTAGTCCAAGCACAAGCAATATGCAGACTGTTTCCGACTTCATCTTGCAACGTCTTTCTGCCTGGGGCATCACACGTGTTTTCGGTTATCCCGGCGACGGGATCAACGGCTTGATTGGTGCCTTCGGCCGCACGCAGGAAGATCTGGAATTCATCCAGGCACGTCATGAAGAGACCGCTGCCTTCATGGCCTGCGCGCACGCCAAATTTACCGGCCAAGTGGGCGTCTGCCTGGCCACGTCCGGCCCCGGCGCGATCCATCTGCTTAACGGCCTGTACGACGCCAAGATGGATCATCAGCCTGTGGTGGCCATAGTCGGCCAACAGGCCCGCTCGGCCTTGGGCGGCGACTACCAGCAAGAGGTGGACTTACTCAGTCTTTTCAAGGATGTTGCGAAAGACTTTGTCCATATGGCGTCCAGTCCGGTGCAGGTCAGGCACTTGGTGGACCGTGCCATGCGGGTAGCGATGGAAAGACGCAGCGTTACCTGCATCATCTTGCCGAACGATGTGCAGGATCTACCTGCTGTGCCTACCCCTGCGCGTGCGCATGGCACAGTACACACCGGCATAGGCTATACCGCCCATGCGCATGTGCCCCAAGCCGCCGGTCTACAGAACGCCGCTGAGGTCCTGAACAGCGGGGACCGCGTGGCCATACTGGTGGGGGCCGGCGCCTTGCATGCCACCGAGGAAATAATGCAGGTAGCGGAGCTGCTCGGTGCCGGGGTGGCCAAGGCCTTGCTGGGCAAGGCCGCGATTTCGGACCATTTGCCTTATGTAACGGGCTCGATCGGCTTGCTGGGCACGCAGCCCAGTTGGGACTTGATGCAGCACTGCGACCGCCTGCTATTGGTGGGCACGTCTTTCCCTTATTCGGAGTTTCTGCCCGAAGAGGGCCAGGCGCGAGCCGTGCAAATTGACCTGGACGGGCGCAATCTCAGCCTGCGTTATCCGGTGGAATCGGGACTGGTCGGGGACAGCAAGGCAACGCTGCAGGCGCTCATCCCTTTGCTGAAGCGCCAGGAGAACCGGGTGTGGCGCCAGCGCGTGGAGCGCAATGTGGCCAAATGGTGGACAACGATGCAGGCTCGCGCCATGGTCGATGGCAAGCCCATGAACCCCCAGCGGGTGTTCTGGGAGCTGTCATCGCGACTGCCCGAGCGCAGCATCATCGCCTGCGACTCTGGCTCGGCAGCCAACTGGTATGCGCGCGATGTGAAGCTGCGAGACGGCATGATGGGGTCGGTGTCTGGCGGCCTGGCTTCCATGGGTTGCGGGGTGCCCTATGCCGTGGCTGCCAAGCTGGCCTATCCCGACCGACCCGTGATCGCCCTGGTGGGCGACGGCGCCATGCAAATGAACGGCATTAACGAACTGATCACCATTGCCGATCGATGGAAGAACTGGGCGACGCCTACCTTGATTGTCATGGTGCTGAACAACGGCGACCTCAACCAGGTGACATGGGAGCAGCGGGCAATGGGCGGCGATCCGAGGTTTACGGACTCGCAGTTGTTGCCGCCCTGCCCCTACGCCGAGTTTGCGCGATTGCTGGGGCTGGATGGAATACGGGTCGACGACCCGGCCAACATCGGTGATGCCTGGGACCGGGCGCTGTCTGCCGATCGACCGATCGTGCTGGAGATGGTCACTGACCCGGAAATCCCGCCGATTCCTCCTCACATCGAGGCCAAGCAGGCCCAAGCCTACGCGCAAGCTTTATTGAAAGAAAATGAGTCCGGATCCGCAGCGCTACGGGCCACCATCAAGCAGTGGTGGGCCTGATGGCGCAATTATCTTGACAGCATGCGCGCGAGTGCTACCATGAAATCAGCCCCTTTTATCAACCGTAAGGAGGACCTTACTATGCAATGGACCAAGCCAGAATTTATCGACTTACGCTTTGGCTTCGAAATTACCATGTACATCGCCAACCGATAAGTTGATCTGCTGTTCCGCAGAAGCGCGGCGTTAGTGCAAGCTACCGCCGCGCTGTTTTTTGGAGGACGGGGATGCAAGTGTTAGTTTTGGGTTCAGCGGCCGGCGGAGGCTATCCGCAATGGAATTGCAACTGCCCCAATTGCGACGGCTTACGGGCCGGCACGATACGGGCGCAAGCACGTACCCAGTCATCCATCGCCGTGTCGGCTAATGGCCGCGACTGGGTCCTGGTAAACGCTTCGCCGGACATCCTGTTTCAGCTGCGCGCAACGCCCGCGCTGCAACCCGCGCCGGGCAGGCGAAACACGCCGATAGCCGCAGTCATGCTGATGGACGCCCAGATTGACCACGTGACTGGCTTGCTGATGCTGCGTGAGGGCGACCCCCTCAGGCTGTATTGCACTGCTGCCGTATGGGGCGACTTGAATACCGGGCTGCCCCTGGGGAAGGTCCTTTCCCACTATTGCGGCCTGAACTGGAATGAACTGCCGATTTCCTCCGACACGCCAGAGGCGGTCGAGGTTGCGGGAATAGACGGAATACGCTTTACCCCTATACCGTTATCCAGCAAGGCGCCGCCTTATTCGCCGCACAGAAACGCAGCAGAGCCGGGCGACAATATCGGCTTGCTGATCGAGAACACGGCAACCGGCAAACGGCTGTTCTATGCCCCAGGGTTGGGCAAGCCCGAGCCGCATGTCGTGCATGCCATGAAGCAGGCCGACTGCGTCCTGGTCGATGGCTCTTTCTGGTCGGACGACGAAATGATACGGCTGGGCTTGGCAAACAAGACAGCGCTAAGCATGGGCCATCTGCCTCAGTCGGGCCCGGACGGAATGATAGCCTTGCTTGAAACCCTGGGCGAGCGCCGCAAGGTGCTTATCCACATCAACAACAGCAATCCCATACTGAATGAAGACTCGGACGAAGCTACCGAGCTTGCCCGGCATGGCATCGAGACCGCCTACGACGGCATGGAGATCGTACTTTGAACGACGCACACACTTCGCTGCCTACAGAGCAGCCATGGACACGCGAGGAGTTTGAAGCGCAGTTGCGCGCCAAGGGTAGCGGCTACCATATCCACCACCCTTTCCACGTGAAGATGAACCAGGGACAGTTGCGCCCTGACCAGATCCGTACCTGGGTGGCCAACCGTTTCTACTACCAAATTCGCATCCCGCAAAAGGATGCGGCCGTCATGGCCAACTGCCCTGACCGGGAAATACGGCGTCGTTGGATACACCGCATGCTGGATCACGACGGCTACGGCGAAAATGAAGGCGGCATCGAAGCATGGGCAGAGCTGGGTGTCGCAGTCGGGATCCCGCGCGAGGACCTGTGGTCCTTGAAGCAGCTTGCCCCGGGTGTGCGCTTTGCGGTGGATGCCTACGTGAACTTTGCCAGGCAGGCGCCATGGCAAGAGGCGGTATGCTCGTCCTTGACCGAAATGTTCGCTCCGCGCATCCATAAGGATCGCCTGGCGAACTGGCCACAGCACTATCCTTGGATAGAGGCTGAAGGCTTCAATTACTTCCGTAGCCGGATCTCGCTTGCCGAGCGCGATGTGGAGCACGGACTGCAGGTGACGCTGGATCACTTCACGACCAAGGCCGCCCAGTTACGTGCCTTGGAGATATTGCAGTTCAAACTGGACGTGTTGTGGTCCATGCTGGACGCTATCGAAAAGGCCAACCCATGAATGCACAAGCCTCTGCTGACAGCCTGCCGGCGCGGCCCCGCCTGTCGAAGCTATACCGCCTGCAATGGGAAGAAGTGCAAGACAGCTATGTACTGCTGTACCCCGAGGGCATGGTCAAGCTGAACACCAGTGCCGCCGAAATTCTTAAGCGCTGTGATGGCGAACGCGACATCGACGCCATCGTGACCGATCTGGAAACTGCGTTCTCGGCAACCGAACTGCGGGCAGATGTCGAAGACTTCCTGCGGGCGGCGCTGGAGCGCGGCTGGATCTCTTAGAGCTGCATCATGGCTGCCATCACTCCCCCCCTATGGCTCTTGGCAGAGCTTACCTACCAATGCCCCTTGCATTGCGTGTTTTGCTACAACCCCGTGGACTACGCGGCAAACCGGCAAGAGCTGTCTACGGAGCAATGGATGGACGTCATGCAACAGGCGCGCAAGCTGGGCGCCGCGCAACTGGGGTTTTCAGGTGGCGAACCGCTACAACGCAAGGATCTTGAAGCGCTGATTGCCGAAGGTCACCGACTGGGCTATTACACCAACTTGATCACCTCGGGCATCGGCCTGACGGAAGAGCGACTTGTCCGCATGAAAGAAGCTGGGCTGGATCATATACAGCTATCGTTTCAGGACTCCACCCGAGAGATGAACGATTTCCTGTCCAGCACCAAGACCTTTGACCTGAAGATGCGCGTCGCCAAAATGATCAAGCGCCTTGATTACCCCATGGTGCTGAATGTAGTGCTGCATCGGCACAACCTGGATCACGTCGGCCGCATCATAGAAATGGCCGCCGAGATGCAAGTGGAGTTTCTTGAACTCGCCAACACCCAGTATTACGGCTGGGGGCTGCTTAATCGTGCGCAATTGCTGCCCACGCGCGAGCAGCTGCAACGCGCAGAGGAAACCGTCAATGCTTATCGCCAGCAGTTTGGCCACGCCATGCGCATTCTTTTTGTGGTGCCCGACTACTTTGAAGACAGACCCAAGGCCTGCATGAATGGTTGGGGCTCGGTGTTCCTGGGCATCGCCCCGGATGGCACCGCCCTACCCTGCCACGCCGCGCGCACGCTGCCGGGGATTGAATTTCCCAATGTCACCGAGCAATCATTGCATGACATCTGGCATCACAGCGATGCCTTCAGCCGCTATCGTGGGGATGAGTGGATGGCCGAGCCCTGCCGTAGCTGCCCGGAAAAGCATAAGGATTTTGGAGGCTGTCGATGCCAGGCTTACGCGCTGACGGGTGACGCGACCAATGCGGATCCCGTATGCAGCAAGTCGCCCCACCACGACGTGGTGCAAAAAATTGTGCAGCAAGCCCAGAGACCCCGGGTACGGGCAGACATTAAACAAGAGCTGGTGTACCGAAGTGACGCGAACTCCCGCGCCCTGCGTGCCAGCGTCGATATAAGCTCCACAGCAAGCGACTAGGCCTTAACCGTTTACGCTACCGCGCCCTCAGCAACAAAGACATCGATGTCAGCATCGGCATAGCCTACCTCGCGCAGCAGCTCACGGGTATGTTGCCCCAAGACGGGTGCAGGTCGAAGCACCTGAGTCGGTGTCCTGGAGAAATGAATCGGACTTCCCAGAGCCTTGGTCGGCCCCGCCTGCGGGTGATCGAGGTCGACCACCATGTCGCGCGCCAGCGTCTGGGGGTGTGAGAGTGCCTGACCGATAGTGTGTATCGGCCCCGCCGGTACACCCGCTGCGTCAAATGCCTCAATCCAGTACGCAGTATCTTGTTCTCGTAGAACCGCGTCCATCAGCGCAACAAGCGCCTCCAGATTGGCCATCCGTTCAGTATTGGTGAGAAAGCGGGCGTCCTCCAGCCATTCGGGATGGCCCAGGACGTCGGCGATGCGTTCCCAGTTTGCCTGATTTGCACCCCCAATGTTGATCCAGCTGTCACGCGTGCGGAATGCCTGATAGGGGGCCGTCAGCAAATGGGCCGAGCCCGTAGGCCCCCCGGACTTGCCGGTGGCAAAGTAAGAGGCCGCATGCCAGTAGGTCTGTTGAATCGCAGCCTCCATCAACGAGGTGTCAACCATCTGACCCTCCCCTGTCTTGAGCTTATGGATATAGGCAGCCAGAATGCCCGCCGCCGCGAGGATTCCGGCATTAATGTCGGCGATCGAGTTACCCGTCTTCACCGGAGGACGTCCCGGTTCTCCGGTAATCGACATGAGGCCAGAGAAACCCTGGGCGATGAGGTCAAAACCTGCTTTGTCGCCATAGGGACCGTCGCGCCCATAGCCCGATACCGCGCAATAGATGAGGCCGGGGTTCACCTTGGACAAAACATCGTAGCCCAGCCCTAGCTTTTCAAGCGTCCCGCGCCGATAGTTCTCGGTCAGCACGTCGGCATCACGCACCATGCGTAACAGGATGTCCCGACCTTGAGGCAGCTTGAGGTTCAGCGCCATACCCCGCTTGTTGCGGTTCAAAATCATGAAGGGCGCAGACACCCCGTTGACCCGCGGCTCGCTATAAGAACGTGAGTCGTCGCCGCCAGGGAGCTTCTCGACCTTGACAACGTCGGCACCCATATCGGCCAGCATCATTCCGCAAGTAGGTCCGGCCATGATCTGGGCCAGCTCCAGTACCCGCACCCCAGCCAGCGGCCCGCTGTGTCCCCGTGTATCAGTCATGACGCCCCCTGGTCTACTTGCCGCGAAACGCGGGCGCTTGTTTGGCGAGGAACGCGGCATAACCGATGCGAAAGTCCTCGGTATCGAAACAATCAAAGCACTCGTCGTACTCGGCGTCGGAGATCGGCGCGATGTCACCTAGACGACGGGCAAACTTCTTGTGCCAGCGCGCCACCAATGGCGCCCCCTCTGCTATGCGCCGGGCCGATTCCTGCACCTGCTCGGCAACCTGCTTGTCAGGGACGACGCGTGTCACCAGGCCTTTTTCCTTAGCCTCCGTTGCGCCGAAAATCCTGCCCTCAAGCAGTATCTCCAGTGCAACAGCTGGCCCCGTCAACCGCACAATGGACTCAAGCTCTTGGTAAGCCATCACCAGCCCAAGGTTCTTGATCGGCGCGCCGAACCGGCTGGACTCTCCACAAATACGAATATCGCAAAGGGCGGCGATCTCCAGGCCGCCACCCACGCAGATCCCGTGGATCTGTGCCACCAAGGGATGCCTGCATTGCGTCAGGGCTTGAACAGTACTGTGCATCAGGCGTCCATATTCAATGGCTTGCGTCTTGTTGGACCGCACTGTTTCGAACTCGGAAATGTCATTGCCGGGCGAGAATGATTTTTCACCCGCGCCTCGCAAGATAATGCATCGCACCGCGTCATCGGTAGATAACTGCTCTATCGCCTCTCCCAACTGTTGCCACATGGGGCGTGTCATGGCATTGAGCTTGTCGGGACGGTTCAGCGCGACAGTGGCGATCGGGCCGTCGTGTTGCACCAGTATTAAGTCGGACATGTGGACTCCTTTACCGTCGCATCAGCGATAGAACATCTCTACCAAGACCAAGCCGGTCATCGGGACATACGTCACCAGCAGCAGCACGGCGAGTAGTATGCCGATGAACCAGACGTTCACCCGAGTGACTTCCCATACCGAGGCCTTGGCGATCGAACACGCCACCATCAATACGCTGGCAACTGGCGGAGTCTGCTGGCCGATGCCGAGGTTGATCGCGACCACGAGTCCGAAATGGATGGGGTCTATGCCCACCAGGTTGACCAGCGGCATCACCACGGGAATGACTAAGATAATGGCCGCGGCCGAATGCAGGAACATGCCCAGAAACAAAAACAGCACATTGAGGAGCGCCAGCACCACCCATTTGTTGGAGGTGAAATCACTGACCGCCTGCGCAAGCGCCTGCGGCGCCTGGACCTCGGACAGATACGTGCCCAGCAAGGCGCTGGTGGCGACCAGCAACATGACGATGGCGGTCTGTATGCCCCCTTCGAGTATGGCCTTCTTCAGCTCCTTGAGGTTGAGCTCACGATAGATGAACAGCCCGACAACCAGGGCCGCCACCACCGCCAGCGCCGCGCCTTCGGTAGCGGTTACCATACCGCCAAAGATGCCTCCCAGAATGATGATGGGCAGCAGAAACGCCCACAAGGCCTGGCGCGCGGTGTGCGCCACGCGCCGCATCGAGAACGCCTCGTCGCGCGGCAAATTGTAGCGACGAGCAAGGAATGATGCGACGCCCATCAGCCCTGCCGCGCCCAGTATTCCCGGCACAATACCGGCCACGAACATCTGCACCACCGAGGTTTCCGCCATCACCGCATACAGAATCATGGGAATGGAGGGCGGGATGATAATGGCCAGGGTCGAAGCCGAGGACATGACGGCCGCCGCCATCGGCGCCGGATAGCCCTTTTCCTTCATGCCCGGGATAAGGATGGACCCCAGGGCTGCCACGTCGGCCACTGCCGAGCCGGAGATCTCGGCAAAGAACAATGACGAGCCGATGGACACATGCGCCAATCCGCCCCGTATCCAGCCAAAGAGCGAGGATGCGAACGCAATGAGCCTGTGCGAGATCCCCGAGGCGTTCATGATGGCGCCAGCCAGGATGAAAAGCGGGATTGCGAGCAGCGGGAAATTGGTCGCGCCATTAAAAGTCACCAGCGCGACATTGGGCAAAATATCCATGCCCTGGCTGGACACCATGGCAACGATTGCGACTATGCCCAGCGACACGGCGATCGGCACATTCATAAGAACCAACAACAGCACGGCACCGAACAGGGCTAGCATGATCATGGGGTTCTCCAGTCAGACCAGGCCATCGGACAGGGCCGACGCCGTATTTGCATCATCCGGCGTCCGGATCAAATCGATAAGGTGCATCACCTCGGCGATCAAGATCAGCACCGCCGAAATTGGAATGGCCGAATGCACAAAATTGACAGGCACCCACGGCAGGCTCACCAAGAAGTCCCCCGCGAGGATGGGCATGATTACCAGGCCCATCCACCCCAGCAGAGCAAAAAAGGCAATGACGAGCAGCTGCGCGACGATATTAAAGCTGCGTCGGCCGCGTGGCCCCAAAGAGTCCACCACCTCGGGACAGCCAATATGGGCCCGACGCACCGAAGCGAGGGCGGAACCATAGAACGTCAGCCACGCCAACAACAGGGATGCCGTCTCGTCATACCAGACCAGTGAATTGCCGGTCCATCGAAAAACGACTCCGACCGTCACTTCGATAGCCAGTATGACCATCAACGCGCCCACTACCCACTCCAGCGCCTTGCCGTATCCATGGCGAAAGCGATGCATGGGATTGCGGTGTCGTACAGGTGTGGCTGCGTGCATAAGGGTCACCTCTCTATTGCTTGCCAAGTTCGATTGCGCGCGAGATAAGCTCTTGCGCGCCATCGACCTCTTCACCGAACTCTTCATAGATAGCCTTGCTGGCCGCGATAAAGGCATCCTTGTCGACCTCATTGACCTGCATGCCTGCGTCCTTGAGCTTGCCCAACAACTCTTCATCGGCCTTGGCGGCCTGCTCGTAGACGTAGGCCTGGTTCTCGCGAGCCGTATCCTCGAGTATCTTGCGCACGTCCGCCGGTAGCTTGGCGTAACGCTTGGTGCCTACGGTGACGTACGCTGGCGTGTATACGTGGGCGGACAGTGACAGGTATTTTTGTACCTCCTGCAGCTTGGCCGAATAAATCTGAGTCAGCGGGTTCTCTTGGCCGTCCATGACGCCCGTCTGCAAGGCGCTGAACAACTCTGAAAAGCTCATGGGGCTGGGGTTGGCGCCATATTCCTGGAACATCTTGATGCGCCATTTACCCTTGGGCGTGCGCAGCTTGACGCCGTGCAAGTCTGCTGGCTTGACGATGGGATTTTTGTTGTTGGTGATATGGCGATAGCCGTTTTCCCAGACTGCCAGTATCGTCAAGCCTTTTTCTTCAGCCGCAGGTGCGATCTTGGGCCAGAAAATCTCCTTTTCAATGCGCTTCATATGATCGCGATCCTTGACGATGTAAGGCATCTCGAAAAGACCGAACATATCGACCTCGGAAGACATCACCGTCGAGGGCACCACCATGTCTATGGTGCCGAGCTTGAGCTTTTGCAGCATTTCCTTGTCCCCGCCCAACTGGCTGGAGCCAAACACCACGATCTTGTATTTATCACCCAATTTTGCGTTGGCGCGTTTGGCGAACTCGTCGGCGCTTATCTGGAACAAAGAACCCGGATTACCAACGTGGCCAAGTTTCAGCTCAGTCTGCGCCTGGGAAGTACCTGGTGTCCCCAAGGATGTTGCCGCGCCCAGCGCGATGAGCGAGCCCAAGATACGTCGACGCAAGGTACCGGACTGAGGGAATGTAGCGGTAGATATCATCATTGTCTCCTGTGGTCCGGTTGTGAATTACGCCGCGCACCCGGACTGCGCACGACTTTGAATAGGGCTTAGTGCATGTTCAATCTGGCCATAAGGTGTGCAAAGGCGGCTTTCGAATGCGAGTCCGCTGCTCGAAGGCGTATCCCAGCCCAAGCAGCAAAGGTTCATCGAAAGGCCGAGCCAGCAAATCCATGCCCATGGGCACCCCCAGGGGCGCGTTGTCATCGGGCTTGGAAAAACCCATAGGCATATTCAGGGCGGGAAACCCGGTCAGGGCGGCCAATATGCCATTGCGCTCTGCTTGGCCACCGGCGCCTACGGGCACAACCAGACATTTCTGCAAGGGGTAGGCCAAGACATCAAGCGCGTGCTCGGCCATGAGTTCAAGCACGCGAACCCGCAGGCGATCATGCGCAGCAAGCCGACCCAGATATTCGGAATCGTGCTCGGGATCGTCAATATCGTTGGCTTGTACCAGGAACTCATGCAAGGTCTCCTTGTGGTAGCCACCGCAGGCCAGCACATCGCCCAAAGTCCGCACATCATTCTGTGGCAACGACCGCAGATAGGCCTCGAACGACTGCTTGAACTCCCATTTCTGTACGTCGCCCGTACGCAGTAAAGCCGCCGCGTCAATGCAGGGATCGTGGAGATCAAGCACCTGCGCGCCGGCATCGCGCATGACCTGCAGGGCACCAGTCATGGCAGCGTTGACCGCTAGATGCCTGGGTTCATCTCCTGACAGGCTGCGCAGGACGCCTACGCGTTTGCCTTCGAAGGCGTTGTAGTTCAGGGACGCGCAATAGGACGTCGGGACCCGGCCCACCGAACACGCCGTGACTGGATCATCGGGGTCGTAACCCGCGATTACATCCAGGACACGCGCGAGATCGCTAACCGTTCGAGTGATCGGCCCCACCGTGTCCTGCGTTTCAGACACGGGCATGATTCCAGCGCGACTGATCAGACCTCGGGAGGGTCGCAGCCCAACCAGACAATTGGCCGATGCTGGAGACCGTATGGAGTTGACCGTGTCCGTACCGATGGCCACCGTCACGAAGCTCATGGTAGTCGCTACCCCCGAGCCGCCGCTGGAACCGCCAGGCGTGCGAGTGAGGTCGTAAGGATTAAGGGTCTGGCCGCCCAGCGAACTGACCGTGGTGCCGGACAGGGCGAACTCGTGCAAGTTTGTTTTAGCCAGCACGATCGCCCCGGCGTCGCTGAGTTTTCGCGACACGGCGCTGTCGCTGGCGGGCACTGTGCCCTCCAAAGAAAGCGATCCGCCGGTCGTTGGCATGTCCGTCGTGTTGCAATTGTCCTTGAGGGCCACGACGACGCCATGCAGTGGGCCTGAAAGCCGGCCCTCTGCTGCCAATGCGGCATCCCGATCGGCGGCAAGCTCGCGTGCGCCCGGGTTCAAGGCCAGCACGGCACGCAGCATGGGCCCCCTTTTATCCCAGCGGGCCATGCGCTCCAGATACGCATCGACCAGCGCTACACAGCTGAACTCGCGGGCCAGCAGCCCCCTTTGCAAGTGCTCTATGGTTGCTTCGTCGACGATATCGTCGGGTGCCGATCCATGCGCAGACATGGAGACTCCTAAAGTGAATAAACAGGCAAAGGCTGTCAGCCCTGGCCGGCAGGGCGGGATCGAACCTCGGCCTTTTGCGTCAGATAGTCCATCGCAGCCTGCACGCCACCCTTCCGGTGGGGCACACCAGCCAACCCCAAGCCCATCTCGATGCCGGCAAGCGTCGCGCACAGAGACAGATCGTTGATGTCGCCCAGGTGCCCAATGCGAAAGATCTTGTCCTTGAGTTTTGTGAGGCCTTGGCCCAGCGACATATTGAAATGATCCAGAACGATCCTGCGAAACGCGTCGGCACTGTGCCCTTCGGGCATGATCACGGCAGTGAGCGCCGCACTGTATTCATTCGGGTCAGCGCAAAGGATCTCTAACCCCCAGCCATGCACCGCTAGTCGGGTCGCCTCGGCGTGGCGCTGGTGCCGGGCGAATACCGTGTCCAGCCCCTCGTTAAACAGCATCTCCAGGGCTTCATGCAAGCCGTAAAGCAAGTTAGTGGCCGGCGTATACGGAAAATAGCCAGTGGCATTACTGGCGATCATGGGGCGCCAATCCCAGTACGAACGCCTCAGCGAGGCGTGCTCAGCTGCCGCCAGAGCCTTGGCGCTGATTGCATTGAAGGACAAACCAGGAGGCAGCATCAGGCCTTTCTGGGAACCCGCCACTGTCACGTCCACGCCCCACTCATCGTGGCGGTAATCGACCGAGCCCAATGATGAAATGGTGTCCACCATCAGTAAGGCCGGATGTTCCATTCGGTCGATCACCGCGCGCACGCCCTTGACGTCGCTGGTAACCCCCGTGGCCGTTTCGTTGTGCACCATGCACACCGCCTTGATTTCGTGATCCGCGTCGGATTTCAGGCGCGCCTCGACTGCCGAAGCGTCAACGCCACGCCGCCAGTCGCCGGACAGGAACTCGACGCGCAGACCCAGCTCCATCGCCATTTTCTTCCACAAGGTGGCGAAATGCCCCGTCTCGGCCATGAGGACCAAATCGCCGGCCGACAAGGTGTTGACCAGAGCCGCCTCCCAGGCACCGGTACCCGACGCCGGATAGATGACAACGTGACCGTCGGTCTTGAATACCTTTTGCATGCCAGCGAGTACGGCCTTGCCCAGCTCGCCGAATTCCGGGCCGCGATGGTCGATCGTGACATTATCTATGGCGCGCAGCACGCGATCCGGCACATTGGTCGGACCCGGGATCTGGAGAAAGTGGCGACCGGAAGGGTGCGAACTGAGTCGAAGCATTTCTAAGCCTATCGTTGGTTGGTATACAAAATACGATACTGCATAGTACGCTGCCTTTTCCACTCGAACAAGAAGAATTTCCCAGACACTCCATTAAATCAATAGATAGCAAGGTCTTCAACAGGAAATATTCTATTTATTTCTCTATATTCTAAGTATCAATCGCTATAATATCGACTTTGGTATACAAAATCCGAGCTATGGTCAGCACTTCTGCCTCCACCCTTACGGACGACACGGTCGATCGGCGTACACTTCCGACCGCCGCCGCCGAACGACTACGCGAACTCATCATCGAAGGAGAGCTGCCGGCTGGCACCCGCCTTAACGAACGCGCACTGTGCGATCGCCTCGGTGTCTCTCGCACACCTTTGCGCGAGGCGTTCCGCCTGCTAGCCTCCGAGGGCCTGGTCGAGATTCAACCTAATCGCGGCGCAAGGGTCGCTGCCCTTTCCGAGAAGGACATACTGGAAAGTTTCACGGTATTGGGCGGACTAGAAGCACTCTCCGGAGAGTTGGCCTGTCAACATGCCACAGATGAAGAGGTTGCCGAAATCCGGGCATTAACGTTCGAGATGCAAGCCTGCCATGCCAGACAGGATCTGCCCTCTTACTATCGGGTCAACCGCGAGATTCACAGCCGCATCAACCGGGCGGCTCACAACCAACTGCTCTCGCAGGTCTACTCCACCCTGAACCAGCGGGTCCAGAATCTGCGGTTTCGTTCCAACCTGAACTCGGAGAAATGGAAGAGAGCCATGGGCGAGCACATCGCCATGGTAGATGCGCTCGCCCGTCGCGACGGGGTCGAACTTGGGCGTTTGATGCGCGAGCATTTACAACGCAAATGCGAGGCGGTGATTGAAGGCCTGGCAAGAGAACATAACCCGAGCGGCAACTCGCCCGTGGCCTCCATTCCTCCTCACTAAAAGCTGCCAAACCTCCATGAACGCGCCCTTACCCCAAAAAGTCATCCATCCCGGCCAGCAGCGCAACGAACTCTCCGAGCGGCTGGCGCGCGAGGTCCAGGGTGACGTTCTGTTTGGCTTGGGGGATCGCGGCCGCTACGCGACGGACGCCTCAATCTATCAGGTCGATCCGATCGGGGTGTTGATCCCAAAAACCTTTGATGACATACGCGCGGCGGCATCCATCTGTGCCGACTTGCATGCACCTTTCGTGGCGCGTGGCGGAGGAACCTCCCAATGCGGCCAGACCGTGGGGCCGGCGCTTGTCCTGGACAACAGCAAATACCTGAACCGCATCATCGATTTCGATCGTGAGTCCATGACCGTAACGGTAGAGCCGGGCATCGTGCTCGATCATCTCAATGCGTGGCTCAGGCCACACGGCGTCTGGTTCCCTGTGGACGTGAGCACCTCGGCCCAATGCACCTTGGGAGGCATGGCAGGCAATAATTCCTGTGGCTCGCGTTCCATCCAATACGGAAACATGGTGCACAACGTGCTTTCCATCGACGCCCTTCTGGCCGATGGCACAGAGGGCCGGTTCGGCCCCCTGTCGACCATGCCGACCGACGGCTCGCGCATGGCCGCCATCGTGCGCCGCCTGCAGGAAGTCGCCGCGCGCGAGCACGATGAGATCGCCCGAACCGTGCCCAAGGTTCTGCGCCGGGTTGGCGGCTACAACCTCGATATCTTCAATCCTCAAAGTGAACGCCCCTATACGCCGGACAATAGTCCGAACCTGGCGCACCTGCTCGTGGGCAGCGAGGGCACGCTTGCGATTACGCGCCAACTCACACTGCAGCTCGCACCGCTGCCCACGCATAGAATGCTGGGGGTGGTGAATTTCCCGACGTTCTACCAGGCCATGGACATGGCGCAGCACATCGTCAAGCTGGGTCCCGTAGCGGTCGAGCTGGTCGATCGCACCATGATCGACCTGGCGCGCAATAATCCGGCCTTTGGTCCTACCATCGAGCAGGCACTGGTCGGTGAACCCCAGGCCATCCTGTTGGTCGAATTCGCCGGCGCAGCACAAGACCAACAAGCCACCAGGCTACGGCAACTAGTCGAACTGATGAGTGATCTAGGCCTGCCCAACAGCGTCGTGAAGATCCCCGAACCTGCTGCCCAACAAGCATTATGGTCAGTGCGCAAGGCAGGCCTGAATATCATGATGAGCATGCGTGGGGACGGCAAGCCGGTCTCATTCATCGAGGATTGCGCGGTACCGCTGGAACATCTGGCCGAATACACCAGCCGCCTGACCGAAGTTTTTCATAAGCACGGCACCAGCGGCACCTGGTACGCCCACGCCTCGGTGGGTACCTTGCACGTGCGTCCCATCTTGGACATGCGCACGGACGGCGCGACCAAAATGCGCGCCATCGCCGAGGAGGCCAGCGCCATGGTGCGCGAATACAAGGGCGCATTCTCCGGCGAGCATGGCGACGGCCTGGCGCGCAGCGAATGGGTCTCGTGGCAGTTCGGTCCGCGGCTGACAGAGGCCTTCGAAGACATCAAGGATCTGTTCGATCCGCAGGGTCTCATGAATCCCGGCAAGATCGTGCGCAGCCCGAAAATGGACGACACCTCCCTCTTTCGATTCAAACCCACTTACCGGGTCCTGCCTATCGAACCCGCACTGAACTGGTCTGCCTGGAATGTCACCGGCCATGCCACTACACAAACCACCAGCGCTCCAGGCACTGGCGATGATCCCGCCCATGGCTTTGCCAAAGCCATCGAGATGTGCAACAACAACGGCCATTGCCGCAAATTCGACGCTGGCACAATGTGCCCCAGCTACCGAGTCACGCAAGACGAGCAACATCTTACGCGGGGTCGCGCAAACACGCTGCGCCTCGCAATATCCGGGCAACTAGGCCCTGAGGCCTTTAGTTCCGACGAGGTACGCCAAACCCTGGATCTCTGTGTCAGTTGCAAGGGGTGCAAGCGCGAGTGTCCCACGGGCGTGGACATGGCCAAAATGAAGATCGAGTTTCTATACCAATGGCAGAAGCAACACGGCCTGCGCTTCAAGGACAAGCTCATCGCCACCATGCCCCGCTGGGCGCCATGGGCGGCGCGCCTGCCGTGGCTATTCAATCTGCGCGACACCTTGCCGGGAGCCGCCTGGCTGTCGGAACGATGGTTAGGCCTGTCCGCTCGCCGCTCGCTGCCGCGGTGGCGAGCCGATACCTTCCTCGGTACGGTGCATTCTGACCATGCAGAGGACGCTGACGTCGTCCTGTTTGCCGATACCTTCAATAACTACCTGGAATCGGAGAACGCCCGCGCCGCGCTAAGCGTGCTGGAGGCCGCAGGCTACAAGGTCCACATTGCGCGCGCCGATTCCCAAGATTCACAGAAAGAACGGCCTCTATGTTGTGGGCGCACTTATTTGTCTGCAGGTCTGGTCGATGAGGCCAAGACAGAAGCCCTACGCGTGGTACAGGCCCTGCGCCCCTTCATCGCCCGGGGGGTTCCCATTGTCGGCCTGGAACCTTCTTGCCTGTTGTCGCTGCGTGATGAGTTCCTGGTCATGGGACTGGGAGAGGACGCGCGCAGTCTCGCGCGCCAGTCTTTCTTGTTCGAGGAATTTCTTGCGCGCGAGCACGTCGCGGGTACGCTGCACTTGTCGCTCAAACCTTTGCCCCAGAAGAAAGCGCTACTGCACGGCCATTGCCACCAAAAGGCCTTCGACGCGGTCAAGCCGGTGCAGACAGTGCTGCAACTTATCCCTGAACTGAATGTGAGTCTGATTGAATCCAGCTGTTGCGGCATGGCGGGCAGCTTTGGCTACGAGGCTTCACACTACGCCGTGTCCATGCAGATGGCCGAACTGTCGTTACTGCCGGCCGTGCGCAAGGCCGAAGCCGATACCTTGCTCGTAGCGGATGGCACCAGTTGTCGCCACCAGATCGCCGACGGAACCGGTCGACAGGCCGAGCACGTCGCCCGCGTGCTGGCGCGCGCGCTGGTCTAAGAATTTAAAGGGTACCAGGGGGGGCGCATTAACCGCTAAAACCCTAAGCCCCAATCCGTTGATGAAATTGAATGATTTTGATTATGTACATCCAACGGATATCAATACTATGGTGCCGACGGCGAGACTCGAACTCGCACAGCTTTCGCCACTACCCCCTCAAGATAGCGTGTCTACCAATTCCACCACG
>JADKLW010000038.1_pt1 | contig 91991 bp, 80 predicted proteins | sample 8641881 | NCBI WGS metagenome assembly JADKLW01 (sample SAMN16272185, study PRJNA661076) | feces metagenome | isolation source: fecal sample from diarrhoea affected cattle B | host: Bos taurus | place: South Africa: Lokaleng Village, Mahikeng | collected 2019-09
ACGTCTGTGAAAGTAGGTCATCGTCAGGCTCTTATACCCCAAACCCCCATCCGCTCACCGCGGGTGGGGGTTTGTCTTTGGGCGACGGGTTTAGCGCCTGCCCCCGCTAGCGCCCCGGTCTCGAGTAAAATACGCGCTTGGCGTTGTAACGCCCGCTTTTTTCTTACTATTGTTTCCGGAGGTTAGTATGACCCAGGCATATCCGCCAGAAGGCGGCACGGGCATGTCGATGCGCAATTTAACGCATCTAATTTATGGCCTATTTGCATTGGGCCTGCTTAGTGCCGGCTTTTTTGGCATTGCCACCATTGCTGCCATTGTTCTGGCTTATCTTAAACGCGGCGAAGCTGCCGGCACCATATACGCCGGTCATTTCGACTGGGTGATCAAGACGTTCTGGTGGGGCCTGCTGTGGGTTGTCCTAAGCGGCCTGGCGACCTTTATTTTTATCGGCTGGATCACCGGCGTTATTGCATTGGTCTGGATCGTGTATCGTCTGATCAAGGGTTGGTTGGCCCTGGCGTCTGGACAGCCGCCTATTGCCGAGTACTGATAGTTGCCCATAAAAAAACGCTGCCGTTAATCGTGCAGCGTTTTTCTTTTGGGGCGGGTATAAGTCGTGGTGCTTACTTCAGGTGGCCGCTGACCAATTTGGTAAGCTCGAACATCGATACCTGCTCTTTGCCGAACAAGGGGCGCAGCTTGTCGTCTGCGTTGATATTGCGGCGGTTTTTAGGGTCTTGCAGATCGTGCTTCTTGATGTAGTCCCAGATTTTCTTGGTGACTTCCGTGCGTGGGACGGCCTCGGGCCCGATAATGGCAGCTAAGGTAGCGCTAGGGGTAAGTGGCTTCATGAACGCCGCGTTGGGTTTGCGGGCGGGTTTCTCGGTTGTTGCCATAGAATAGGGCTCCTAACTGATAGTTGAAAAAACGCTTCTCCAGCAGCATAACGTGAGAATCCTCTAAAGACAAAGTAATTTGTGCACAAGAATATGTCGGGGAAATGCCGATAGCCGCAGGAGCCTTTAGCTGATGTATGCCAAAAACGTATTTGAAAAGATCAGTCTTTTCCATAGTGACCTGACCGCCCTACGGCAGGATCTGCACGCGCATCCCGAACTGGGCTTCCAGGAGCACAGGACGTCCGACATCGTCGCCAAGGCATTAACGGCCCTGGGCTACCAAGTGCATCGCAAAATCGGCAAGACGGGCGTTGTAGGGCTATTGGATGGACAGCGCAACGATAGCGGGCGGTCCATAGGGCTGCGTGCCGACATGGATGCCTTGCCTATTCTCGAGCAAGGGGCCGTGCCCTACGCTTCCACCAATGTGGGTGTCATGCATGCCTGCGGGCATGATGGTCACACGGCCGTCTTGTTGGGTGCTGCACGCTACTTGGCAGAAACACGTAATTTCAATGGCCGCGTCGTGCTGATTTTTCAGCCGGCCGAAGAAGGGCTGGGCGGAGCCCAGGCCATGTTGGATGACGGCTTGTTCGACCGTTTTCCCTGCGACGCGATCTATGGCCTGCATAACTGGCCGGGGCTGCCGCCCGGCGTCATCGGTGTGAACCCGGGGCCCATGATGGCGGCAGCCGACCACTTCGAGATCCATATCGAGGGTCGCGGCGGGCATGGTGCACATGCTTATCAAACGAACGACCCGGTCGTTATTGCGGCGCAGTTGATCACCGCCTTGCAGACTATTGTTTCTCGCAACGTGCCGGCGCCCGAGTCGGCTGTCGTTACGGTGGCGGCCGTCAATGCCGGTAACCTGCAAGCCATGAATGTCATACCGCGAGACGCCCGTATGGTGGGCACGGTGCGCACATTCAGCCCTGTGGTGCAAGAACAAGTCATTCAGCGCATGCAGGAAGTGGTGGATGGGATTGCCGCCGCCTTCAAGGCCAAGATCACGCTTCGTTATCATCGGCTGTTTCCGGCCACGGTCAATACGCCCGAGCATGCGCACTTTGTGGCAGATGTGGCTACCGAACTGTTCGGTGCCGAGCGGGTGGTGGCCAACCTTACGCCCTCGATGGGCTCGGAAGACTTCTCTTTCATGCTGCAGCAAAGACCAGGCGCTTACTTTCGCTTGGGCCAAGGCGGAGCCGAGCACGGCTGCGTGTTGCATAATGCAGCCTTCGATTTCAATGACGCAGTCATACCCGTGGGTAGCGCCATGTTCTGCCGGCTGGTAGAGCGCAGCATGCCTGTGGCAGACGCCGTCTGATTGCACCAAGGGCCTTATGCAGACCGCTACAGACACGCTTACGATTATCCGACCCGACGACTGGCACGTGCATTTGCGCGATGGCGCTGTGATGGCCTCGGTCGTCGCCGATACGGCACGGCAGTTTGCGCGCGCCATCATCATGCCCAATATCCGGCCTCCGGTGACCACTACGGAATTGGCCCAGGCTTATCGTCAGCGCATTATGACGTCGCTGGAGCAGGCGGGCATCGCCCCTGAAAGCTTCACACCCTTAATGACGCTGTACCTTACCGACAACACCAGTGCCGACGAAGTCGTCCGCGCCAGCCAGTCGGGTATCGTGCATGGCATCAAGCTGTACCCCGCCGGCGCAACCACCAATTCCGATGCGGGCGTCACAGACCTGCTCGGACGCTGCACGCCCGCGCTCGAGGCCATGGAGCGTGTTGGCATGCCCTTGCTGGTCCATGGCGAGGTCACCGATCCGGCGGTAGATCTGTTTGATCGTGAGGCCGTGTTTATCGATCGCGTCATGCTGCCCTTGCGCCGCGCCCTCCCCGGGTTAAAGGTTGTGTTCGAACACCTGACCACCCGGGATGGCGTCGACTACGTGCGTGATGCCGACGGCCCGATCGCCGCCACCATCACTGCGCATCATCTGTTGTACAACCGCAATGCGTTATTCTTGGGCGGTGTGCGCCCGCACTGGTATTGCCTGCCGGTGCTCAAGCGCGAAACTCACCGTCTTGCTTTGGTCGAGGCTGCTACAGGGGATAGTCCGCGATTTTTTCTGGGTACCGACAGTGCGCCGCATCCGCGCGGTCTCAAAGAGCACGCCTGCGGCTGTGCGGGTTGCTATACCGCCTTGCACGCCATGGAGCTCTATGCCACGGCATTCGATGCCGCCGGCCGCCTGGACAGGCTAGAGGCCTTTGCCAGCCTGAACGGCCCTGCCTTTTACGGCTTGCCGGTCAACACGGGAAAGCTGGTGTTGCAACGTGCCGAATATTCAATACCGGCCGAGCTACCGATGGCCGATACCACGGTGGTTCCGCTGGCGGCCGGAGAGTCCCTGGGCTGGGCGGTGCAGGCTTAAGGCCAGTCGCCGGCCAGGGCGCGGCCCTAGCGCGCAGCTTGTGGCGCTAGCCCGCGCTGCCTTGTTTTTCGTCCAGGGCTTCCCAACGCCCGAACAGTGTCGTCATCTGGCTTTCGATTTCTTGCAGTTGCGTATTGATGATGTCGATTTCCTCGGGGGCATCGCGATACAGGCTGCCATCTGCCAGGCGCGCGGTCAGTTCAGCTTGCTTGGCCTCCAATTGCGCAATGGTCTCGGGTATTTCGGCCAGCTCGCGCGCTTCCCATGAGGTGATGCGCGGGGCTTTTGGCGCCGGTGCCGCAGCCACTGCAGGTGGCGGAGCAGCAACCGGCTTGGTGCCTGGCTTGGCGGTATCCTGATCCGAGGGCTCGGGCCGTTGAGCCAGCCACTCGTCGTAGCCGCCGACATACTCCTGCCAGTGCCCATCGCCTTCAAACGCGATGGTTTGCGTGATGACGTTGTTCAGGAACTCGCGATCGTGGCTCACGAGCAATACGGTGCCCGGGTAGTCCTGCAGCAGCTCTTCGAGCAGTTCCAGGGTTTCGATATCAAGATCGTTGGTGGGCTCGTCCAGAACCAGGACGTTGGTTGGGCGAGCGAACATGCGAGCCAGTACGAGGCGCGCGCGTTCGCCGCCAGACAAGCTTTTTACTGGCGAATTCGCCCGAGCCGGCGGGAAAAGAAAATCTTCCAGATAGCTCATGACGTGTTTGCGCTGGTTGCCGATTTCTATCCACTCGCTGCCGGGGTTGATGGTATCGGCCAGGGTGGCCGACTCGTCCAGTTGTGCGCGCATCTGGTCGAAGTAGCCCACGGTAAGATTCACGCCCAGGCGCACCTGGCCGCTGTCCGGCTTGAGCTGCCCAAGGATGATCTTGAGCAATGTCGTCTTGCCCGCGCCGTTCGGACCGATAAGCCCGATGCGATCCTTGCGCATCAGCATGGTCGAGAAGTCGCGGACGATGACCTTGTCACCAAAGCTGTGCGAGACATTCTCGAGCTCTGCCACCAGCTTGCCCGAGCGTTGGCCTTCCGCCACGGCCAGGTTGACGCTGCCTTGCCGCTCGCGCCGTGCCGATCTTTCGCGGCGCAGTTGCTCCAGCCGCCGGACCCGTCCTTCGTTGCGCGTACGCCGGGCTTCGACGCCCTGGCGTATCCATGCTTCTTCCTGTGCCAGCACCTTGTCGAACTTGGCGTTCTGCTGCTTCTCGGCTTGCAGCCATTCGGCCTTGCGCTCTTGCCACTGGGTGAAATTACCGGGGAAGCTGAACAGCTTGCCGCGGTCCAGTTCGACAATACGTGTAGACACGGCATCCAGGAAGCGCCTGTCGTGGGTGATGATGACCACGCTGCAACGGGCGTTGAGCAGCAGGCTTTCCAGCCAAGCGATGCCGATGAAATCCAGATGGTTGGTGGGCTCGTCCAGCAGCAGCAAGTCGGGTTGGTCAGCCAGTGCGCGGGCCAGTGCCACGCGCTTGCGTGTACCGCCCGAAAGCTTGGCGATGCGCGCGTCGGGCTCCAGACCCAACTGCTCGATCAGTGCATCGGTTCGCGATGGACGTAGCCAGTCTTCGCTTTCGGAGATGTCGCCGCATATGGTCTCGAATACGGTCAGGTCCTCATCGAGCTCGGGCTCTTGCTCGACCGTGGCCGTCGTCAAGCCGCCCAGGCGCATGATGTCGCCGTCGTCGGGTTGGTTGCGTCCGTCCAGCAAGCGCAGTAATGAAGACTTGCCGGCGCCATTGCGGCCGATCAGGCCGATGCGTTCGCCCGGCTGGATTGCCAGGTCGGCGTGGTCGAGCAAGGGGTGGTGCCCATAGGCCAACTGCACGTTGGTAAGGGTAATAAGAGTATTGGCTGCCATAAAACAAATTCAGTTCTTCAGTCGGTGTAAGCCCCTATTGTCGCAGGTTACAATGCAGCGGTGAGGCAGGTCGGGCAATCGCGGTGCCAGTCATCGAGGAAGGTCCGGACTCCACAGAGCGGGGTAGCGGCTAACGGCCGTCCAGCAAGCGGGCACAGCAATGTGTCCGTAAGCTGAGGAACAGGGCCACAGAGACGAGTCTGCGGCGCGGGCATGTTCACACATGCACCGACACGGCCATCTCCGTGTTGCGTGGTCGGGAAACCGGCTGCGGCGCGGCAGGGTGAAACGCGGCAACCTCTACCCGGAGCAACATCAAATAGGCATGCGCTTGGCTTTCGGGCCAGAAGGGCGGCTCGTTCGAGCATGCGGGTAGATGGCTAGAGCCCGGCAGTAATGCCAGGCCCAGAGGAATGATTGCCCGCCGGGTCTCCCGGCGTACAGAATCCGGCCTATAGACCTGTCTCACCTTAATTTCTTCTGCACCGACCGGCATGGTCAGCAAATGCAAACTCCCCATTCCACGCCTAGGCCCGTTTTGCGTGACAAAGGACTTGCAGTTGCACCTCCAATTTCTTGATTTACTTACGTATTTTTCCTGGACCGCTTCCGCAAAACCGCGCTAAGTGCTTGTTGTAATTGAAAAAATTGCAACTTTGCGCTTGACCTGCGCTAATCCATACCTTAGAGTGGGGAAAAGTAGGTTTTTGTGCAAAAAAGTGGGGAAGAATAGTGTTTCAAGGGTGTAGTGCTCTCACGTTGGATGCCAAGGGGCGGATTTCGATTCCGACCCGGCACCGTGACGCCCTGCTTTCCCAAGTGGAAGGGCGTTTGACGCTCACCCGCCACCCCGACGGTTGTCTCCTGGTGTACCCCCGCGCCGTATGGGAGAAGAAGCGCGAACAGATCGCCAACTTCCCGATGTCAGCCCGCCCGCTGCAGCGACTGCTGCTGGGTAACGCACTGGATGTAGATATGGACGGCTCCGGCCGGATCCTGGTTTCGCCCGAATTGCGCTCGGCCGCCAGCCTGACCCGCGAGGTCATGCTGCTGGGCATGGGCAGTCATTTCGAGCTTTGGGATTCCGCCGAATGGGCGCGACGCGAGGCTGAAGACCTGGCCAAGGGCATGCCCGAGGTTCTGGCAGAGTTTTCCTTCTGAACCCGACTATGGAGTTTTCACACCGATCCGTGCTGTTGGAGCCAACAGTCCATGCATTGCTTGATCCTGCTTTTGGACGTAAGGGTAAGCCCGCGCAAGATGCGCCTGCCGCTGACCGTCGCGCTGGTGTGTTCGTCGATGGAACCTTCGGGCGAGGAGGGCACAGTGGTCGTTTGCTGGAGCTTCTTGCACCGCAAGGCAGGTTGGTGGTTTTTGATAAGGATCCCGAAGCAGTCGCCGTCGCGAACGCTTTGCGGCAGCAGGACGCTCGCGTCACGGTAGTGCACGCCGGCTTTGGGTCCATGCCCGAACAACTGCAGCAATTGGGAATCGACAAGGTCGACGGTGTGATGCTGGATCTGGGCATGTCGTCGCCCCAGATCGATGATGCCAGTCGAGGTTTTTCGTTCATGCGGGAAGGCCCGCTGGACATGCGTATGGATACGAGCAGCGGACAGACCGCTGCACAGTGGCTGGCAGAAGTCAGCTTGGAAGAGTTAAGGGAGGTCATAGCAAAATATGGCGAAGAACGGTTTGCTTTCCAGATTGCAAAGGCGGTTGTTGCTCGCCGCGAATCCAGGCCGCTGCGTACAACGCTCGACCTCGCCGAGCTCATCGCCAGTGTCGTCCGTACGCGCGAAAAGGGCCAACATCCGGCCACTCGTACCTTTCAGGCTATACGGATTTACCTCAATCAGGAACTCGAAGAACTCGCGCTCGCCCTCGAGGCAGTTCTAAAGGTTCTGGCTCCCGGAGGGCGCTTGGCGGTGATCAGCTTCCATTCTCTAGAAGACCGCATGGTCAAGCAATGCATCGCGGCGGCCGCCAGGCCGGCAGCGGTGCATGCGCGCCTGCCGATCTACGAGAAGGACATGCCGCAGCCCATACTTAACTCGCTCGGGCGCGTCTTGCCGACCGATGATGAAGCGAAACAGAACGTGCGCGCACGCTCGGCCGTGCTGCGCGTTGCCGAGCGCACCGCCACGCCGTTGCCGCCAGACCAGGGCGCCTCGTTCGTCAAGGCGATGAAGTTGGTGGCGCACACGTCACCCGGCAAACAGAAGGGGCGGGCCCGATGAGCCGCCTCAGTATTCTGTTTGCCGCGCTGCTGATGATTTCGGCGCTTTCCCTGGTGACCGCGCGCTTCCAGTCGCGCCAATTGTTCGTACAACTGGACCAGCTTGAAGACAAGGCGCGCGACCTCGATACGGATTGGCGGCGCCTGCAGCTCGAGCGTGCCGAACTGGCTCGCAACGCGCGTATCGACGCCGTGGCGCGTGATGAGCTCAAGATGGTCAATGCGACGCCGGATCGGACCATTTATATCCAGGGGGTGGCTCCCACCGCGAGCGGCCAGGCAGCGGTGGAGGGCCGGCCATGAAGCGCGTACGGTTCTACGACAGCCCGGTCCTGGATGTGCAAATGCCGCTATGGCGCTCGCGCCTGGTGCTTATTCTATTGTTGATGGGCTTTTGCGCGCTGGCGGTCAAGGCCTTGATTTTGCAGGGTCTGACTACCGAGTTTTTGCAGCAGCAGGGCGAGCGTCGCTACGAGCGTACGCTGGTGCTGCCGGCGACCCGGGGCAAGATCTTCGATCGTAGTGGTTCGGTCGTACTGGCCTCCAGCGTGCCGGTACGCGCCATCTGGGCCATCCCTGAAGACGCACGCAACGCGTCCGAAGACCAGTTAAGCAAGTTGGCAGGCCTGCTTGGAATGTCCGTCAAATCCATCAAGAGCCGGCTGGTGGATGAGGACAAGTCTTTTGTCTATGTGAAGCGCCAGGTTTCGATGGACGTTGCCGAGCAGATCAAGGAACTGAAGGTTCCGGGTTTTCATCAGCAGGCCGAGATGCGCAGGTTCTACCCGGAAGGCGAGATGGCCGCGCACATCATCGGCTTTACCAACATCGAAGACCGTGGCCTGGAAGGTGTCGAGCTTGCTTTCAATGAAGAGCTGTCCGGCACGCCCGGATCGCGTCGCGTCATCAAGGACCGGCTGGGCCGCGTCGTGGAAGATGTGCAGGCCATCATCCCGCCGGTCAATGGCAAGGACTTGAAGCTGTCGATCGATGCCGGGCTGCAGTTCGATACCTTCACGGCGCTTAGCAAGGCATTGGCCGAGCACAAGGCGAAGTCGGGCGCCGCCATCGTCATTGATGTGCACACGGGCGAGGTGCTGGCGCTGGTCAATTTACCCACTTACGACCCCAATGACCGCAGCGATCGCAAGGGCCCGGCACTGCGTAATCGTGCAATGACGGATACCTTCGAGCCCGGTTCCATCATGAAGCCGTTCACGGTCGGGCTGGCACTGGACATCGGGCGCGTTACCCCCTCCACCATGTTCGATACGGGCAACGGTCATTATCGTTATCAGGGCTCCACGATCTCCGACGTCAGCCGTAACGGGATGCTTAACGTAGCGGGCATACTCAGGCGCTCCAGCAATATTGGCATGACCAAGCTGTCGGAGTTGCTTACCTCGGAAGAGATGTGGACCAAGTTCACCGAGCTGGGCTTTGGCCGTGCGCCGCAAGCGAACTTCCCCGGCGTGGCTTCCGGCAAGCTGCGCCCCTGGGACCGATGGCGGCCCATCGAGCGGGCCACCATGGCTTACGGCTATGGCTTGTCGGTTTCCCTATTGCAGATGGCTCACGCCTATACGGCTTTCGCGCGCAATGGCGATATGGTGGCGCTTACCTTGCTCAAGCGCGAAGGCAAACCCACGAGCGTCCAGGTGTATACGCCCAAGGTTGCCGGCCAAGTGCGCGCCATGTTGGAAGCGGCCGCAGGACCTGACGGAGCAAAGCTTGCGCAGGTGCAGGGTTACCGCGTGGCCGGTAAAAGCGGCACGGCACGAAAAATTGTTGACGGCAAGTACAGCACTTCACTCTATCGCGGGTCCTTTGTGGGGTTTGCGCCGGTATCAGACCCGCGCGTCGTTGTCGCGATCACGATCGATGAGCCGCACTCCGAGCATTACTACGGCGGCCGCATCGCAGCGCCCGTCTTTGCCAATGTCGTAGCCAGCACCTTGCGGCGCATGGGCGTCCAGCCCGATGCGCCCATCGAGTCGCTGGTGGCGGTTGGGCCGGATCGGGAGAAGAGAGAATGAGCGCCGCGGATATCGTCGCCTGGCTGGGCCAGCATGTGGCCGATAGTGCGCACTTGTGCATGGACACGCGCCAGCTCCAGGCTGGCGATGTGTTTTTCGCTTGCCCCGGACTAAGCAGCGATGGGCGCAGCTACATGGAACAGGCCGTGGCGCTGGGTGCCGCAGCGATCGTCGCTGAAGCCGATGCCGGCCGAAATTTTTCCGAAGTGAAAGTGCCCGTGCTGCAGGTGCCCGCGCTGGCGTCCTTATTGGGCGCTGTCGGGCATCTTTGGTATAAGGCCCCCTCGGCCGACATGACTATCGTGGCAGTCACGGGCACCAATGGCAAGACCACTTGCGTGCAGTGGTTGGCTGCCGCGCTGGCTGTCGAGGCGGTGCCCTGCGGAACGATAGGGACGCTAGGCGTTTTCCTGCCGGATGGCCAGGCGCTCGGCGGCATGCTGACCACACCTGATGTCTTGACGGTGCACCGCAGTCTGGCCGCGATGCGCCAGGCCGGCGCGCATGTCGTGGCGCTGGAGGCCTCGTCCATCGGATTGGACCAGGGTCGGCTGGACGGTGTCATGGTCGATATTGCCGGCTTTACCAATCTGACGCACGATCATCTCGACTATCACCACACGCTGGACGCCTACAAGGCCGCAAAGTTCGCACTCTTCCAGCGTGCCGGCTTGCGCCGCGCCATCATCAACGCGGACGATAGCGCAGGCGCCGAGCTGCTGGCCAGCCTGCCACCGGCATTGGCTGTTTCTTATTCCTGTCAGGCGTCTTCAAATGCCGACTTGCAGGCCCTGGACGTGCATACGGGATCGTACGGCTTGGTTTTCAATCTGCGGGCGTCCGATGGCACCGCGCAACTGCTAACCCGCCTGATTGCCGAGCATAATGTCTCCAACCTGTTATTGGTTGCGGGTGTATTGCGCGAACTGGGCTGGGATCTGCACAAGGTGGTTCGTACCCTGGCCACCTTGCAATCAGTTGAAGGGCGTCTCCAGATCATCGAGTCGGCCACTCGCCGTCCCGGCGAGGCTCCTTTGCCTTTGGTCGTGGTGGATTACGCCCATACGCCTGATGCCCTCGAAAGGGCGTTGCAGGCCTTGCGTACGACTGCCACGGTACGGGGCGGAAAAATCATTTGCGTATTTGGCTGCGGCGGCAACCGCGATCATGCCAAGCGTCCCATCATGGGGCGCATCGCGGCTGAGTTCGCCGACACGGTGGTGCTGACAACGGACAACCCGCGTATGGAAACCCCGAGTGAGATCATTGCCGGGATCGTGGCGGGCATGCCGGCTGTTCCGGCCATCGAGCCGGATCGCGCACTGGCGATTCTTGCTGCTGTGTGGCAGGCCGAACCGCAGGACGTCGTTCTGATTGCCGGCAAAGGCCATGAGACTTATCAAGAGGCCCAAGGTGTGCGTGCCGTCTTTGATGATCGGCAGTGGGCGGGCCTTGCCCTGACCTGGCTCGGTTGTGCGGGCGTTTCGACGGACTCGCGCACGCTGGCTGCCAACGAGCTTTTTGTGGCTTTGCGCGGCGAGTCCTTTGACGGACATGCGTATCTTGCCAAGGTGCAGCAGGCCGGTGCCTGCGCCGCAGTGGTCGAGCAGGCGGATGCCGCTGTGGTCTTGCCGCAGTTTGTGGTGGGAGACACGCAGCAAGCCTTGATACGCATGGCGACGGCCTGGCGCCGTCGCTATTCGCTGCCTGTTATCGCTGTTACCGGCAGCAATGGCAAAACCACAACCAAGGAAATGATCGCGTCCATCCTGCGCCAGGGCGTGGGCGAGGCCGCCAGCCTGGCCACGCGTGGCAACCTGAACAACCACATTGGTGTGCCGCTGACAGTGTTGCGCCTGCGGGACAGCCATCGTGCTGCCGTCGTCGAGCTGGGCATGAACCATCCGGGCGAAATCGCCTTGCTCGCCGACATTGCGCAGGCCACGGTAGCGCTGGTCAATAATGCCCAACGCGAACACCAGGAATTCATGCACACCGTCGAGGCCGTCGCTCACGAGAATGGCGCTGTCATTTCCGCCTTGCCGCAAGATGGCGTGGCAGTGTTTCCGGGCGACGACACCTATACCGCGCTGTGGTCCGAAATGGCCGGCAACCGTCGTGTCTTGCGCTTCGGTTTCCAGCCCGACTTCGAAGTGTATGCGGACCAGATTCAGGCCGAGACCGCCAGGACGGTATTTCAGGTGCACACGCCGATGGGATCTGGCGCAGTCGCGCTGGCCGTACCCGGCTCGCACAATCTGCGTAATGCGCTTGCCGCTGCCGCTTGCTGCGTAGCCGCCGGCCTGCCGCTGTCGGCCATCATCAGCGGACTGGAAGCTTTCAATCCGGTGGCGGGCCGCATGCAGCCCCGCGCGCTGAGCGGTGGCTACCAGCTTATTGACGACACCTATAACGCCAACCCCGACTCGGTACGTGCCGCCATAGATGTGCTGGCGAGCTTGCCGGCTCCGCGGGTACTGGTATTGGGAGACATGGGCGAAATCGGCGCGAACAGCCACGCCATGCATGCCGAGGTCGGGGCGTATGCACGCGAGCGCGGTATCGAGGCCTTGCTGGCTTTCGGCCCGGCTTGCGCACATGCCGCCCAGGCATTCGGCCCGGCGGCCTGCGCCTTTGATTCCATCGAGGCGCTGTCCGCCAACCTGGCCACGCGCATGCCGGCAAACATACTCGTCAAGGGCTCGCGCAGCACGCGCATGGAACGGGTCATCAAGGCGCTGGACACAACATCAATAAACCACGAAGAAGGGGCTGGCCATGCTACTTGAGCTTGCGCGTTGGCTGTCAGAATCGCACATACGCGCGTTTAGCGTGTTCGAGTACATCACCTTTCGCGCCGTACTGGCTTGCGGGACGGCCCTGCTCATAGGTTTGTTCGCAGGCCCTTCGGTCATCCGCAAGCTGACCGAGTTGAAGATAGGCCAGGCGGTGCGCGCCTACGGACCTGAGTCGCATCTGCAAAAGAACGGCACACCGACCATGGGCGGCGCCCTGATCCTGATTTCGATCGGCGTGAGCACCCTGATGTGGGCGGACTGGACCAACCGATTTGTTTGGGTGGTGTTGCTGGTGACCTTCGGCTTCGGTTGGATAGGCTGGGCCGATGATTATAGAAAGGTGGTTCACCGCGACCCGGAAGGCATGTCGTCCAGGCGTAAGTTCTTTTGGCAGGCCCTGATAGGCATCGTTGCCGCCGTATACCTGAGCTTTGCCGTATCTGCGCCTGCCACGGCTGACCTGTGGCCGCTGTTTCGCGATTGGGTGCTTAGCGGCTTTACCATGCCGTTGCCTACGCGCGCCGACCTCATCGTGCCCTTTTTCAAGTCTGTAAGCTACCCCCTGGGCGTGTTCGGCTTTGTGGCGCTGACCTGGCTGGTCATTGTGGGGTCCAGCAACGCGGTGAACCTGACCGATGGCCTGGACGGCCTGGCCATCATGCCGACCGTCATGGTGGGCAGTGCCTTGGGTATCTTCGCCTACGTTGTCGGACGCGTCGACTATTCCAAATACTTGCTGTTCCCCTATATACCCGGGGCGTCCGAATTGATGGTGCTTTGCGCTGCTATTGCCGGGGCCGGGCTGGCCTTCCTGTGGTTCAACGCCTACCCCGCTCAGGTATTCATGGGCGATGTCGGCGCCCTGGCTCTGGGTGGCGCATTGGGCACGATTGCAGTGATTGTTCGCCAGGAGATTGTGCTGTTCATCATGGGCGGCGTGTTCGTGGTCGAAACCCTTTCGGTGATGATCCAGGTGGTCTGGTTCAAGTACACCAAGAGACGATACGGGGAAGGCCGGCGGATATTCCGCATGGCGCCCTTGCATCACCATTTTGAAGTGACCGGCTGGAAGGAAACCCAGGTGGTCGTACGGTTCTGGATCATCAGCATGATGCTGGTGCTTATCGGTTTGGCGAGCTTGAAGTTGCGATGAAAAAATTGTCTTTCCCCTCCTTGCGCACGGATGGCCTGACCCTGATCCTGGGTCTGGGCGAGACCGGTGCAGCGGCTGCGCTATGGTGCGCGCAGCACGGGGCCAGCTTGCGTGTGCTCGACACCCGCCAGCAGCCGGGGGGACTGTCGGCCTTGCAAGCCGAGCTGGACACCACGCTGGTCGACTACCGCCTGGGGCCCGAAGCATTTACCGAAGCGGCGCTGGCTCAGGTTCACACCATTGTGCTCAGCCCAGGCCTATCGCCACTGGCCGAGCCGGTGAAGTCGCTCCTGGCGCTGGCGGCAACGCGCGAAATAGAAGTGCTCGGCGAAGTCGAGTTGTTCGCGCGGGCGCTTGCCGATCTGTCGACGCAAGGCTATACGCCTCGAGTGCTTGCCGTAACAGGCACCAATGGCAAAACAACGGTAACCGCGATGGCGCGCCAGCTGGTAGAGGCCAGCGGGCTGACCGCCCGGGCTGCCGGCAATATTGGTCCGGCGGCGCTGAGCGCACTGCGCGATGCGCTGGCAGCCGATGCCTTGCCGGATGTGTGGGTGCTGGAGCTATCCAGCTTCCAACTGGAAACCCTCAGTTCGCTGGCGGCAGACGCTGCAGTCGTACTTAATATCTCGCAGGACCATCTGGACTGGCACGGCGACCTGCAGGCTTATGTGCAGGCCAAGGCGCGCTTGTTAAGCATGACGCGCCTTGCCATCGTCAATCGTGATGATCCGCTGGTCGCCGGCATGGTGTCTACCCTGTCCGGCTTGAACGTGCGCAGCTTTGGTCGCGGCGCACCAGTGCTGGAAGGCGATCTGGGCCTGGATAACGGCAACGGCATGTTGTGGCTTGCTGCGGCCGAGAACTCGGATTTTGACCTGCCGCCGCCAACCAGCAAGCGCAAGAAAGCGGCGGAGCCGCTGCCGCGCGGCGAGGGTCGCATCAGCCGTCTGATGCCCATGGATGTATTGCGCATTCGCGGCCTGCATAACGCACTGAATGCCTTGGCAGCCCTGGCCTTGGCGCGCGCACTTGGGTTGGGGTGGGCAAGCATGCTGACGGCGCTGGGTGAGTATCGCGGCGAGCCGCATCGCACCTACTTTGTCAGAAATATTGGTGGCGTCGATTTCGTCGACGACAGTAAAGGAACCAACGTAGGCGCTACGGTGGCTGCCCTGGATGGCATGGGTGCGCGTATCGTGCTGATTGCCGGCGGCCTGGGCAAGGGCCAGGACTTCACGCCGCTGTGCAAGGCCGTGCGCGAGCATGCCCGCGCAGTGATACTGATCGGCCAGGACGCAGCGCAGATCGAAGCGGCACTGGCGCCCTCAGGCGTAGCCGTCCAGCATGCCGCCTCCATGGAAGCGGCTGTCAATGCCGCCCTGGCTGCGGCGCAGGCCGGCGATACCGTGCTCTTGTCACCCGCCTGCGCGAGCATGGATATGTTCAAGAACTATGTTCATCGGGGCGAGTGCTTCATTGAGCAGGTCAACGAACTGGCGCTAAGCCGCGGGGAGGTCGCATGAGCCTGTTCGCCGACCTGACATCCGGAGTGAACGCCGTGCGCCCGGGCCGCACGTCCATGCCCAGCATAGACATCTCCATGCTGGTTGCGACAAGCACATTGGTGTTGTTCGGCTTGTTGATGGTGTATTCGGCCTCGATCGCGTTGGCCGATGGGCCCCGTTACGAAAGCTACGGCCGCTTTTACTTTGTATTGCGGCATGCCGTGTTCATACTTATCGGAACGTTTGCCGCCTTGTGCGCGGTAAGCATCCCCATGAGGGTGTGGCAGAAGCTTGCCGTCCCGCTGTTCCTGGCCTGCCTGGTATTGCTGCTGATTGTGTTGATCCCCAGCATAGGCAGGGAAGTGAACGGCGCAAGGCGTTGGCTGCCGCTGGGGCCGGTCAACTTCCAGCCGTCGGAGCTGATGAAGATAGGGGTATTGCTATATGCCGCGGACTATACCGTGCGCAAGCAGCAGCATATGCACGACTTCGGCAGGGGCTTCCTGCCGATGGCATGCGCACTGGCAGTCGTAGGGCTGGTGTTGTTGATGGAACCCGATCTGGGCGCCTTCATGGTGATCGTCGCCATTGCAGTTGGCATCCTGTTTATCGGCGGCATCAACGGCAAGCTCTTCTCTGTTTTGCTGTCGTTTCTGGTGGGCAGCTTTTTGCTCCTGATCTGGCTGTCTCCGTGGCGTCGCGAGCGCCTGTTCGTTTATCTGGACCCCTGGAATCCGGACAACGCCTACGGTAGCGCCTACCAATTGTCCCACTCCCTGATTGCCTTGGGTCGAGGCGAATGGTTTGGGGTGGGGCTGGGCGCCAGTATCGAAAAACTGCATTACTTGCCTGAAGCGCATACCGATTTCATTGTGGCGGTGATCGGCGAGGAGCTCGGCTTTGTGGGGCTGGCCTGTCTGATAGCCCTATTTACCTTTGTGGTTTGGCGCGGCTTTGAGATCGGCCGCCAGGCCATCGCCATGGAGCGCATATTCAATGGCCTGGTAGCGCAAGGAGTCGCACTGTGGTTCGGGGTTCAGGCTTTCATCAATATCGGTGTGTGTCTGGGCTTGTTGCCAACGAAAGGCCTGACCTTGCCGATGGTCAGCTACGGCGGCACCGGCATCGTAATGAATCTGGTTGCGATGGCTCTGCTGTTCCGCGTTGATTTCGAGAACCGCAACCTGATGCGAGGCAAGCGCACATGACGACCAAGACCTTGCTGATCATGGCTGGCGGAACGGGTGGGCACATCATGCCCGGGCTGGCGGTTGCGCACGAGATGCAGTCGCGCGGATGGCGCGTGCTGTGGCTGGGTCACCCTGATCGCATGGAAGGGCGGCTGGTGCCACCCCAGGGGATAGACCTGCTGCCGGTGCACTTTTCGGGCCTGCGGGGCAAGGGTGTCGCTGCGCTGATAAAGCTGCCGTTAACCTTGACCCGAGCCTGCGTGCAGGCCGCTCGTCACTTTGCCCGGGTTCGGCCGGATGTTGTGCTGGGCATGGGCGGCTACGTTGCTTTTCCTGGCGGGCTCATGGCTGCGCTACGTCGCGTGCCTTTGGTAATACACGAACAAAACGCGGTTGCCGGCACAGCGAACCGCTGGCTGGCCAAGCTGGCCAGCAAGGTACTGGTGGGCTTTCCCGGCGCCTTGCCTGGGGCGGTGATGGTTGGCAATCCGGTACGGCATACCATCGCGCAGGTCAGTCCCGCTGCAGAGCGCTACGCGTCCAGGGAAGGCCCCCTGAGGGTACTGGTCGTGGGCGGCAGCCTGGGTGCCGCTGCGCTGAACAGCGTATTGCCGCAGGCATTAGCCCAACTGGCCGAAGCCGAGCGCCCCTTGGTTACCCACCAGGCAGGCGAACAGCACCTGGCAACACTGCGCGCCAGCTACGAGTCGCACGGTGTTCAGGCGGTATGCCACGCTTTTATCGACGATATGGCCAAGGCCTTGTCGGATGCCGACCTCGTGATCTGTCGGGCAGGTGCCATGACCGTCGCCGAAGTCGCTGCCGTTGGCGTGGCTGCGCTTTTCGTGCCGCTGCCGCATGCCATAGACGATCATCAAACTGCCAACGCCCGCTACCTGAGCGAATGCCAGGGGGCATGGCTGCAGAAGCAGCCGGCCTTCACGGCCGAGTGGCTAAGCGGCTGGTTGCGCAGCGTAACGCGTAAAGAACTTGCCCAGGTGGCGGTGCACGCGCATGAGCACGCCAGCCTGAACGCGACGGCCCTGATCGCCGATGCATGTGAACAATCAACAAGGAGTCAGGCGTGAAGCACCGGATCCAGAGCATCCATTTCGTGGGCATAGGCGGCTCGGGGATGAGTGGCATTGCAGAGGTATTGTTGAACCTGGGTTACTCCATCAGCGGTTCCGATATCCAGGACTCAGCCGTCACACGCCGTCTGGCAAGCCTGGGCGCGCGCATCGCCATCGGCCATAGCGCCGAGCACGTGAAGGGTATGGGCGCCATTGTGACGTCTACGGCTGTATCGGCCGACAACCCCGAAGTGCTCGCCGCCCGGGCCGCGCGTATTCCGGTAGTGCCTCGTGCCCTGATGCTGGCCGAACTGATGCGCCTGAAGCGCGGCATTGCTGTGGCCGGCACGCATGGCAAGACGACGACCACCAGCCTGGTGGCCAGTGTGCTGGCTGCCGGCGATCTGGACCCCACTTTCGTGATCGGTGGCCGCTTGACTTCTGCGGGCGCCAACGCGCGCTTGGGCCAGGGCGAATTCATTGTGGTCGAGGCGGACGAGTCGGACGCGTCCTTCCTCAACCTGTTGCCCGTCATGGCCATCGTGACGAATATCGATGTGGATCACATGGATACCTACGGGCACGATGTGGCCAAGCTGAAAAGCGCCTTTATCGAGTTTACGCAGCGGTTGCCGTTTTATGGGTCCGCCGTGTTGTGCAGCGACGATGCCAATGTGCGTGAGATCATTCCTTTCGTGTCGCGACCGGTCACGACTTATGGAATTACCAGCGACGCGCAGGTGCGCGCGCACAACGTTCGTGCGGATGGCACGGTGATGCACTTCGACGTCGAACGCCAGGGCGCTACAGGGGCCTTGCCGGCCATGTCCGTCGTCCTCAATTTGCCCGGCCATCACAATGTGCTCAATGCGCTTGCGGCGATTGCCGTCGCCACCGAGCTTGGCGTGGCAGACAGCGCCATCAGCGGCGCACTTAATGCATTTCGCGGTGTGGGTCGGCGCTTCACACAGGTGGGCGATTTTGCCGTCGCGGCGCAACGTGGGGGCGGAACCTTCACCGTCATTGACGACTACGGCCATCATCCGGTCGAGATGGCTGCCACCCTGTCTGCAGCGCGGGGCGCCTGGCCGGATCGCCGTATCGTGCTGGCCTTTCAACCGCACCGCTACACCCGCACCCGCGATTGCTTCGAAGACTTTGTGCAGGTGCTTGGCCGCGCCGATGCCGTACTGCTGACTGATGTGTATGCAGCAGGCGAGCAGCCGCTGGTTGCGGCGGACGGCCGGGCGCTGGCGCGCGCCCTGCGCGTGGCCGGCAAGGTCGAGCCGGTGTTCGTGCAAGACGTCGCCGATCTGCCTCAGGCCATCCGGGATTTTGCACAGGACGGCGACGTGATCGTGGTGATGGGCGCAGGCTCGATCAGCCGCGTCCCGGCCCAATTGGGAGTAACAGTATGACTATGAACTTCGGCCGGGTCGGCGTGTTGTACGGCGGACGCTCCGCCGAGCGTGAAGTGTCCTTGATGTCGGGGCAGGGCGTACACGAGGCCCTGCGCGGCCAGGGCATCGACGCCCACCTGTTCGACACCGGCCGCTATACGCTGGTTGATCTGATCAATGCGGGTTTTGATCGGGTGTTCATTGCCCTGCACGGGCGCCATGGCGAGGACGGTACCTTGCAGGGAGCCCTCGAATTATTGGGCTTGCCCTATACGGGTAGTGGCCCACTGGCTTCCAGCCTGGCGATGGACAAGATCATGACCAAGAAGGTTTGGTTGCACGAAGGCTTGCCCACCCCCGCGTACGCGGTACTGACCGCGGATTCGGATCTGGACAAGGTAGCCGCGCAGCTGGGCTTGCCGCTGATCATCAAGCCGCCGCATGAGGGGTCCACGCTGGGTGTGACCAAGGTGCAGGCTTTGCCTGAATTGCGCGAGGCCTACGAGCTGGCTGCCCGCTACGATGCGCAGGTGCTCGCAGAGCAGTTCATCAACGGGCGCGAGTTGACTGTGCCTGTGCTGGGGGCCGGCAAGAGTGCGCGCGCCTTGCCGGTTATCGAGATCGTTGCTCCGGGTGGCAACTACGACTACGAGCACAAGTATGTGTCCAACGACACCCAATACATATGTCCAGCCGATCTGGATGCGGCGCTGACCGAACAATTGCTGCGCATCGCCGAACAGTCCTACGTGACCTTGGGCTGCGAGGGCTGGGGCCGTGCGGACTTCATGCTTGATCAAAGCGGTCGCCCCTGGTTGCTGGAAATGAACACGTCGCCCGGCATGACCAGCCATTCGTTGGTGCCCATGGGGGCGGCAGCCGCCGGCATGAGCTACGCCGAGCTGTGTGTTGCCATTTTGTCCACTGCATCCTGCAAGGTGCAGGCGCCACCGTCCAAATAAGGAGCCCTTTGTGCTGACCGACCCCCGACTAACCAATCTGATCGCGAACGCGCTGGCATTGCTGGCTGTGGCGTCTATGGTTGCGGGCGTCGTGGTCTGGATTGCACAGCGGCCTTACTTTGCCATCACCGAAATGCAGATCGGTTCCATGCAGGGCGAACACCTGAACTTCGTCTCCACGGCAACGGTCAGCGCAACGATAGCGGGACGGGTGCAGGGCAATTTCTTCTCCGTGTCGCTGGATGACACCCGCGACCTGATCGAGACCGTGCCCTGGGTGCGCCATGCGCGTGTACGCCGCGTGTGGCCCGATACCCTGAAGGTGCAGATCGAAGAGCAGCAACCATTGGCGCTGTGGAATGAGAACCAGATGATCAACACCTGGGGCGAGGCATTCTCGGCCAACCAGGGTGAACTTGCCGATGACGCGGTGCTGCCCCAACTGAACGGGCCGGCCAGCTCTGAGCGCCTGGTGGTGCAGCGCTATGCCGAACTGGCCCGGTGGTTTGCGCCGCTGCAACTACGGGTGCAGCAAGTGACACTTAGTCCCCGCTATGCCTGGGAGGTCCATTTGTCCAATGGCGTGCACCTTAGCCTGGGGCGCGACCCGGCCGCCGATGTAGCCGATCCGCATGGGCGTTCGGGAGCCCTGCCGTTTGCCTCGCGCATTGAACGCTTTGTCCAGGCCTGGCCCACACTGGCCCAGCGGCTGGATGGCCAGCCGATAAGCAGTGCCGATTTACGTTATGCCAACGGTTTTGCAATCACCCTGGCCCCTGTTTCCAATACCTCTACGAAGTAAAAAGACTATGACTCGTGACATCAAGGACCTGATCGTTGCACTCGATATCGGCACCAGTAAAGTGGTGGCCGTGGTGGCGGAAATTTTGCCTGAAGGCCGTTTCGAGGTACTGGGCCTGGGACAGCATGAATCCCAGGGCATGCGCAAAGGGGTGGTGGTCAATATCGAATCCACCGTCAACTCCATACAGCGGGCCCTCGAAGAAGCCGAGCTGATGGCCGACTGCAAGATCCGCGAAGTCTACACCGGCATTGCAGGCAGCCACATCACCAGCTTCAACTCCAGCGGCATGGTCGCCGTCAAAGACAAGGAAGTCACCGCCACCGATGTGGCCCGCGTGATCGAGACGGCCAAGGCGGTAAATATTCCTACCGATCAGCAAGTGCTGCACGTGTTGACCCAGGAGTTCATTGTCGACTCGCAGGAAGATATCCGCGAGCCCATCGGCATGAGCGGCCTGCGCCTGGAGGTCCGTGTGCATATCGTGACGGGCGCCGTCAGTGCGGCGCAGAACATCGTCAAGTGCGTGCGGCGCTGCGGCCTGGAAGTGCAAGATCTTATCCTTCAACCCCTGGCTTCCAGCCTTGCCTGCCTGACATCCGACGAAAAGGAATTGGGCGTGGTGTTGGTCGACGTGGGCGGTGGCACGACAGACATCGCCATCTTTACCGGAGGCGCCATACGCCACACGGCTGTTGTGCCCATCGCGGGCGACCAGATCACCAGCGACATTGCGGCCATGTTGCGTACGCCCACGCCGGATGCCGAAGAGATCAAGCTGCGCTTTGGCATTGCCAAGCAAGTGCTGGCCAATGCCGACGAGCACATCGAAGTGCCGGGCTTGGGTGATCGTCCCAACCGGCAGGTCAAGCGCCAGGCTCTGGGTGCCGTCATCGAGCCCCGTATTGAAGAACTCTTTACTTTTGTGCAGCAGATCGTCCGCGAGTCGGGTTACGAAGATTTGTTGGCATCCGGGGTCGTGCTCACGGGCGGCACCTCGCTGATGCCCGGCATCGTCGAGCTGGCGGAAGACGTCTTCCTCAAGCCGGTGCGGGTTGCCGTTCCGGCTTACGAGGGCAGCTTGGCCGATGTCATGCACAATCCACGATTTTCCACAGTGATGGGCTTGCTGGCCGAAGCCCGTTTGCAGCGTGCCAGGGGGCGCAAGGTGGCCCAGCAGAAGGGCAGTTTCCGAACTCTGCTGGCACGCATGAAAGAGTGGTTCATGAATTAGGGCGCAACACAGCCCTGATGAACAGGCGGGACAAGCCTGTTCCGGAGGAGCTTCAAACCAGGTGCGAGCAGCATCGTTGGCATTTCTTTTGAAGCCGTTCCGAACAATAAGCAGTACTGGGGAATTTTAGTTTTTTAGTTTTTTGGATATGTGAGGGAGTCAATCATGATGAATTTTGAAATGCTCGATACCAGCAGCAACGGTACCGTAATCAAAGTAGTGGGAGTGGGCGGCGCGGGCGGTAACGCGGTGTCCCATATGATCCGTTCCGGCGTGAGTGGCGTAGAGTTCATTTGCGCCAATACTGACGCGCAGGCACTGGCAACCAGCGAAGCGCCGGTTCAGATCCGTCTGGGTCGCACGGGCCTGGGCGCAGGCGCCCGTCCGGAGCAAGGACGTGCAGCTGCGGAAACCGCCAGGGAGGAAATCCGGGCAGCCCTGACAGGCGCCAACATGGTGTTCATTACCGCCGGCATGGGCGGCGGCACAGGTACGGGTGCAGGCCCGGTGGTCGCGGAAGTGGCCAAAGAGCTGGGCATTCTTACTGTAGGGGTGGTCACCAAACCCTTTGCATTCGAAGGCGCCAAACGCCTGAAGATGGCCGAGGAGGGGATATCCGAGCTGTCCAAGCACGTGCATTCCTTGATTGTCGTTCTGAACGAAAACCTGTATGACCTGATGGACGAAGACGCTACACAGGAAGATTGCTTCAAATCGGCCGACGACGTCTTGCACAACGCTTGCGCCGGCATCGCCGAAATCATCAATGTCGAGGGCAACGTCAACGTCGACTTCGAAGACGTCAAGACCATTATGGGCGAGCAGGGTCAGGCCATGATGGGCACGTCGATCGCGGCGGGTCAGGATCGTGCCAAGGTGGCCGCCGAGCGCGCTATCGCCTGCCCATTGCTGGAAGGAGTCGATCTGCACGGTGCACGTGGCATGCTGGTCAACATCACAGCCAGCCGCACGCTGAAAATGCGCGAAACGCGCGAGATCATGGATACCATTCGCAGCTACGCCGCCGACGAAGCAACCATCGTCTTCGGTACGGCCTACGATGAGTCCATGGGCGAGAACCTGCGCGTGACTGTTGTCGCAACTGGCCTTGGCCGCGCTGCTGCCACGCGTCCGCAGTTGGTACAGAACACCGCCCAGGAGCTGCGCACCGGTACTGACAATATGTCCGCCATGGGTGGATACGAATACGGCAACAGCGAAGTACCTGCTGTGATCCGTAATCCACGCAGCCAGGCTTCGGCCCAGGTGCGTGCCCTGGAAACCGCCGGTATGGATCACTTCGACATCCCGGCTTTCTTGCGCAAGCAGGCGGACTGACAGCCCAGCAATATTAATAAATAAAGCCTCTCACATGCCTGGCCGGTGTCATGCCCCGGCGGGCCCGGTCGCGCGATTCCCTCTTTCCCCAGGGAGGCGCGCGGCCGCGTTTTGTCGGCATGCAGGCGAGCAGATTGAAGCGCCTTGAAATACAAATTTTTAGTGGTAAACCCTCCACTCGGTTACACTGTTACCTTCTTTCCTGAAGCGAGATCCATCACTATGCATGGGCCGCGTTAAATATTTATGTTACGTCAGCGCACAATACAAAAAGCCATCAGTACCAAAGGGGTGGGCCTGCATTCGGGTCGACGGGTCGAGATCACTTTGCGACCGGCCGCGCCCAATACGGGGATTGTGTTTCATCGCGTTGACCTTCCCGAAGTTGTTGATCTTCCCGCGCGGGCCGATCAGGTGGGCAATACCCGCATGGCTTCAGTGTTGCAGCAGGGTGATGTACGCGTTTCGACTGTAGAGCACCTGATGTCTGCCCTGGCCGGTCTGGGTATCGATAACCTGCACGTCGACCTTACCGCCGAAGAAGTCCCCATCATGGACGGCAGCGCCGGTACTTTCATATATTTGCTTCGTTCCGCAGGGCTGGAAGAGCAATCTGCGCCCAAGCAGTTCCTGCGCGTCCTGAAAACCATCGAAGTCCAAGAGGGCGAGGGCTCTGACCTGAAATGGGCCCGTCTTGAACCGTACGACGGCTTTGCCCTGTCGTTTGCGATCGACTTTCATCACCCCGCCATCGACTCCACGGCCAATTTCGCCGAGGTCGATTTCGCCACAGACTCGTACGTCAAGACGATCGCACGCGCGCGCACTTTCGGTTTCGTCAGCGAAGTCGAAGCCTTGCGTGCAGCGGGTCTTGCGCGTGGGGGCAGCCTGGACAACGCCATCGTGATGGACGAGTATCGGGTACTTAACACCGACGGCCTGCGCTACGACGACGAATTCGTCAAACACAAGATCCTCGACGCCATTGGCGACCTTTACCTTATTGGCAAGCCCTTGGTGGCGCGCTACGTGGCGTGCAAGTCGGGACACGGCCTGAACAACCAGTTGGCCAGGGCGCTACTGGCGCAGCAAGATGCCTGGGAGCTCATCACCTACGAGTCCACCGCGACCGCTCCCAAGGCTTTCACCCACGAGTGGAAGTTCGCCTGACTCTCCGTAGTGTTGGCGGCATTTGACGCCTATTTTCGGTGGTGCCCCAGCAATCGTTCGATGGCATCCGTAAGCGGCCCGGGCCGCAAGGACCGCTGCAGGTCCTCGAAGGCCTGCAATGCGGTTTCGTCCAGCGGCACGACTTCCCTGGATGATGTTTTTGTCTGGCTTTGTAACAGCCCGGCTTGAACCCTGACGCTGACTTCGGTAACGTTCCATCCGTCCTCGCTCAGGGCCCGCGCAATGCGTGGTGCCAGTTGCCGCAGTTTAGACGCGTGCGCCGCGCCGGGAACCGCCAAGGTTATCTGCTGTCTGTCTATACGGGCCACCTTGCAAACCTGCGCCAGCGCAGGAGGCAGCAAGCCCTTGGTGGCCTGCTCCATTGCCAGCATGTTCTGCGCGGTTTGCAGCACCTGAGCGCCTTGCTGATCACTACCCAGCCACGCGAGCGCCAATACGGCGGGGGCGGCGTCGCTTTGTGATCGTCGAGGAGCGGGTTTAGACATGCCGAGTATTTTTCAATGAAGTTTTAGTGGGATTTTGACTATGAGCAACGGTAACGTTGATTCTAACGCCAGAGGTTTCCGGACAGTGACCATAATCCTTGCGGCGACTCTCGCCCTGGGAGCTTCGGCGGCCGCGGGAGCCTGGATGCAGTCACAGCTTAACAGGCAGCCGGTACTGTCGCCCGATCAAGAGCACGCAATCGCAGAACAGGTATCGCGGGATTCGACCTATGTGCGTCACAACGTGAACTTGCTGGCGAGCAAAGTGGGCGACCTGCAGGCCAAGCTCATTGCCATGGACAGCCTGAGCAAGCGCGTCGCCGAGGTCGCCGGCGTGTCTTATACCGATCCGGAGGTCCATGCCAGCCTGGAGGAAGGCTCAGCGCTTGTCATGGACTACATTACCGCCGAAGTGGGCGCTGACTGGTCGGCCGAGGGGCTGGGGCGCCAACTCGACACCCTGACTCAACAGATATCCGAGCAGAAAGACTGGCTGGCCATGCTGGATCTGGTATTGACCAAACGCGTGGGCGTGCAGGCCGGCCTGCCCACCCTCATGCCGGTCAGCTATCCATTTCTAAGTTCGTCCTTCGGCTGGCGGCGCAATCCGGTTACCGGGCGCCATGCCATGCACGAGGGTCTGGATTTCGCGGCCCCCAAGGGTACCCCCATACATGCTTCCTCGGGCGGCGTCGTCACCGAGGCCCGCTATGTGCCCGGCTACGGCAAGATGGTGGAAATCAACCATGGCAACGGCCTGGTTACGCGCTATGCGCACGCGTCTTCGATCAATGTGAAGCAAGGAGATCTGATCGAGAAGGGGCAAATGATCGCTCGGGTCGGGTCTTCCGGTCGCTCCACCGGCGCGCACCTGCATTTCGAGGTGCGTATTGCCGGGCACCCCCTGGATCCGCGGCTGTTCCTTGCACAGGCCGGGGGCAATGAGCAATTGGTCGCAAGCGCCATGCAAGAGACCGATACTGCTCAGACTCAGGTGCGTTAAACTGTATCGTTTTCCTGCGGATCAACCGCCAACCACAACGACAAGCATGACGATCCGGCGCGCAAGCGCAGGGGCCGCATCGACGACAAAAGAATGGTTTCTTTGCTAAAAAAGTTTATTGGCAGCCGTAACGACCGCATACTGAAGCAGTTTCGCAAGCAGGTGGTGCAGATCAACGCGCTGGAAGCCGGCATGGCGGAACTTACCGATCAGCAGCTTACCGCCAAAACGTCGGCCTTCCGAGACCGCATAGCCCAAGGCGAGTCCCTGGACCAACTGCTGCCGGAAGCCTTCGCGGTAGTTCGCGAGGCCAGCAAGCGGGTATTCGGGATGCGGCACTTCGATGTGCAGCTCCTGGGTGCAATCGCGCTGCATAACGGCAAGATCGCTGAAATGCGCACGGGTGAGGGCAAGACGCTCATGGCGACACTTGCCGTGTATCTTAATGCCTTGGCGGGTAAGGGCGTCCATGTTGTTACGGTCAACGACTATCTGGCACGGCGCGATGCCGAATGGATGGGCCGTCTGTATAACTTCCTGGGCATGAGCGTGGGTGTGGTGGTCCCCCAGCAAGAGAACGAAGAGAAGCGCGCCGCCTACACGGCGGACATCACCTACGGTACGAATAACGAATACGGCTTCGACTACCTGCGCGACAACATGGAGTACCGGCCGGAAGATCGCCGTCAGCGTCCCTTGTTTTACGCCATTGTCGACGAAGTGGACTCCATCCTGATCGACGAAGCGCGCACGCCGCTGATCATTTCCGGGCAAGCGGAGGACAACACCGAACTGTACCTGGGCATGAATGCCGTACCGCCCATGCTTACGCGCATGCCGTCCGAGCCCAAGCCGCACGAGCCCGAACCCGAAGGAGACTTCTGGGTCGACGAGAAAGGCCAGCAAGTGCATTTGTCGGAAGCCGGCCAGATCAAGTCCGAACAGATCCTCGTCAAGGTCGGTTTGCTGCCCGAAGGCGAATCCCTTTACGATCCGCGTCATATCTCGCTGGTGCACCATCTGATGGTGGCGCTGCGTGCGCACAATCTGTTCTTCCGTGATCAACAGTATGTGGTCCAGGACAACGAAGTTGTCATTGTCGACGAGTTCACTGGCCGCCTGATGGCAGGCCGACGCTGGTCCGACGGCCTGCACCAGGCAGTGGAGGCGAAAGAAGGCGTAAAGATCCAGAACGAGAACCAGACGCTGGCATCCATTACCTTCCAGAACTATTTCCGCATGTACGAGAAGCTGGCCGGCATGACCGGCACGGCCGATACGGAAGCCTACGAGTTTCAGGAAATTTATCAGCTGGAAACGGTCATCATCCCGACCAACCGTCCCATGGCGCGGGACGACCAGAACGACCAGGTCTTCAAGACCGATGTCGAAAAATACAACGCCATTCTTGCAGACATCAAAGACTGCCACGAGCGTGGGCAGCCGGTGTTGGTGGGAACCACCAGCATCGAGAACTCCGAACTGCTCTCCGGCTTGCTGAACAAGTCCGGCCTGAAGCACGAAGTCCTGAATGCCAAGCAACATGCGCGCGAGGCCGAGATCGTTGCCGAGGCCGGCAAGCCCGGCCACATCACCATCGCCACGAATATGGCGGGTCGGGGAACCGACATCGTGCTGGGCGGCAGCGTTGAAAAGCAAGTGGACATCATCCGCGCCGACGACGCTATTTCGGCGGACGAAAAAGAGCAGCGCATTGCGATCATCAAGAGCGAATGGGCGCCTGCCAACGCCGCAGTGAAGGCGGCAGGCGGTTTACGCATCATCGGCACAGAGCGGCACGAATCGCGCCGTATCGACAACCAGTTGCGTGGCCGGGCCGGCCGCCAGGGCGATCCGGGCTCGTCGCGTTTCTATCTGTCGCTGGAAGACTCCCTGATGCGCATTTTTGCGGGCGACCGCGTGCGTTCCATCATGGAGCGACTGCGCCTGCCCGAGGGCGAGCCCATCGAGGCCAAGATGGTATCGCGCTCTATCGAGTCGGCACAGCGCAAGGTGGAAGGCCGCAACTTCGACATACGCAAGCAATTGCTCGAGTATGACGACGTTGCCAACGACCAGCGCAAGGTGCTTTACTCGCAACGCAACGAAGTATTGGAATCGACCGATGTGTCGGCGACCATCGCCGGCTTGCGCGATGCCGCCATTACCGAGCAGTTCCGGGCTTATGTCCCCGAAGAGACCATGGAAGAGCAGTGGGACGTTCCCGCGTTGCAAAATGCGCTCGAGTCCGAGTGGCAGCTATCGTTGCAACTGGTCGACATGCTCGAGCAAGAGCCCAACCTTACCGACGACGATCTGCTTGAGCGCGTGCTGGCCGAAGCGGCCCGCGTATACCAGGCCAAGGTCGATATGGTGGGCAAGGAAGGCTGGGCGCCATTCGAGCGCTCCATGTTGCTTCAGTCCATCGACACGCATTGGCGCAGCCACTTGTCGGCGCTGGACCACCTGCGCCAGGGCATACACCTGCGCGGCTACGCCCAGAAAGATCCCAAGCAAGAATACAAGCGCGAGGCTTTCGAGCTGTTCTCCGACATGCTCGATCGCATACGCAACGAAGTCGTGCGGGTGTTGATGACGGTGCGCATTCAGTCGCCCGAGCAGGTTGAAGTAGAAGAAACCGAACCTCGGCTCGATAACGTCACTTATCACCACTCTGACTACGACGCCGCACTCAGCGGAGAGGACCCCGGGCTGGATCAACAGCCCGCGGCCAAGGCACAGGTGCCTGCGGGCGCTGTACCCAAGGTGGGACGCAACGAGCCTTGTCCTTGTGGCAGCGGCAAGAAGTACAAGCACTGCCACGGCAAGCTGGCCTGACGGCCCGGCTTGCCGCCGTCTAGACCAGGAATATCGTAGCCAGACCCAGGAACACGAAAAAGCCTAAAGAGTCGGTGGCAAAGGTCAGCAGCACCGAGGACCCTATTGCGGGGTCTTTGCCGAAACGGTCGCGCAGCATGGGGATCAGCACCCCCAGTGCTGCGCCGATCAGCATATTGCAAATCATGGCCGCCATCATGACGGCGGCAATCGCCACCGATCCGGATATCGCCCAGGCAAAGCAGGCCGCCACCAGGCTGCCGCATACGCCCACCAGAAACGTGACGGTCATCTCGCGCTTTACCAATTGCCATGAGTTCGAGCCCGTCACGCGGCCTACCGCCAGCGCGCGTATGATCATGGTCATGGTCTGATTGCCAGAGTTACCGGCTATGCCTGCTACGATGGACATCAGAAACGCCAGGATCACAATGTGGCTGACGGTGTCCTCGAAGCGCGACGCAACAAACGCGGCCGTTGATGCCGTGCACAGGTTGACCAGCAACCATGGCGCGCGGTTACGCAAGGCGTCCGCGACAGGCGCGAATATGTCTTCTTCCTGCAAGCCGGCGCGCGACAGTGCTTGCTCTTGCGAGTCTTCCTGGATCACGTCCACGACCTCGGCGATGGTGACTCGACCGATCAGCCGGCCCTGATCATCAATGACGGGTGCCGATACCAGATCGTAGCGTTCGAAGGCGCCCGCAGCATCCGCGTCGGAGTCCAGCGGATTAAGTGTCAGGTAGTCGGTCACCATGACATCGGACACCAGGACGTCCGGTTCGCGTACGAGCAGCGTGGTCAGCGGCAACGAGCCCTGCAGCTTGTCATCGCGATCGACGACAAAGATCTGATCGGTGTGGTCAGGCAGCTCGTGCAGGCGGCGTAGATAGCGCAGTACGACCTCCAGCGAGACATCTTCCCGCACGCGGACCATCTCGAAGTCCATGATGGCGCCGACGGTGTCCTCGGGATAGCCCATGGCTTCGATAAGCTGGGCGCGCTCGGCGTCCGTCAAGCCTTTTTGAACTTCCGCAATTACGTCGGCCGGCAGGTCAGCAGCCAGGTCGGCGATCTCGTCGGCGTCCATGGTGCCGGTCGCGGCGATCAGGTCCTGGTGGTCCATGGACTCGATCAGGGATTCACGCGCCCAGTCGTCGACCTCGAGCAGCACGTCGGCGTCGTGCTCCGCGCTGACTAATTGCCAGACTGCCTGACGTTCCTGGACAGGAAGCGACTCCAGGATGAAAGCGATGTCGGCGGGATGCAGATCGTTGACGATCGCCTTGATCTCGTTCTCGTGCTGACGATGCAGCAAGCCTTCGAGCAAATTGGACTTGTCGTCGTCCTCGTACTGTCGCTGCGCAAGCGTTTCCACGACCTCTTGGCGCTTGAGTATGCTCTGCAGGCGTTGCAGTGCCATCTGCGCGTCCTCGGGATCGAGCCGGCGCGGTATGGTGATGGGCACGCTTTCAGCCTGCACTTCGGAATCCGTCATACGCAAAACCTTGGGTTAGGCTGGTGGAAGGGGGCGGCGCTTGCGATCCTCGTCGGTAGCGACGTAGGTCAGTATGGCTTCAGTAACCTTGACGACTTCCAGTTCCATGCGTTGGCGTTCGGCATAGACTTCTACGGAAACCGTCACTGAGGTGGTGCCGATCTTGATGATCTCGGCGTAAAAGCTTAGCAAGTCCCCGACAAAGACGGGCTGCTTGAACGTGAAGGAGTTGACTGCGACCGTGGCGACCCGGCCCGCGGCGCGACGGGTGGCCGGGATCGAGCCGGCGATATCCACCTGAGCCATGATCCAGCCGCCGAATACGTCGCCATGTATGTTCGAGTCGGCCGGCTGCGGCATGACGCGCAGCACGGCGTGGCGCTCTGGGGGTGGCAGGACGGTGTAGGTGCTGGTCTCGCTCAAGTGCGGCTCCGGTAAGGGCTAATGAACCGCGGTTCAGCTATGGGACGAGGTCAGCCATTGTTTGGCTAGCTCGACCCAGTACGTTGCACCCAGCGGGATCAGGTTGTCGTTGAAATCGTAGCTGCCATTATGGAGCATGCAAGGTCCCGTGCCATGGCCTTCGCTGCGATGGTCTCCCAAGCCGTTGCCTATCCAGACATAACAGCCTGGTTTCTCGCGCAGCATGAAGGCGAAGTCTTCCGCGCCCATGGAGGGCGGGATGCCGCGATCGACGTTCTCGGCCCCCACAATGCCATTGAGCACCTGGGCGCAGAAATCAGCCTCTTTTTCGTGATTGATGGTGGGCGGGTAGTTGCGCTGGAAGGAGAACTCGGCCTTGCAGTTCAGTGCCTGGCTGGTGTGTTCTGTGATTTCGGCCATCCGGGTTTCTATCAGGTCGAGCGTCTCGTCGGTGAACGTGCGCACCGTGCCTCGTATGATGGCGTCGTTGGGGATGACGTTGTCGGCCGACCCGGTATGAATTTGGGTAATGCTGAGCACCGCGGGTTGCAGCGGATTGCGATCACGCGTGATGATGGTTTGCAGCGATTGCGCCAATTGCACTGCGGCCATGACGGGGTCAACGCCCAGGTGCGGCATGGCGCCGTGCGCACCCTTGCCCTCCAGCCGGATGTGGAAGGTGTTACTGGATGCCATGACGGGGCCGGCCACCACGCCGAAGCTGCCTTCGGCCATGCCCGGCCAGTTATGCATCCCGAATACGGCATCCATGGGAAACAGCGAGAACAGGCCGTCGTCTATCATGGCCTTGGCGCCGCCGTGTCCTTCTTCGGCCGGCTGGAAGATAACGTAGACGGTGCCTTCGAAATCGCGGTGTTCGGCAAGGTAGCGGGCGGCTGCCAGCAACATGGCGGTATGCCCATCATGCCCACAGGCGTGCATTTTGCCTTCGTGCTTGCTGGCGTGGCCAAAAGTATTGGCCTCTTGCATGGGCAGGGCATCCATATCGGCCCGCAACCCTACGGCACGGCCATTTTGCGTCTTGCCCTCGATGGTACCGACGACCCCGGTGATGCCCAGGCCGCGATGTACGGGGATGCCCCAGGACTCGAGCTTCTGTGCCACGACGTCGGCGGTGCGGACTTCCTCATAGGCCAGTTCCGGATGAGTATGCAGGTCGCGTCGTATGGCGACAATCTCGGGGGCCCAACCAACAATAGCGTCTGCCAGCTTCATGTTTGCTTATCCCGTGTAAGGTGTGGCTGTATCATCGCGTCCAGTGCCGGTGCCGTGTGCAGGTTGCCGGCGTAGACGTACCCTTTGATAGGCCAGGGATCGCGATGATGGATGTCTTCGCAAATGCCGCCCGCTTCGCGGACAATGACGGTACCCGCAGCGACGTCCCATGGCGCCAGGCCCATTTCCCAATAGCCATCGTAGCGGCCGCAAGCTACCCATGCCAAGTCCAATGCCGCGGCGCCCAGGCGGCGTACGCCCCGAGTGACGTTGATGGCGTGGTGCAAGGTGGGCATGTATTGTTCGGAAAACGAAAAATCACGAAACGGAAAGCCCGTGGCGACGACGGATTCAGCCAGCGTTTCGGTAGGCGAACAATGAATGCGCCGCTCGTTAAGCCAGGCACCCACGCCCAGCATGCCGGTGAACAGCTCTTCGCGATTGGGGTCGTAAATGACGCCGATGACGGGCGTGTCATGTTCAAGCGGCGTGTCGCCTGCGACGATGGTGCCGGCATGCGCAATCAAGGCGATAGACACGGCGTACTGCGGAATGCCATGCAGGAAATTAGTGGTGCCGTCCAGAGGATCGATATACCAGGTGGCCAGCCCCGATGTGTTGCCGCCGCTTTCTTCGGCGACGATGCCCAGGTCTGGACAACGCTCGCGCAGGATTTGTATGACGGCCTCTTCGGCTTCCCGGTCGGCTTGCGACACCAGGTCGTTGCGCATTTTGGTGTCTATGACCAGCTCGGCCCTATTGTGCGAGTAGGCTTGTAAAATAGCGGCAGCTGCGTGAGCGGCGGTTACGGCTGCATCCAGGCAGTCGCTTAGAGGAAGGCGGTTGGATTGCATACAGTCAGGGCCTCAGATCAAACAAGAGCGTCGCTCGCTCATACACGCATCATTGTACGTGATGGTTTTGCATGTCCAGCAACTACCAGCCACTGACGCCGGCCACGGTTGCCTTCAATGAACAAGGGGTGCCGGTGCACCCACGCTACGGCGATGTCTATCATCCGCCGTGGGGTGCGCTCGAGCAGGCCGCGCGGGTTTTTCTGCGCGGCAACGGCCTGCCGCAGCGCTGGCAGGGCCGGGATACTTTCACGGTGTGCGAAACCGGCTTCGGGCTCGGGCATAACTTTTTGGCCTTGTGGCAGTCCTGGCGCACCGACCCACAGCGATGCTGTCATTTGCACGTGGTGTCATTCGAGGCACATCCCTTCAACCGAGGCGATCTCGCGCAATTACTGGGGCGCCTGACCGGGGCCGAGCGCGGCCTTGCCGATCAACTGATTCAGGCCTGGCCCCCATTGCTGCCCGGCCTGCACCGGCTGGAGTTCGAGGGCGGGCACTTGACGCTTACGCTGGCATTTGGGCAGATCGAGCGCCTGGCCAGGCAAGTGACGGCTCGCGTCGACGCGTTCTTCCTGGATGGCTTCGCGCCCCGGGTCAACCCGCAGATGTGGTCGCGCTCGCTGTTTGGCCAACTGGTGCGTATTGCCAATGTCGGGGCCACTGCAGCCAGTTGGTGTTGCGCCGGTGAGGTTCGGCGATCGCTGCGAGATGCTGGCTTTCTCGTCTCTAAAGCCGCAGGCTACGGCGGCAAACGGGAGATCATGGTGGCCACCCTACGCCCGGGCTTGGGTTGCCCCATTGTCGATACCCGCCGCCGCGATCCCGTCATGATCGTCGGTGGCGGCATCGCGGCAGCTGGTGTCGCGCAAGCGCTGTCGCTGCGCGGCCATGCCGTCACTGTGCTTGACCCCGTATTCACTGCCGGACTGGGGGCGGCTCAGCGCGGTCATATCGCTGTGGCGCTCAGCCCGGTCATCAGCCGGGACGACGACCTGAGGGCGCGGCTGGCCCGTGCCGGGGTGTCGCGCGCGCTGCAGCGCTGGCAAGGGCTGACAGGGCAGGCGCGCCCCTGGCGTTGCGGCACGCTGCAGCTTGCCACGACGCAGGCCGACGCTCTTGAACAGCAACGAGCTTTAAAAGAGCTTGCTTTCCCTTCGGACTGGGTGAGGTGGCTGGACGCAGAGGCGGCGGCACAGCAGGCTGGCGTCCCGCTTTCAAGAGGCGGGTTGTGGTTCGCAGACGGGCAGCGGGCGCAGCCCGAACGCTTGCTGGAGGCCTTGCTTACGCTGCCAGAGGTATACTGTATAGGGAAAGCGGCCGCAAGGCTGGGTCAAACCGACACTGGCGATTGGGCCGCGTTCGACGCTCAGGGGTCATTGCTGGCGACGGCGACTCAGCTTGTGCTTGCCAATTCGTCGGCCGTTTCTTCACTGCTGGCAACGCTTACGCAGCCGGTAAGTTTACCGAAAGTGGCAGCGATGCGCCGTATTGCAGGCCAGGTCGCTTATTTCCAGGGCGGCAAGGCCGGGGAGGCCCACAGCGTTGTTGCTGGCAACGGATATTGGTTGCCTGCAGTGACCGGACTATGTACCGCAGGCAGCACTTATTTGCCGGATGCGGACGCCAGTCACTTAAGCGAGAAGGCCTTGGCCCAGATCGCACAGCAGGCGAGCGCGCTGTTGGGGCTGGCGCAACAGGATCTCGGCGCAAGGCCGGGCAAAAATAAGGGGTGGGCCGGATGGCGCGCCGCAGTAAGCGACCGTCTGCCTGTCATTGGACGCATTGACGGCTACCCCGGTTTATGGCTTGCTAGCGGATATGGATCGCGTGGCCTTACCTGGTCTGCCTTGGCGGGCGACGTGATCGCGGCAGAGCTGCGGGGCGAGCCGGCCATTCTGGAACGTGAATTGCTGCGAAAAATTGCTCCTCGATAAGAGCAGCAACCCAAACAGGAGGTAATACTAGCCGTGCGATTTTATTTTATAGCTCAAATCCGTCAGAATAATGACTTTTGAATGCTTTTTGGGCCTAAGCCCCGAGGATTGCGCTGTGCCGCCCAAGTCTGACCTTGCTCACGTGACGCAACTAGCTTCCCTTAATTTCCTGGCCTCCAAGGCAACGCGGGCCGAGTTCTCGCTCGGGGACGCCGGCCTGCAGCTGCACATCGAACCGCACGCGCCTGGCGTTTACCGACTGCGTGCCGGGCTACCGGCGGCCTTGCTTCCCGAAAAGCCATCGGCGCGCGCCAAGGCTCACGCCGAGATGCTGCTCGCCCGCGAAGAGCCCATCAGCGAGCTCTTTGTCAGCTCGATCGCGGACGGCACCCAGGACGGATGGCGGCTCGAGCAAGGCGACACGGTACTTGAACTGTCGCATTCACCTTTGCAGTTTGCGGTGTACCGCAACGAGGACTGCGTCATGCAGACTCGCCTCGGTTCGACGCTGGCGCATGGCTCTGACGGTCAGGGCAACGCGTGGCAGTTCGATATCGAACTGGATGGCGACGATGCGCTCCACGGAGCAGGCCTGAGCGACGGCGAACTCGACCGTCGCGGTACCGAGATCATTTCGGACGTGCCGACCGATCGTGCGCTGCCGCTGCTCTGGAGCACCAAAGGTTGGGGTGTTTATGCCAGCAGCGTAGATCGTATTCAACACGACATTGGCCGTAGCGATGCAGACCTTTACCGCTTGACCGTACAAGGCGATGTGCTCGATCTGTTCCTGTTCGTCGGCGAGCCGGCTGAAATCCTAAATCAATACACGGCTCTTACAGGTCGTGCCGGCCAGCCCGGGCTGTGGCCCATGGGTGTTTGGCTCGATCAGGCGCCCGGTCAGTCGGTGGACGAGACGCTGGCGATCGTACGTCGGTTTCGAGAACAGCAGTGGGGCCTGGATGTAGTGCAATTGGCCCAACCCGCCCCGTTTGGCTTTCAGGCCGACAAACCTGCGTTCGAATGGAATGCTGACCGCGTCCCCGATCCGCGCCAGCTCATTACACAGTTTCAAGAGGCCAACGTCCAACTTGTGGCCCCGTCTTTCCCCGGCGTCCTGGCTGGCACTGAACTCTTCGACGAATGGGAAGATCGAGGCTGGCTACTGATCGACGACGACGGCAACGCGCTGGCATTGCCAGGTTGCGAAGCAAGCGGCGGCCGTCCATTCGGTTTGCTGGACCTGACCAACAAGGATGTCTACAAGCTGTGGTCCGAACGGCATCGTCAATTAATCGACGATGGGCTGGGCGGCCCCACCTGCGATGCGCAGTTCGATATTCCCGACGGCATTACCGCCCGGGGCGGAGAATCCGGCGCGGTGCTGCGCACGGTTTACCCGATGCTGGCACGCCAGGCCTTGTTCGATGCGGTGGCGGGCCATAAGACGCCACAGGAAGGCATAGTCTGTAGCGCCGATCTCTTTCCTTCGGTGCAGCGTTTTGCCTGGCAAACTGGCCCGCAAACCGGCAACGACTGGCAGGCGCTCGAGCACACATTGCGTACTGCCTTGTCGCTGGGCGATAGCGGTGTTCCGTTTCAGGCACATAGCCTGGGCTCGGCCGCCCACTCCACGGCCGGCATGACGCCCGAGCTGTATATCCGCTGGCTGGCCATGTCGGTGTTCTCGGCCAACTTCAGCTTTCAGTCGCTACCCGCATTGTTGCCTGATGCCTTCGATGCCGAAACGCGCGAACTGGTTCGCCATTGGCTGCAGTGGCGCTATCGACTTATTCCGTACGTGCTGGGCATTATTGAAGACGCGGTCCGCAGCGGCCAGCCGGTTCAGCGTTCGATGGCCCTGGCATTCCCGAATGATCCGGTCGCGCAAGTCTGGGACACCCAGTATCTGTTGGGCCCGGCCTTGCTGGTGGCGCCGCCGTTGCGCCCGGGCAAGCAGGTGCAGGTTTACCTGCCCGAGGGCGACGCCTGGTGGGACTTGAACACCGGCTGGCGCTACGAAGGCGGCACAACCTGGACGATCGAGGCTGGCCTGGACACGCTGCCTGTATTTGGCCGCGAAGGCCATATGCTGTGCCTGGGGCCAACGGCGCAACATTCCGGCGAGTTCAATTCTGCCCGCATTCTTGATGAGGTCTGGATGTTCGGCATGCCCGAACATAGCCCTGTGGTCATGCGCAACAAAATACGCGTGATGCAGATGCAGGGGTCCAGTTACATCAAGGGTCTGGAAGGCTTGCGCATACTTCCATCCGAGGGGCTGGAAGTGAAACGTCGGGGTGCTGAAGTCAGGATATCTCGGGCGCGCTAGACGCCAACATCAATAGTCAGTTCTGCGTTAAAGAAGGGGTTTTCGTTAACCCCTTCTTTCGCATAGCCTCGCGGATTGCAGACTACTCGGGTGCCCTTGACTGAATAGTCGTAGCTGTCATGAGTATGACCGTGTATCCACAGGACGACGCGATCGCTTCCCATCAGGTGCTCGCTATCCGACACAAAACAGGTGTTGATCAAAGAGCCCTCGAACCGGGGATGTATGCTTTTGGTCGATGGCGCATGGTGGGTGATGACCACGGTGGGCCCGTCGAAGGGCGTGTTCAGGCTGTCTTCCAGCCATGCACAATTACGCTGGAATAGGGTTTCGAGTTCGTCCGGCGACAGGCAGGCGCTGGGGTCCTGGTCCGATTGAATACGAACGAAATCCCGGATAAATTTCAGGGCCTCGGCGATCGCCTGCTCGCGCTGCGGGCCCTTACCGTAAAGATTGAAATCGTTCCATAAGGTGCTGCCCAGAAACCGGACGCCCCCTATGATCACCTGTTGGTTGTCAAGAATCTGGATAGGTGTTTCGCGCGCGTAGTGGCGCATTTGGGCGACGGTATTGCTGATGCTGCTGCCGTAGAACTCGTGATTGCCAGGTACATAAAGCACCGGTTTGTCGAAGCCCGAGGCCCACGCCGCGGCCTGCTGTGGCCGACTGATATCGCCGGCCAATACAACAATGTCTGCGTCGGTTTGCGGTAGCGCTAAGCCGCCTTGACCCAGATGTAAATCGGAAAGGATATTAAGTCGCAGGCGCTTGGATGAGGGCATAGGCTGATTTGACAGCCTTTTTAATTGGCGTCATAATCTCGTTCTTCGGTTGGGTCGTTAGCTCAGTTGGTAGAGCACCGGACTTTTAATCCGTTGGTCGCGCGTTCGAGCCGCGCACGACCCACCAGCCGAGATATCAAGCCAGCCTTATAAATACTATGAGGCTGGTTTTTTATTGCGGCCAGCAATCTTGGCGCGCCCGATTGTTTTAACATAACTTGCCGTAAGCGGCCAGCTTCCCGCACGCGCCGTATATTTTCATATAGCTTAAAACCATTAGGGGCCGGTAATTTCAGGCTAGTGGTTATGTTAAATTGTGACGCTGCCTAGTCTGCGGGGTTCAACTTGATCCGCCTTAAAAACATCCATAAAACCTATCACTCGCCCGGCCGCGTTTCGCATGCGCTGGCGGGGGTGGACCTGCACATTCGGCAGGGCGAGGTTTTCGGGATCATAGGGCGGTCGGGCGCAGGCAAGAGCACCCTGATACGCATGCTGAACCTGCTCGAGCACCCCACGCAGGGCGAAGTATGGGTAGGGGGACAGAACATTACCGCGATGTCGGACGCCCAGCTGCGCCGCTTTCGGCATGGCGTCGGTATGGTGTTCCAGCATTTCAACTTGCTGCGGTCCCGCACTGTTCTGGATAATGTGTGTTTTCCATTACGCCTGACCGGCATGGCCAGGCGCGAGCAATTGCAGCGCGCCTACGAAGTGTTGGAGCTGGTCGGCTTGACCGACCATGCCGCCAAGTACCCCCGGCAATTGTCCGGCGGCCAACAGCAGCGCGTAGGCATTGCGCGTGCTTTGGCGAACCGCCCCGAGCTGCTGCTCTGCGACGAAGCCACCTCTGCCCTTGATCCCGAAACCACCCAATCCATATTACGGCTATTGCTGGATATCAATAGCCGTTTGGGCATCACCATCGTGCTGATTACGCATGGCATGGATGTGATACGCAGCGTCTGCGACCGTGTTGCCGTGATCGACGCCGGCATTCTTGTAGAGGTTGGCGATGTTCTGGACGTTTTCCTGCACCCTACTCATCCGGTTACCCAATCGCTATTGTCTGAAAGCGGGGTGGACGCGGAAGGATGGCGCAGCATGGCAGAAGGCATAGAAGGCAAACTGATACGCCTGAGCTTTCGCGGTGACGCCACCGTCCAACCCATGCTTAGCCGGGCCAGCCGCGAACTGGCTCTGGACTTGAGCATACTGCAGGGCGCTGTCGGCCGGATCAAGGACACCCCCTACGGCCAGTTGGTCATTGCGGTCAATGGCGATGTACAGGCTCAGGAGCAACTGGCCGGACTGCTGGCGGGCGAAGGCGTAGAGTGCGAGGTGCTGCGGCCATGATCTTTGCCAACATGGATTGGCCCTTAATCGGCATCGCCACGCTGGACACCCTGCTGATGACGGGCTTTGCGCTGGTGTTCACTGTCATTATCGGCTTGCCGCTGGGCATAGTGTTGTTCCTTACCAGCAAGAACCAGATGCTGGATAACGGGCCGGTGTACCAGGTACTGTCTTTTGTGGTGAACGTGCTGCGCTCCGTGCCGTTTATCATCCTTCTTATTGTCATGATCCCGCTGACTCGCGTGCTCGCGGGCACTTCGCTGGGTGTGCAGGGGGCGATTCCCCCCTTGGTCGTCAGTGCCGCGCCGTTCTTTGCCCGTCTGGTGGAGAATGTGTTGCGCGAACTTGATCCCGGGGTGTCTGAAGCATGCCGCGCGATGGGGGCAAATTCACGCCAGACCGTACTGATGGCGCTGGTGCCCGAGGCAACGACCGGGATCGTGGCCGCAATCATCGTGACGGCCATTGCCCTGGTCGGCTATTCGGCGATGTCGGGCGTCATTGGCGGCGGCGGCCTGGGTGACCTTGCACTGCGTTTTGGGTATCAGCGCTATCAGACCGATGTGATGGTCGTGACCGTTGTCATTCTTGTTGTGATGGTTCAGATTTTGCAGGTATTTGGCGATCGGCTGGTTGCCCGCTTGAACCGTAAATAACCTTATCAAGGAGTCTTACATGCTATTGAAAAAAATTGCGCCCGCGTTGGCTGTTGGCGTTGCCCTGTTGTTTGGCGCTGCCGCGGCCCAGGCCGCCACGCTAAGTGTTGCGGCCACTCCCGTGCCACACGCCGAATTGCTCGAGTTCGTGAAGCCCGCGCTTGCCAAGGACGGCATCGACCTGGACATCAAGGTGTTTACGGATTACGTGCAGCCCAACCAGCAGGTGGCCGACGGCCATATCGACGTCAATTTCTTTCAGCACCAGCCTTATCTGGATTCGTTCAATAAAGAGCGCGGCACCAAGTTGGTGACGGTTGGGCTGGTACACGTCGAGCCCTTCGGCGCCTACTCGTCCAAGATTAAAGATATCAAGGACCTGAAGGATGGTGCCCTGGTCGCCCTGCCTAACGATCCTTCCAACGGTGCACGCGCCTTGTTGTTGCTGCAAAAGGAAGGCTTGATCAAGTTGAAGGACCCCACGAATATCCTGGCCACGTCGCGCGATATTTCCGAGAACCCCAAGAAGCTTAAGTTCAAAGAGCTGGAAGCCGCCACGCTGCCCCGCATCCTGCCTGACGTCGATCTGGCATTGATCAACACCAACTATGCCCTGGAAGCTGGTCTGAACCCTGTCAAGGATGCCTTGTTCATTGAGGGCGCCGAGTCCCCCTACGCGAATATTATCGTCACGGACGAATCGCGCAAGGACGATGCATCCATCGCCAGCCTGGTCAAAGCCTTGAATACGCCCGAGGTGAAAAAATTCATTGAAGAGCAGTACAAGGGTGCGATTGTTCCTGCTTTCTAAGCGGGCTCCTGGCATTCTGGCGTCATGAGAAAGCGGCTTAGGGCCGCTTTTTTTCGGTTACCATACGTGTTTTACCAGCTGCCACAAGCGGCGCCATTGAAGATGCTCGCACCTGGAGCGCCAGCAAACAAGGAGTCCCATCATGTTCAAAAACAAAATCAAGGCCGCATTGGCCGGTTTGACACTGGCCATGGCATTGCCTGCGGCAACGACCGCTCTCGCGCAAGACAAGCAACTGCTGGTCGCGACCGACACGGCTTTCGTGCCTTTCGAGTTCAAGCAGGACGGCAAGTACACCGGCTTCGATATCGAACTGTGGGAAGCCATCGCCAAAGAGGCAGGCTTCAAATACGAACTGCGCCCGATGGACTTCAATGGCATTATTCCGGGCCTGCAAACGCGCAATATCGATGCAGCCCTCGCGGGCATCACCATACGCGATGATCGCAAGCAAGTTATTGACTTCTCCGATCCTTACTACGAAAGCGGTCTTGCCATTCTGGTAAACAAGGACAACAACGACATCAAGACGGCCAAGGATCTGGAAGGCAAGATGGTGGCGGTCAAGATCGGGACGGCAACGGTCGACTACCTGAAAGATAACGTGCCCGACGCCAAGCTAAAGCTGTTCCCCAATATCGACAACGCTTTTCTTGAGCTGGCCACAGGCCGTGTCGACGCGGTGGTACACGACACGCCCAACCTTCAGTACTTTGCCAAGACGGGCGGCGAAGGCCGCGTGAAGGTCGTCGGCTCGCTCAAAAGCGGCGATTACTACGGCATCGGCTTCCCCAAAGGAAGCGAGCTGGTTCCGGCAGTCAACGAGGCCTTGAAGACGCTCAAGTCTAACGGTACCTACGACGCGCTGTATACCAAATGGTTTGGTGCCAAGGTCGAATAGGCCTCAGTCCAGTCCAAACGGCGATCAGGTGCACAGGCACTGGATCGCCGTTTTCTTTTTGTCGGCTCTCATCAGTGCCTGATGACCCGCTCCATTTTTGAAGGCGATCAACGTGACATTTGAATGGTCAGTCATTTGGGCCGCCATGCCCAGCCTGCTTGAAGGCGCCAAGATGACGGTGCAGATTACCTTGCTGGGCTTGATCGGCGGTACGATCATCGGTTTCCTGACAGGTGTCATTACCACCTACGTCAAGGTGCTGGTCACCTGGAAGACCACGGCGATCGCCGTAGCCACGCTGGTGGCGCTGTATATCTTGGGCAGTCTGGCGTCGTGGGTTGGCGGCCGCTACCTGGGCGCGGTACCCGATTGGGCCTGGCTGTCCCTGCAGGTATTGATCGCGATTGCCGTGTTGTGGCGCTTCGCGGCGTATATTCCTGTTGCCTTGTCTTTCCTGGCGCAGGTCTACATCTTGGTCATACGCGGCACGCCCATCGTCGTTCAGGTCATGTTTATTTACTTTGCCTTGCCGCTCATCGCGGGCTGGCGTATCGACGCGGTGATGGCGGCTATCTTTACGCTGGTCATCAATTCGGGCGCCTATATTGCCGAGATCGTGCGCGGCGCCTTGCTATCTGTGCCCAAGGGGCTGAAGGAAGCGGGCCAGGCCATGGGCTTGCCCTTCTACAAGATACTGACTTTCATTATCGGCCCGGTGGCCTTGCGCCGAATGATCCCGGCCATGGGCAATCAATGCATCATCAGCCTGAAAGACTCGTCCTTGTTCATTGTGATCGGCGTAGCCGAACTGACCCGTCAGGGCCAGGAGATCATCGCCAGTAATTTCCGTTCGGTCGAAATCTGGGGCGCCGTTGCCGTGCTGTACCTGATACTTACCGGCATCATTGCCCTGACACTGAAATTCGTCGAACACAGGACGCAAATCGTATGAGCATTGTTGAATTCAAAAAAGTCGTCAAGCGGTTTGGCGCAAGCACCGTACTGGACGAAATCGATCTTACGATCGACAAGGGCGAAGTGGTTGTTATTGTTGGCCCGTCCGGGTCGGGCAAGTCCACCTTGCTGCGTTGTATCAACGTACTCGAGACCATCGAAAGCGGCGACATCGTCGTCAATGGTTTAAGCGTGCGTGGCAGTGGCGCCGAGGTGCGCGAGCTGCGCCGCGAGGCAGGTATGGTGTTCCAGCAGTTCAACCTGTTTCCTCAGCTTACTGCGCTTGAAAACGTCATGTTCGGACCTGTGCACACGCGTGGAACAGCCCGCAGCCAGGCTCGTGAAGAGGCCCGGGCCTTGCTCGACAAGGTAGGTCTGGCCGAGAAAACCGACAACTATCCGGGGCAGTTGTCGGGTGGTCAGCAACAGCGTGTGGCAATAGCGCGCGCGCTGGCCATACGTCCACAACTGATGTTGTTCGACGAGCCCACGTCGGCGCTTGATCCCGAGCTCAGGCACGAAGTGCTGAAGGTGATGCAGGACGTGGCCGAAGAGGGCATGACGATGATCGTGGTCACGCACGAAATGGAGTTCGCCCGCAAAGTCGGTACCCGGCTGTTGTTCATTGACCAGGGCAAGATCTCTGAAGACGGACCTCCCAACGAGTTGCTGAGCAATCCGCCCAGCCAGCGCCTGCGCGACTTTCTACAGCACGTCTCTTGAACGATAGAAGTTGATCAGCCCGCGACGCGTATGGTGCGGGTGGCCACCACCTTGTCGGACCCATCGCGCATGATCTGGATGGTGACCTGGCGCGGCGTGAAGCCTTCAGGCAGCGGCAGGGCGCCCCTGGCATGGGTGTAGCGTTCCAGCGAAATATCGAACTCGGGCAGGTCAATATTGCCGGAACGGCGATTGGCGTGGCGCCCCGCTACGACCAGCTTGACCTTGCCGGTGAAGCGATCCGTCTTGCCTTCGTCCTGCATGATAAGGATGGCGTAGTTCAGGGTGTCGGCTTCGGCGTCAAAAGAGGCAGCCCGTATGCCGGGGGATGTTCCCCTGGGATCGGCGGGCATGGCCGCCGCAAATAACTCTACATCTTTCGCCAGCGTTTCGACCTGGGCTTTCGCTTGCTCGAGTCCAGCGGACTGGTCGTTCAGTCGTGCGCGAAGATCAGTCAGTTCGCGGCCCTGGCGGTTCAGGTCCGATTGCAGTCTCTGCCTGTCCATGTTGACGCTGTTCAGGTCGTAGTGCAGTTGTTCGGACTGCTCTACAGTCAGGCGCACCGGACCGTAACTCTTTTGCAGGAAAAGCAGGCCGCCGGCGCCCAGGACCACGCCGGCCAGCATAAGCACCAGCCATCGCGGAATGCGGCGCTGACGGCGCGTTGTGCCATATGCCGTGGGCTTGAAGACGTGGCGTTTGTTGGAACCGAACATGAGCTATCCTGTATTGCAGGCGTGACCGCGTTATAAGGGTCAACACCGAAAAACCCTAAAGCATAGACCCCTAAGGCGTCGCCGTCAGCGATTGGAGGCCTTGGTTTCTCCTTGCAGGGTTTTGAAACGTTTGTATCAAATGCACACGCGACAGTGTAGCTGCGATCCGGCTTACGAGTGCGCGCCAAGTGCCGCATCCAACTCGGCCAGGCGCTGGGGCGTGCCTACGTCTACCCATAGGCCCGCATGATGCGCCCCAATGACTCGACCGGCCTGCATTGCAGCACGAAGCAATGGAGCCAGCGGTGCTGGCTTACCGGCAGCGAGTCCGGCAAACAAGGACGGCTGGTACAGGCCGATGCCTGCAAAAGTATAGGTCGCAGCGTCGGCAGCAGCCAAGTCATATATGCGGCCCGTTCCATCCATGGCAAAGTCGCCAGCAGGGTTATGGCTGGGGTTGTCGACCAACAGCAGCCAGGCCTGGGCGCTCGCCCGTTGCATGGCTGCAAGCGCCGCCTTGGCTTGGGTCGGGTCCCAATCGCACCATACGTCGCCATTTACGACAAGAAAGGGCTGCTCGTCAAAAAAAGGCAGCGCCTTGACGATGCCGCCGGCGGTCTCGAGCGCCTCGGTTTCGGGCGAGTAGGTGATGTGGGCGCCGTACCGGCTGCCGTCTCCCAAAGCCTCTTCTATTTTGGCGCCCAGCCAGGCGTGGTTGACGATCAAGTGCTTGATGCCGGCCGCTACCAGGCGCTCGACTTGCCATTGGATCAAGGACTTTCCGCCTACCGGCAGCAGGGGCTTGGGCAAGGTGTCTGTAAGCGGCCGCATGCGTTCGCCGCGGCCGGCCGCAAGTATCATGGCGCGCATCAGAAGGTATAGCCTGTGATGATTTGTCGATTCTCGATCTTGTCGATCAGGCGTAGCAGCTTGCCAAAAGCGACGTAGCGGCTGGCAACCTGCCTGACATAGGCGCTGACCCGTGGCAGATGATCCAGGTAATGGTGTTTGCCATCGCGATGGGAAAGCCGGGCAAACACGCCCAAGATACGCAGGTTGCGCTGCAAGCCCATCCATTCGTAGGCGCGGTGGAAGCTTGCGAAGTCCTCCGGTACCGGCAGGCCGGTTGCCTTGGCGGCCTCCCAGTAGCGTATGGCCCAGTCCAGTTGCTGTGGTTCTTCCCAGGTGGTGCGCGCGTCCATGACCAGCGACGCTATGTCGTAAGTGATGGGCCCACACAGGGCGTCCTGGTAATCGATGATGCCGGGGTCCGCGTCGTCCGAGCCCACCATCAGGTTGGGCGAATGAAAGTCCCGGTGCACCAGCACGGTAGGCTGCTTGACATTGTCGTCCACCAGCAAGGCAAAGGCGTCCTGCATGACAGCGCGATCGGCATCGGTAAGTTGGACGCCGCAGTGGCGGTCCACATACCATACGGGGAAGACCTCGAGCTCTGCATGCAGCCGGGCGGCATCGTACTGCGGCAGATCGTTGCAGGAAGCATGCTGCAAACGCACCAGGGCACCCAGGGCTTCCCGGTAGAGCCTTTGCAAACGCAGGTCGGAAAGCCCCGCCGTGATGGCTTGAAAATAGGTCTGCTCGCCCAGGTCGGAAAGCAGCAGGAAGCCATCCTGACGGTTCTCGGCGTGGATGGCCGGAACCCGCAGGCCCGCCTGCTGCAGAAGCTTGCTTACATGCAAGAATGGCCCGCAATCTTCGCGGTCGGGCGGGGCGTCCATGACGATCAGGGTAGTGGTGCCGGCCTGGACGCGAAAATAGCGGCGGAAGCTCGCGTCGGCGGAAGCGGGCTGCAGCGTATCAAGTGCAAGTTGATGCTGGCTGGCAATGCCCTGCAGCCACTTGCGCAGCAGGACGAGTCGGTTATCGCTGGAGTTCAAAGTCGGTTCCATGGTAGAAGGTGTGGGGCCGGCAAAGGTCAAGCCGAAGGTTTTACCGCGCTTGGGCTGGCTTCTCTATAATACCGGGTCGCCAATCGATACGGTTTGGCAGCTGTGCCAAAATATAGTCTGTTTTCAGGAGACAGTTACTCGTGCGTTCGGTTTGGTGGGCAGTACTTTTCGCTGTGGGCGGTGCATCGGCAGTGCAGGCGCAGCAGCCTGACGCGCCGACCCCGGCACGCGCGCCCGTCGCCGAACTTCGCGTGGCGCCGAATCTGCAAATACATCGCAACGTCAACGAAGACGATATGTCGGCTTTTTTGGTGGCCGACAAGATGGAAACCGACGAGAACGACAAAATCATCCTGACTGGCTCGGCCCAGGTGCGCCGTATCGATTCCATCGTCAAGGGCGATCATATCGACTACGAGCGTTCGACCGGTCAGGTTCACGTACGCGGCAACGGGCTCATTCTGCGCGACGCCAGCGTCATCAAGGGGCCCAAGCTTACTTATAACGTCGACAGTGAAACCGGTCAGATCAGTGACCCGAATTTCTGGCTGGGCGCCACGGGCGGTGCGGGCACCGCTACGCAGGCCGATATCTACAGCCGCGACCACATGCGCTTAAGCGACGTGACTTATTCGGGCTGCCCTTGCCCCGATCCATCGTGGTATATCGAATCGCCGCAGGTGGATCTGCATTTCGACGACAACGAGGGGATTGCTCGGCACGGCGTGTTGTATTTCAAGGACGTGCCCATTCTGTATTCACCCTGGCTAAGCTTCCCGATCAAGAAAGAGCGCAAGTCGGGCTTCTTGCTACCCACTTACGGAACATCAAGCTCGGGCGGCTTCGAGCTGACCTTGCCCTACTACTTCAATATCGCGCCCAATTACGACGCGACCATCACGCCGCGCTATATGGCCAAGCGCGGCATGCAGTTGGGCGCAGAGTTCCGTTATCTGGGCGAAGGCTATTCGGGCCAGGTGTATGGCACCTACCTGACCAATGATCAGGTGGCAGATCGCAAGCGCTGGTACTACGCCTTCCAGCATGCGCACAGCCTGGGGGGCGGGGTGAATGCCTCCTTCGATATTCGGCGCGTATCCGACGACGACTATTTTCGGGATTTCTCTTCATTCGGCCTGAACGAAGCCAGCTACACCTACTTGCCCAGCAGCGCCGGCCTGACCTGGAGCGGTGCCAAGTATTTCAGCACGTCGTTGTATGCATACTCGTACCAAACCCTGCAAGATCGCACGTCGTCGTATCTGCTGCCGCAGTACGACAAGTTGCCAGAGCTTTACGTTCGGGGTGCACGTTACAACTGGGGCGGCTTCGATGTGCAGTCGGACAACTACGCAACACGCTTCGTGATGCCCAAGTTCAAGTACAACACGCACGACTATCCTGGTCCGGTTGGTCTTGAGCCATACCAATCGTATGACGGGACCCGGTTCAGCTCGTATACCTCGGTAGCCTATCCCATTGTCAGGGCCGGATGGTATGTCACACCCAAGGTCGGCGTGCACATGAGCCAGTACAACATGGACTGGCATGGTTTTTCGCAGCCTTTCGTTGCCGCAACCGGGCCGCAATCGAAGACACAGTCGCGCGTGCTGCCGATTATGTCCCTGGATACCGGCATGACTTTTGAGCGCGACGCCAGCCTGTTCGGCAACGACAGCATCCAGACGCTGGAGCCACGTCTTTATTATTTGCGTGTTCCCTATCGCGATCAGTCCGAGCTGCCGATATTCGACACGTATTATGCAGACTTCAACTTTGCGCAAGCTTTCGACGAGAACGTCTTCAGCGGCGGATGGGACCGCATTGCCGATGCGGATCAGCTTACTGTGGGCCTGACCACCCGCTGGCTGGACGCCGGTTCGGGGTTCGAGCGTCTGTCGCTGTCAGCCGCCCAGCGCATTTATTTTCGAGACCAACTCGTCACCTTGTATCCCGGCGACAAAGGGCGTACCGACACGAAGTCTGACTACCTGGTCGGCGCCGCGGCGGCCCTTACCGATACCTTGAGCGTACGATTTGGCGCGCAGTTCAATCCCGAGTCCAGGGACAGAAACCGCATGACGGCCGGATTCCGATGGGTGCCCAAGCGGCTGGCCACGATATCGGCGTCATATCGCTACAAGCGCGACCCGGTTCAAATCACCGACCCCTTCGTCGTATATGGCCCCGGCTATATCGACAACAGCCAAGAGCAAGTCTCTGTAGCCAGTCAATGGCCGTTGACGAATAAAATATATGCGCTGGGGCGCTACGATTACTCCCTGCAGGAAAAACGCGGAACGCAGTCCATTTTGGGGCTGGAGTACCGTGGCGACTGCTGCTGGACGGCTCGGGTAGTCATGCAGCGCTACGCGGTTTCTCGCGAAAAGGCCAACACTGCCATGTTCTTCCAGTTAGAGCTTTCCGGCCTCGGTTCGCTGGGCACCGACCCCATGCGCTTGTTGCGTGAGCGGATTTCCGGTTACGAAACCATCACTCCACCAGTACCCGAAAAAACCACCTTCGAGAGGTATGAATAATGCGTAGTCTGCATGCTAAGCGCTGGCTTGTGCTCGCTCTGATGGGCGTCGCCGGCATCTTGTCAGTCGGCGCAGCACTGGCCGCGACGCCGGCCACCCCGGCCCCGGCGCCTGCGTCGCAGCAATTTGTCGACGGCATCGCCGCTGTCGTCAACAAGCAGGTCATTACCCTGCAGCAGGTCAATACTCAGGCGCAAGAAGCGCAGGAGCAGTTGCGCCGCCAGAACATACCACTGCCCGACTACAGTGTGCTGCAAAAGCAGGTGCTGCAACGGATGATCACCGAAGAGCTTCAGCGCCAGGAGGCCGAGCGACTGGGCATCAGGGTGTCGGACGCCCAACTGCAGCAGGCGGTGTTGACCATTGCCCAGCGCAATCGCCTCAATGTCGATCAATTGCGCCAGGAAATCGAAAAGTCCGGCGTCAACTGGGATACCTATCTGAGCAATGTGCGTCAGGAAGTGCGCATGGATATGTTGCGCCAGCGCACTGTGGACAGCACCATCAATATTTCCGATGCCGAGATCGATTCATTCCTGAAAAGCCAGGGCCGGCAGATGAATGCGGCGCCGGCTGTCGCACCCCCGGCAGCTCCTGTGCCGGCGCAGCAGAGTGGTCCGCAGGTACTTGGGCTGGCCCAGATACTCGTTACGGTACCCGAAGGCTCGACTGCTGCTACGGTGCAGGAACTGCGTCAAAAGGCCGAGGGCCTGCTGGCGCGCGTACGGGGCGGGGCTGACTTCGCCGGCGTTGCGGCTTCCTCGTCCGACGGGCCCCGCGCTCTTGAGGGCGGCGAACTCGGCGTACGTCCGGTCGAAGGCTGGCCCGACTTGTTCGTCAATGCCACGCGCGATCTGCAGGCAGGCGAGATCAGCGATATTGTCCAAAGCGGCAACGGTTTTCATATCCTGAAGGTGCTCACCCGTGGTCAGCCGGCGCAAGGCCAGCCTGCAGCCAACCGGCCGCTGGACATCCGCCAGCAAGCTCCTGCGCAAGCACAAGGCCCCATGATGGTGACCCAGACCCATGCACGGCACATACTCGTCAAGACCACGCAAGTGATGTCCGACGACAAAGCGCGGACCCGTCTCGAGCAGTTGCGCCAGCGACTGGTCAACGGCGAAAGCTTCGAGGACTTGGCCAAGCGATATTCCGAAGACGTCTCGGCGCCACAGGGCGGAGACCTGGGCTGGCTGACGCCCGGAGAGACCGTACCGGCCTTCGAGCAAGCCATGAACGCCCTGCAGCCCAGCCAGATCAGCGAGCCGATCAAGTCGCAGTTTGGATGGCATCTGATCCAGGTGCTCGAGCGCCGTACCAAGAACATGGAAGAAGAGTTCAAGCGCATGCAGGCGCGCCAAATGCTGTTCGAGCGACGCGTCGAGCCGGCCTATGAAGACTGGCTGAGCCAGTTGCGCGGCGGGGCCTATATCGACAATCGCCTGGATCCTCAATCGAACCGTAATCAACGCTGATATGGCCCATCAGGCCCGTAAACGCTTTGGACAGCACTTCCTGGTCGATGAAGGAGTCATCGAGGCCATTGTGCGCGGTATCGCGCCACGGCCTGATGACGCCATGGTCGAGATCGGTCCGGGCCTGTCGGCATTGACGGCACCGTTGATGCAGGCGCTCGATCATCTGACTGTCGTCGAGATCGACCGAGACCTGGCCGCCGGCCTGCGCAGGCATTACCCGGAAGACCGACTGACCGTATTGCAGGCAGACGCCCTGACGGTAGACTTTGCCACCTTGGGCCAGAACCTGCGCATCGTCGGCAATCTGCCCTACAACATATCCAGCCCGCTATTGTTTCACCTGATCGGCTGTGCCGAACAGGTGCAGGACCAGCACTTCATGCTGCAGCGCGAAGTCATAGACCGCATGGTCGCGGCGCCTTCGTCGGGCGACTACGGCCGCTTGTCCGTCATGCTGCAGTCGCGGTACCGGATGGATAAGTTGTTCGATGTATCGCCCGAGGCCTTCGACCCCCCGCCGCGTGTGGTCTCGGCCGTGGTGCGTATGGTGCCCTTGCCTGATAGTCGCTTGAAGCCGAAAAGCCACAAGGCCTTCGAGCAGCTGGTCGCGCGCGCCTTTGCGCAGCGACGCAAGATGTTGCGCCGGGGGCTTGCCGACTGGTCGGCATTGATTGATTGGGATGGTCTGGGCATTGCGCCCACAGCCCGGGCGGAAGCCTTAAGCGTGGCGCAGTTCATCGCCTTGAGCGATCATCTGCTGGCTGCGGGCGTGCTGTCGGCCTAGCTGGCCGTTTTACCCGAAGAACCAGTAGCACACGCCGATGGCGGCAATGACGCCGGCCAGGTCGGCAAGCAGCGCGCAGCCCACCGCGTGGCGGGCCCGCTGGATGCCCACAGCCCCGAAGTACACCGCCAACACATAGAAGGTGGTTTCTGTGCTGCCTTGTACCGTCGCCGCTGCCAGCGCAGGAAAGCTGTCGACACCGAAATGCTGCATGGTTTCGATCAGCATGGCGCGGGCGGCACTGCCAGAAAACGGCTTGACCAGCGCGGTGGGTAGCGCGTCGACAAAGCGGGTATCCATGCCTACGCCACTTATGGCCCAGCGCAGTCCCTCCAGGGCCACATCCAGAGCACCCGAGGCGCGCAATACGCCGATGGCACAGAGCATGGCGACCAGATAGGGCAAGAGGTTCTTCGAAATGTCGAAGCCCTCGCGCGCGCCCTCGATAAAGCACTCGTAAACGGGCAGCTTCTTGTACACCCCTACGGCAAGAAAGCACATGATGATGCCAAAGAGTGTCAGGTTGCCCATCACGGAAGAGGTGGCGGCCAGGGTCGCGCTGCTCATCGTGGCCAGCAAGCCCATGAAGCTGCCCAGGATCAGGACGAGGCCGCCCAGCCAGGCCAGGACGACCGGATCGTGCAGCTTGATTCTTTGCATGAAGGCCACCGCCAGCAGGCCGACGAAAGACGAGGCGCTGGTTGCCAGCAGGATAGGCAGAAAGATAAGGGCCGGATCGGCGGCGCCTTGCTGGGCGCGGTACATGAATATCGTGACAGGCAGCAGTGTCAGCGAGGACGCGTTCAGGACAAGAAAGAGGATCTGGGCGTTGCTCGCGGATTTGGGATCAGGGTTCAGGGTTTGCAACTCGCGCATGGCGCGCAGGCCTATTGGGGTGGCGGCGTTATCCAGGCCCAGTCCGTTGGCCGCGAAGTTCAGTGTGATCAGGCCCAGGGCAGGGTGGCCTGGCGGTACTTCGGGCATCAGCCTGCAAAGCAGCGGCGTCAGCAGGCGGCTGAGGCGATCGATCAGTCCGGCAGTCTCGGCAATGCGCAAAAATCCCAGCCACAGCGTCAAGGTGCCGAACAGCAATATCATCAGTTGGACCGACAGTTCCGCCATGTCGAACAAGCTGAGGACGATGCGCGCAAAGACCTCTGCGTCCTGCAGTACCACCCACTGGTACAGGCCGGAAACTGCGGCCACGGCAAAGAAAGCAAACCAAAGTGTATTAAGCATGGAGCGTCGCGAAAAGCGTTGATCGTCAGTGCATGATTGTCGCAGAGTATGCCTGTCAGGAGTGGCCGGACCGTCTTGTGCTATTCAGGCGTTGCACTTTCAGGGGATAATCAGTACTAAGCAACAATGCACAGTAAGGGAGCATCATGAACTGGAGAGCCTGGCGTCGTCAGTGGCTGACAGAGCCTTTATACCGGATGGCGCTGGACGCCATGCCGCGGCTATCGTCCACCGAGCAAGAGGCCATCGAGGCCGGTGACGTTTGGTGGGATGCCCAACTGTTCTCCGGCAAGCCCGATTGGAACGTCTTGCTGGACACGCCGCCCGTGGCCTTGACCAATGCCGAGCAGGCTTTCCTGGATGGCCCGGTGGCGCAACTGTGTCGCATGCTGAACGATTGGCAAATATCGTGGCAGGACGGCGATCTATCACCCGAGGTATGGGCATTCCTGAAGCAGGAAGGCTTCTTTGGCATGATCATCCCGACCGAGTACGGCGGGCTGGGGTTCTCCGCCTATGCCCATTCTGAAGTCGTACGCCAGATTTCGGTGCGTTCTGCGACGGCCGCCGTCACCGTCATGGTGCCCAACTCGTTGGGCCCCGGCGAGCTTCTGATGCAGTTTGGTACGCAGGCGCAGCGCGATTACTGGTTGCCTCGACTGGCCCGAGGGCAAGAAGTGCCCTGCTTTGGGCTTACCAGCCCCGAAGCGGGTTCTGATGCGGCGTCCATGGTAGACACCGGTGTGGTCTGCCATCGCGAGATCGATGGGGTAGTCACCCTGGGCATACTGCTTAATTGGCGCAAGCGCTACATCACGCTTAGTCCGGTCGCGACCGTGCTGGGCCTGGCGTTCAAACTATACGACCCGGACGGCCTGATAGGCACAGAGCCCGAACCCGGCATCTCGGTGGCCCTGGTGCCAACGAATTTACCTGGCGTGCAGACGGGTCGTCGGCACCTGCCATCCATGCAGGCATTCCAGAACGGCCCCACAGAGGGTAAAGACGTATTCGTACCGCTGGATGCGCTCATCGGCGGCGTCGAGCAGGCAGGCAAAGGCTGGCAGATGCTCATGAGCGCGCTTGCGGCCGGGCGCGGAATATCCCTGCCTTCGCTTTCCGCCGCCGCGTGCACCTTTACCGCGCATACTTCCGGCGCTTATGCGCGTGTGCGTACCCAGTTTGGCATTCCTATCGGCAAGTTCGAGGGAGTGCAGGAAAAACTGGGCCGACTGGCAGCCAATGCCTATGTGGTCGAGGCGGCACGACGCTATACCTGCGCGGGCCTGGCGCTGGGCTACAAACCCGCTGTGGTGTCGGCCATCATGAAGCTGCACGCCACCGAGCGCATGAGGCAGTCAGTCAATGATGCCATGGACATCCATGCCGGCAAGGCCGTCATCGACGGACCCTCCAACTACCTGGGCAATCTGTATCGCGCAATCCCGGTCGCCATTACCGTGGAAGGCGCCAACATCCTGACGCGCAACCTGATTGTGTTCGGCCAGGGGGCGATCCGCGCCCATCCTTATCTCATGCAGGAAGTCCTCGCGCTGGCGAATCCCGACCAGACAGCAGGCGAAGATGCCTTCGATGCGGTCATCTGGCGGCATCTGGCCCACAGCACCCGGAATATGCTGCGTGCCACGGGCCAGGCCTGGACAGCCGGGCTGTTCGCCTCCGTGCCGCGCGGGGCGGGTGCTGCCGCCAAGTACTACCGGCGGCTGTCACGTTATGCTGCCGGCTTTGCCTTGGTTTCCGAAGTTGCCCTGTTGACCCTGGGTGGATCACTGAAGCGCAAAGAGATGCTGTCGGCCCGACTGGGCGACATCCTGGCCGAATTATTCCTGGTGTCTGCAGTGCTCAAACGCTGGCATGACGAGGGACGTCATGAGTCCGACCTGCCCCTGGTGCGATGGTGTGCCCTGCAAGGCTATGCCACGATCGAAAAGCGCATGGACGAAGTCTTGCTGAATTTCCCGTCGCAGGCGCTTGCCGTGGTGCTGCGGGCGCTGCTGTTGCCCCCGGGTACGCGAGCAGGCATGCCGCCAGACAAGCTCACCGCGGCATGCGCCAACATACTGCTAGAACCCTCCGATACCCGCGATCGCCTGGTGGGCGCGGTATGGGAAGGCCATGATAGCCGCAGCGTCGAGCAACTGGAGCGCGCCTTTGGCCTGGTGGTTCATGCCCAGCCGCTGCTCGATCGTATCCGCAACGCGGGCTTGAAGGACTGGCGATTGGCGCATGCCAAGGGCGCCATCACCGACGAGCAGGCAAAGATGCTGGAAGCCGTCGAGGCTGCGGTGGCCGAAGTCATCGAGGTGGACGATTTTGCGCCGGGCGAATTTGCACGCCACCCGGCACAGGCGGACGGCCCGGTTTAGTCTTGCCGGTCCTTACGCTGTATCAGCTCGATCTTATAGCCGTCCGGGTCTTCCACGAATGCAATGACAGTCTGTCCATGCTTCATGGGGCCCGCCTCGCGCGTGACATTGCCGCCTTTTTCCTTGATGCGGGCACAGGCGTCGTAGGCGTTTTCGACTTCCAGCGCGATATGGCCATAGCCGTTGCCCAGGTCATAGGAAGAGGTGTCCCAGTTATGGGTCAGCTCGATGGCCGCGCCTTCGCTTTCGTCCTGATAGCCGACGAAAGCCAGCGTGAACTTACCGTCGGGGTAGTCTTTCCGGCGCAGCAGTTTCATGCCGAGCACGTCGGTGTAGAAGGCCAGCGAGCGATCCAGATCGCCCACGCGTAACATGGTGTGGAGTAAACGCATCTTGGTTTCCTAAAAAGCGTGGTTTCAGATCAGCGGCAGCGAGCCCGGATCGTGCTTGCGCAGCGCATCGCGCGCGCGTTCGAAGCCGGGCAAGATACGTTCGAGCTCGCGCCAGAATTCCTTGCTGTGATTCATCTGGCGCAAATGAGCGACCTCGTGCGCAACGACGTAGTCGATGATGTCATGCTCAAAGTGTATCAGCCGCCAGTTCAGCATAATGTTTCCATCCGAACTGCACGAGCCCCAACGGGTGGCGGCTGACGAGAGTCGCCAGCGCCGGATGCGCAGGTCATTTTGCTCGAGGAAGTAGTGCAGGCGCTGCTCGAACCATGCTTGTGCCTGCTGTTGCAGCCAGGTATGTACGGTGTCCCGAACCCGGTGCCGATCGGCGTCGGCCGGCAAGGCCAGGCGCAAGGCGTCGCCGTCTTGCGGCGCGTACGGCTGCCCCTCGAACACGGCTGTTTGCTGTGCGCCATCCAGCAGCAATGAGATGCGCTTGCCCAGATACGGCACGCTGCCGCCATGCTGCCATAAGGTGTCAGCCGTGGCCAGATGCGTTTGGCGCTCCTGACGTGCCCGCAGCTTGCGCAAAATCCACGCCGCTTTCTCGATGACGGCGGAGTCTATGTGGCCTAGCGTCACCCAGGTCGGGGCGGTGACTTGCAAGCCGTCGTCGTTGACCATCAGGCCTATGCTTTTCCTGCGCGAGCGCTGCAAGACGTAGCCGATGACCTGCTGCGGAGCCTGCACCTCCCGCCAGCGTGCATTGGCCGGCAAGCTCGGTGGGCGCGGCGTGGGCGTTGCTTCAGAGACGGGGTGCAATAAAGCTACGGGCGGGGGCGCCTGGCGGCTCGCCGGCGCCGGGTTGTCCGGAAACAGATCCAATTGTTCAGTCAGGTCCATAGCGTTCGGGATTCAGCACGCGCATTTCCGCTTCTATCCAGTCTCGGACGCGCGCATTGACCGCTTCGGCGCTTTCGCCATTCGGATGAATCAGGGGACCGATCGAGACGGTGATCAGGCCGGGCTTCTTGATGAAAGCTTTGCGGCGCCAGCATTCGCCGGCGTTGTGGGCCACGGGAATAATCGGCGTATCGGTGCGGGTGGCAAGCAGGGCACCCCCCATTTTGTAGCGCCCCGCCTTGCCGGGTGCGATGCGGGTGCCTTCGGGAAACAATATCGGCCAGCGACCGGCGTCGATGCGCTGCCGGCCCACCCGCACAACCTGCTCGAAGGCGTCTCGTCCTTTGGACCGGTCTATGGGTATCATGCGCAACAGTGCCAGGCCCCAGCCAAAAAAGGGCACCCAATGGAGCTCTCTTTTATAGACGAAGCATAGTTCGCGCGGCATGTAGGCCGGGAAAAACAAGGTCTCCCAGGCAGACTGGTGCTTGGACAGCAGGATGGCAGGGCCGTCCGGCAGGTTTTCTGCGCCTTTCAGCTGCCATCGGATGCCCAAAATGACTTTGGCGCCCCAGACGGCCAGCCTGGGCCAGCCCACCGTAAGCCGGTAACGCCAGCGCAGCGGCAGGGGCGACCACAACACGCAGGCGAACGCGTAGGGAATGACCGTGATGATGAGGAAAAGCTGATAAAGCGTCGCACGCAGCACGGCCATCACGAGTCCCCGGCCAGCCATTGGTCGACGATTGCGGCCAGGTCGGCAGCCATGCGCGTGCCGGCGGGCAAATCGCCGTTGTCCCAGGTTTTTCGCCCGTTGCCCGTCATGACGAGCCAGGGGTGGCAACCGGCGTCGGCAGCGGCCTGCAGGTCGCGCAAAGAGTCTCCAACGGCGGGTACGCCTGTCAGATCGATATCGTAGCGGCGGGCGATATCGCGGAACATGCCAGGCTTGGGCTTGCGACAATCACAGGCGTCATCAGGTCCATGAGGACAAACAAAAATGGCATCTATCATGCCGCCGGCCTGAATGACTTCGCGGCGCAGCTTTGCATGGATGGCGTTGAGCCCATCCATGTCGAACAGGCCGCGAGCGATGCCTGACTGGTTGCTGGCAATGACCACGCGCCAATTTGCCTGTGACAGTCGGGCGATGGCGTCCAGGCTGCCTGGCAGGGCCACCCATTCGTCGGGGTGCTTGACGAAGGCGGCGCTGTCCTGATTGATGACGCCGTCGCGATCCAGTATGACAAGTTTCACTGCGCCAGCCTCGATATGTCGGCAACTTGGTTCATGACCTGATGCAGGCTGTTCAGCAGCGCAAGCCGGTTGGCCCGTACTGCGGGGTCCTCTGCCATGACCATGACATCGTTGAAAAAAGCGTCGACGGCGTCTCGCGCCTGCGCCATGGTGGCCAGGCTGCCGACGAAGTCTCCGTTGGCAAACTGCTGGCGGGCCTGCGGCTCGAGCCGTCCCATGACATCGGCCAGCGCCTGTTCCGCCGGTTCGTGCAATTGTGCCAGATCGACCTGCGTCGGCACGTCATCGGCTTTCTTGAGCAGATTGCCTATGCGCTTGTTGGCCGCGGCGAGGCTGGCTGCTTCCGGCTGCTTGGCAAAGTGCTCGCACGCGCGTATGCGTTCGTGCACCTGATGCAAGGGCGGCTCAAGCGCCAGTACGGCGTCGACGACACTGCGGTCGTGGTCGTTGGCCAACTGGTTGCGATAGCGTTCGAAAATGAAGGCCTGCACCTGCGTTGCCGTGTCTGCTGCCAGCGTGCCCGGCGCATAAAGCCCCGCAGTAAAGGCCAGCAGTTCGTTCAGGCCCAGCGAAAGGCTGTTGCTGACCTTCAGATAAGCGCCTTCGCGCAACTGCTCGTAGGCGTTGATCAGCCCGAGCGCGGCGCGCCGCATGCCATAGGGGTCGCGTTCGCCGGTGGGAACCAGGCCTATGCCCCAGATGCCAACAAGGGTCTCGCAGCGCTCGGCCATGAACAGGACAGCGGAAGTCAGGGTATCGGCCTGGACGGGAGCGTCCAGCCGGATGCGGTACTGTGTTTTCAGGGCTTGGACAACGTCCGGGTGTTCGCCATCGGCGGCGGCGTAATAGGCGCCCATGACACCCTGCAGCTCTGGAAACTCGGCCACCATGTTGGTACCCAGGTCGGCCTTGGCCAGCAAGGCTGCCCGTTCGCACTTGCCTGCATCAGCGCCCAGCTGGCCTGCGATATAGGCGGCGATTTTCTGTACGCGGGCCACGCGCTCCAGCTGCGTACCGAGCTTGTTATGGTAGATGCTGGTTGCGAGAGCGGGAACGCGCTCGGCCAGCGGCAGCTTGCGATCGGTTTCAAAGAAGAACTGTGCGTCGGCCAGCCGGGGGCGGACCACCCGCTGATTGCCTTCGATGATGTTGACCGGATCGTCGACCTGCATATTGCTGACAATCAGGAAGCGATGCGTCAGCCGACCCGTTCCCGGCTCGAACAGCGGAAAGTATTTCTGATTCAGGCGCATGGTAAGGATGAGGCATTCCGGCGGAACCTGCAGGAACGCTTGTTCAAATTCGCCAAGATAGACGCAGGGGAACTCGACCAGCGCAGTGACCTCGTCCAGCAATGCGTGCACTTCGGGATCATCGCCTATCGTTGCATCCAGCGCGGCTGCCTGGGCATGCAGCGCTTGCTCGATCAACTGTCGCCGGGCACTGAACGAAGCCACGACCTTGCCTTCGTCTTGCAGTTGCTGTGCGTACGTATCGGGCGAAGTGATGACTAGCGGGTGGGCGCACATGAAGCGATGTCCCAGGGTCGTGCGTCCGGCCGGCAAACCGAGCGCCTGCACGTCGATGATGTCTGAGCCCCAAAGCGCCATCAGTTGGTGGGCGGGGCGCACGAACTTCACACTCGTCCGGCCATCGGCCAATTGGTATTTCATGACCTTCGGAATGGGCAGGTGGCCAATGGCGTAGTCCAGCGCCTCTTGCAAGCCCTGGGTCAGCGTGCTGCCGCTGGTCAAGCCGCGGGCGTAGAGGTAGTCTTGCTTGCCGTCTGACTCATGGACGAGATCGTCTGCAGTCAGGTGGCCCAGACCTTTGGCCGTCAACTTCTTGGACAGCGCCGGGCTGATCTGGCCATCTTCGGTCAAGCCGATCTTGGCAGGCATCAGTTTTTCGGTATAAGCCTGCTCTGGCGCCAGCCCCAGTACCGCATCAAGATGCACGGCCAGCCGCCGGGGTGTGGCGAAATCGCGCACGGCGCAGTCAGTGGCCAGCAGGTGGTGGGCAGCCAGCGTTTTGCGTATGCCCTCGGCAAAAGCCAGGCCGAGTTTTTGCAGGGCTTTGGGAGGAAGCTCTTCGGTAAGCAGTTCTATAAGCAGCGGTTGCGGGGTCTGGTCCATCATAGGGCTGCCTCCGCGTCGCCGGTTTGCACGAGCATGGGGAATCCTAGTTTCTCGCGGGAATCGTAATAGGCTTGCGCGACGGCGCGCGACAGATTGCGTATGCGGCCGATGTAGGCCGCTCTTTCCGTTACGCTGATGGCGTTTCTGGCGTCCAGCATATTGAAGGTATGGGCCGCCTTGAGCGTAGCTTCGTAGGCGGGCAGAGCCAGCGGCACATCGATCAGCCGCTTGGCCTCGCCTTCGTAGTCGTTAAAGTGGGCAAACAACATCTTGGTGTCGGCATGCTCGAAGTTATAGGTGGACTGCTCTACTTCATTCTGGTGGAAGACGTCGCGGTAGAGTATTTTTTGGCCATTGTCCGATTGGGTCCAGACCAGGTCGTAAACGCTTTGCACGTCTTGCAGGTACATGGCCAAGCGCTCCAGGCCATAGGTGATCTCTCCCATGGTGGGCGTGCAGTCCAGGCCGCCTACTTGTTGGAAGTAAGTGAACTGCGTGACTTCCATGCCATTGAGCCAAACTTCCCAGCCCAGTCCCCAGGCGCCTAGGGTCGGGTTTTCCCAGTCGTCCTCGACAAAGCGAATGTCATGCACCAGGGGGTCGATGCCCAAGGCCTTGAGGGACCCGATATACAAGTCGATGATGTCGGGCGGTGCGGGTTTCAGGACGACCTGGTACTGATAGTAGTGCTGCAGCCGGTTGGGGTTGTTGCCGTAGCGACCGTCCTTGGGACGGCGCGAAGGCTGTACATAGGCGGCTCGCCATGGCTCTGGTCCGATGGCGCGCAGGAAGGTGGCGGTGTGCGAGGTGCCCGCGCCGACCTCCATGTCGTAGGGCTGGAGCAGCGCGCAGCCTTGTCGGTCCCAATACTGTTGTAGGGTTAAAATTATTTGCTGAAATGTGAGCATGTACGATGGCCAGTAAAGCGAAAAGCCGCAAAGTCCTGGATTTTAACCGGTTCGCGCCAGCACTAGGGCAGCCTGGCGTCACTGCCTGAACGATCATGCTTCATTTGGTCGTATGATGATAGGTTCTCGACCTCAAAAACGCGCGGCCCCGGCGCCGCCTTTTCTTTAGGAAGGCTTGGATGTCTGATCTCGTAAAAGTCGAGGTAATCGACCGCACGCAAATCATTACCGTGAATCGTCCGCAGGCTCGCAATGCGATCAATTATGAAACCGCTCACGAGTTGGCTGCGGCCTTTGATCAACTGGATGCCAATGACGACGTAGTCGTAGGCATACTGACTGGCGCCGGCAATACGTTCTCGTCAGGTATGGACCTGAAGGCTTTCGCGCTTAACGGGCAGCGTCCGTTAGTGGAGGGCCGAGGCTTTGCCGGGCTTTGTGAGCGTGCGCCTCGTAAACCCATGATCGCCGCCGTGGAAGGCTATGCCCTGGCCGGCGGCTTCGAAATGGCTCTGGCCTGCGACCTGATCGTGGCAGCCGACAACGCCAGCTTTGGCCTGCCCGAGGTCAAGCGCGGCATCGTGGCCGGTTCGGGCGGCATGTTGCGCCTGCCCAGCAGGATGCCCTATCACCTGGCCATGGAAGTTGTGCTTACCGGCGAGATGCTGCCAGCGGCACGCGCCCATGCACACGGCTTGGTCAACCGCCTGGTAGAGCCCGGCAAGGCGCTCGACGTTGCGCTGGAACTGGCGCGCATCATTGCGGCCAACGGGCCCTTGGCTGTACAAACAGCCAAGAAGGTCGTGACCGAATCGCGCGACTGGCGTCAGGCCGATATGTTCGACCTCCAACGCCCCCGCGTTGCGCACATCTTCACGTCAGCCGACGCCAAGGAAGGCGCCACTGCCTTTGCAGAGAAGCGCGCTCCAGTGTGGCGCGGCAAGTAAGCACGCCATCAGCCTTTTTTTTGATAGCCCAAGCACATGACAACCATAATCAAAGAAGACGACCTCATTCAGTCGATAGCCGACGCGGTCCAGTTCATCAGTTTTTATCATCCGGCCGATTACATACGCCATCTGGCGCGTGCGTACGAGCGAGAGGAAAGCCCTGCCGCCAAGGACGCCATTGCACAGATCCTGACCAACTCCCGGATGTGCGCCGAAGGCCACCGCCCCATTTGCCAGGACACCGGCGTCGTCAACGTCTTCCTGAAGGTCGGCATGGACGTGCGTTTCGATACGCGGCGCAGCATGCAGGAAGTCTGCGACGAAGGCGTGCGCAGGGGCTACCTTGATCCGGACAACCCCTTGCGGGCCTCCATCCTTGCCGATCCTCTCTTCACGCGGAAAAACACGCGCGACAACACACCCTGTATTGTCAGTGTGGAGCTGGTTGCGGGCGACAAGGTTGATGTTCAGGTGGCGGCCAAAGGCGGCGGCTCCGAGAACAAGGCCAAGTTCGCGATGCTCAATCCGAGCGATTCGCTGGTCGATTGGGTGCTCAAGACGGTGCCCCTGATGGGTGCGGGCTGGTGCCCGCCCGGCATGCTGGGCATAGGCGTGGGTGGCACGGCCGAAAAAGCCATGCTGATGGCCAAGCAGTCGCTGATGGAAGACATCGATATGTACGAACTGTTGCAGCGCGGGCCACAAAACAAACTCGAAGAATTGCGTATCGACCTCTACCAGAAGGTCAATGCCTTGGGCATAGGCGCGCAGGGCCTGGGCGGCTTGACCACGGTGCTGGACGTCAAGATCCATACCTTCCCGACGCATGCGGCATCCAAGCCGGTAGCGATGATCCCCAACTGCGCCGCCACACGCCACGTGCATTTCGAACTGGACGGCAGCGGACCGGTGCAACTCACGCCGCCGTCGCTGTCGGACTGGCCCGATGTGCATTGGGCGCCCGACTACAACAAGTCGCAGCAGGTCGACCTGAACACGCTGACCAAAGAGCAGGTGGCAAGCTGGAAGCCTGGCCAAACACTATTGCTGTCGGGCAAGATGCTTACGGGTCGCGACGCGGCGCATAAGCGCATTCAGGAAATGCTGGAGCGTGGCGAAACGCTGCCCGTCGACTTCACCAACCGCGTCATCTACTACGTGGGCCCAGTCGACCCCGTCCGCGATGAAGTCGTCGGCCCGGCCGGCCCCACGACCGCCACTCGCATGGACCAGTTCACCGACATGATGTTGGCCCGGACCGGCCTGATCTCCATGATAGGCAAAGCCGAGCGTGGCCCCGTGGCGATCGAATCCATCCGCCGACACCAGTCGGCTTACCTGATGGCCGTGGGCGGCTCTGCTTATTTGGTTTCCAAGGCCATACGCAACGCGCGCGTCGTGGGTTTCGAAGACCTGGGCATGGAGGCAATTTACGAGTTCGATGTCAAGGACATGCCGGTAACCGTGGCGGTCGATTCCAGCGGCGTATCGGTACACCAGACCGGACCGGCACAGTGGCAAGCACGCATTGCCGATATACCGTTGGTTCCCGTGTAAGTACTGTCCGCAAGCCCGGTTTGGCGTCGCCAAACTTGCCCTTATCAAAATACGAATTCATTTATTTCGCATTAACAGGCAAGCTATATGCTGATTTACTTTAGCGGACCCGGGAAAGAGGACATGAGTATTACAGACCTAGAGTCATGGATAGGGCGCAAAGAGCATTGCGACGACAACATCGACGAGGGGCATATACAAAAGATGGCGCTTAGTCTGGACACTCCCGCTCCTGTGGCGGGAGACGCGCTGCCGGCGTTGTGGCAGTGGGGCTTGTTCATCAATGCGCTACCTTATCGAGAACTGGGCGATGACGGACATCCCAGGCGTGGCGGCGGCTTCCTGCCGCCAGCGGACGACCGCAATCGCATGTGGGCCGGCGGCCGCGTAGAGTTCCTGCGACCGATGCGCGTCGGCGTGAAGGGCCACCGCGAGTCCACCATCGCATCGATCACCGAGAAAGACGGGCGCACCGGCAGGCTGCTGTTTGTTACCGTCAAGCACGAATATTCCCAGAACGACACCGTTTGCGTGTCTGAAGAACAGGACATCGTCTACCGCGAACCCAGCCCGCCCAAGCTGGAAGGTAGCCTGATAGCGCCGCATGCACAATGGTCCGAAGTGGTGGTGCCTGATCCGGTCATGCTGTTTCGCTATTCCGCCGTGACCTTCAATGGGCACCGTATCCATTACGACCAGTCTTATGCGACCCAGTCCGAAGGCTATCCCGGGCTCGTCGTCCATGGACCCATGATAGCTACGCTGATGTGCCGCGCCTTTACCAATGCGCATCCCGACAAGATCATCACTTTCCTGTCGTATCGGGGCTTGCGTCCGCTGATTTCCCCGCGACCGTTTCATGTGGCTGGCGCGCTCAGCGGCAAAGGCAGCGCTCAACTATGGGCTGAACAGGGCGGCACACTGGCCCATCAGGCCGATATCAGGTTCAAGTCATGACCATCACATCTTCTCCATCTCAGTCCGGCGATGCAGCCACTCGTGCTGGCGCACCGCGTCCGCTGGACGGTATTACTGTCGTTAGCCTGGAACACGCCATCGCCGCGCCTTTCTGCACCCGCCAGTTGGCAGACATGGGTGCTCGCGTCATCAAGGTCGAACGCCCCGGCGTAGGGGACTTTGCTCGCGGCTACGACGAGCGCGTCAAGGGGCTGGCCTCGCACTTCGTCTGGACCAACCGCTCCAAGGAAAGCCTCACGCTGGATCTGAAGCATCCCGATGCCGCAGTCATCCTGGGCCAGTTGCTGGGTCAGGCCGACGTGCTGGTCCAGAATCTCGCCCCTGGGGCTGCAGCGCGCCTGGGGCTGTCTTACGATGCCCTGCGTGAAGCCCATCCACGCCTTATTGTTTGCGATATTTCCGGTTATGGCGAAGGCGGACCTTACCAAGACAAGAAGGCCTACGACTTGCTCATACAGAGCGAGAGCGGCTTCCTGTCGGTAACGGGCAATCCCGACAGTCCGGCCAAGGCGGGCTGTTCCATTTCGGACATTGCGGCCGGCATGTATGCCTATAGCAGCATTCTTTCCGCCCTGATGCTGCGCGAACGTACCGGCGTGGGCAGCAGGTTGGATGTATCGATGCTGGAAAGCATGGTCGAGTGGATGGGCTTTCCCTTGTATTACGCCTTCGATGGCGCGGCGCCGCCACCGCGCGCCGGCGCTTCGCACGCCACGATTTATCCCTACGGACCTTTCCCGGTCGACGACGGCAGCGAGGTCATGCTGGGCCTGCAAAACGAACGCGAATGGGCAGCCTTTTGCCGCAATGTCCTGCAGCAGCCCGAGCTCGCCGAAGATGGCCGCTTTGCATCCAACACACTGCGGGTGAAAAACAAGGAAGCATTGCGGGTGCTGATTGTCACGACATTTGCCAGCCTGTCGCGCTCGCAGGTCATCGACCGCCTCGAAGCCGCCAGCATCGCCAATGCGGGGGTCAACACCATGCACGACGTCTGGAATCACCCCCAGCTTGCGCAGCGTGATCGATGGCGGGAGGTGGACAGCGCCGCCGGACCTATCCCGGCGCTTATTCCTCCGGCTACCAGCTCGGCATTCGAGGCACGCATGGACGCCATCCCGGCGCTGGGCGAGAACTCCCGACACATTCTTGCCGAATTAGGCTATACCGACGCGCAAATAAGTATTTTCAGCGACGAGGGCGTTATCTAATGCAGCCCACACTGCGCAGCGCACTGTTTGTACCGGCCACACGGGCCGAGCGCTATGCCAAGGCATTGGCTGCCGGCGCCGACATCGTCATCATTGATCTGGAAGACGCCGTTGCACCGTCCTTGAAGGCCGAGGCGCGGCGGCACATCGATGACTTCGCGGCGCAATTCCCGCAGGCGAGTTTCCTCGTGCGTGTCAATGACGCCACCACTTCATGGTTTGACGACGATCTGGCGCTATGTGCGCAGCATACGGGTATTGTGGGCCTGATGCTGCCCAAGGCCGAGTCCGCCGAACAAATCAAACGTGCTGCCAGCATCGGCAAGCCCGTGGTCCCCATTATTGAAAGCGCCCGGGGCGTACTCGACCTATCTGCCATCGCTGCGGCGCAGGGCGTCGATCGCCTGTCCTTCGGCGCGCTGGATCTCATGCTGCAGTTGGGGACCCGGCCCGACACCCCCGGTGCCAGCCTGATGCTGGACCACATACGCTGCCAGATATTGCTGCACAGCGCCGCCCATGGGCTGGCTGCGGCACTCGACGGCGTGTACCCAGACTTCTCCGATGCCCAGGGCCTGACCGCGATCGCGACGCAAGTACGCGATATGGGCTTTGGCGGCATGCTGTGCATACATCCGGCGCAGTTGACCGCTGTGCATGCCGTGTTCGCTCCCACACCCGCCGAACTGGACTGGGCGGAGCGGGTTGTGGCGCATGCCGATGAAAGCGGCACTGCGGCTTTTCAAGTGGATGGCAAGATGGTCGATGCGCCGGTCATCGCACGGGCGCGTCGGCTGCTCAGCGCTCAGTAATCGTCCAAGGGCGATACTTGCTGGTCCTGGCAGGCGGATAGCAGCACGGAAAGTTCTCCCTGCGCCAGTCGCAAGTCAGGCGCCAGATCGGCCAACGGCCTGAGCACAAAGGCACGTAAATGCATGCGGGGATGCGGCACGGTCAGTTCGCTGTCATCAATCGCCTGCTCGCCGAACAACAGCAGATCCAGGTCCAGCGTACGCGGTGCATGGCGATAAGGCCGCAAACGGCCGTGCCGGTCTTCGATGCCTTGCAGCATGCGCAGCAAGGCATGAGCGTTCAATGAGGTGGTGATGGCGGCGACGGCATTGACGTAGTCCGGTCCGCCGGCATCCACAGGCGAGCTGCGATACAAACGCGACAGGCGAAGCTTGTGCACGCCAGCGGTTGCGGCCAGTTCTGCAGCGGCTTGTTGCAGGCTTTCCCGGGCATTGCCCAGGTTGGCCCCCAAGCCAACATAAGCCTGAATCACGCCGGTCGGACGGCCGCCTTGTTGGCGGGACGCTTGCGCGGGCGGCGGCGCTTGCCTGTCGTAGACCGGCCCCGGTTCTCAGACTGATAGGCTTCGATCATCTCGGCGCGGTCCGCGTCGGCCGCATCGGCAAGATCCATCCACCACTGGGCCTGGACGCTATCCACTTCGCGAGCCTCGGCCCGTAATTGCAGAAAGTCCACTGCGGCGCGGAACCGTGGCTGTTCCAGCATGCGCCAGATGGATTTCGCGTTGGCATGTTCAAAGCGCGCCTGCATGAACCAGATTTCGCGCATATCGGCCTGGAAGCGGCGTTGTATGGCGAGCTTGCGGGTTTGCTCTTCCACCACCGAGTCGGCGGCGCTCATCAGGGCCTGTGCGGTGTGCTCGCCCGCCGCGCGGTTCTCTTGCCAGCGCTTGTTTACCAGCTTCCAGAGCAGGGCGGCAAAAAGAAAGCTGGGGCTGACGGTCTTGCCGGCGCGCACACGCGCGTCGGTTCGAGCAAGGGCGAGCTCGACGAACTCTTCGCCGCCTTCTTCTGCGAAGATCAGGTCGATCAGTGGCAGCATGCCGTGGTGCAGGCCCACGGACTGCATTTGACGCAGGCAGTCCATGGCGTGGCCGCAGGTAAGCAGCTTGAGCATTTCGTCGAACAGACGCGAGGCGGGTACGTTTTCGATCAGTGACGACATGCGTGCGATGGGCTCGCGTGTGGCCGGGTCGATGGTGCCGTCCAGCTTCGCGGCAAAGCGCAGCGCTCGCAACATGCGCACCGGATCTTCCCGGTACCGTTTTTCGGGGTCGCCTATCATGCGCACCACGCGCTTCTTCAGGTCTGCCACCCCCCGGTGGTAGTCGATGACTTCCTCGTTGATGGGGTCGTAATACAAGGCGTTGAGGGCGAAGTCGCGACGCGCGGCATCTTCTTCCTGCGTGCCGAAGAGGTTGTCGCGCAGGATGCGGCCGTGCTCGTCGGTATCTTCGTCGGCGCTTGCGTTGGCGCGAAAGGTAGAGGTTTCTATTATCTCTTGGCCGAACACCACATGGACCAACTGGAACCGCTTGCCGATGATGCGGGCGCGGCGAAACAGGGGCTTGACCTGGTTGGGCGTGGCATTGGTTGCCACATCGAAGTCCTTCGGGACCAGGCCGACAATCAGGTCGCGTACGGCACCGCCCACGATGTAGGCGTCAAAGCCTTCGTGGCGCAGCACTTCGCACACTTTGATCGCATGCCGCGACACATTGCGACGGTCAATACCGTGCTTGTCGCGGGATAAACGTTCTGGCCCCCGCTGGGGCGCCGAGAATAAACGACTGACAAAGTTTTTTATTGTGTCTTTAAGCATGGGGTATTTTATGACTTTGCATCGTGCATGTCCTTGAACAAGTCAAGAATCTTCCATCCACGCTCTTGCGCGATACTGCGCAGCACCGGGCTGGGGTTGGTCGCAATGGGGTGGCTGACCACTTCCAGCAGTGGCAGGTCGTTGGGCGAATCGCTGTAAAAGTAGGTGGTCTCGAAGTCCGAGAACTGACGGCCCATGGTTTCCAGCCAGTCATTGACACGTGTGATCTTGCCTGCCTGGAAGCTGGGAACCCCCTGTATGCGTCCTGTATAGCGGCCCTTGTCCATTTCGGCAATGGTGGCAATCAAATGCGGTATGCCGAAAGCGCGGGCGATCGGTGCCGCCACAAAGTCGTTGGTGGCCGTCACGATGGCGCACAGGTCACCGCGTTCCATGTGCTCCTGCACCAGGTTCTCGGCTATGGGCAGGATGGCAGGGCGCACGACTTCGGCCATGTAGGCTTCGTGCCACTGCGCCAACTCTACGGCTTCGGCGCGGCTTAGCAGGCCCAGCATGAATTCTGCGGACTGCTCGGCGGTCAACTGGCCAGCGTTGTAGCGTTCCATCAGTTCGTTGTTGCGGCGCTGCGCTTCGGCGGGATCTCCGGCCCTGCCGGTGCGGGCCAGGAAGTCCGCCCATTGGTAGTCGCTGTCCAGCGGCAATAGTGTGTGATCGAGGTCGAACAGGGCCAATCGGGTAGGCTTCATAAGGTATCGGATTCGTTATCAGGCCGGCCACTGGCCAGCAATTCTTTTAATAAGGGAAGGGTAATGGCGCGGTGCTTCTCTAGTGAATAGCGATCCAGCGCGTCCACCAGTGCGCTCAGGTGGCTCATGTCGCGTGCATAGTGCGTCAATACCCAGTTAATGACCTCAGGCGACAGTTGCAGGCCCCGGTCAGACGCTTGCCGGCGCAAGGCCTGCGCGCGGTCCGCATCAGAAAGCATCTGTAGCCGGAACACCAGGTCCCAGCCCAGGCGAGTGCGCAGGTCTTCACGCAGGGGCATGGCCATGGGTGCGCGGTCGCCGGCGACGATCAGTGCGAAAGCAGCCGGTGCGCTGGCCAGCTCGCGCCAGCGATTGTACAGGCTGAACAGCGCCGCCTGCCCGTCAGGGCTCAGGCGTTGCACGTCGTCGATGGCAATAAGCCGATAAGGCTGGCTGTCGGCGGCCGCTATCGACTTCAGCTCGGAAGGCAGGCCATCAGGCCCAAAATAGTAGGCGTCCGGTAGGCCGGCCAGGGCTTTCAGCAGGTGGGAGCGCCCCGCGCCGTCGGGGCCCCATAGGTAGATTGCCCTGCCAGGCTCGCAGTGGCGCAGCGCGTCGACGGCTGCCGCATTATCGCCCGACACGAAGTTGTCCAGTGTCGGAGGCGGGTAGGGCAGGACGTCGAGAATCAATTGTTGAGTCATGGTGTTTGCGGCATCAGGGCGCAAGAGCGGCGTTCATCGTAAAATCGACCCTGCTTGTTCATCCAACCCGCAATTCTTGCACATCCCACGGCATTTCTCATGACAAACAAACATTCCGCTACTCTCACCTACCGCGACGCAGGGGTCGACATCGATGCCGGCGAAGCGTTGGTCGACCGCATCAAGCCCCTTGCAGCCAAGACGATGCGGCCTGGCGTGATGGCCGGCATAGGTGGTTTCGGTGCGCTGTTCCAGGTGCCTGCTCATTTGAAGGAACCCGTTCTTGTTTCGGGAACGGACGGCGTGGGTACCAAATTGCGCCTGGCTTTCGATTGGAAACGCCACGACACGGTGGGCATCGATCTGGTCGCCATGAGCGTCAACGATATTCTGGTGCAAGGTGCAGAGCCCTTGTTCTTCCTTGATTATTTCGCTTGCGGCAAGCTGTCGGTCGATACGGCGGCCAGCGTTGTGGGCGGCATAGCCAAGGGGTGCGAGCTGGCAGGCTGCGCCCTGATCGGCGGCGAAACTGCCGAGATGCCGGGCATGTATCCCGACGGCGAGTACGACCTTGCCGGCTTCGCGGTCGGGGCGGTCGAGAAGGCGCGCATCATCGACGGTAAATCGATCACCCAAGGAGACGTCGTGCTGGGCCTGGCTTCCAGCGGCGCTCATTCCAATGGCTATTCGTTGTTGCGCAAGATCCTTACGCACGCGAACGCCAGGCCGGGCCAGGAGCTCGATGGCCGCCCGTTGGAAGACGTCGTCATGGAACCCACGCGCATTTACGTCAAATCGGTGCTGGCAGCGCTGGCCGAGCACGGCCCGGCCATCAAGGGCCTGGCCCACATCACGGGCGGCGGCCTGCTGGACAACATACCGCGCATCTTGCAGCCCGAATGGTGCGCACGCCTGCACCGCGATGCCTGGACCATGCCGGCGCTGTTTACCTGGCTGCAGGAAAACGGTGGCGTGGCCGACGCGGAAATGCATCGGGTGTTCAATTGCGGTATTGGCATGGTCATGGTGGTGGCCGCGCAGCAGGCCGACGCGGTGGTAGCCACCCTGCAAGCGCATGGCGAAGCAGTCAGTCGTTTAGGCGAAATCGTTGCGCGCGACGCGCCCGACGCGCCCCAAACGGTCATTCTCTAGGCGGGTCGGCCGCCCATATGGCGGCTGCCGCATCGACGACCAGTCCGGCAACATTTGGCGCCAGGCAATCGATCACCACGCGATCAGGTTCAGACCGCAACCAGGTCAGTTGACGTTTGGCCAACTGGCGCGTGGCCGCGATGGCTTGCTCTATGGCCAGATCTTTGGAAACTGCGCCGTCCAGGTAGTCCCATAGCTGCCGGTAGCCCACGCAGCGCACCGATGGCAGGCCCGGGTGCAAGTCGCCGCGGGCATACAAGGCTTGCACTTCCTGGACCAAGCCGGCTGCGATCATTTGCTGATAGCGCTGCTTGATGCGGGCGTGCAGGGCCAGTCGGTCCGAGGGTTCCAGGCTGACAGTCTGAAAGCGCAGGCCGCCCGCCTGCCGGTGCCGGGTATCTTGCAGCCAGTCCGACATGGGCCGACCGCTGACGCGATAGATTTCGATGGCCCTCTGCAGCCGTTGGCTGTCATTGGGCGCCAGCCTTGCCGCTGTTGCGGGGTCGTAGGCCTGGAGCTGGCTGTGCAGGGCGGGCCATCCCAGCACGGCCGCCTCGGCTTCGATGGCTGCTCGCACGGCGACATCCGCTACAGGCAAGGCATTCAGGCCTTCCCGCAAAGCCTTGTAGTACAGCATGGTCCCGCCGCACAGTACCGGTAACTTGCCGCGAGCTTGTATTTGCGCGATCAGGCCGCTGGCATCACGCTCGAACTCGGCGGCGGAGTAAGTTTGCGCCGGGTCGCGGATATCAAGCAAATGATGCGGCATTTGTTGTTGCTCATCCGGCGTGGGCTTGGCGGTTCCGATGTTCATGTCGCGATAGATGGTGGCGGAATCCACATTGATGATTTCTATCGGCCAGCGCCGGGCCAGGGCAAGAGTCGCCGCGCTTTTTCCCGCTGCCGTCGGACCGGCCAGACACAGAATCGGGCTGCTCATTGGCCGCGCATGAACAGCTTGTCCAGGTCTTCGATTTTCCATTGCATCCAGGTCGGGCGGCCATGGTTGCATTGATCCGCCCGTTCAGTCTGTTCCATCTTGCGCAACAGGCCGTTCATCTCTTCCAGCGTCAGGCGGCGGTTGGCACGTACGGAGCCATGGCAGGCCATGGTCGAGAGCAACTCGTTGCGCTGTTCGATCAGCCGGGGCGACACACCCACGCTTGCCAAATCCCGCAGCACGTTGCGCGCCAGCGACTCGATGTCGCCGCCGGCGAGCAGGGCCGGTACGGCGCGTACCGCGACAGAGGCTGGCCCCGCCGCACGCAGATCCAGCCCAAGCTCGTCAAGCGTGGATGCGTGTTCGTCGATCAGTGCAACGTCTTTCTCGCTGACGCTGAACACCACGGGTACGAGGAGCTCCTGGCGTGGCAGGCTTTGGCGATCCATCGCCAGCTTGAGCTGTTCGTACATCACGCGCTCATGTGCCGCGTGCATATCAACCAGAACCAGGCCGGCCTGGTTCTGCGCCAGAATATAAATGCCGTGCAACTGGCCCAGCGCCATGCCCAGCGGGAATTCGGAGCTTCCGGGGGTAGTCGGGGCCGCGTCGCCGATGGGGTCGCTGGCCTCCAGCGGCCGGTAAAGTGTTTGCCATGCCGGGCCGGCGCCGGATTCAGGACGATGGTCGCGCAGGCGGAACGCTTGCTGATGTTGTAGCGTCTGGAAAAACGGCTGCGGCGCGTAGCCGGGGTATGTCGCAGCAGCCGCTTGCGCCGCATACTCGAGATCGTTCGCGGGGGCGCCCAAGGGGGCGCCCGTACCATCGGCATAGGGCATCGGCGGAGCAGCCTGTTCAAGGCTGGGGGCATGTCCGCCTGCGGCGGCCAGCGTGTGGCCCAGGGTCTGGCTTACGAAGCGATGCAGGGCGCCGCTATCGCGAAAGCGCACCTCGCTCTTGGCGGGATGCACATTGACATCGACGGTAGAGGGGTCGACCAAGAGGAACAGGACGTAGGCCGCCTGCCTATCGCCATGCAGCACATCGGCGTAGGCCTGGCGTATGGCATGGGAGACCGTGCGGTCCTTGACGTAGCGGCCATTGACATACAGGTACTGCCTGTCGGCGCGGCTGCGCGCATGCGTCGGGCGGGTAATGACGCCATGCAGCGAGACCAAGCCCTGCTCTCTGTTGACCTCCAGGCCTTGTTCAATAAATTCCACGCCCAACACGTCGCGAACGCGTTGGCCGATGTCGGCGGCCCGCCAGTTGCGCTGCGCCTTGTCGTTGTGGAACAGTCGGAAAGCGATGTGCGGATGCGCCAAGGCGATGCGCTCGAGGGCATCAACGCAATGACCATACTCCGTGTTCTCGGCTCGCAGGAACTTGCGGCGAGCCGGCACATCGTCAAATAGCTGGCGGACGTCGATGGTGGTTCCTACCGAGCCGGATGCCGGCACGGGCTGGCTGCTGCCGGGCTGAATCTGCCAAGCGTGGGGCGCGGTTGCGGTTCGGGACGTCAGTGTCAGCCGGGCGACCGAGGCAATGGAGGCCAGTGCCTCGCCCCGAAAACCCATGGAGTTGACGGACTCGAGCTCGGCCAGCGAGGCAATTTTGCTGGTGGCATGGCGCGTCAGTGCCAGGGCAAGCTCAGCCTCCGGGATGCCGCCACCATCGTCGCTGACAGAGATCCTTCGTATGCCGCCGCCATCCAGCCGCACTTCAATAGCGCGCGCACCCGCGTCTATCGAGTTCTCGAGCAGTTCTTTCAGAACCGATGCCGGCCTCTCGATCACTTCTCCGGCAGCGATCTGGCTGATCAACATGTCGGGGAGGGGAGCAATAGAGCGGCGTTCAGACATACCCGGGGGTTCCAATAAGCAGGTTCGAAGCTATGATTTTAGCCCGTACGACCCGGCTGTTCTTTTGCTGTCTCTTCTAACGGAGTATATTGCGGTAACTTTTTTCAAATAGCCGCTATGCTTGATTTTCTTAATATGATTGTCCATATAGACCAGTATCTTGGGGTCTGGGTCGCACAATATGGAGCGTGGATTTATCTGGTGCTGTTCCTGATTATTTTTGGCGAGACCGGCCTGGTGGTCCTGCCCTTTCTGCCGGGTGATTCTCTATTGTTCATCGCCGGGGCATTTGGTGCATCGGGATTGCTGGACCCGGTGCTACTGGCGGCGCTACTGGTGTTCGCCGCGATACTGGGCAACACAGTCAATTATCACATCGGCCGGTTCATAGGCCCGCGCGTATTCGTCAAGAATTATCGTTTTCTAGACCGCAAGGCCTTGATGAAGACGCATGCTTTTTACGAGAAGCATGGTGGAAAAACCATCGTGCTGTCCCGCTTTCTGCCGATTTTCCGTACCTTTGCGCCCTTCGTTGCCGGTGTCGCCGCCATGAATGTACTGCGCTTTCAGTTGTTCAATATTTCAGGCGCCATCCTGTGGGTGGTCGGCTTCGTGACCCTGGGCTATTTCTTTGGCAACGTGCCCATTATCAAAGAGCACCTGAATACCATCGTGCTGATAGGCATAAGCGCCGCCGCCGTCCCCGTGGCGGTGGGCGCAATCTGGAAGCTGTTCAGTCGCAAGACGCCGTCGTAGTGCGCTAGGCGTTGCGCGCCAGGGTTGGGCTATCGGCAAAGTAGCCGTTGATGCCGGTCAGCATGGCTCGCGCGATGCTCTCCTGGTATTTGGGGCTCTTGAGCAGGCGTTCTTCCTGAGGGTTGCTGATGAATGCGGTCTCAACCAGGATAGACGGGATATCCGGCGCCTTCAGGACCGCAAAGCCCGCGCGCTCGACATGCTTTTTATGCAGCCGATTGATCTTGCCGATTTCTCCCAGGATACGGCCACCAACTCGCATCGAGTCGTTGATCTGTGCGGCCGTCGATAGATCAAGCAGCACCTGCGCGACTTGTTTGTTGTGCGACCCCAGGTCGACGCCGCCGATCAAGTCCGCCTGGTTTTCTCGTTGTGCCATCAGCCTTGCTGCAGCACTGGTTGCGCCGTTCTGCGACAGGGCAAAGACGGAAGAGCCGCGCGCGCTGGGTTTGATCCACGCATCGGCGTGTATGGAGATGAACAGGTCGGCCTTTACACGGCGCGCCTTTTGTACCCGCACATGCAGCGGTACGAAATAATCATTGTCTCGCGTCAGATAGGCCTGCATCCCGGGCTGCGCATCAATCAGTTTTTTCAGCCGTCGCGCGATGCTCAGTACGATGTCTTTCTCTTTGGTGCCGCTACGCCCGACGGCCCCGGGGTCTTCGCCTCCGTGGCCGGGATCCAGGGCGACGAGGAGGGGACGGTTGCGGCGCGGCTCGCTTGCTGTGGGCGGCGGCTGGGGTGGTGCCTTGGGTGTTTTGGCAATGGGCGGGAGTTGCTGGCCGGGCACTGACGGGACGGGCGCTTGTCCTTCGGCACCGCGCGCCAGATCTTCCAGCACTTCGGCAAGCGGGTCGCTGTCTGCATTATTCAGGATGGCCATCAAGGGATCCTGGGCAACCTGCGGGTACAGGTCCAGCACCAGTCGGTACTTGTACTCGCCGATAGGCTTGAGCGTGAATACTTGCGGCGCGATAGGCTGTTTCAGGTCGAGCACCAGCCGAACCACATCGGGCCGGTTCTGGCCGACCCGTACCGAGCCGATGTAGGGGTCGTTGGGACGGATCTTGGAAACCAGGTCGTTGATGGTGCCGTTCATGCGCAGACCTTCGATATCCACGACCAGCCGGTCCGGATTGTCGAGTATGAAATGGTCTGCTTTCAGTTCGCTGTCCATTTCCAGCGTGACGCGGGTGTATTCGTCCGCAGGCCAGGTGCGCACCGCCACAATAGATGCGGCATGCGCCAACGTTGGAATGACTGGAATGACGAGCAGGGACCCGGCGGTGGCTATGAGTCGGCGTCGCGAGGCGCCTGTCGCAGAGATTGCTGGGGGGCAAGGGCAAGTGTCGTCAGCCATAGTTTTCCTTTTTCGCTGTGGGCCGTCAGCTTGGCGCGCCGCCCAGTGTCCGCATAATCGAGCTTGATATCCAGGTCCGGAGGCGGCAATAAAGCGCCTGCATGCTCCGGCCATTCGATCAATACGACGGCATTTTTATCCAGAATTTCTCGGAATCCGGCATCCATCCATTCGCGAGGATCGCTAAATCTATAAAAATCAAGATGATAGAAGTATAAGTTAGAAAGATTATAGCTTTCAAGTAGCGCATAGCTGGGACTTTTTATTCTGCCGGTGATGCCACAGGCCCGCAGGAAGGCCCTGGCGAAGCTGGTTTTCCCCGCGCCCAGGTCGCCGCGCAGATGGATCCGGCCGCCCGGCACCGTGTTATCAGCGATAGCCGGCGGTTCAGCAAGCATGGGGGCAAGCTGACGAGCGAGCGCTATCGTGGCCGCTTCGTCAGGCAAATCGACGCTAAGTTCCGCTAAAGGATGGGTGTTCATAAAGTTGACCTTTTTCAGGGCGTAGGACCGGCCATGAGCCACATGGGGATGGTCACCGCCGACAGAAGGGTGCCGATCGACATGGTAACGGCGACCAGCCGTCCGTTGCCGCCCATCCGGGCCGCCAGCACATAGGCTGACGAGGCAGTCGGCAAGGCGCCAAAAAGCAACACCATCTGCCGCTCCATGGGCGGCAGATCCAGCGCCCACGCAATAAATATGGCTGCGGCCGGCGTCAACAGCAGCTTGACGCCTATCATCCAGCTGACCAGTGGAGCAGATCCGCGTCCGCCTTTAAGGGACAGCGTCGCGCCCACGCACATCAGGCCGATGGCGATGGCGCAGGCGCCAAGCCGGCCTAGCGTTGCATCGATAGCTGCGGGTATGGGCACGCGAAAGATATTGCATAGCAGCGCCACCGCCGTGGCAATGATGAAGGGGTTGCGGACTATTTCGCCCAATACCCTGCCTCCGGTCTGGCGTGCCAGGCCATGTACGGCGGCCATATTCGAAATGGGCACGGCAAAGCCCACCAGCACTGCCATGATGGTCTGCCCGGCGGAGCCGGCCAGGCCGCCGGCTAACGACAAACCGATATAAGTATTGAATCGATAGGCGCATTGCGCTGTCGACGCATGGTCCAGCAGGTCGGGTCGCAGCAGCGGTACGGCGAGCCACGCCATGGCGATGCTGAATCCCATGAGGGCCAGCGTAGCCAGCAGCAGGACATAAGTGCCGGAAAGGCTTAGCGGCGTCTGTGTGATGGAGTGGAACAGCAGGGCGGGAAACAGGATGAAGTAAACGAGTTTCTCTGCACCGCGGAAGAATTCGCTGGAGAACTTCAGCTTGTGAAATAGCATCCACCCAAGCCCGATAAGCAAAAAATCGGGCAGCACCAGTTGAATGACGGACATAGGGACGGATTTATAAATTACTATTGTTTGGCGGCGGAATGGAGGCAGCTTAGCGCATATCGCCTCTGTCGTAATTCTAATAAGTTCATTATCCAGGAGGCTTCACTATGACAAAAACCACCAGACTCGCAGCATTGGCGCTGGCGGCAGGTGTGGCATCGGCGTTGGGTGCGACGGCCGTACAGGCTGCCGACTACCCCACGCAACCCATACGCGTCATTGTTCCCTTCGCGCCGGGCGGCTCGACCGACATCGTGGCCCGCATTGTCACGCAGCGCATGGGCCAGGAGCTTGGGCAAACCATGGTGGTCGAAAACAAGGGCGGCGCCGGCGGCGCCATTGGCGCGGCAGAGGCCGCGCGCGCCAATCCGGACGGCTATACATTGTCTATCGCCACCGTGTCCACGCTGGCAGTGAACCCCGCCTGCCGTCCTGATGACCTTACCTATGAACCCTTGACCGACTTCCTGCCGGTCACCAATTTTGCCAATGTGCCCAACGTCATCGAGGTCAACCCGAAATTCCCGGCCAAGAACTTCAAGGAGTTCGTGCAAACGCTGAAGGATAATCCGGGCAAGTACACGCATGGCAGCTCGGGCACTTGCTCGGTATTGCACCTGTTTGGCGAAGCCTTCAAGCAGGCCACAGGCACCGAAGCGGTTCACGTGCCCTATAAAGGGTCGGGTCCTGCTGTGACGGATGCCGTGGGTGGCCAGATCGACAGCATGTTCGACAATCTTCCGTCGTCCATGGGTCAGATCAAGGCGGGCAAGCTGCGTGCGCTGGCAGTGGCATGGCCAGAACGCCTGGCAACCTTGCCCGACGTGCCTACGCTCGCCGAAGAGGGCTATCCTCAACTGAATCAGCCCGCATGGTATGGCTTGCTGGCACCGAAGGGCACACCACCGGAAATCATCAAAATCCTGCGTGACGCCGCCGTTGTCGCGCTGAAGGATCCCAAGGTCATCGAGACCCTCGAAAAGCAAGGGGCCGCACCATCGGGCAATACACCGGAAGAGTTCGCCAAAGAGATCAAAGAGCAGTACGACTGGGCGAAAGAGGTGGTTGCCAAGGGCAATATCAAGCTTCAATAAAGCGTTTTTGCGGCCTGCCTTATAATCGCAGGCCGCATGCGTCCCTGTAGTTAAATGGATATAACTTTCCCCTCCTAAGGGAAGATTGCAGGTTCGATTCCTGCCGGGGACGCCAGCTAACCGTGCCGCGTCATGGGCAGGCTTGCCGTGACGGTTTTGGCACCGAGCAAACTTGCCAGCATCGCGGGGTCCACGCCTATCAAGTAGCCGCGCCGGCCACCATTGACATAGATCTTCGGAAAAGCCAGCAGGCCGGCTTCGATCCACACCGGCATTTTCTTTCTTGTGGCAAATGGCGACGTGCCTCCGACCAGGTAGCCGGAGTGTTTCTGCGCCACGTCGGGCGAGCATGGGTTGATGCGCTTGGCGCCGGTCTGGCGTGCCAGGTTCTTGGTCGACACCTCACAGTCTCCGTGCATCAGCACGACCAGCGGTTTGGCGTTCTCGTCTTCCATGATCAGCGTTTTGCCCACTTGATGCGGGTCCAGGCTTAATTGCCTGGCGGCTTCGCCCGCGCCGCCGTGGTCAACGTAATGGTAAGTATGCTCGGTAAAGACGACTTTGCTTCGCCGCAGCAACTGTGTGGCGGGCGTCTCGGATACATGTTTTTCTTTGGTCATGATGGTTTGCTACGCAGAGGCGCGCGGGTGATGGCGAGCATGCAGCGCTTTCAGCCGCTCCCGCGCCACATGGGTATAAATCTGGGTAGTGGAAATATCGGCATGGCCCAGCAGCATTTGCACCACCCGCAGGTCGGCACCGTGATTAAGCAAATGTGTGGCAAATGCATGGCGCAGCACGTGTGGCGACAAGGGCACTTGTATATCAGCCAGGGCCGCGTATTTTTTTACGATCAGCCAGAAGGCCTGGCGGGTCATGCCGGCGGCCCGCCCGGTGACGAACAGGGCATCGCAACGGCGCTGCCCAAGTAGTTCCGGTCGTGATTGCTGCAGATATAGGGCGATCCAGTGTTGCGCTTCGCTGCCCAGCGGTACCAGTCTGTCCTTGCCGCCCTTGCCCAGCGTCACGCGCACCACGCCTTCGTCCAGGTTGACTTCCAGCACGCCCAGCGAGGTCAGCTCGGTGACTCGCAGGCCGGTGGCGTACAGGGTTTCCAGCATGGCCCTATCCCGCAGGCCCAGCGTGCTGCGGGTGTCGGGTGCCTGCAGCAAGGCTTCCACCTGTTCTTCGGACAGCGTCTTGGGAAAGCGCGCGGCCTGCTTGGCGGCACGCAAGCTCAGGCAGGGATCGCGGCTGATCAGGCCGTGCCGCAAGGCCCAAAGATAGTAGCGCCGCAGCGCCGCCAGGCGACGGTTGGCGGTGGTCGCCTTGCTGCTTGCGTGCTTGGCGGCAAACCATTCCTGTATGTCGGCCTCATCGGCCTGCGTCAGCGATTTGCCATGCTTGGCTGACAGCCATTGTGCAAAGGCGGTCAAGTCACGGCGATAAGCGGCCAGGGTGTTCTGAGCCAGGCCATCTTCCAGCCACACGGCGTCCAGGAAGTTGTCTATCGTAGCGGGTGAGGGTGTAGCCATGATGCTGGGATAGTAGCGTAGACGAGGGTTTGACGCTGCGTTATATACCTCTGTATATTACGCAAGGAAGGCTGCCGCGCTAAGTGGTTGCCGCCACATCCGGAGGACGGCATGGCACTGAAACGATATCTCGTCATGGCAGCGATCGCGCTGCTTGGAGCACCAAGCGCGGCCAGCGCACAAGACATCTTGGTAGCGGCGGCGTCCAGTCTGACCAATGCCTTTACTGAGTTGGCCATAGGTTTTCAGCAGCAACACCCCGGCACCAAGGTATTGATGAGTTTTGCGGGTTCGGATGCGCTTGCGCAGCAGGTCGTGCACGGGGCCCCCATCGATGTGTTCGCATCGGCCGACAGCCAGGCCATGGATACCGCAGAGCAAGCCGGCACCATCGTGCCCGAAAGCCGTCGCGACTTCGCACGCAACGAAATCGTGCTGATCGTGCCGTTGGATAATCCGCAAAATATCTCCGGCCTGGCCGATCTGGCAGGGGGCGCCATCGGACGAGTTGCCTTTGGCAACCCGGCCACCGTACCGGCGGGTCGCTATACCCGGGCGGCGTTGGAACACGCCGGCAGTTGGGATGCCGTCAAGAAAAATGAAGTATTGGGGCAGAATGTGCGCCAGGTATTAAGCTACGTCGCGCGCGGCGAGGTCGACGCGGGCTTTGTCTTTGCCACCGACGCGGCCGCCATGGCGGATCGCGTCAAGGTGGTTACCACCCTGGCATCACCGTCGCCGGTTCTGTACCCCATTGCCCTGGTCGAGCGCAGCGGCCGCCACCCCCAGGCAGCCGAATTTCTTTCTTACGTGAATTCGCCCGCTGGGCAGCAGGTTCTTCAGAAGCACGGGTTTTCTGCGCCGTGATGATGCAGCATGTCTGAGGTCAGCATTCCCTTGCTGCTGTCCCTGAAGGTGGCGGGATGGGCGACTTTCTTTTCTGCACTGCTGGGCACCGCCGCAGCTTATGGCTTGTCGCGATGGCACTCGCCTGGGCGCGATCTTGTCGATGCCGCCCTGACCTTGCCGCTGGTCTTGCCGCCCACCGTTATCGGCTACTACCTGCTGGTGCTGCTGGGGCGACGCGGCTGGCTGGGGGAGTTTCTTTCGGGCTGGGGCATAGAACTGGTGTTCACCTGGCAGGGAGCCGTCATCGCCGCTACGGTGGTGGCTTTTCCCATGGTGCTGAAAGCGGCGCGCGCCGCCTTCGAAGAGGTCGATCCAGGGTTGGAGCATGCCGCCGCCGTGTTGGGCATCAGCGCTGCCGGCGTCTTCTTTCGCGTGACGCTGCCGCTGGCCATGCGCGGTATTTTGGCGGGGGTGTTTCTTGCCTTTGCTCGCGCGCTGGGCGAATTTGGCGCGACGCTGATGATAGCCGGGAGTATTCCGGGCCAGACGCAGACGCTTTCCATTGCCATCTATGAGGCGGTCCAGGCGGGCAACGACAGTGCAGCCGCTACCCTGGTCCTGACCACATCGCTGACATGCATAGTCGTCCTGTGGGCCGCCGTCCGGCTGATGCCCAATCGTCTGCGGATGACCGGCCCGAGGAGGGCGGGATCATGATGCGCATCCATGTCACGAAATCGCTACGTGCCGGCAACCGTGAGTTCTTGCTGGATGTTCATCTTGATGCATCGGCCCGCCGCATTGCCCTGGTGGGCCCTTCGGGCTCAGGAAAATCCTTGACGCTGCGTGCTATTGCAGGTCTGTTGCGTCCGGATGCCGGCATGGTCAGCATAGGCGACAAGGTGTTGTTCGACGCCGCACAAGGCATCGCTCTGACCCCACGCGACAGGCGGCTGGGCTACTTGCAGCAGGATTATGGCTTGTTTCCTCACTTGACCGTTGCTCAGAACATCGAGTTCGGCCTGAAGCCCGGGTGGCGCAACTCCCCTCGCAGCACGGTCGGCCCTGCCGCCCGTCGCTGGGTCGAGGCTTTCGGTCTGCAAGGGGTGCTGGAGAGCTACCCCGCAGAAATTTCAGGCGGGCAGCAGCAGCGTGTCGCCCTGGCGCGCGCCTTGGCGGTACAACCCCGCTTGTTACTGCTGGACGAGCCCTTGTCCGCGCTGGACGCGGGGTTGCGCAAGGCCATGCGTGCAGAACTGGCCGCCGTGCAGATGGGGCTGGATATTCCTTCCATACTGATCACCCATGATCCCGAGGACGCGCGGGTGCTGGCGGATCGTGTATTCGAAATTGAGGACGGTCGCATCGTCCGGGAGAGCTCCCGCGATGAATACGCCTTGCATCAATCCAGCACGCCCAGCATCACGCTTGATGCCTTGAAAATGGCGTAGACCTCCATGTGCTCGGCCAACTTCATGTCGGCGATGCCGTCGCGGCTGACCATGGCGGCAATCGTAGGGCCTGAATCCAATTGAATGCTGACTTCCGCATTGACGGCGCCCTGCGTGATGCGGACGATGCGCCCCGGTAGCTGATTGCGTGCGGACAAGACCATGGACCCAGCGCCCAGCCCCACTATGATGGACGAGGCTTTGATGAAAGCCAGTGCCCGCTTGCCAGGGTGCAGATTCAGATTCGAGGCGCTTTCGCTGGTGATGGACGCCACGATTTCGCTGCCATCGCCCACCTTCAGGATGACTTCGTCGTTGACCGCGCCATGCACGACCCGGTCGACCGTGCCAGGAAGTTTGTTGCGCGCTGAAGTCTGTATCATCATGTGCTGGATCAACTCGAGGTTACGGGACGATGGGCCGCCTGCCGCGGCAAGCTGTGCCATGAAGCGTTCATGCTCACGGCTTAGCACTTGATAGAGGTTAATCAGCTCGCGTGCGCGGGCAGTAAGCGTGGCACCGCCGCCGCGCGAGCCACCGGTGCTTCGATTTACCAGGGGTTCGCCGGCAAGGTTGTTCATGGTGTCGACGGCATCCCATGCCGCCTTGTAGCTCAGGCCCACTCTTTTGGCCGCCGCCGTAATAGAGCCCTCGTGGTCTATGGCGGCCAGCAAGGCCATGCGCTTTTCGCTGCCCCATTTCTGGTCGCCCGAACTGAACCAGATCGAGCCGTCCAGTGCGATGGTGGACTTTTCAGAGACGGGGTTGGGCTTGGTTGACATCAATCTAGTTTAAGCTGCACCTTGCGTTTGTGCACAAGAGAGGCATCAAAGAATGATCGCGACGCTGGACGAAATCACGGTGGACGAACTTTCCGGGCTCGATGCCCAGAAGGTCCTTGTCTTGACGGTCAATAATCGCCATGCGCGGCGTGTGCTGGCCGAGTTCTCGGCGGCACTGGGCGACGAACGACGCGTCATGCCGGTTCCCGATATCGTGCCCTTGTCGGGCTGGCTGCGGCGGCTGGCCGACCAGTTGTCATTCATGCCGCAAGCTCAATTGGCCTCGCATACTGTCGATGCCTTTGGCGCGCAATTGCTGTGGCAGCGTGTCATCAAGGAGGTCGAGGCCGATCGTGCCTTGCTGGATGTCGCGCAGGCAGCCAAGCTTGCTGCCGACGCGGATCGCTTGCTGGATGATTGGCGCATTCAGGTGCCCGATCAGGGCCTGACCGTCGACTACCAGCGTTTCCAGCTTTGGCGCGAACGCTACCGCAGCGTCTTGAACGAGATGGATGCGGAAGACAGCAATCTGGCATACGAGCGCATCCATGCTGCGATCTGCTGCGGCGCGATGCCGGCCGTCGTTCCCGTTTTGGTCATGGCCGGGTTCAACGAGATTTCGCCGCGCCTGGCCGCCATCCTGGAAGCTCAGCGCGAGCAGGGTGTAAGCATCCTGCGGCTGTCTCAAGCCGGGGCGCCAGCACAGAAAGTGCAGCGCATCGCGGCACCCGACCCCGATACCGAATGGCGTTACGCGGCATTGTGGGCAGCCAACCGTTTGCGCGAAGATCCCGCCGGTCGATATGCCATCGTTGCCGCACAGCTCGAAGCCGATGTGCCGCTGGTCCATCGCTACCTGCGTGCCGCACTGGGTGTTGACCAGAGCGGGCGCGCCATGCCGTACAACGTCGCGGTGGCGCGACCGCTGGCCGAGTGGGCGGTGGTCCGCGCGGCGCTGGCCTGGTTGCAGGTGCTGTCGCGATACGCCAGAAAACGGCCGTGCGAGCCGGCCGAGTTGGGACCGGCCTTGCTGGCCGGTGCTTGTGTCGGCGATGCATCGGAGGCCGGCGGGCGGGCGGCGCTGGACGCCTATTGGCGCCGCCAGGCCACCGTCAGTGTTACCGCCACCCAGTTTGCGGCCTCGCTTGATCGTCACGCGCCACGGCTTGCCGCCGCATGGCGTGACTGCCTCAGCGCCGCGACCGAGCATTCGAGCGCGGCCCTGGTGTCTGATTGGGCTCAGCAGTTCCGGCGCATGCTGCATGGCCTGGGCTTCCCGGGGCAAGGCGCGTTGGGCAGCCACGCCTTCCAGGCGCTGGAGGCTTTTGATGAGGCCCTGGATCGGCTGGGCCGCCTCGCGCCAGTGACAGGGCCAGTCAGTTTTAGCGCGGCGATCAGCCTGCTGCGCCGGCTGCTGCGCGAAACACCTTTTCAACCGCAGCGCGATCCTGCCGCACGGCTGGACGTATTGGGGTTTCTGGAGTCGGAAGGCGGACGTTGGGACGGGGTGTGGGTATTGGGCCTCACGGACGAGGTATTGCCGGCAGTACCCCGACCGAATCCGTTTATTCCCTTGGCAGCCTTGCGTCAGGCGCAAGCGCCGCGGGCGACGCCCGACCGCGAACTGCAGTGGGCAAAGACCTTGTACGCATCCTTGCTGGCCTGCGCGCCCCAGGTATGGCTCAGTCACGCGCTGTACGAGGGTGAGCGCCAGTTGCGCCCCAGTCCGTGCATTGCCGAACTACCGCTGACTGACTACGCCCTGTCCAGTCCGTCCAGCACGCCCTGCACCATGGACTATCTGCTGGACGAGTCGGGGCCTGCCCTGCAGTCGGGCAGCAGCACGCGTGGCGGGATCGCCGTCATCGACACGCAGGCGCGCAACCCGCTATGGGCTTTCGTCAAATATCGCCTGGGCGCCAGACGTCTCGACGCTTATGCCGACATCTCGGATCAGAATGCGCGCGGCGTGCTTCTGCATCGCGCGGCGGAATTGGTGTGGCGCATACTGCCCGATCAACAGGCCTTGACCGACCTGCACCAGCGCGATGGCGTCCTCGCCATGCTGGAGGAAGTCGTCGCGCAGGCGGCCGATGAGTGTTTACAGGATTATGGGCAGGCGCTGCGCGAACTCGAGTGCCGGCGGGCCATCCGCGTCATGCATACGTGGCTGATGCGCGAGCTGCAGCGTGCACCCTTCGAAGTACGTGACGTCGAGCAGCGCTACGAATGGCAGCACGGGCCCCTGGAGCTAAGCCTGCGCCTGGATCGCATCGATTGCCTGCACGACGGTCGCTTGGCCGTCATCGATTACAAATCCGGAAATGGTGCTATCGACCCTCGCCCCGACTGGATGCGCGAGCGTCCGGTAAATCTGCAGCTTCCGTTCTATGCGGCGGTGTTGGCCCAGGGCAATGAACAGATCGCCGCGCTGGTGCTGGCTCGCCTGCATGCTCGCGAGGTCGAGATCAAGGGCTTGGCAGACGGCGACTTCGGCATGGAGGGTCTATCCGCGCTGTCCGACTGGCCGGACTTCGCCACGCTCAGTTGGGAGCAACTGATGGCCAAGTGGCGCGAGACCATACAAGGCCTGGCTGACGAGTACGCGTCAGGCTACGCCCGCAACCACAGCCTGCGGGCGGACGACTTGCAGTATTGCGATGTGCTTCCCTTCTTGCGGCTTACCGAGGATATTGCCCGTGTCGATTAAACATCCCAGCGACAGTGCGGTACGCGCCGCCGCCGTCGATCCGGCGCACTCGTTTCTTATCCAGGCACCCGCAGGGTCCGGCAAGACCGAACTGCTTACCGATCGCATACTGGCCCTGTTGGCCACTGTAAAGCGTCCCGAAGAGATCGTGGCCATTACCTTTACGCGCAAGGCCGCCTCGGAAATGCATGCGCGTGTGTTGGCCAAGCTGCGGGCGGGTGCGGGCCCGCAACCGACCGAGCCCTACAAGCTGCGTAGCTGGGAGCTGGCGCGCAAGGCCTTGCAACGCAACAACGAACTGGGCTGGAATCTATTCGAGTATCCGGCGCGCCTGGGCATACGCACCATCGATTCGTTCTGTGCTTACCTGGTCCGTGCCATGCCGTGGCTAAGCTCCTTGGGCGGGGTGCCGGCCATTACCGACGATGCGCGCGTACACTTCGAGGCGGCTGCCCGGGCCACGCTGGCCATGGCTGACGAGAACGCTTCTGTCGCGGCGCTCATCGAGCATCTGGATGTCGACGTAGCCTATACCCAGGATCTGATCGTCGACATGCTGGGCAGTCGCGACCAATGGTTGCCCTTGCTGGCGGACAGCGCCGACATCGAGCGCTTGCTGCACAGCTTGGATGCGGCCATCGAGGCGGACCTGGTTCGCCTGCTGGCCGCCATGCCGCCGGGCTGGGCCGCGAGTCTTGCGCCTTGTGTTTCGCGCGCCGCGCAGGTGCTGGCCGAGAAAGGAGGCGACCCGGACCTTGCCTTGCTGCACGACTGGGACGGCGCGCCGCTGGATGCCGACGCGTCCTGTGTGGCGCAGTGGCAGGCGCTTGCACGAATGCTGCTCACCAAAAGCGGAAGCCTGCGCAAGCGGGTGACCATCAAAGAGGGCTTTGAAGCCAAGGCAGCTTACAAGGACGATTTCCTCGCATGGGTGCAGGCCGTGCCCGAGTCCGAGCCCTGGATCGCAGCGCTTGCCGACATCCGCCATGCGCCGTCCACCGGCTATAGCGATGAACAGCAGCGGGTGCTGCGCCTGCTTATCGAGGTGTTGTGGATGGCAGCTGCACAGTTGCAATTGCGCTTTGCCGAGGCCGGTGAAGTCGACTTCACCGAGATCTCGCAACGCGCGCTGCAGGCGTTGGGCGATGCCGACGATCCCAGCGATTTGCTGCTGGCACTGGACACTTCCATACGTCATATCCTGGTCGACGAGTTCCAGGACACCAGCCAATCTCAGATCCAGTTACTGGAGCGCCTGACGGCCGGCTGGACATCTGACGATGGCCGCAGCCTGTTTCTGGTCGGCGATCCCATGCAGTCCATTTATCGATTCCGCAAGGCCGACGTCGGAGGCTTCCTGAAGGTAAAGGCGCAAGGCCTGGGTGCCTTGTCCCTCAAAGCGCTGGAGCTCACGGACAACTTCCGTTCCCAGGCGCATTTGGTTGATTGGGTCAACACAACTTGCGGCCCCGTCTTTCCCAAGGAAGACAGCCCGGGGTTGGGGGCGATCAAGTACACGCGGTCGGTAGCTTTCAATGACGGCGTGCAAGGCCTGGGCGTTGAGTTCCACCCGATATGGATACGCGCCGACCGGACTGGCGCCGAGGCGGACGAGGCCATCGTGACGGCCGAGTCGGTTGCGATCTCGCTGGCCAAGCAGGCCCTGGCTCAGCATCCAGACAGTGAGCATCCGGTGGCCATCCTGGTTCGCGCGCGCAGTCACCTTGACGCCATGGTGCATCGGTTGGCCGAGCAGGGCGTGCCGTGCCGGGCGGTAGAGCTTGTGTCGCTGAAGTCGCGGCAAGTGGTGATCGATCTGGCCCAGTTGGCCCGCGCCTTGTCTCATCCCGGGGATCGGCTTGCATGGTTGTCGGTACTGCGTTCACCTTTATGCGGCCTTACCTTGAACACGCTGCATGCGCTCTGTGGCCATGACTTCCAGTCCAGCGTGCCTGCGCTATTGGCACCCTATCTCCGGTCGGATCAGGCCGGTAATCCGCTAATCGATGGCGCGGAACTGACACGGCTGCGGGCAGCGGCTGCCATCCTTCTGGACGGCACGAATGCTGCCGGTTCGGTCCCTTTCGCGGCATGGCTGGAAGACTGCTGGACGAGGCTGGGCGGTCCGCTTTTGTACCCCAACGCGAACGACAAGGCCGATGCCGAGCGCCTGTTTCGCCTGATCGAACAACTGGCCCCCTACGGCAACCTGGATCCCGTATCGCTGGAAGATCGCCTGGATAAGCTTTACGCGGCGCCACAAGGCAGCGGCCGCGCTGTCGAGGTCATGACCATCCATAAGTCCAAGGGGCTGGAGTTCGACACCGTCATCCTGGCCGGCCTGCATCGCCGTCCACGTGCCGACCGCGCGCCCTTGTTGCGCTTCGAGCATAACGACGGAGAGCTCTTGCTTGGGCCCATCAAACCGCGGGCGGCAGGCGATCACGATCCTGTCTCCGTGTATCTGGCAGAGCGCGACAGAAAACGCGCAGCGTACGAAACCGACCGCATGCTCTATGTGGCGCTGACCCGGGCCAAACAGCAGCTGCATCTGGTGGGCGCTGTTCAACTGGATGAGGACATGGCCATCAAGAGTCCGGCCAATACCTCTTTGCTGGGCCGTTTGTGGGATTACATGGGCAAGCCGTCGGTACCGAGCGCGGACGAGTTGCCGGAGGCGACGATCGATCTGCGCGGGGCGACCGAAGGCCAGCGTTTTCTGGTTCGGCGGTCCGAACCACCAGAAGTGGCCGATATTCCCCAGGCAACCGCCACAGCCGGCTCCGCCGCCTGGAGATGGAAGCCTGATGGCGGCTTCGAGAACCTCATAGGCACGGTTGCCCACGCCTGGCTTGAGAGGGTGGGCAAGGAAGGGGCTGATGCATGGACAGTGCAGAGACTGGACGACTGCCTGCCTCTGTTTGCCAGGCAATTGACACGGGCCGGCGTACCGGATGGGGGCGCTGCGGCCGCCGCCCGTATCGTGCGCGACACTCTGGCCGCCACGCTGGCCAGTGAACGGGGGCTCTGGCTGCTGCAAGCGGCAAGCGCCCATCGGGAATGGTCGCTGCTGGATCTCTCCGGACGTGTGTCGGTGATTGACCTGGCAATCTCACAGGAGCAGAACTGGTTGGTGGTCGACTACAAGACTGGTGTGCCGGCCGAAGGCGAAACCATGGAATACTACGCGACGCGGATGCGCGAGCGATACCGCGAACAGATGGAGCGCTATTGCGCCCATGTGTCGGCGCTGGATGGCCGACCAGCCCGTGGCGCCTTGTATTTCCCGCGCGTCGATGTGTGGATCGATTATTCCCCTTCGCCGGCCGCGCAGCTGGGCAAGTCCTGTTAAACTCTTATTCGGCGGGCCCCTTCGCATGGTTCGGCGGTGAAACTGGTCAGGTCGGGAACGAAGCAGCCATAGTCGCTCAGAGTCAGTGCCGAAGTCAGGCTCGCCCCTCATCCTCCATGGCATCGCCCCAAATGCCCCAAGTGACGTCGAATCCGGTACACTTTTTGTTTACCCTTCGATAGCTCCCCGTTTTCAAGCCCCTGCATGACATATCTGGTTCTGGCACGTAAATGGCGGCCACGTTCGTTTGATACCCTGATCGGCCAGGACCACGTGGTTCGTGCACTGACGCACGCCCTCGAAACCCAGCGCCTGCATCATGCCTGGCTGTTTACCGGAACGCGCGGCGTCGGCAAGACGACCTTGTCCCGCATATTGGCCAAATCGCTGAACTGCCAGGGTGGGATCACGGCGAAGCCTTGTGGGGTTTGCCAGGCCTGCACCGAAATCGATACCGGCCGTTTCGTTGACTATGTCGAACTGGATGCCGCATCGAACCGCGGCGTCGACGAAATGACGCAATTGCTGGAGCAAGCCGTCTATGCGCCCAGCAGCGGTCGCTTCAAGGTCTACATGATCGACGAAGTCCACATGTTGACCGGGCACGCTTTCAACGCCATGCTCAAGACCCTCGAAGAGCCGCCGCCGCATGTCAAGTTCATTCTGGCCACGACCGACCCACAAAAGATACCCGTAACCGTCTTGTCACGCTGCTTGCAGTTCAATCTGAAGCAGATGACGGCCGAAGCAATAGTCGGTCACTTGCAGGAAGTGCTGGGCCAGGAAGGCCTGCCCTACGAGGCTCCAGCGCTGCGCTTGCTGGCACAGGCCGCCTCGGGGTCCATGCGCGATGCGCTTTCCCTTACCGACCAGGCCATTGCCTACAGCGCCGGCAATCTAAGCAGCGACGCCGTGCAGGGCATGCTGGGCACCATAGACCAGCGTCACCTGGTGTACTTGCTTCAGGCTCTGGCCGCTGGCGATGCCAAGCAAGTTGTGGCCGTTGCGGACGAGCTTGCGTCTCGAGGGTTGTCCTATTCAGGCGCCCTGGCCGATCTGGCCGTGCTGCTGTCGCGCATAGCCATCCAGCAGCGCTTGCCCGACATGCCGGCCCAGGAAGACCCCTTGGCCGAAGACCTCATTGCATTGGCCGCGGCGATTCATCCCGATCTGGTGCAATTGTTTTACTCGGTGGCGGTTCACAGCCGTCACGAGCTGTCCCTGGCACCGGACGAGTACGCCGGCTTTGTGATGGCCTGCCTGCGCATGCTGGCGTTGGCGCCCACCGATCCGGCTCCGCCGGTCCCGCCCCGGCCCGACAGCAAGGCGCAGGCTATTGCGCCGCCGGCAACGGTGGCACCGGTCGCAGCCGCGCCTTCGGCCGCAGCGCCGGCAACTTCGGCTTCGGCTTCGGCGGAGCCCGCAAGCGCGCAGGCGCCCGCAGCGTCGGTAGCGCCCCAGGCCCCGCCCGTCGTGGTGACGCCGGTGGCTCCAGTTGTTCCCATTGTGCCCGTTGCGCAAGAGACGCCGCCTGCTGACCAACACGATGTCCCCGCCTGGGAAGACTTGCCCGCTACGCCGCCGCCCACCGCGATCCCATCGACAAAGTCGCCACAGCCCCCCAAAGCCGCAGCGGTACAAGCGGACCGGGCAACGGCTGAAGCCGACTTCGAGACCATGCATGGTGCCGACGATGACGCCGGGTTCGACGATGCGCGGTTCGAGCCTGCCGATGCGGACGGCTTCGATGACGAGTTCACGCAAGAACAGGCTGCGATCGATGGCGAAGTCATACCCGCCGCTTTGGCGCCGGAGCGCAAGAAGACCAAGTCGGCGCGCATACGAGACATGACAGCGCAACAATGGCCGACGCTGGCAGCCAGTTTGCCGCTTACCGGCCTGGCTGCCGAGCTGGCCCGGCAAAGCGAGTGGCTGGGCGGGCAGGGCGAGCAGATCAACCTGCGAGTCGCCGTAAGATCACTGGCCGAGAGCCCAGGGCAATCACGCCTGCGCACCGTGCTTTCCGAGCACTTCGGTACGGTCGTGCAGCTGAATGTGGAGTACGGCGCTACCGGCGACGACACGGCGCATGCGGTAGAGCAGGCACAACGCCAGCTGCGCCAGCAAGCCGCCGAGCAGGCCGTTGCCAACGATCCATTCGTGCTGGCGCTGATCACCGACTTTGGGGCGCAGGTTGTGCCCGGATCCGTCAGTGCGACGCCACGCGACCGCGCCGCTTGAACGCCATTTTTTAACTATTTTCAGGACAGCCACACCATGATGAAAGGTCAGATAGCCGGATTGATGCGCCAAGCGCAGCAAATGCAGGAAAACATGAAGAAGGCGCAGGACGCCCTTGCCGAAATTATTGTCGAAGGCGAGTCGGGCGGCGGTCTGGTCAAGGTCTCGATGACCTGCAGGCACGATGTCAAGCGCGTCACCATAGATCCTACGCTGCTGGCCGACGACAAAGACATGCTGGAAGACCTCGTCGCCGCTGCTTTTAACGACGCGCTGCGCAAAGCGGAAACCACTTCGCAAGAAAAGATGTCGTCCGTGACGGCCGGCATGCCTTTGCCTCCGGGAATGAAGCTACCCTTCTGATGGAAGCGCCCTTACCCGAGCCCGAGCCGCTAAAAGCGTTGATCGAAGCCTTGCGACGCCTGCCTGGTGTCGGGGTCAGATCGGCGCGTCGTATGGCGTATCACCTGCTGCAGCACGATATTTCTGGGGCCGAGCAACTTGGCCAGGCGCTGGCAGCTGCCGTGCGCGACCTGCGCCATTGCGCGCGCTGCAACGGTTTCAGCGAAGCCGAGGTCTGCCCGACGTGCAGCAATCCCAAGCGGGATGCAAGCGTGTTGTGCGTGGTCGAGACACCCGCCGACCAGAACATGATTGAGTCCAGCCATGGTTACCGGGGTCTTTATTATGTCTTGATGGGACGCCTGGCGCCGCTGGAAGGCATAGGCCCCCAGGACCTGCAGTTCGACCGCTTGTTAAGGCGCGCCGGTGACGGGCAGGTGCAGGAGGTTATTCTGGCCACCAACTTCACGGCCGAGGGTGAAACCACCGCTCATTATCTGTCAGAGCTGCTGCGCGCCCAGGGGCTGTCGGTCAGCCGGCTGGCGCGTGGCGTGCCCGCGGGCAGCGAGCTCGAATACGTCGATGCGGGCACGATAGCCTGGGCACTGATGGAAAGACGCAGCACTTGAACAGGGTGGTGGCTTACTGCTTGCGCGCGGCCGCAATCAGGGTGTCCAGCTTGACGGCATCAGCCGCAAACGCCCGTATGCCTTCAGCCAGTTTCTCTGTGGCCATGGGGTCTTGATTCAGTTCAGTGCGGAAAGCCACTTCGTTGCTTGCCAACCACTCGGGCGCATCTTGCTTGGCGCTTTGCGGATCCAGCTGCCTTGCCAGGGGCTCGGTATTGTGCGCCAGTTCGTCCAGCAGATCGGGGCTGATGGTAAGCAGGTCGCAACCGGCCAGAGCCCGGATTTGCCCGATATTGCGAAAGCTCGCGCCCATGATCTCAGTCGGAATGTCGTAAGCCTTGTAGTACTGGTAGATGCGCCTGACCGACTGCACGCCCGGGTCGTTGGCGCCGGCGCTGGCCGCTTCATCCCATGAGTCGCCCGCAGCCTTCTTATGCCAGTCGTAAATGCGCCCAACGAAGGGGGAAATCAGCTGCGCCTTGGCCTGGGCGCAAGCAATGGCTTGGGGCAGGCAAAACAGCAGGGTCATGTTGCAGCGTATCCCTTCGGACTGCAGCACACGCGCAGCCTGTATGCCTTCCCAAGTTGAAGCCAGTTTGATCAGCACCCGTTCAGGGTTGACGCCGGCGCGTTGGTACATCTGGATAATTTGGCGTGCCCGCTCTATGCTGGCTTGTGTGTCGAAAGACAGGCGGGCATCCACTTCAGTAGAGACGCGGCCCGGGATAATCGCAAGGATTTCGCGTCCGAAGGCCACCAGCAACTGATCAACCAGCTCGCTGCTGGAAGCGTTGGCATGGTCGCGGATAACTTGCTGTACAAGTTCGCGGTTTTGTTCGTTCTGAACGGCCTTGAGAATCAGCGAGGGATTAGTCGTGGCGTCGGTCGGCCGATGCTTGCGCATGGTGTCGAAATCGCCAGTGTCGGCGACTACGGTGGTGAATTGACGCAGGGCTTCTAGTTGGTTCGACATAAGCTTTACACCAGTTAACACAATACGGAACAGAGCCTGTTACTGTAGACCATTTTCCGCCTGCGGACAGGCGGGCGCCTTGATCTGACGGCCCCTTACATAAGGACCGGCCGCCGCAAGGTATAATCGAAAGGTTTAATTACTGACTTTATAACCGGGGTTTACAGTGCTGCCGTCACTACTATCAGAGGGGTCCAAAGGGGCTCCTTCAGCTATCCTCGCCTTGGCGGACGGTACCATCTTCAAGGGTGTCTCTATCGGCGCCGATGGGTATTGCGTCGCCG
>JADKLW010000039.1_pt1 | contig 89802 bp, 79 predicted proteins | sample 8641881 | NCBI WGS metagenome assembly JADKLW01 (sample SAMN16272185, study PRJNA661076) | feces metagenome | isolation source: fecal sample from diarrhoea affected cattle B | host: Bos taurus | place: South Africa: Lokaleng Village, Mahikeng | collected 2019-09
AGTTCACCGTCGGCCTTGAGCACTTGGTACACCACACTGGGCGCCGTCGTGATCAGGTCCTGGTCAAACTCACGCTCCAAGCGCTCTTGCACAATTTCCATGTGCAACAGGCCCAGGAAACCGCAGCGGAAGCCAAAGCCCAGCGCTTGCGAGACTTCAGGCTCATAACGCAGTGCAGCATCGTTGAGTTGCAGCTTTTCCAGCGCATCGCGCAACTGGTCGTACTCCGAAGCTTCTGTGGGGTACAGACCGGCAAACACTTGCGGCTGCACTTCCTTGAAACCGGGCAAGGCTATTTCAGCCGGGCCCAGGTTGTTGGGCAGCTTCTTTTCCAAGGTGATGGTGTCACCCACCTTGGCGGCCTTCAATTCCTTGATACCGGCAATGATGAAGCCCACTTCACCCGCTTTGAGGGACTCGCGCGGCTGGGTGGCGGGCGTGAACACGCCGATGTTGTTGGCTTCGTAGGCAGCGCCCGTGGCCATCATCTTGAAGCGCTCGCCCTTTTTGAGCTGGCCATCCACCACGCGCACCAGCATCACAACGCCCACGTAGGGGTCAAACCAGCTGTCGACAATCATGGCGCGCAGTTGGCCGTCCGGATCACCCTTGGGTGGCGGCACCTTGGCGACAATCGCTTCCAGAATCTCTTCAATCCCCATGCCGGTCTTGGCCGAGCAGGGAATGGCATCGGTAGCGTCAATGCCGATCACGTCTTCGATCTCGGCCTTGGCGTTGTCTGGATCGGCGTTGGGCAGATCCATCTTGTTGAGCACGGCAAACACTTCCACACCCAAATCCAGCGCGGTGTAGCAGTTGGCCACGGTCTGGGCTTCCACACCTTGGGAAGCATCGACCACCAGCAAACCACCTTCACACGCCGACAACGAACGCGAAACTTCGTACGAGAAGTCCACGTGGCCGGGTGTATCAATCAGGTTCAGGTTGTAGACATTGCCGTCTTTGGCCTTGTATTGCAACGCTGCCGTCTGAGCCTTGATGGTGATGCCACGCTCTTTCTCGATATCCATCGAGTCCAGTACTTGCGCCTCCATCTGGCGTTCGGCCAAGCCACCACAGGTTTGGATCAGACGGTCTGCCAGGGTCGACTTGCCATGGTCAATGTGCGCAATGATGGAGAAATTTCGAATGTGCTTCATCAACGATAAGCGTAGGTAATTGAAGGGGAAAGCGTACTCAGGGCAAGAAAAAAGGGCGCGTCTTCAAACGACGCGCCCTGAACCAATAATCTCTAGCAACTGCGATTGATTGGATGCTCGATTGTAGGCAAAACTGCACAAACACCAAACACCGTCTTGGGATGACTCCGGCATTTCCATGCCGCCTCCATCACCCATCAACCATTTATAAAAGCTAGATTCAAGGCCCATCAGCACCCGCTCTACAGCGAGTACTCGCTCGTGCATGGCCTAGGGCCGCGCTCATTAGCCAAGCATTCTACCCAAGGGACTGTACGCAACAGCATCGCACGCCAGTAGGTCAGCCATGCGCAAGGGATAGCTCGGCGTGGCGCTTATTTAGCGCTGGGGCGGATGATCACATACTGCGACCACTCACCTCGGCGCACCAGCAGGTTGACAGGTTTGTTCTTGTCAGCTTTCGCCAACGCAGCTTCAAAGCCCTTGGTGTCCAGAACTTCTGTATTAGCAATGGCCAGCACCACATCTCCTTCACGCAAACCAGCCTTGGCTGCGGCATCCGCGATAGAGGTAATTCTCACGCCGCCCTTGATGGCCAAAGATTTCTTTTGAGCCCCAGTCAATTCTGTGACGACCAAACCGAGGTGCTTGGCAGTCGCGGTTGCACTGGAAGATGGCTGGCCTTCTGCGGAAGCTGCTGCGGTTTCCTCGGGTTCGATCTCGGCAATGACAATCGACAAATCGCGCATTTGCCCGCGGCGGAACACAGTAATCGCACTCTTGGTGCCCGGTTTGGTATTACCCACCAAGCGCGGCAAATCCGCCACCTTGTCCAACTCCTTACCTTCAAACTTGACAATGATGTCACCGGCCTCAATACCAGCCTTCGCGGCCGGGGAGTCAGGCTCTACCGCTGAGACCAAAGCCCCGCGTGGTTTGCCCAGCCCAATCGATTCCGCCACTTCCTTGGTCACTTGACCAATTTGCACCCCGATCCGGCCACGCGTTACCTTGCCGGTAGCGCGCAATTGGTCGCTGACGCGCACTGCTTCATCAATCGGAATGGCAAAGCTGATGCCCATAAAGCCACCAGAACGCGAATAAATCTGGCTATTGATGCCGACCACTTCACCGCGCAAGTTCAGCAAAGGGCCACCTGAGTTGCCAGGGTTGATTGCCACATCGGTCTGAATGAATGGCAAGTAATCACCGGTATCACGTTGCTTGGCAGAGACGATGCCGGCGGTTACCGAGTTCTCCAGCCCAAACGGCGAGCCAATCGCCATCACCCATTCACCGACCTTGAGCCGGTTGACGTCGCCAATCTTCACCGCGGGCAAGCCTGTGGCTTCAATCTTGACCACCGCTACATCCGTGCGCTTATCTGCACCAATGATTTTGGCTTTGAACTCGCGCTTGTCTGCCAAGGTCACGATCACTTCGCTTGCGCCATCAACGACGTGTGCGTTCGTCATCACAAAGCCGTCTGTGCTCAGGATGAACCCAGAGCCCACACCACTGGGACGCTCTTCGCCTTCATTTTCGCCACCCGGCTGGGGGCGGCCAGGGCGCGGCACATTGGGAACTGGCACACCAAAACGGCGGAAAAACTCCAACATCTCCTCATCCATGCCTGGAATGGCATTGGCTTGGCTGGAAATGCGCTCTGTCGTGCGAATGTTGACCACGGAAGGGCCCACCAAATCCACCAACTGCGTAAAGTCAGGCAACCCACTGACTACCGGTGCGGGAGCGGGTGCTACCACAGCCTGTGCATGCGCCTGAGGCATCAAGGAGTACCCAGACCCCGCCCCTCCCACCAAAGCGCCAGCAGCCACGGAGGCCGCCAGCACCAAAGCATGAACGGGGTTAATTTGGAATGAAGCCATGTTCGACGTCCTTTTCTAAATCACATTCTGCAACCCATGCAGTGCTGCACAGTGAGAAAGCTCAACGAGTATTTGGTTCCCATGCCAGCATGAAAACACCATCTGGTACATGCATCGCACACTACGAAATTGCAAGGTACAGATAAAAAAAAGAGCAGCTTGCGCTTGCCCTATCTAGCTTTCAGACACTTAGAGTGGTGAAACCCATCCTCATCGACGGGAAGATGCTCACTTTAAAAGCAAGCATCTCTTCTTCATTGATCTCCCAATCACTGCGTCACCGTACCGCTGCGCGCTGCAAAACTTGCATTGCGCAAAAACTCTGCAGGCGGCTGCAACGAAGCACGACTGGCGTTCTGGTGCTGGCTCATCATCAACGCATCCAGTCGCGGATCACGTAAGACAACCTCTTGGCCGTCGTTCGTGGCAACCGCCACCACGGGAGATGCAACACTGGTTTGGGCCAGTTGCGGACCTTGTTCACCAGGCTGCTGCACCAGCAAGTTCCAGCCTATCGCCGCCATCGCCGCCACACTGGCAAAACTGGCCGCGGCTTTCCAGCGAAATACCGAGTTGTTGGCCGCCGGGTCACGGAAGGCCACCACCGTATTACCCGGCGCAGCGGCACTGGCCGCCACCTGCTGCATCTCTGACGAAGCCAACCTCAAAGGTGGCTCATTGGCCAGCTGTGCGCGCAAGCCGGCCAGCAAATTGTGCTGGCTGTGGTGCGCCAGATCCGGCGAGCGCAGCACATCTCCCACCACATGGTAGAGCTCCCAGCTGGCGCAGCCCTCAGCACTTTCGGCACACGCCAAGGCCTGCTCCAGCGCTTGGCCATGGAGTTCACCATCCACCAAAGCGGACAGTAATTCCTTATTCATCTGTTGTTCCATCATGGGTTCACCTGCTCAACTGGCTTTGCAACGCCGCTCAGCGCTACCAACGTTTACCGCCTTGACGCTCCAGCAACGGCTTGACACGCGCCGAAATCGCCTCCCGCGCACGAAAAATGCGTGACCGCACTGTACCGATAGGGCAATTCATGGCTAAGGCGATCTCTTCGTAGCTCAAACCTTCAATTTCGCGCAGCGTGACCGCTTGCCGTAAATCTTCCGGCAAAGCTTCCATAGCTGCGTTGACCGCAGCCGCAATCTCCCGCGCAGCCAACACCGTCTCTGGAGTTTCGTCCGTGGTTGGTTCATTGCGCGGGCGGAAAGTTTCATCTTCGTCGTCAGCAATCTGTAACGAGCTCTCAAAAATCACGGGGTCGCGCTTCATTTCCAGCAACGTTTTCTTGGCTGTATTGACCGCGATGCGATACAGCCACGTATAAAACTGTGCATCACCCCGAAACTGGTGCAGCGCACGGTAAGCGCGCAGAAAAGTTTCCTGTGCAATGTCCTGCACCAAATCTTGATCGCGCACCATGCGTGCAATCAGACGCTCAATGCGCCGCTGGTATTTGATCACCAACAACTCATAAGCACGCTGATCGCCCGCTACTGTGCGCTCCACCAATTGCAGGTCACTGTCGGACGATGAGGTTTGCACAGAAAAAGAATTCATGAAAGCGAAGTGACGCGGTAAAAGAGCTCACCCCTAGCTGGGGGGTTAAGGCAAAGTGCCTGGAGCGTGTGGATCCCGCACGGAAGGAGCCGATAAATATACCGCACGCCGCACATCCGCCCAGGAGGCCAAGGCCCAATTCCTTTGCAGCCAGACATGCACCTGTCGCCCAGACTCTGCGCGCCACACCAATGCCATTCCCCATCCCCAATCACACAAAACCCGGGGCTGCCCGAAAACACCGTCAACCATGGTGCTCGATTCCAATATCCAGCACTCGCCATTCCAATGTAATTGCCCTCGCGGGAGGACTTTGAGCGCACCTTGGGCACACCCTATGCAGAACAGCCACAGCAATGCGCCCGCGCTCCCACGCAGCCATCTGTCAGAACCTTCGCCGGCACCCAGCAGTACCCAAGCCAGCAACAAGATGGCCACACCGCCCATCATCAGACGCATTACGCGGCCCAAGATACCAGCGCCTCGCAGGGGAAACTGCACAGGAGGACTATGACGAGCTGCCATGACACACCCTACAAAAACAAAAACCCGCATCCTGCCGAAGCAGAAGACGGGTTATAGAAAAGAAAAGAAGAAGGTTCACCCTCTTCTTCCTCGAAATTTAGATACGCTTGAAAATCAGAGAACCGTTAGTGCCACCAAAGCCAAAGTTGTTCTTCAGAGCAATATCAATCTTGGCGTCTCGTGCCACGTTGGCACAGTAATCTAAATCACAGTCAGGGTCTGGATTCATCAAGTTGATGGTCGGAGGAATTTTCTGATCGCGGATCGCCATGATAGTAAACACACTCTCGATACCGCCCGCACCGCCCAACAGGTGTCCAGTCATCGACTTTGTCGAACTAACCACGGTCTTGTAGGCTGCATCGCCAAGCGCAGCCTTGATGGCATTGGTTTCGTTCTTGTCACCCAATGGCGTTGACGTGCCGTGCGCATTCAGATAATTGATCTGATCAGGATTCACTCCTGCATTGCGCATGGCATTCAGCATTGCACGGCGTGGACCGTCCATATTGGGCGCCGTCATATGGCCAGCATCGGCACTCATGCCATAGCCGCCCAGTTCTGCATAAATCTTGGCACCCCGTGCCTTGGCATGCTCGTACTCTTCGAGTACCAGCACGCCGGCGCCTTCACCCAGAACAAAGCCATCACGGTCTCTGTCCCAAGGGCGTGAAGCCGCTTGCGGGTCGTCATTGCGTGTCGACAGGGCGCGCATTGAGGCAAAGCCACCGACGCCCAATGGCGAAACTGTGGATTCCGCACCCCCAGCAACCACGATATCGGCATCGCCGTATTCAATCATGCGTCCCGCTTCACCGATGCAATGCAAGCCGGTGGTACAAGCAGTCACAACCGAAAGGTTAGGACCCTTGAAGCCAAAACGCATGGAAACGTGACCAGCCACCATATTGATAATGGAAGCGGGCACGAAAAATGGAGTAATGCGGCGTGGGCCGCGATTCGACAATTCGATTTGCGTGTTCTCGATCAGGGGCAAGCCCCCGATGCCAGAACCAATCACGCAACCGATGCGGGTCGAAAGGTCATCAGACAAAGCTTCGCCCGTAGGCAAACCCGCGTCTTTGATCGCTTGTTCCGCGGCCGCTATGCCGTAATGAATGAAGGTGTCCATAGAGCGCGCATCTTTGGCGCTCATATAGTCCTCCACGTTAAAGCCCTTGACCTCCCCTGCAATCTGACAAGAGAAGTTCGAGGCATCAAATTTAGTGATGCGATCAATGCCGGATTTACCAGCCAAGAGATTGGCCCAGGACTCAGCAACCGTGTTACCCACGGGGCTGATGCAACCCAGGCCGGTCACGACAACGCGACGACGGCTCATGCGTTCAAACCTTATTTTTATCGCTTCGGTGCGTAAGAGCTTAATTAATTAAGCCTTGTGGTGGGTATTGGCGTAGTCGATGGCGTTTTGCACCGTCGTGATCTTTTCAGCATCTTCATCGGGGATTTCGATGCCGAATTCATCTTCCAGGGCCATCACCAGTTCGACCGTGTCCAGGGAGTCAGCACCCAGGTCAGCTACGAAAGCCTTTTCGTTGGTTACTTGGGACTCTTCAACGCCGAGTTGTTCAGCAATGATTTTTTTGACACGTGCTTCGATATCGCTCATGGTTTCCCTCAGGGGGTTGTGAATGAACCCGCGATTCTAGCTGCTTCAGGGATTGCCCCTTCAACCAGCTTGCCGTCGCGAGGAAACGGCATAACTTTCACCAATTTACATGTACATGCCACCATTGACATGCAATTCGTGGCCGGTAATGTAACCCGCCCCTTCCGAAGCCAAAAAAGCTACGGCATTTGCAATGTCAGATGGCTTGCCTAAATCCCCCAGAGGGATCTGAGCGGCCAATACTTTTTTCTGCTCTTCAGGCAGCGCTGCCGTCATATCTGTAGCAATGAAGCCAGGCGCCACGCAGTTTACGGTAATTCCACGGCTGCCTAGCTCACGAGCCAGTGCACGGCTCATGCCGGCTACGCCCGCCTTGGCTGCAGCATAGTTGGCCTGGCCCGCATTGCCCATCGCTCCAACCACACTGGTCACGCTGATAATGCGGCCAAAGCGCTGCTTCATCATCGGGCGAATAGCCGCACGGCTCAGTCGGAAAACAGCCTGCAGATTCGTGTCGATCACGGACGACCAGTCATCGTCCTTCATGCGCATGGCCAAGGTGTCTTTGGTAATACCGGCATTGTTCACCAACACATGCAGGCCGCCTTCGGTCTTCATGATTTCGTCCATCAATGCATCGACACCTGCAGCGTCATTGACGTTGAGATTCACGCCACGGCCGCCATGCGCAGCCAGCGTTGCACCAATGCGCTCTGCGCCAGCATCTGTGGTTGCTGTACCAATCACCGTATAGCCGCGCTCCGCCAGCTCTTGGGCAATCGCAGCACCGATACCGCGCGATGCGCCAGTTACCAGTGCAACTTGTTTCTTTTGTTCGGTCATGCGAGCAATTCTTTCACTTCGTTCAAGGTGGTCACGTCATACAAAGGCGCGCCTACCAAGTCGGCATCGATCCGTTTGGTCATGCCTGCGAGCACCTTACCAGGGCCGCACTCTACCAAATGCGTAATGCCACGGGCTTTCATAGCCTGCACGCACTCTACCCAGCGCACGGGACCAAAGGCCTGACGGTACAACGCATCGCGGATAGCAGCAGCATCCGTTTGTACTGTGACATCAATATTGTTAATGACCGCAATCTGGGGAGCACCCAACTCCAAGGCATCCAGCGCCACTTTGAGCTTTTCTGCCGCAGGCTTCATCAGGCTGGAGTGGAAAGGTGCAGACACTGGCAATGGCAAGGCGCGCTTGGCTCCAGCCTCTTTGACCGCCGCGCTGGCAGCCTCTACCGCAGCTTTGGAGCCGGCGATGACAGTCTGTCCGGGATCATTGAAATTCACAGCCTCCACCACCTCAGACCCACCCAGCTGGGCGGTTACGGCAGCGCAGACTTCCTTGACCTTCTCAGCAGGCAAACCCAGTACAGCGGCCATCGCACCAACACCTACTGGCACCGCCTCTTGCATGGCGGCTGCACGCAGCCGCACCAGCGGTGCTGCCTGCGCCAGCGTCAGCACACCGGCCGCAACCAAGGCGGTGTATTCACCCAGCGAGTGGCCGGCTACGGCATCGGGCATTGCCCCGCTTTCTGCCAGCCAGACCCGCCAAGCCGCTACCCCGGCTACCAGCATCACGGGCTGGGTATTGGTGGTGAGCGCTAAATCTTCTTTGGGGCCGTTTTTGATCAGCGCACCGATGTCTTCACCCAGCGCATCCGAAGCCTCTTGGAGCGTTTGGGCAACCACAGGGTGATCACCCCATGCGTCCAACATGCCCACAGACTGCGAACCCTGCCCAGGAAAGACAAATGCGAATTTCTTCATATGACGGTCACTCATTATTTAATAAAAACTGGCTCTAGCCCTTATGCATCAACGGCAGACAGCTACATTTTCAGCAGCACTGCACCCCAGGTAAAGCCACCGCCTACACCCTCTAGCAATACCGTCTGCCCTTGCTGAATCTGGCCATTGCGCACGCCGTGATCCAGTGCCAAAGGAATAGAAGCCGCCGAGGTGTTGCCATGCTGATCCACCGTCACAATGACTTTTTCCATCGGCAACTTCAGCTTTTTCGCTGTGCTTTGCATGATGCGAATATTGGCTTGGTGCGGAACTAGCCAATCGATATCTGCATCGGTCATGCCCGCTTTGTTCAACACGGCATGGGCCGCTTTTTCCAGCACACCCACGGCCAGTTTGAAAACCGCCTGCCCATCCATGGTCAGCAAAGGCGAGCCCGTCACTTGACCGCCCGACACACCACCGGGCACACACAAAATACCTACGTGCTTGCCATCCGCATGCAAATCGCTGGCCAAAATCCCAGGCTCATCTGACGCTTCCAGCACCACTGCACCTGCGCCATCGCCAAACAACACGCACGTGGTGCGGTCGTTGAAATCCAGAATGCGGCTAAATACTTCAGCGCCGACCACCAAGGCACGCTGCGCGGCGCCAGAGCGGATCATCGAATCCGCCACTGTCAGCGCATACACAAAACCACTGCACACGGCCTGCACATCAAAGGCAGCGCAGCCATTGGCACCCAACTTGTTTTGCAAGATGCACGCTGTCGAAGGGAACACCATGTCTGGCGTAGATGTCGCCACAATAATCAAGTCAATATCTTGCGGGGTAATACCAGCTGCTTCAATTGCCTTGCGTGATGCCTCCAATGCCAGATCGCTGCTAGTAGTTTGCGCATCCGCAAAGTGCCGCGCCTGAATGCCAGTGCGCTCCACAATCCATTCGTTGGAGGTTTCTAAGCCACGTTCAGCGAGTTGTTCCGCCAAATCGTGATTGGTCAGGCGATGTGGTGGCAAGTAGCTGCCGGTGCCAGTAATGCGTGCAAAGCGTGTCATGAATATATTCAAGCCACCGTGCTTGCTGAAGCTGATGCCCCACTGGCAGCTTCTAGCAAAGGCGCAGTCTGGGCAATCCGCCCCTGAACACGGTCAAGGAGGTTGTTCCGGGCTGCATCATAAGCGCGGTTCAAAGCATGTTCGTAACCAATGCTGTCTGCAGAGCCATGGCTTTTGAACACCAGTCCTCGCAAACCCAGCAGCGCAGCCCCGTTATAGCGGCGGTGATCCATCCGCTTCATGAGCGCTTTAATGACAGGATAGGCCACGATGGCTGCAAGTTTTGTAAAAATATTGCGTTTGAATTCTTTTTTCAAACCACCCATGATCATTGCCGCAAGACCTTCCGAAGTCTTGAGTGCAACATTACCCACAAAGCCATCGCAGACAACAATATCTACACCGCCTTTGAAGATATCGTTGCCTTCGACATTACCTTTGAAGTAAATCGCATTGGCATCGCCCGCCTTGCGCAGCAACTCGCCCGTGCGCTTGATCACTTCGCTGCCCTTGATAGCTTCCTCACCAATATTGAGCAAACCTACCGAGGGCTCAAGGTTCTTGGAGTCCAGTGCAGTCACCAGAGCAGTGCCCATCACCGCGAACTGCAGCAAATGCTCTGGCAGGCAATCCACATTGGCACCCAAATCCAGCACCGTCGTCGCGCCACCTTGATCGTTGGGGAGCTGCGAGGCAATCGCAGGGCGATCAATGCCATCCATGGTCTTGAGCAAATAGCGCGACACCGCCATCAGTGCGCCGGTATTACCGGCTGAAACCGCAGCTTGCGCCTTGCCATCCTTGACCTGCTGAATCGCTACGCGCATGGACGAATCCTTTTTGCGCCGCAAAGCGATTTCTACAGGATCGTCCATGGTCACAACTTCTGAAGCCGCCACAATGTCAGCGCGCTCATGGGTTTGCCAAGCAGTCAACGCTTCTGGCTTACCTACCAAAAGCAAACGCGCATCTGGATGACTCGTCAAAAATTGACGGCATGCAGGAAGCGTAACGTCGGGGCCATGGTCGCCCCCCATGCAATCGACTGCCAGTGTGATCATGAATGACTTGCCGACCTGCTACAGGCCTAGCATTTGAAAATTGCTTTATTAAAAAACAAAAGCCCGAGCTACAAGTAGCTACGGGCCTTTAAACAGTTGAAACGCTATTAGGCTTCAGACTTGTTTTTCAGCACTTGACGGCCGCGGTATACGCCGTTGGGGCTGATATGGTGACGCAGATGCACTTCACCAGTTGTTGCTTCCACAGCGATACCAGGCACGTTCAGTGCATTGTGCGAACGGTGCATACCGCGCTTGGAAGGGGACTTTTTGTTTTGCTGAACAGCCATGATGGCTCCTGAGTCTTGAAAGGGTTGGTGAAAAAACGCGATCAGCCCATTAAAGACACGAGGGGGTTTCGCGCGAAGCCCCCGATTATAACTCAAACCGCTGAAACAAAGCCAACCACCCCAAACTCATCTGGACTGACTTTGTCTAAACCAAAGGTACACGTGTCTTCAGTGGCTTCATAAAGTTTGGAAAAAATCCAGAACTTCAGAGAGCAAGCTACCGGGCGGCAACTGCACTGATCAAAAAAAAGAGGTTAGTCTGGGGCGTTATTTTTACGCAGCCCGGCCAACACTGCAAACGGATTGGTCTTTTCGGAGCTGGGCTCCTCAAAATCCACGGACTTGGCTTCCATGGAGATTTGCTCAGGACACTCATCATGCATAGGCACCAAAGGCATGGCCATCAGCAACTCATCCTCGAGCAACTCGCGCAAATTAAATTCTTTGCTCAGTGCCAACAGATCTTCTTCGGCTTCATCATCGAGCTCTTGCGCCGTGGCTTCATCGCGCACAAAGCGAAAAGAACGATCCACCTGCAGATCAATGTGGGCAACGCCCAGGCAGCGCTGACATACCATGGGCACTTGCGCATCCGCTTCGAGGTGCAGCCACAAATGACCGGGACCCGTCGCTTCTGGCACATGCTCGCCTTCGGCATACCAAGCAACACTCGCGCCATCGATGGAAGCTTGCGCCTCTTGGGACAAACGCTCAAATGCAGATAAAGGATCTTGACCTTCTACCACTGCATTTGCCTTAGCAAATGCAGCCGCATCAAGGTGATCTATTGAATATTCCTTGCTCATGGCGGCAGTGTAAGAGAATCCCGGAATGCTTGAATCCACCTCCCCACAGCGCCCCTTGATCTTGGGGTCTACCTCGCGCTACCGCAAAGAATTGGTAGAGCGTTTAAATATCCCTTTCACCACCGCCTCTCCTGACGTGGATGAAACGCCCATGCCCGGCGAACCCCCCGGCGCCCTGGCTTTGCGCCTGGCACTGGCCAAAGCGCACGCCGTGGCTGAGCAGTTTCCCGATGCCATCGTCATTGGCTCGGACCAGGTCTCGGACTTGAACGGTGAGCCCATGGGCAAGCCCTTGGTGCACGAGCGCGCCGTCGAAATGCTGCGCGCGATGCGTGGCCAGACCGTAATGTTCCACACTGCAGTCGCCGTGGTCTGCAAGACTACGGGCTTTGTGCAAAGCGATGTGGCCATCATCAAAACGGTGTTTCGCAGTGATTTGACCGATGACGCGATTGAACGCTATCTGCGCGCCGAGCAGCCGTACGACTGCGCCGGCAGTGCCAAGAGCGAAGGCCTGGGCATCAGCTTGCTGGACGCCATCCACAGCGATGACCCTACGGCCCTGATTGGCCTGCCCATGATTCGCACCTGCCGCATGGTGCGCGCTGCAGGGATTCAACTGCCATGAGCAAGTTCGGCAAACTTTACTTAGTCCCGGCGCCACTGGATTTTGGTTGTGCCACACAGTCGCCCATCACCGATGTGCTGCCGGAGCTCACCCTGCGCACCGCCGCACGCCTGGAGCACTGGGTGTGTGAAAACGCAAAAAGCACACGCGCTTATCTGAAGCGTGTGAGCGAGCATTTCCCCCTGGCTGTGCCCATGCAACAGCAAAACCTGCAGGAATTACCTCGCGAAGCCCATAAAAAGGGCGACCACGGCGGCAAGGATGGCGCGGTGTTTGATGCCAAATCACTGCTGGCACCGGCTTTGTCGGGCCACGATATGGGCCTGGTCAGCGAAGCGGGCATGCCTGCCGTGGCGGACCCGGGCAGCTCCATCGTGCGTGCGGCGCACGATGCGGGCATTACCGTCATTCCATTGGTGGGCCCCGTATCGCTGCTCATGACTCTGGCAGCCAGCGGCTTGAATGGTCAGAACTTTGCGTTTGTCGGCTACCTACCGCAAGACGCGGCCCAACGCGTACAACGCATCAAGGAGCTGGAGCAACTGGCCCAGCGCCACAACCAAGCGCAGCTTTTTATTGAAACGCCCTACCGCAACCCGGCGTTGTGGCAAGCGCTACTGGCTACGGTGCAACCCCATACGCGCGTGGCCATGGCCAGCGGTTTGACACTGGAAAACGCCAGTATCCAAAGCCGCTGCGCCAAAGACTGGAAGAAGCTGGATACCGCCCCGGACAACCGTACGCCCGTCGTATTTGCTATTGGGCAGTAACAAGTCATAAAAAAAGAGCGCCTTGCCGTGACTCCTATTGACTTTGAGATAGTTATCTATCGCAAAGCTTTAAGAATCAACGGCAAGGCGCTATTTCTATGGAAGCGCCGCTGGCTGTGCGCTCAGCGAATCGCAGGCAGCGCACTTTGTAACGCGCTGACCGCACCACCACCGACCGCAGCGCCAAAGCGTTTGGCAAAGCGCTCTGCCATGTTTTCGCTGCGCGTGTAGTCGATGAGCTGCTCAGCCCGAACCACGTCACGGGCCACGCTGTCGAGCGTGCCAAACTTGTCGGCCAAGCCCAGCTCAACGGCCTGCTGCCCCGTCCAGAACAGGCCGCTGAAGGTGTCTTTGTCTTCTTTGAGCCGATCACCGCGCCCGGCTCTCACCACATCAATAAATTGCGCATGAATTTGATCGAGCATGGTTTGCGCGTGCGCGCGCTGACCATCGTCCAGAGGGCTGAATGGATCGAGCAAGCCCTTGTTCTCGCCCGCGGTCAGCAGGCGGCGCTCGACACCCAGCTTGTCCATGGCGCCGGTAAAACCAAAACCATCCATCAGCACGCCGATGCTGCCCACGATGCTCGCCTTGTCTACAAAGATTTCATCCACCGCCGCCGCAATGTAGTAGGCCGCAGACGCACAGGTTTCTTCAACCACCGCATAAATCGGCTTTTGGTGCTGCGCTTTCAAGCGCACGATTTCGTCATTGATCATGCCCGCCTGCACCGGACTGCCACCGGGCGAGTTAATCAGCAGCACCAAGGCGCGCGAGCCGGGGTCTTCCATGGCGCTACGCATGGCCGCAATGACAAACTCTGCGCTGGCATTGGCATCACTGGCAATCGGCCCTTTGATATTGACTACGGCAGTGTGCGGCCCACTCATGGAGGCACTGGCACTGTCACGCCCCAACCACCACAAGCCCCCAACAATCAGCACCACGCTCAGCAAGCGCCAAAAATTGCGCCATCGCCGAGCCAGCCGCTGCTCCCTGACCGTGACAAACACCAAGCGCTCCAGCACGTCACGCTCCCAGCCGGGAGGTGTGGATGCCGTGGACTTTGAACCGCCGGAAGCGGCCCGCGTCCACAAATCTTGCCCCGGTAGCGGCTCCGCCGAAGAACCGCCGTCTTGACCAGGCGTTGGTTGGGTGCTCATAAACTTCCAAATCTCTCAATAGCAAGCGAACGCGCAGTATGCCAGCGGCCCTTGCATTTTTCGGTGACAAAAAACTAGCCGTTGGCGTGCAGCCACTCCTGCAAATCGGCCACATCCCGCGCAACGTGCAAAGGGGCACATACGGCAAACCCAGCCGCATCATGCGCCCCATAGGCTACCCCCACACTGGCGCAACCAGCGTTTTGCGCCATGAGCAAATCGTGTGTGGTGTCCCCAATCATCAGCAAGCGCTCAGGTGCCACATCCAGTTCGGCCATCAACTCTTGCAGCATCAAGGGATGCGGCTTACCAGCAGTTTCATCGGCAGTGCGCGAGCTGTCGAACATGCCGCGCAAATCTGCATGCTGCAAGGCTTCGTTCAAACCACGCCGGCTTTTACCCGTCGCCACGGCCAGCCAATGACCGCGTTCACGCAAACTTTGCAACATCGGCAACACACCTTGAAACAAAGTAATTTGCTCTTGCTGCTTGAGGTAGTGATAACGGTAACGGTTGGCCAAATCGGTGTATTTTGCTGCGGGCACATCGGGCGCTGCGTGGGCCAGCGCTGGCAACAATGCCATGCCAATCACATACGACGCTTGGGCATCGGTAGGCACCGTGCCTCCCACATCGGCCACCGCCAACTGAATGCTGCGTGTGATGGCGGCTGTAGAGTCAAACAAAGTGCCATCCCAATCAAAGGCGATCAAATCAAATCGTCGTGCGCTCACAAGGCAATTCCTTTTTCTGTCATTCGTTCCGCGCCACCGGGCTCACGCCACAAAGCTGGCCAGCTCCTTGGGCAGCTCAGCCAGCAGCTCGATCCGCTCGTCCGATGCTGGATGGTTGAACTGCAGGCGCCAAGCGTGCAAAAACATGCGCTTAAGCCCTTGCTTGGGCAAACGCTTATTCAAATCAAAGTCACCATACTTCTCGTCACCGGCAATGCCATGGCCTTGTGAGGACAAATGCACGCGAATCTGGTGGGTACGGCCAGTTTTAATGGTCACTTCCAGCAAACTCATGGCAGGCAAACCTTGCATTCTGCGTGGGGCATGCTGAGAGCGCACCTTCACCAACGTCAGCGACTTCATCGCATCCGGGTCGTCGGGCGTGGTCACGCGCACTCGGCGCTCGCCATCGGACAGCAGGTATTTGTGCAATGGCGTATCAATCACCTTCTTATTGGCGGGCCACGTGCCATTGACCAAGGCCAGATACGTTTTACCTGTTTCGCGCTCGCGGAACTGGTCTTGCAGCTTGATCAACGCCGAGCGTTTTTTGGCCACCAGCAAAATGCCGGAGGTTTCCCGATCTAAACGGTGCACCAACTCCAAAAATTTAGCTGTCGGGCGCGCTTGACGCAGTTGCTCAATCACCCCGAAGCTCACGCCAGAGCCCCCATGCACGGCTACACCGGCAGGCTTATCCAGCGCAATCAGGTAATCGTCTTCAAAAAGAATGGGGAATTCGCGTGCCGGAGCTGGTCGATCCGCCTTGTCCTGCACTTTCTCAGAAATACGCACGGGCGGCAGGCGCACGACATCGCCCGACTCCACGCGACTGTCTGCGTGGCAACGTCCTTTATTAATGCGCACCTCTCCACTGCGGATGATGCGATAGACATGTGTCTTAGGTACCCCTTTAAGGTGTCGCATCAGGAAGTTATCCAGGCGCTGACCTGCGCTGTCCTCATCGACCTCAATAAACCGCACTGCAGCGGGTGCAGGGTTTTGGGTACGTTCTTGGGGCTGTTTGCCCTCTATAATGTGTTTCACCTGCGCGTACTTATGTGTAAGTGGTTGATTTGCTTGGATTTTAGTCCACCCAGCCATTTCCCCGGCGCAGGCAGGTCGATGCCTCAGGTACTACGCTCATGGAAAACCACGCAATTGTCGTTGGTCGTGGGGTGGAATCTAACTGGTTGACGTATTGAAACACTGAACGGAATCTTCACGTGGATGGTGGTGTTTGGAGCTAGGCGTTCCAGGCCATCCACGTATATGAAAAATTAGCGGGCATGTGGGTACTTCTTTCTTGGCTGCTAGGTGTGACACAGGGGCAAAAGCCTCTGATGCGTCCGCGTGCGCCAAGCGCCCACCCAGTCATCTATGCTGCCTCAGGCCATCACCGCACGGTGCGGGATCTGCGCACAGCATCGCTCGCTCCCTGCACCCTGCCCTTGCCCCCGTTGCTGACGTAAAGCAGCACGGACGCAATCAGGCCCAGGTCGATTCCCTTTCTTTTCGTTTCAGCGCGGCAACCCGGCATCTTCGGCTCCCAGAGAGCCAGTCTTTGATCAAGAGTCAAAGGCGTGTCGGCTAGGCAGCGCTGTCGCTGCTGGCCGGCCGCCGAACAACGAAAAGGATACGCATCATGAAACGGATGCTGATTAACGCCACGCAGTCTGAAGAACGCCGCTTGGCGATTGTGGATGGCCAGAAACTGCTGGACTATGAAATCGAAATTGAAGGTCGCGAGCAGCGCAAAGGCAATATTTACAAGGCTGTCGTTACCCGTGTAGAGCCCTCGCTGGAAGCCTGCTTTGTGGACTACGGCGAAGACCGCCATGGTTTCCTGCCATTCAAGGAAATATCCAAGCAGTACTTTGCCGAAGGCATCTCGCCCAGCCAGGCACGCATCAACGATGTGATTAAAGAAGGCCAAGAACTGATTGTTCAGGTCGAAAAAGAAGAACGCGGCAACAAGGGTGCAGCCCTGACCACCTTCATCTCCTTGGCTGGCCGCTATGTGGTGCTGATGCCCAACAACCCCCGCGGTGGTGGTGTTTCGCGTCGCATTGAAGGTGAAGAGCGTGCCGAGCTCAAAGAAGCGATGGACCAGCTGAACTACCCCAAGGGCATGTCCATCATTGCACGCACCGCTGGTATTGGCCGCAATGCACCTGAACTGCAGTGGGATCTGAGCTACCTGTTGCAGCTGTGGACTGCCATCGACGGCGCTGCCAAGACTGGCAAGGGTGCTTTCCTGATTTACCAGGAATCGAGCTTGGTAATCCGCGCTATCCGCGACTATTTCCACAATGACATCGGCGACATTCTGATCGATACCGATGACATTTACGAGCAAGCCCAGCAGTTCATGGCCCACGTCATGCCTGAGCATGCCGACCGCGTGAAGCGTTACCGCGACGATGCACCGCTGTTTAGCCGTTTCCAGATTGAGCACCAGATTGAGTCGGCCTATGCACGCACGGTGCAGTTGCCCTCCGGCGGTGCGATTGTGATCGACCACACCGAAGCACTGGTATCCGTGGACGTGAACTCGGCCCGCGCCATCAAAGGCGGTGATATCGAGGAAACCGCGACCCGCACCAACCTGGAAGCTGCTGATGAAGTAGCACGCCAGATGCGCTTGCGTGACTTGGGCGGTCTGATCGTGATCGACTTCATCGACATGGAAGAGTCCCGCAACCGCAAGGAAGTGGAAAACCGCCTGCGCGACGCGCTGCGTCAAGACCGTGCTCGCGTGCAATTTGGCACCATCAGCAAGTTCGGTCTGATGGAAATGAGTCGCCAGCGCCTGAAGCCCGCACTCTCCGAAGGCGCGCACATCAACTGCCCACGCTGCGGTGGTTCAGGCCACATCCGTGACACTGAATCCTCGGCACTGCAAATTCTGCGCATCATCCAAGAGGAGTCGATGAAGGACAACACAGCCGCTGTGCACTGCCAGGTGCCCGTGGAAGTGGCCTCTTTCCTGCTCAACGAAAAGCGTACCGAGATCGCCAAGATCGAACTCAAGCAGCGCGTCAATGTGCTCATGGTGCCCAACAAGTCGCTGGAGACGCCGCACTACAAGCTCGAACGTTTGAAGCACGACGACCCGCGCTTGGAAAACCTAGATGCCAGCTACAAGTTGGCCGAAGAAGTGGAAGATGTGACCAAGGTTACACGCCGCTCGCAGGAACCCACCAACAAGCAAACGCCTGTGATCAAGGGTGTTTTGCCGGATGTGCCCCCCGCACCAGAGGCACGTCCTCAGCCAGCGCCTCGCGTCGATAAAGCACGTGGCCCAGCCAACCCACGTGGAGCGGCCGCTGCATCTGCGGCTGCCCCACGCACAGAAGTGCGCGAGCAGGGCTTCTTCGCATGGCTCAAGAGCTTGTTTGGCTTTGGCGCGCGAGACACTGCCGCCGCAGAACCCGTCGCCACAGAGGCCCAGCCTGCAGTGAACCGCAACGCTCGCAATGAGCGCAATGGCCGCAACCGCAATGAGCGCAACGGCGAACGCGCCGAGCGCCCTGCCCGTGATGCGAATGGCAACAGCGAAGGCCGAGGCCGCCGCAACGAGCGCAATGACCGTAACAACGGTGAGCGTGCAGAGCGTAACGAACGCCCGGATCGCAACAGTGAAAATCGTGAGGGCCGGGAAAATCGCCCGCCTCGCGAAGCCCGCAATCGCGAGCGCCAGCCACGCAATGCAGAGACCGTAGAGCGCAATAACCTGCATGCGACCGCTCCCCAAGAAAATGTGTCGCTGACTCCAGAGACTGAGCGCACAGAGCGCACCCCGCGCCGTGAGCGTGGGGAACGCAACGAGCGTCGTGAACGTCAGCCTCGTAACGCGGAGCAGCAAGCAGCAGCACCGGTGCAGCAACTGCATGCAGAAGCGGTGCAGGACGTTGTCGACGACATTCAAAGTGTTGATGCGATGGCCGCTTCACCAGTAGCCAACGGTGAAGAAACACCACGCAATGGCCGCCGCTCACGTGACCGCTATGGCCGTGACCGCCGCAACGGTCGTGAGCGCAATAGCGCGCCACGCGATGAGAGCCTTGCGCAGGATGCAGAAGCATCCGAAGCAATGGCTGACGCAGTGATGGCTGCGCCAGTCACGGTGACGGCATCTACCGCTGAAGAAGAGCAATCGCCACGTCGCAGCTACTTTGCCAGCACGCCCACGCAGCCTGCCGAGGCTCCCGCCCCTGTTGCAGCACCTGCTCCAGCCCCTGTTGCTGTTGCAGCGGCTGAACCAGTGGCATCAGTACCAACGGTGGAAGCACCCGCAGTCGAAGAGGCCCCAGTTGCCGAAGTTGCAGCACTGCCGCCCGCAGCGCCTCAACCGGTTACTGCTGCAGTGCCAGAGCAGGCTCCCGCAGCCTCTGCTGCGTTGAGCATGCCCAAGGTAGAGACTTATGCATTGCCTCTGGAGGCATTGCATAGCATTGCCCGCGAAGCTGGCTTGGTATGGGTTAACTCAGACGCTGAAAAAATCGCTGCGGTGCAAGCTGCGATTGCAGCCGAGCCCCAGCCCGTGCGCATTCCCCGTGAACGCCCGCCAGTGGTGGTGATGGACGAAGGCCCATTGGTCTTGGTGGAAACACGCAAAGACCTGAGCGATATGGTGCTGCCATTCGAGCAGCAGGCGCAATCCGCCAGCTAACGCACTAGCAAAACCGGGGGCTGAAAAGCCCCCGGCTGCATTGCGCGATTTTTTCTTTTCCGTTGGACCGAGCCCATGCTTTTTTTGCTCTCTCCTGCCAAATCTCTGGACTACGAGCGCCCTTTACCAAGTGGGTTGTGCCACACACTGCCGCCCTTTCTTTCCCAGTCTGAAGACCTCATTGAAACGCTACGCCAGCTGTCACCGCAAGAAGTGGGCAGTTTGATGGGCATTAGCGACAAGCTGGCGCAGCTTAATGTGGCGCGTTACGCGGCTTGGCAGCCTGCATTCACTCCCGACAATGCACGGCAGGCGCTGTTCGCCTTCAATGGTGATGTGTATGAAGGCTTGGCTGCCTACACACTGAACGCCGATGAAATTGCTTGGGCACAAAACCAACTCCTGATGCTGAGCGGCTTGTATGGAGCCTTACGTCCGCTGGACTTGATGCAGCCCTACCGGCTTGAAATGGGGACACGCCTTGGCAATGCACGGGGAAGTAACCTGTACCAGTTCTGGGGTTCACATATTGCCCAGTTGATCAACGAGCGGCAGGCGCAAGAGGCCCAACCTGTGGTGGTAAATCTGGCCTCGCAGGAATACTTCAAATCGGTAGATCGCAAACACCTCAAAGCCCGCGTGCTGGAGTGCGTATTTGAAGACTACAAGGGCGGCAAGTACAAAATCATCAGCTTTCACGCCAAACACGCACGCGGTTTGATGGCGCGCTATGCCATTGAGCGCCGCCTGACGCAGCCCGAGCAGCTGGTGCAATTTGATGCGGAAGGCTATGCGTATGCGCCCGAAGTGTCATCCACCGATCGACTGGTATTTCGCCGCAATACGGCTTAAAGCGCGATCTGCGCCATGGGCTTTTCGCACAGGAGTTTGCTATGACGCTGTCCTTGGAGCAATTGTCTGCCCGTGTTGCGGGCAGTACACCGGCCCTGCTGCAGTGGGTGCAGGCGCAGCTGGCATCAGGGCACAGCCCCACAGTCCTGCTCCGAACATTGACGGACGCTGGCTGGCAACCTCAGGTGGCGCAGGCCACACTGGAAGCCATGACGCTGCAATGGGCAGACCAAGTCTCCAGCCAGCTGCAATCCGCCACGGTGCACATGCCGCAGCCAGCTCTCTCCAGCCTGCGCGGCGACATTGATGCAGGCGACCGCACGGTGCAGATGCTGATGTCCATGCAAAACCCGAACATTGTGCTGCTGGGCAATCTGCTGTCGCCGCAGGAGTGCGATGCCCTCATTGCCGACGCACGACCTGCGATGGCACGTTCTAAAACGGTGGCAACGCAGTCGGGCGGCGAGGAAATCAATCCTGATCGCACCAGCGAGGGCATGTTCTTTCAACGCGGCCAGACGACAGTAGTGGAACGTTTAGAAGCCCGCATTGCCCAGTTGCTTCAATGGCCGGTAGATCATGGTGAAGGCTTGCAAGTTCTGAATTACCACCCCGGCGCGCAATACAAACCTCACCACGACTACTTCAACCCCCACGAGCCTGGGAGCGCAGCCCTCTTGCGCCGCGGCGGTCAGCGTGTGGCCACCGTGGTGATTTACCTGAACGACGTGCCAGCTGGCGGTTGCACCTACTTTCCAGAGTCGCGCCTGCGCATTCACCCACGCAAAGGCAACGCCGTATTTTTCGGCTACGCGCAACCGCAGGCACATACGCTGACACTGCATGCTGGAGACCCGGTCGAAGAAGGCGAGAAGTGGATTGCTACCAAATGGCTGCGCGAAAAAACCTTTCAATAATTTTTGAATGAAATTGGCTGCTAGCCCTTATTCAGCAATGGCTAGCAGCTATTAAATTATGAATACACCAGAACAATCTCAACTGGGCAAGACATCGACTTATGTCGATCAGTACAACCCCAGCCTGCTTTTCCCTTTGCCACGTGCAGCCAAGCGTACAGAAATCGGTATCACGGACCCGCTGCCCTTCTTTGGCGCAGATCTGTGGACCGCTTTTGAGCTGTCCTGGCTTAACCATCGTGGCAAGCCGGAGGTCGCTTTGGCGCACTTCACCATTCCTTGTGAAACGCCCAACATCATTGAAAGCAAGTCGTTCAAGCTGTACCTCAACAGTTTCAACAGCACACGGTTTGACAGTGTGGAAGCGGTGCAAGAGGTGTTGCGCGAAGATGTGAACGAAGCCCTGTGGCGCGGTGCCCCAGCGCGCCAGTCATCTGCTGGCGTGCGCGTCATTGGTCAAGAAAGCTTTGTCCTGCAGAAAGTGCAGGAGCTACAAGGCCTGCTTTTGGATCGCCTGGATATTGAATGCAGCGACTACACGCCACGCCCTGAACTGCTCAAGGCGGATCATGAAAATCCGCCCATCAGCGAAACCTTGGTCAGCCACCTGCTCAAAAGCAACTGCTTGGTCACTGGCCAGCCTGATTGGGGCAGTGTCCAGATCAGCTATACCGGCGCCGCCATCCATCAAGAAGCGCTGCTGCAATACATCGTGAGCTTTCGCAACCACAACGAATTTCATGAGCAGTGTGTAGAGCGCATATTTATGGATATTACGCGCCAGTGCCGCCCGCTCAAGCTGAGCGTGTATGCGCGCTACACGCGCCGAGGTGGGCTGGACATCAATCCGCTGCGCACCAGCCACCCCATGGCAATACCGGTAAATACGCGCTCAGCCCGCCAGTAACAAAGGCGAGCAGCTATAAAAAAAGGAACTCGCTGAGTTCCTTTTTTGTGAATGTCCTTAAAAGGCCTAAGCTTCTAACGTAACGGGATCAAAGTCCAGTGTGTAGTTTTGCGGGCCCTTGGCGGCCACCTTCAGCGCGCCCACGCGGTTGCCCAGGGCCGCGCATTTCGCCAGCGACCAGCCCTTTTCCAGGCCGTACAACAAAGCGCCGCGCCAGGCATCGCCACAGCCGGTGGGGTCCACCACTTCCTGGGCCTTCACGGGTGCCACCAACGTCTTGCTGCCCTGCTCCCAGACTTCGCAACCTTGCTCGCCCAGCGTCACCACCAGCCCCTGCACCTGCATGGACAGCGCGGCCAGGTCCAGGCCGGTGCGGTCGCACAGCATCTTGGCTTCGTAGTCATTCACCGTAATCCAGGTGGCTTGCTCGACAAAGGCCAGCAGCTCTTGGCCGTTGAACATGGGCAGGCCCTGACCGGGGTCGAACACAAAAGGCACACCCGCTGCCTGCAGCTGGGCCGCGTGCTGCAGCATGGCATCACGGCCATCGGGCGAAACGATAGCGATGGCCGCACCTTCGCTGCCGTCGATCACATTCACATGCGCCTGCATCATGGCGCCGGGGTGAAAGGCCGTGATCTGGTTGTTGTCCAGATCCGTCATGATCATGGCCTGCGCAGTGAACGTGCCAGTCAGCTGCTTCACATAGCGGGTTTCCATGCCTTGGGACTTCAGGCGCTCAATGTATGCAGCGCCATCATCACCCACGGTGGCCATCGTCAAGGGCTGTCCACCCAGCAGCTTCAGGCTGTAGGCGATATTGCCCGCACAGCCACCAAAGTCACGGCGCAGCGAAGGTACCAGGAACGACACATTCAAAATGTGTAGTTGCTCAGGCAAGATTTGGTTCGCAAACTTGCCTTCAAAGCTCATGATGGTGTCAAAAGCCAAAGAACCGCAGATCAATGCAGCCATAGTCAAAATTCCGTTCTTAAAAAATCAGGGATAGAAGGCCAGCACGCGGTAACCGGATACCGGTAATTGCAGGCCTTGTGTAGCAATGGGCAGGCTGCCATTCCATTCGCTGTGCGCCGCCAGCTCCACCGGGGCACCAATCTCGGCAGGCAACAAGACCTTGCGCACCAATGTTTGGCCCTGGGTGTCCGTCAGCGTCAACTCGACGGCTGGGGTGGCCACCGAAGCGCTGCTTTGGTTCTGAATACTCAGGCCTAGGCGATAGTAATGCGGCTGCGCCTCTTGGTTGAACGAAGAGCCTGTGAGCACGATGGATGCGATGTGCTTGCGCGGCGCCAGCTCACAGCGTAGGGCTACACACATGGCTTGAAATGCGGTGTGCCATTGCGGCTTCCAAGCGACCAAGTTGTTGCGCTCATGCAGGGCGATTTGCAACAACAATGCCACAGGCAACAAGATCACCAGCATACCTATGACAAAGCGCAGGCCTGGCTGGTTCCACCAGGCTTTGCGCTGCGCCTGCTTTACAAAACCAGGCACTGGAGCGCTGGCTTCCTCGTCAACGCTCTTGCCCAAATGCGGGGTCAGGTCCTCGTCCTGCGCAGCCACGCTCCCGGATTCCAAGGGCAATGGCGCTTCTTGTGACGATGCAGTGGCTGCCACGGGCACGGTCTTCACGGCCAGCCACGCATCCGACCACTGCATGGCTTGCACGTTTTCCGCAGGCAAGGGACTCGCAGGCTCCCAAGCCGGCATGGGCCGGGTAGCCAAAGCATCGACGCCAGGGGCAGCAAGCGACGCTGGCTCCGACTCTTGATCTGCGTCCAGCTCAGGCGGAGCAGGCAACTCATAGCCTGGATGGGCCCGCTCCTCCAACGTGTCTTGGTCTTGATCCCGCTGCGACTCTGAGAGAGCCTCCTCTGAAGCCGTTTCTGGAGCACCCTCCACCGAAGTCACGCTCAAATTTCCCAACCCATCGCCAGCGGCTTCCTGGGGCATGGAGGCCGCCACAGGAGTGTGGGGTGCCAGAGCATCCTCCAGCGCCTGGGTCGCGTCAAAAACCTCTTGGCAACGACCACAGCGCACCCATCCATCGGAGATGCGCAATTGATCGGCCACCACACGAAATTTGGTGCCGCAAGAAGGACAGCGGGTAATGAGGCTCATCGAGCGTGAATTGTAGAAGCAGTGCTACAGAGAGGCTGGCGCGCATGCACAACGCACCAACTGGTCTTCATGAATATAGGCTTAGGCGGCCTTGTGGGCCGTCATCAGAATCCAGCCGTCTTGGCTGTCCGCAACTTCCAGCTGGATATAAGGCGCATACGCCTCCTTGAGCTCTTGGGCTTGTGGCTCCAGAATACCGGCCAGCACCAGATGTCCGCCTGCTTGCACGTGGTTGACCAGCAAGGGGGCCAGCATCTTCAGCGGCGTTGCCAAAATATTGGCGACCACGGTTTGGTACTGGCCTTGCGCCTTGTCTGGCAGACCTGCGTTGAGCACCACCTCATTGGCCTGTGCATTCAACTCGCAGGAAGTGACCGCATCCTGGTCAATGTCTACGGCATCAATGTCCACGGCACCGAACTTGGCTGCACCAATCGCCAAAATGCCCGAACCACAGCCGTAATCGAGTGTGCGGCCCAGCGTAGCTTCAGGCTGGGTAGCAATCCACCGCAAACACATGCGGGTGGTGGGGTGCGTACCCGTACCAAAGGCCAGACCGGGGTCCAGGCGAATGCTGATCTTGGCGCCTTCTGGCATCTCATGCCAGGTCGGCACAATCCAGAACTCAGGCGTGATGTCCACAGGCTGGAACTGCGACTGCGTCAAACGCACCCAGTCTTGTTGTTCCAGCGGGGCAATGCCAAACACCTTGCAGCCTTCAAAAAAGTCCTGCAATTGCAGCAGTGTCTGCGCTTGCTGCGCGGCCGCTTCATCAGGAAACAGGGCCACGATGCGGCTGCGGTTCCAGCCATCCTTGGGCGCGGGCATGCCCGGCTCACCGAACAGCGCTTGCTCGGCCTCAGTCTGGGCATCCATGTCTTCCACCGACACGCTCAAGGCATCCAGTGCGTCGAGCGCATCGCTCACATCTTCGACCCGCTCTTGCGGGCACATCAGGCTGAGCTCATACATGAGGCAACTCCTTGAAGCTTAAAAAACGAAATGCTGGCCCCCGTTTCCAAGAGCCAGCATGCGGATATCCGTCTGTAACGATCAGCGCTTGCGCTGTTCCAGCCAGTGTTCCAGATAGTGAATATTGGTGCCGCCTTCCGAGAAGCCGGCATCCACCATCAAATCCTGGTGCAAAGGCACATTGGTCTTGATACCTTCAATCACCACTTCGGACAGTGCCGTGCGCATGCGGGCCAAAGCCTGCTCGCGGGTGTCACCGTGCACGATCAGCTTGCCGATCATGGAGTCGTAGTTCGGCGGTACAAAGTAGTTGCTGTAGACGTGCGAGTCCACGCGCACACCAGGGCCACCAGGCATGTGCCACATGGTGACGCGTCCGGGTGACGGGGTGAACTTGTACGCATCTTCCGCATTGATACGGCACTCGATGGCGTGACCACGGATCTGGCTGTTGATCTGGCGTTGCGAAAACGGCAGCTTTTCACCCGCAGCCACCATGATCTGGGTCTTGACGATATCAACACCCGTGATCATTTCAGTTACAGGGTGCTCCACCTGAACGCGGGTGTTCATTTCAATAAAATAGAACTCGCCGTTTTCATACAAGAACTCAAACGTACCGGCACCGCGGTAGTTGATCTTCTTGCAGGCGGTCACGCAGCGCTCGCCCACTTTTTCCACCAAACGGCGGGGAATACCCGGCGCAGGCGCTTCTTCGATCACTTTTTGGTGGCGGCGCTGCATGGAGCAGTCGCGCTCGCCCAGATACACCGCGTTCTTGTGCGTATCGGCCATGATCTGGATTTCGACGTGGCGTGGGTTCTGGAGGAACTTCTCCATGTACACCGCAGGATTGCCAAACGCCGCACCGGCTTCCGCCTTGGTCATTTGCACCGCATTAATCAGTGCCGCTTCGGTGTGTACCACACGCATACCGCGACCACCGCCGCCGCCTGCGGCCTTGATGATGACTGGGTAGCCAATGGCCTTGGCAATGCGCTTGACCTGTGCGGCATCTTCGGGCAACTCGCCGTCCGAGCCAGGCACGCAGGGCACACCGGCCTTGATCATGGCTTGCTTGGCCGACACCTTGTCACCCATGATGCGGATGGACTCGGCAGTCGGGCCAATGAACTTGAAGCCGCTTTGCTCGACACGTTCGGCAAAGTTGGCGTTCTCAGACAGGAAACCATATCCTGGGTGGATCGCTTCAGCGTCTGTCACTTCTGCCGCCGAGATGATGGCGGGCATGTTCAGGTAGCTCAAAGGAGAGGCGGCAGGGCCGATGCAGACGGCCTCATCGGCCAGCTTGACGTACTTGGCGTCGCGGTCGGCTTCAGAGTAGACCATGACGGCCTTGATGCCCATCTCGCGGCAAGCGCGCTGGATGCGCAGGGCAATTTCACCCCGGTTGGCAACCAAAATTTTCTTAAACATGGAGGTCCTCGTTGTTCACCGCCCCGCAGGGGGCGAATCGTTCTATCTGCTAAGCCCCATGCTGCACACAGTGCGCGGGCTTAAGACAGATATCACTCGATCACGAACAGCGGCTGGCCGTATTCCACAGCTTGACCGTTGTCGGCCAGGATACGGGTCACGGTACCCGACTTGTCAGCCTCGATCTCGTTCAAGATCTTCATGGCTTCGATAATGCAGATGGTGTCGCCTTCTTTGACCTGGTCACCCACTTCGACGAACGCCTTGGCGCCAGGGCTGGAGGCACGGTAGAAGCTGCCCACCATGGGAGACTTCACTTGGTGGCCCACTACCGCAGGAGCAGCTTCCGCCGCAGGGGCTGCAGGAGCAGCAGCTTGTTGGGCAGGAGCCGCGGCTTGCATAGGGGCCGCAACAAATTGCTGCACAACGTTGCCACCGCTCTTGACGATGCGGACTTTGCCCTCTGCCTCGGTGATTTCCAGCTCCGAAACATTCGATTCGGACACCAAGTCGATAAGGGTCTTGAGTTTACGCAGATCCATGGAAGCTCCAACGGCTAAAACTAAATAAGGGCGCGAATTTACCCTAAATCCAGCCTTCTACGCGCTTTATGGAATATTTTTCGCCATCTGCAAGGAGGTTATTTGATCTTCAGACGCATTTCCGCCGCGTCAAAGCCTCCTCAAGCCACCCAATGGAGCAGTTCTTGCTCCGAAAGTTCGCCGATTTTACGCTGTCGCACTTGCCCTTGCGAATCCAACAAGAGCGTGAAGGGTAGGCCCCCGTTGATATTGCCCAGGCTGCGCGTCAAGGTCACACCACCAGCGCCGGTCATGGCCACAGGAAAGTCCAGGGGCTGGCGCGCCAGCCATTTTTGTACGGCGGCGGTTTGGTCTACCGCCAACCCCAGCACTTGCACCCCCTGCTGGCCCAACCCGGCCTGCGCTTGCGCAAAGCGGTTGATCATGGACAACTCACGCACGCAAGGTGGGCACCAGGTAGCCCAAAAATTTACGAGCAGTGGGCGGCCACGCAAACGCTCCAGTGCCAGCGCACTGCCATCAGGCTGCTGCAATTGCAGCGCCCAAAAAGCCTCCAGAGCCGCATCGTTGCTGACCGCATCGCGGCTTTGCTCCCAGGCCAGCCAAGTGCCACCCCCCAAAGCCGCCAACGCCACGCCACCTGTGAGCCAGCGCCGACGCTGGGAAGACCAGGTTTTTTGCGCCTCAATCATCGCTGCTCGCCCCCGATACCTGCGCCACATCCAGCAGCGCTTTCACAGCGTTGATGTCACCACGCTGTGAGCGCCCTTGCGCATCGGCTTTGAGTGCGCCGCGCAAGTCGTCGTAGTCATACACCATCAGGTGCACGCCCACCGTTTCGCCCAAGGGTTTGCACAGGCTGCTGATGCTCAGGGCGTCCACCGTGTCGCCCTGAAAGCCCGACACAGCAGTCACGTCGTACTTGACGTTGTGGTTGATCAAAGCAATTTCTGCAGATTTTGAGTCATCACAAAACAGGCCGATATAGATATCGGACATGCGCGTGGCAGTGCCGCGCCACACTGCGCCGGACAGGTGCGGGCGAAACGCCTGCATCCGCTCCATCCACACCAGCGCCAGTTCACGCAAGGCTTGCAGTTCCTGAGGTTGCGTGTCCGCACAAAAAAGCTCGATGTATTCACGCACGGCAGCTTCCAGGACATCGTTGTCTGGCAAAGGCGTACGGGCAGACAAGCCCAGCTGTTTGACTGCACGGCGTTTGGCCGGGCCCCATTCCAACCCCTCTTCGACCACCATGCGTGCGGCGGTATGGGCAATCTCTTGGGAGGCAGAAGATATTGTCATGCAGTTCACCACTAGAAATCAATCACGACCTGCATTATGAGAAATACCCGGCTGCACCGGCGCGGCGTAGCATTTCAAAGTGCGGGGGTATAACAAATAAAGTGAGCAGCATGCCCTTTATTTATCAAGATTTCACAGAACAATCACTACCAAAACATTGCTTGGCAAGGGCATGTCGCTATTTTTTCTATAACAAGCAAGAACAAGCGAGCATTTGTAACGACTCGACCGGTGCGCGCCCGCGCGGTATGCGCTCCCCGTAGAATTGCCGCCCATGCATATACATATCTTGGGAATCTGCGGCACCTTCATGGGTGGTGTAGCCGCACTGGCACGCGAGGCGGGCCACACCGTCACGGGCTGCGACGCGGGTGTTTATCCTCCCATGAGCGATCAGCTGCGCGCCCTGGGCATTGAGCTGATCGAAGGTTACGGCACCGAACAACTGGCGCTAAAACCCGATATGTTCGTCGTAGGCAACGTCGTCAGCCGCGCACGCCTGGCCGATGGCAGCGCCAAATTCCCGCTGATGGAAGCTATCCTGGACCAAGGCCTGCCTTACACCAGCGGCCCGCAGTGGCTGTCTGAGCATGTATTGCAAGGCCGTCATGTGCTGGCCGTGGCAGGCACGCATGGCAAGACCACCACCACCTCCATGCTGGCGTGGATCCTGGAATGCGCAGGCCTGACGCCCGGTTTTCTGGTCGGCGGCGTGCCGCTGGACTTTGGCGTTTCGGCCCGCCTGGGCCAGCAGGCGCCCGAGCAGGAACGCCCGTTGTTTGTGATTGAAGCGGACGAGTACGACACCGCCTTCTTTGACAAGCGCAGCAAGTTTGTGCATTACCGCCCGCGCACTGCGGTGCTGAACAATCTGGAGTTTGACCACGCTGACATTTTTGAAAACCTCGCTGCCATTGAGCGCCAGTTCAATCACCTGATCCGCACCGTACCCGGCGCGGGCCGCGTGGTCTTTAACGGTTTAGAAGAAGCGTTGACGCGCGTGCTGCACCAAGGCTGCTGGAGCGAGCAGCGTAGTTTTGGCAGTACCGTGGGCGATTTCACGGCCGAGGGTCAACACCACGCCTTTGATGTGTTGCAGCAAGGCAAAAAAGTAGGCCATGTGGAATGGCGCCTGAGCGGTGAGCACAACCAGCTCAACGCCTTGGCCGCCATTGCTGCCGCCGAGCATGTGGGCGTCAGCCCTGCGGTGGCTGCCGATGCGCTCAGCCGCTTTCACAACGTCAAGCGCCGCATGGAGCTGCGCGGCACCGTAGGCAACATCACGGTGTATGACGATTTTGCCCACCACCCTACGGCCATCCGTACCACGCTGGATGGCCTGCGCCTGCGCGTAGGCCAGCAGCAGCGCATATTGGCGGTGTTCGAGCCGCGCAGCAACACCATGAAGCTGGGCACCATGAAGGCCCAACTGCCGTGGTCGCTCAAAGAAGCAGACCTGGCGTTCTGTCATACCGCCGGTTTGGATTGGGATGCTGCCCAGGCATTGGAAGCACTGGGCGACGCCGCTGCAACCAGCGACAACATCGACACCGTGGTCGAGCAAGTGATGGCCCAGGTGCAACCGGGCGATCACATTGTCTGCATGAGCAATGGCGGCTTTGGCGGCGTTCACGACAAATTGCTGCAAGCGCTGCATGCGCGCTTTTCGCTGCGCTAGGGCGCAACTACCGAGCGGCGCATAAAAAAACCGACTGCATGCAGTCGGTTTTTTGTGCCCTGCGCAGAGTTGCTGCATCAATAGCTGACCGCCATCCCCTCCACATCGACCTTGATGACAGGCCTGCCCAGCACCGTGTTTGTGGCACGTGCATAGGTACTGAACCATGCCTGATCTGCCAGCAGACGGCTACCCGCTGCACGCGCTACCACCAGCACCTTGTCGGCCAGCAGCACCTTGCCACTGGGGCGCAGCGGCTCACAATCGAGCGACGTAAATTGATCATCCAACCAGCGGCGGGCTTCGTCATTCCCCATGGGAGGCAGGCGATCTACATCCATACGGTATTGCTGCTCTGCATTCAAGCGCACGATAACTTCACTGATCATATCGGTCTTTCTAAAGAGTCTGGTTCTCTGGTTACGCTGCACACAGCTTACCCAGAGCAGCTCTGAAAGGTAAGCCCCGTTGTACGCACACGGCCACAAAAACTTGCAAAAAACAGGAGCTAGCAAGACAAAGCCACCAAGCCTTTGCGCAAAAGTCGGTGCAAAGACAATCTCAATGGCTGCGACTCCTCGTCAGACTCAAGCCACCAATTCCGGCTGTTCCACCGGCTGGGCCTGCGCACGGCGCACTTGCACTGCGCTGGACAGGTTTTCCAGCACATCCAGCGTGTCATTCCAGCCAATGCAGGCATCGGTAATGCTTTGGCCGTAGCTCAAGCCACGGGCATCGTCCTTGCCAGGCGTGAACTTTTGCGCACCCGCTACCAGATGGCTTTCCAGCATCACACCAAAGATGCGTTTGGAGCCCGCCTTCATCTGCACAGCGATGTCTGCGGCCACGTCCTTTTGGCGCTCGTGCTGCTTGAGGCTATTGGCATGGCTGCAATCGACCATCAAGCTGGCAGGCAAACCGGCTTTTTCCAGATCGGCGCAGGCCGCTTCTACGTGGGCCGCATCGTAGTTGGGTGTTTTGCCGCCGCGCAAAATCACGTGGCAATCTGGATTGCCCTTGGTGTGCACGATGGCCACTTGACCGTTTTTGTGTACCGACAAGAAATGGTGGCCGTGGCTAGACGACTGAATCGCATCGGTGGCAATGCGAATATTGCCGTCCGTACCATTCTTGAAACCAATCGGTGCCGAGATGCCCGAGGCCAGCTCGCGGTGGATCTGGCTCTCGGTAGTACGTGCGCCAATCGCGCCCCAGCTGATCAAATCTCCAATGTATTGGGGGGAGATCACGTCCAGGAACTCGCTGGCCGCCGGTACACCCAGGCGGTTGATATCAATCAGCAACTGGCGCGCAATGCGCAGGCCTTCGTCGATGCGGTAGCTGCCGTCCAGGTACGGATCGTTGATCAAACCCTTCCAGCCCACCGTCGTGCGCGGCTTTTCGAAGTACACGCGCATGACCACCTCCAGCGTGTCTTTGTACTGCTCGCGCACATCAGCCAGGCGGCGCGCATAGTCCAGTGCAGCGGCGGGGTCGTGGATGGAGCAAGGTCCCACGATCACCAGCAGGCGGTCATCATTGCGACCATGCATGATGTTGGCAATCGTCTTGCGCGTATCGCTGACCAGGGTTTCAACCGGGGTGCCCTGAATGGGGAAGAAGCGGATCAGATGTTCGGGAGGGGGCAGCACGGTAGTTTCCTGGATACGTTCGTCATCGGTTTGTCCTGTTTTGTTATTGACCGAGCTGCGATACCAAGATTCGCCGTAGTTGTTTGCTGTCATGACTGCCTCTTTCCGAATTAATCGTGGGTATAAAAAAACCGCCGGGCTTTTCAGCTTCGGCGGTTGTCTTTGGGAGGTTTGTTCGTGTGTGCGAGCTTTTGCCTCTCATCCGCCTGGGACCGAGAACCAAAAGTAAAAATAAAAAGCGCTACGAACTTGCATAGCGGATGACTGTAACACCGCACATAGTGCACCGCAACATCACCACCACAGAAAATTCAATAAAACTCCGAAAATACAAACAAAAAAGGCCGACTCAACTCAATGAATCAGCCTTTTCATCATTCAACGCAGAAAAACTGCGCCACATCACAAATTAAGCAGTACCACCCACTGTGAGGCCATCAATGCGCATCGTAGGTTGTCCCACGCCAACAGGCACGCTCTGGCCTTCTTTGCCGCAGGTGCCGACGCCGCTATCCAAGCGCATGTCGTTGCCGATCATGCTGACCTTTTTCATGCACTCGGGGCCATTGCCCACCAAGGTTGCGCCCTTGACGGGATACTGAATCTTGCCGTTTTCCACCCAGTAAGCCAGGCTGGCCGAGAACACAAACTTGCCGCTGGTAATGTCCACCTGACCGCCCGCGAAGTTGGTCGCGTACAGGCCTTTTTTGATGGAGGCGATGATTTCCTGCGGATCCTTGTCGCCACCCAACATATAGGTATTGGTCATGCGCGGCATGGGCAAGCTGGCGTAGCTTTCGCGGCGGCCGTTGCCGGTGGCCTTCACGCCCATCAGGCGCGCATTGAGCGAGTCCTGGATGTAGCCCTTCAAGATGCCGTCTTCAATCAGCACATTGGCCTGGGTGGGGCAGCCTTCGTCGTCCACATTGAGTGAGCCACGGCGGTCGGGCAAAGTGCCGTCGTCCAGAATGGTGACGCCCTTGGCAGCCACACGCTGGCCGATGCGGCCACTGAAAGCGCTGGAGCCCTTGCGGTTGAAGTCGCCTTCCAAGCCGTGGCCCACGGCTTCGTGCAGCAGCACGCCAGGCCAGCCCGAACCAAGCACCACCGTCATTTCACCGGCAGGGGCGGGGCGGGAGTCCAGGTTGATCAGCGCTTGCTCGACCGCTTCGTTCACGTACTCCGTGATCTGTGCATCGCTAAAGTACGCCAGACCAAAACGGCCACCGCCACCGGATGAGCCCACTTCGCGGCGGTCACCTTGCTCGGCAATCACCGTCACCGACAAGCGCACCAAGGGGCGCACATCGGCGGCCAAAGTGCCGTCAGCGCGGGCCACCATCACCACGTCGTACTCGCTGGCCAAGCCCGCCATCACTTGCACCACACGCGGGTCTTTGGCGCGGGCCAGTGTTTCCACCTTGCCCAGCAGCTCGACCTTTTCGGTACTGTTCATACTGGCAATCGGGTCGATGCCGGGGTACAGCGTGCGCGAAGGGGCAATTGTGGTTTTAGGGATGCGCACTTTGCGCTGCTGCTGGGCGCCGGAAATAGCGCGCACCGTGCGGGCTGCATCCAGCAGCGAAGCCTCGGAAATATCGTCCGAATAGGCAAATGCGGTTTTCTCCCCGCTGACCGCACGCACACCGACGCCCTGGTCGATAGAAAACGAGCCGGTCTTTACGATGCCCTCTTCCAGACTCCAGCCTTCGGCACGGGTGTACTGGAAGTACAGGTCAGCATCGTCCACCTGGTTGGCGCGGATTTCCGCCAGCGCGCGCGACAGGTGGGATTCATCCAAGCCAAAAGGCTCAAGCAGCAGTTGCCGGGCTACAGCCAGGCGCTCGATGGTGGGTTCGCGAGAGATCATGGCAAGCATTTTAGGCAGGCTGCCATGCCCTCACGGCGCAATGGCCTCCCCAACCTCTATTGAGGCCCTGCCAAGTCGTTGCAGGGCCGCTTCAGGCCTTACGCTACAAAGTGTGTTTGGGCTCTGCCATCGCCAGTCGCTGCGAGCGTGCCACTGACATCAACACGCCCAGTGCCAGCCCCAGCGTCACCATGGCGGTACCGCCGTAGCTAACGAAGGGCAGTGGCACACCGACGACCGGCAAGATGCCACTGACCATGCCCATGTTTACAAAAGCGTAGGTAAAGAAAATCATGGCCACCGCGCAGGCCATCAAGCGTGCAAACAGCGTCTGCGCCTTGATGCCGATGGCCAGACCACGCCAGACCAGCAGCAAAAAGCCGCCAATCAGCGCCAAATTACCGATCAAGCCAAACTCTTCCGAGTACGCAGCGAACACAAAGTCGGTCGTGCGCTCAGGGATGAACTCCAGGTGCGTTTGCGTGCCTGCCATAAAGCCTTTGCCCCAGATGCCACCCGAGCCAATGGCGATCATGCCCTGAATGATGTGAAAGCCGCGGCCCAGCGGATCACGCGTCGGGTCGAGCAAGGTACACACCCGGGTGCGCTGGTAGTCGTGCAAAAAGTACCAGCTCTCACCATCCACGCACAGCCAGGACTCGTTCCAGATCAGCCAGCCAATGCCCACCACGGCCAGCAACACCGGAGGCACCACCAATTTCCAGGACAGGCCTGCAAAAAAAATCACCGCCAGGCCTGCGGCCATGACCAGCAGCGAAGTCCCCAGGTCTGGCTGTTTGACGATCAGCGCTACCGGAATCAGCAGCAGCACAAAAGCGCCCATGAAGTCCAAGGCCCGCAAGCCGTTTTCTCGCCGCTGAAACCACCACGCCAGCATCAGCGGCACAGCAATTTTGAGAATTTCCGAAGGCTGAATCACCACCCCGATGTTCACCCAGCGTTGCGCGCCCTTTTTGGTAATACCAAACAGCAGCACCGCCACCAGCAGTGCCACGCCCACGGTGTACAGCGGCACGGCCACCAGCATCAGCCTGTGGGGAGGTATCTGCGCGACCACAAATAAAAGGCCTGCTGCCAGCAACATATTGCGCCCGTGATCGACAAAGCGTGTGCCGTGGTCATACCCTGCGGAATACATGGCCAGCAAGCCAATGGCCGCCAGCCAGCCAATAAGCAGCAGCAAAATAGGATCAAAGCCGCGAAACATCGGCAAGATACGTTGAAAAATATTGGGCTTATCGAATTCGGCGGACATAGCGCGCAATTATCTGCGCAGTGCTCTGCCGGCGATGTGCTCCGCGCTCAGACTTACGATTTGTGAGGAACTCCACCACCATGCCCACCACCCATTTGCTGTATTTGCACGGTTTTCGCTCCTCGCCGCAGTCCGCCAAGGCGCGCACCATGGCGCAGTACGTGCAGACGCAGCATCCTGATGTCACCTGGCTGTGCCCTCAACTGCCGCCCTCACCCAAGGCCGCCATGGAGATGGTGATGGCCCAGGTGCAAGATTGGCCCAGCGCGCAGATGGCGGTGGTTGGCTCGTCCCTGGGCGGCTACTACGCGACCTGGGTGGCGCACCACAAGCAGTGCAAGGCGGTGTTGCTCAACCCTGCCGTTTACCCCGACCATTCGCTGGAGCACCACATTGGCCACCACACCAGCTGGCACGATCCGGCCGAGGCCTTTTACTTCCAGCCTGCATACATTCAGGAGCTGCGCGAGCTGGGCCTGCACGCGCAACCAGCCACGGCAGCACAACTGGGAATTTTTGCCAAGGGCGATGAGGTGCTGGACTGGCGCCAGATGGCAGCGCGCTACCCCGAGGCGGAGCAAGTCATTCTGGAAGGCGGCGACCACGCCATCAGTGACTTTGACAGCCACCTTTCACGCATCTTGGACTTTCTGGATCTGGCCTGAACAGCCCAACCCAGAAGCAAAATCCAGAACCCAAGCCCCAAAAAATCAAATTTCATAGCTGCTTGCCGTTGTGCACGCTTGAATTTAGATAGTTATGCATCTGAAACGTAGCAATACCAACGGCAAGTAGCTTCTCTTTTCAAAGCACTTATGTCTCCCATGCACAGCCCCGGCAGCAAACAGCCTCTGGGGGAAATGCGCGGCATGGGACAATCTCACCCTATGCACGCATTGTTTGAAGATGCCGGAAAATTTTTGGCCGGCCGTATCCTGTCTGAGGCCGATGCCTCCTCCCAAATCGAGCTGGCCTCTGGCAAGCGCGTCAAGGTCAAAGCCGCCAACGTCCTGCTCAAGTTCGAAAAGCCCGAACCCGCAGCGTTGATCGCGCAAGCCGAGTCCGTGGCCGCTGGCATTGAGCTGGACCTGGCCTGGGAATTCGCGTCCGAAGAAGAGTTTGGCTTTGCCGACCTGGCACGCGACTATTTCTCGGACAGCGCCCCATTGAGCCAGCAGGCCGGCATGTTGTTTGCGCTGTACAACGCGCCGCACTACTTCCGCCGCGCAGGCAAGGGCCGCTTCAAGCGCGCGCCCGCTGAAATCCTGCAACTGGCGCTGGCGGCGATTGAAAAGAAAAAGCAAGTCCAGGCGCAGATTGAAGCCTGGGCGCAAGAGCTGGTCGCAGGCACCACGCCGCAAGCCATTCGCGACGAGCTGTACAAAATTCTGTTCAAGCCCGACAAGAACGCGGCCGAATACAAGGCCGTGGTCGAGGCCAGCCGCACCGCGCAAAAAGCGCCGCTGGCGCTGCTGCAAGAAGCGGGTGCGATTGACTCGGCCTACCAGTTCCACTGGAAGCGGTTCCTGTTCGAGAACTTCCCCAAGGGCGTGCGCTTCCCGGAAATCGCCGCGCCACAGCCTCCGTCCGATCTGCCGCTGGCCGATGTACAGGCCTACTCCATCGACGACTCCATGACCACGGAAATCGATGATGCGCTGTCCGTCACCGGCTTGGGCACGGGCACTGTCACCCTGGGCATTCACATTGCCGCGCCCGGTCTGGCGATTCAGCCCGGCTCGGACCTGGACAAGCTGGGCCGCAATCGCCTGTCCACGGTTTACATGCCCGGCTACAAGATCACCATGCTGCCCGACGAAGTGGTGCAGATCTACACGCTGGACGAAGGCCGCGCCAATCCCGCCGTGTCGCTGTACGTGACCTACGACGAGGCAACGCTGGAAGTCAAAGACAAGGTCACCAAACTGGAACGCGTGCCCGTGGCCGTGAACTTCCGCCACGACAAGCTGGATCACATCGTCACCGAAGAATGGTTGGCGGATCCTTCTATCGAGGTTGCTGATACGCCCGCTAACCTGCAAGAGCGCCGCACCGAGCTGATGTTCCTGCACCGCCTGGCCAAGCATTTGAAGGCGGGCCGCGAGCAAGTGCGCGGCAAGCCCGAGAACTTCTCGCGCCCGGACTACACCTTCCGCCTGGAAGGCAATGACGGCGAAGAGCCCACGGGCCATGAGACCGTCAGCATCACCACGCGCAAGCGCGGTGCGCCGCTGGACTTGATCGTGGCAGAAGCTGCCATTGTGGCCAACAGCAGCTGGGGCGCCTGGATGGCCGAGATGGGCGTGCCGGGCATCTACCGCAGCCAGGCCAGCATGGCACCCGGCATGAAGGTGCGCATGTCCACCAAGGCCTTGCCGCACGCGGGCATGGGGGTCAAATGCTATTCATGGGCGACATCACCGCTGCGCCGCTATGTGGATTTGGTGAACCAGTGGCAGATCATTGCCTGCGCACGCCATGGCGCCACCGCGGCACTGGCCGCACCGTTCAAGCCCAAGGATGCCGAGCTGTTTGGCATCATCAGCAGCTTTGACGGAGCCTACAGCGCCTACAACGGCTACCAACAGGGTATGGAGCGTTTCTGGACGCTCAAGTATCTGGAGCAAAACCAGATCACCGAGCTGGACTGTGCCGTCATCAAAGACAACGGCCCGAATGGCGTGCTGGTGCGTGCCGACACGCTGCCGCTGGTCATCAGCGTGGCGGGCACGGCCGTACCACGCGGCGCGCGTGTGCGCGTGAAGCTGGGCGAGATTGATGAAATCACGCTGGATATTCACGGCACGGTGACGGAGCGACTGGACGACCCGGACGACACCAGCGATGATGCGCCGCTTGACGACGCCGCCGAGGACGATGAGACCGAAGCGGGCCCCATTGCGATTGCGGTGGACGTCAACGAACCCGAAAGCTCCAGCCCCAGCGCCACCACTGCCGCACCGTGAAACTTCCCGCCGCGCTCCGCTCCGTGTCCACCCTCACCCTCACCCTGGGGGTGTCGATTGCCATTCACGCCGTGTTGCTGACCGTGCGCTTTATCGCGCCCGAGCAGTTCAACCGCGTCTTTCAAGACTCGCCGCTGGAAGTGATCTTGGTGAATGCACACACGCAGGAACGCCCGGAAAAAGCCCAGGCCATTGCCCAGGCGGCATTGGCCGGTGGCGGAGAGGCTGCGCAAGGCCGGGCGACCAGCCCGCTGCCTTATTCCGCACTGACCGCCATTGGCGATGATTTTGAAGAGCGCCAGAAAAAGCTCGACCGCCTGCAAGAGCAGCAGGCGGTGATGCTTACGCAGTTGCGCAAACAAATCTCCAGCCTGCCGCAGTTTGACCCACGCCCGCGCTCTGAGCAGCAAGACCGCGAGCAGCAGGAGGAAAAGCGCAAGCAGCTCATCAAGCTGCTGGCCGAAATTGAAAAGCGCATCAACGAAGAAAATGCGCGCCCCAAAAAGCGCTATATCAGCCCCGCCACGCGTGAAGAGGTCTACGCCGTGTACTACGACGGACTGCGCCGCAAGGTGGAAGACAAGGGCACCGAAAATTTCCCCGAACACAGCGGCAAAAAGCTGTATGGCGAACTGGTCATGGTGCTGACCGTGAACCACGATGGCCGCGTGCTGGAGACTGAAATCGTGCAAGGCTCTGGCATTGCACAACTCGACACCCGTGCGCAAGCCATTGCCCGTGCCGCGGGCCCCTTCGGCCACTTCGGCCCGGCCATGCGTGCCAAGGCAGACCAGATTGCTGTGGTCTCGCGCTTTAACTTCACCCGCGATCAGACGCTGGAGACCAACGTCCGCTAAATGTGCGGCCCTGCCTGCGCAGGGCGGCAGCGCTTTATCTTGTCACCCATGCCATCTTCTGCCTCTGCCGATTTGTACTGTGTCATGGGCCACCCCGTGGCGCACAGCCGCTCTCCGTGGATTCACACGCGCTTTGCCCAGCTCACGCAGCAATCGCTGCAGTACGAGCGTCGCCTCGTGCCGCTGCAAGGCTTTGCGGCGGATCTGCAGGCCTATATCGCCGCTGGTGGCAAAGGCTGCAATGTGACCGTGCCGTTCAAGCTCGATGCCGCGCAGGCTGCGCACACCCAAAGCCCGCGTGTGGCGCTGGCGGCGGCGGCCAATACGCTGGTCATCGATGCCGAGGGCCGCATCCACGCAGACAACACCGATGGCCTCGGACTGGTGGCCGACATCACACGCAATGCCCAAGTCAGCATCAGCGGCCAGGACATTGTGCTGATCGGCTCGGGGGGCGCAGCCGCAGGCGTGCTCGGCCCGCTGCTGGAGCAGCAACCGCGCCGCATCGTGGTCTGCAACCGCACCTTCAACAAGGCTCAGGCGTTGGTGGAACAACATGCCGAGTTGGCGAAATTGCAAAAAGTAGAGCTACTCGCCCTTGAGCAGCAAGGGCTAGAGGGCAATTTCGACATCATCATCAACGCTACCGCCGCCAGCTTGCAAGGCGCTGGTATTCCAGTGCCTGCCAGCGTGCTGCGCCCGGGCAGTCTGGCCTACGACATGATGTACGGCCCCGCCGCCGCGCCCTTTTTGCAATGGGCCGCACAGCACGGCGCCGTGGGCCGCGACGGCCTGGGCATGCTGGTGGAGCAGGCTGCGGAATCCTTTGCGCTGTGGCGCGGTGTGCGCCCTCCATCGCAGCAAGTGCTGCAAGAGCTGCGCGACGTGCTTGCGCAAGAAGCCCGCGCATGAAGGCCTTGGGCCGCTGGTTGATTTTGCTGGTCTGCGCCGCGCTGGCGCTGCAGCTGTTTTTTGTGCTGCGCATTGCATTGGCAGCCTGGTGGGATCCGCAGTCCACCAGCTTTCAGCGCTCGGAGGTGTGGCGCATCTGGCACCAGTCGGCCCAGCAACGCCCGTGGCAGCAAGACTGGGTGGATTACCAGCACATTTCGCCCCACCTCAAGCGTGCAGTCCTGACGTCCGAAGACGATGACTTCATCAAACATGACGGGGTGCAGTGGAACGCGATTGAACGCGCCTGGGAGCGCAACCAGAAAGCGCAGCAGCGAGCCCTGTCCCGCCCCAACGCCAAGCCCGCGCCCATTTACGGTGGCTCCACCATCACCCAGCAACTGGCCAAAAACCTGCTGCTCTCCGGGGAGCGCAGCTTTTTGCGCAAGGGCCAAGAGCTGGTACTGGCCCATGCGCTGGAACTGCTGCTGAACAAACAGCGCATTCTGGAGATTTACCTCAACAACGTGGAATGGGGCCAAGGTATTTTTGGGGCCGAAGCGGCTGCGCGCCACTACTTTCGCAAAAGCGCCGCGCAGCTCAACCCTGCCGAGGCCGCCCGCCTGGCCGTGATGCTGCCGCGCCCGCGCTATTACGAGCGCAATTTCAACTCCCGCTATTTGCAATCGCGCACCCAGACCATCTTGCGCCGCATGGCTGCAACGCCCCTGCCCTGAGGGCCACGTATCATGGGGCTGAACCCGGATATCCATTTACAAGCAAAATAGCCCACAAACCCTTGATACACAAGGGCAAGCAGCTATAAAAAACACTTCCCCTCATGCGCATTCTTGGTATTGACCCCGGCCTGCAAACCACCGGTTTTGGTGTGATTGAGCGCGATGGCCAGCACTTGCGCTATGTGGCCAGCGGCACCATTCGCACCACGCGCACCGAGGGGATAGAGCTGGGCAATTTGCCGGGCCGGCTGAAGATTCTGTTTGACGGTATCAACGAAGTGGTGGAGCGCTACCAGCCACAGATGGCCGCCGTGGAAATCGTGTTTGTGAATGTGAATCCGCAGTCCACGCTGCTGCTTGGCCAAGCGCGTGGCGCGGCCCTCACCGCACTGGTGACCAAGGATTTGCCGGTAGCCGAATACACGGCGCTGCAGATGAAAAAAGCCATTACTGGCCACGGCCGTGCGGCCAAGTCACAGATTCAGGAGATGGTCAAACGCATGCTGAACCTGCCCGGCCTGCCGGGCACCGATGCTGCAGACGCATTGGGCCTTGCCATCACCCATGCGCATGCGGGTACCATTTTGCAAAAACTCGCGCAGGAATCCACGCTGCACCGCAAACAGCATGCCATGCTCAAAGGCGGGCGCGTGTACTGAGCAAGGTCTGAAAAGCACCGCAAAAAAGCGACCTCGTCAGGATCGCCTTTTTAAGAAAAATATTATTCAAAAGTGGCTCTAGCCCTTTGTGCAAAAGGGCTATCAGCTATCTTTTAACGCATTCCGTTGATGATCAATTGCGAGATCACGCCCGAGGCAATCGCCACCAGCATGTAATCGCCACCGTGCTGCACCCAGTGGTAACCGCGTGGCGGCTGATGCAGGCGACGGCCACGCCAGTCATGCACCACATAACGCGAGCTGCGGTACTGCGGCGGAATGCGTGAACCCATCACCCAGTTGCGCTGCGGCCCTGCACCACGCGAGTAGTGGCGCGGCGGCGGTGGGGGCGGGCGGTAACCGTGGTGGCGGTGCGCTTGCGGACCTGGACGAGGGCCGCCATGCCAGCCGGGCTGCTGGTGACCATGCTGTGGGCCGTGCGCATGGGGAGGCCCCTGGTGGCGCGGTCCACCATGCGGCTGGGCCTGCGCCACCGTGGCTGCGCCAAAGCTCAGTGCGAGCGCGGCGGCGATGGAATAAGTGAAGCGTTGAAGTTGCATGGTGCGACCTTTCTAAGTGAGAAAGACAGCAGCCCCAACGGCTGCCACGGCCCCATGATGCAAGAAAAACCTCGGTAATTTCACGAGGGCCGCCCTGCTTTACCGAACTTTGCCCCCAACCCTTTGCCCTTTGCAATGACTTTACAAATGCAAAAAATTGCACGCACAGGGCCGGGGCACGGCAGAGTTAAATCAGCATGAAACGCGATAAACCCAGTACCGCAAAGAATGTCAGCCCAGCGATGATGGCCCACTTCAAAATGGTGAATCCCCAGCGCCGGTAATGCATCTGCCCTGTTCCCAGATAGAACGCAAAAGACAGCGCAGAAGCGATCAACAAAAGAAAAAGCAGCCAGCGAAAAATCAACATGACTGCTTTATACCGTGATTAAAAAAGACCGCTTGCGTTGGCTGCTTACCGATTGCTGCTTACCAATTACCAGGCTGCTGCGGTTTGCGCAAACCCCGCAGGGGCCTTGCGTTCACTGTCAAAGGTGACAAATTCCCAATTGGCCTCATCGGCCATGACAGCGCGGATCAACTGGTTGTTCAACCCATGGCCTGAACGGAAAGCGCTGTACGCGCCCAAAATCGGATAACCAATCACAAACAGATCACCAATGGCGTCGAGGATCTTGTGTTTGACGAACTCATCGTCATAACGCAAACCGTCGCTATTCAAGACTTTGTAGTCATCCATGACGATGGCATTGTCCAACCCCCCGCCCAAGGCCAGGCCATTGGTGCGCAGCATCTCGACATCTTTGGTGAAGCCAAAGGTACGGGCGCGCGCGATGTCACGCATGTAGTTGCCCTCTCCCATATCGAATTCGAACGACTGGCCCGTGGAATCCACGGCAGGGTGCGAAAAATCGATATCAAACTTGAGCTTGTAGCCGTGATAGGGCTCAAAGCGCGCCCACTTCAGCTGCTTGCCCTCGCCCTCGCGCACTTCCACAGGGCGCTTGATGCGAATGAACTTCTTGGCCGCGTTTTGCAGCTCAATGCCTGCGCTTTGCAGCAGGAACATGAAGGACGACGAGGAGCCATCCAGAATCGGTACTTCTTCAGCGGTGATGTCGATGTACAGGTTATCAATGCCCAGACCGCACAGGGCTGACATCAAATGCTCAATGGTGTGCACTTTGGCACTGCCCACACCAATGGTGGAAGCCATGCGCGTATCTACTACCGAATCGGCCTTGATGGGAATGTCCACCGGCTCAGGCAAGTCCACCCTGCGAAACACAATCCCCGTATCAGGTTGTGCCGGGCGCAGTGTCATCTCGACACGCTGGCCGCTGTGCAGACCCATGCCGACGGCACGGGTGATGGTCTTGATAGTTCGTTGCTGGAGCATGGGTCGATTTTACCGTTGGGGGCGATTTTTCTGTCCTGCCAAGGGCATGGAAATACCTATAACGGTGATTAACTTATTGGCGTGTCCGCGCCCTTTGCTCTGCATCGCGCCCATAAAAAAACCGAGCCACGCGGGCTCGGTTTTTGGGAGCTAGTCCAGCACTCAGTCTGCTTGCTTGCGCAGGAAAGCGGGGATTTCCAGATCGTCCATACCGCCCGAGGCCAGTGCGTCCACACGCGCTGCAGCCTGGGTGCGATTGGTACGCCATACGCTGGGCACGCTGACATCGCCATAACCGGCACCACCTGCTCCTGCACCGCCCATGGCGGGCATGCCCACACCCATGGTGACATTGCCCATCGAGGCAGTCGGCCCACCCGAGAAGCTCACGTTGTCAGTGCCGGTGCGCAGACCGCCCTGTACCACCGACATGGCTTGGCGACGCGCCAGAGGGCGCGACAAACCTGTGGCCACCACGGTCACGCGGATGTCGTCACCCAGCGAGTCGTCATAGGCTGCACCGTAAATCACGTGTGCTTCTTGAGAAGCGTAAGCGTTGATGGTGGACATGGCCAGACGCGACTCCGCCAGCTTCAAGCTACCCTTGGCCGCGGTCACCAACACCAGCACGCCCTTGGCGCCGGACAGGTCAATGCCTTCCAGCAGCGGGCACGCTACAGCTTGTTCCGCCGCAATCCGTGCACGGTCCGGGCCGGAAGCGCGGGCTGTACCCATCATGGCCTTGCCAGGCTCGCCCATGACGGTGCGTACGTCTTCAAAGTCAACGTTCACGTGGCCGTATTCATTGATGATTTCCGCAATACCGCCGACCGCGTTCTTGAGCACATCGTTGGCTTGCGCAAAGGCTTCTTCCTGGGTGATGTCATCGCCCAGCACTTCCAGCAGTTTTTCGTTGAGCACCACGATCAGCGAATCCACGTTGGCTTCCAGCTCGGCCAGACCGCCATCGGCATTGGTCATGCGGCGGCCGCCTTCCCAATCGAAAGGCTTGGTCACCACGCCCACGGTCAAAATGCCCATTTCCTTGGCTACGCGTGCAATCACAGGGGCTGCGCCCGTGCCGGTACCGCCGCCCATGCCGGCAGTGATGAACAACATGTGCGCGCCTTCAATGGCTGCACGAATGTCTTCCACCGCAGCCTCAGCGGCGTCGCGGCCCTTATCAGGCCTGCTGCCAGCACCCAGGCCGCTCAAACCCAACTGAATCGTGCGATGTGCATTGCTGCGGATCAGCGCCTGCGCGTCGGTGTTGGCACTGACAAATTCAACGCCCTGCACGTTGCTGGCAATCATGTGTTCGACGGCGTTGCTGCCGCCGCCGCCCACGCCGATCACCTTGATCTGTGTGCCCTGGTTGAATGCTTCGGCTTCGATCATTTCGATGGTCATGTTGGAGCTCCTGGAAATTTTCTGAATGGATTCGCTACTGCAATTATTTCTGCTTCTCTTCGGTATCGGTGTCGGAAATCTGCGGGAGATCCGGGGATGCGCATGCGTCGAGAGCACATAGTTAGAAGTTTCCCACAATGAAGTCTTTAAATCGACCAAAAGCGGTCTTCACCGACCCACTCTTTTGTGCCACCTTGAAACCGCGCAATCTTCCTTGTCGCGCTTCTTCTAACAAACCCATGACCGTGGCAGAGCGCGGCTGGGCCACCATATCGGCCAATGCGCTTGCATATTTCGGCACGCCACGGCGCACAGGCTTGAGGAAAATATCCTCACCCAACTCAACCATGCCTGGCATTACGGAGCTGCCACCGGTGAGCACAATGCCCGAAGAGAGCACCTCTTCGTAGCCAGATTCCCGAATGACTTGCTGTACCAGAGAGAAAATTTCTTCCACGCGGGGCTCAATCACGCCCGCTAGCGCTTGCTTGCTGATCATGCGCGGGCTGCGGTCACCCAGACCCGGTACTTCCACCTGGCTGTCGGGGTCGGCCAGCATCTGCTTGGCGTAACCGCTTTCCACTTTGATGTCTTCGGCGTCCTTGGTGGGTGTGCGCAGCGCCATGGCAATGTCGCTGGTGATCAAGTCCCCAGCAATTGGAATCACCGCGGTGTGGCGAATTGCACCGCCTGTGAAAATGGCCACATCGGTCGTGCCAGCGCCAATGTCTACCAGCGCAACCCCCAGATCGCGCTCGTCATCGGTCAGCACCGCTTGGCTGGCAGCCAAAGGGTTGAGCAGCAACTGCTCCACTTCCAAACCACAGCGGCGCACACACTTGATGATGTTTTCAGCCGCACTTTGCGCGCCCGTGACGATGTGGACTTTGGCCTCCAGGCGAATGCCGCTCATGCCCACCGGCTCTTTGACATCCTGACCGTCAATCACAAACTCTTGCGGCTCGACCAGCAACAGGCGCTGATCTGAGGAAATACTTACCGCTTTTGCTGTTTCAATGACGCGTGCTACATCGGTGGGCGTGACTTCCTTGTCCTTGATGGCCACCATACCGCTTTGGTTCAAACCACGGATATGGCTACCGGTAATGCCGGTATACACACGCTGGATCTTGCAGTCGGCCATCAACTCGGCTTCTTTGAGCGCTTGCTGAATACTTTGCACGGTGGCTTCAATGTTCACAACCACACCACGCTTCAAACCATTGCTCGGTGCCACACCCAAGCCTGCCAGCTTGAGTTCGCCGTTGGGCATCACTTCGGCAACCACAGCCATGACCTTGGCGGTGCCAATATCCAAACCAACGACGACGTCTTTGTACTCTTTTGCCATATCAGTGCCTGCCCTCAGAAGGTCGTGTTTTTTTGTTGTCTTGTTTACTTTGCACTGCTTGGCGTTTGGCCATTTCAAGTGCTCGCTCGCGTGACACTGTAGTTACGCCACGCAGACGCAGGGCATAGCCATCGGGGTAACGCAAATCCGCATATTCCAAAGCTTCTGCTTTGCGCTGGTATTGCTGTGTGATTTGGGGCAGCGTCCGTATGAAGCGTTGCGTGCGCTGCAACACTTGCTCCGGCGTTCCGCCCCCTAACTCAAGACGGGCATCATTATCAAGCTGTACGTACCAGCTACCTCGGTCCCGCAGCGTTAAAGCATCAATTGGCACATTTAGGCTTTCAAATACAGCGTCCAGGGCGTAGTACATGCGAAGTACTTCGGCCGCAGACCCGTCCGGCCCGGACAGTCGAGGTAAACCTTCACGCTCGACCTCACCAATATTGGCCTCAAACACTTCACCCATCGTGTTGACCATGGCGGTACCGGTCTCTGGCCCCCAGTAGGCTTGGGGTTCATGCTCATGCAAGATAACGCGCAGGCTATGCGGGTATTCACGGCGCACTTCCGCTTGCCGCACCCATGGCACTTCTTCAAAAACCTTGCGGGCCGCGCCCAAGTCAATGGTGAAGAAGTTGCCCGTCAGATGTGGCGCCACATTGGCACGCAAGGAAACCGCGTTGTTGTGTACCAGCTCGCCCTCAACCACGATGCGCGCAATCGAGAACGTGGGGTGACGTACTGCCCACCAGCTCACCACCGCCAGCATGAGGACAGCCACACCCGCGAACATGACCGTAGCAGTCACGTTCATGAGTTTGACATCCAGAGGTGCTGACATGGAGTAGCTCATCAGGCAACGCGCTCCTCATGCAGAGCACTGTCCAGCGAGGCCGATGCCAAAATGGTCAGACACAGTTGTTCGTAGCTCAACCCCTGCGCGCGCGCAGCCATGGGCACCAGCGAATGGCTGGTCATGCCAGGTGAAGTGTTAATTTCCAGCAGAAAAGGCTGGCGATCGCTTTGCCGGATCATCACGTCCGCACGCCCCCAACCTCGGCAGCCCAGGGTGCGAAAGGCTTTCTCAACAATCTGCTGAATACGCGTTTCTTCATCCGCAGGCAGACCACTGGGACAGTGGTATTGGGTGGTGTCCGTGAAGTATTTGTTCTGGTAGTCGTAATTGCCACCCGGTGCTTCGATGCGAATGACTGGCAATGCATAAGCAGAGCGACCCTCACCCAGCATGGCGCAGGTCGTTTCTTCACCCGCAATAAATTGCTCGCACAGTACTTCGTCGTCGTACTTGGCGGCCAAAGCGTAGGCCTCTGCGCACTGGCTGGCGTCCACGACTTTGGTCAGCCCCATGCTGGATCCATCGCGCGCGGGCTTGACGATCATCGGCCCACCCAAGGCAACGAAGGCGTCACTGGTGGCCTGTGCGCTGTCCACCATGCGCCAGTCTGGCGTTGGCAAACCTTCAAATCGCAAAATGCGCTTGGTCATCACCTTGTCCATTGCCATGCTTGAGGCCATGACGCCCGAACCGGTATACGGAATGCCCAGCAACTCCAAAGCACCCTGCACCGTACCGTCCTCACCAAAGCGTCCATGCAAGGCGATGAAACAGCGTGCAAAACCCTCGGTTTTCAAGGCGCTCAGATCGCGTTGCGCAGGGTCAAATGCATGGGCATCGACACCTTGTGACCGCAAGGCCTCCAGCACACCTTGACCCGACATGAGGGAAACCTCACGCTCGGACGAGCAGCCCCCCATGAGCACCGCCACTTTGCCCAAGGCTTGCACATCCATATTTTTCATTGTTGGACTCATGACGCAGATCTTTCCTGCGTAGGCAGCACATTTTTCTCTAGCATTTCAACGACTTGTGAGGGAACGGCACCGATGGATCCAGCACCCATGCACAGCACCACATCACCGGACTGCACATTGTCTGCAATTGCCTGGGGTAAATCACCAATTTTCTCGACAAAAATTGGCTCGACACGGCCTGCTACACGCACAGCCCGTGCCAAAGCGCGTCCATCAGCGGCCACTACGTGGGCTTCGCCAGCGGCGTACACCTCAGTAAGCAAAACTGCGTCTGCTGCGCCCAGCACTTTGACGAAGTCTTCAAAACAGTCTCGGGTGCGCGTATAGCGGTGCGGCTGAAACGCCAGCACCAGACGTCGGCCCGGGAAAGCGCCCCGTGCCGCAGCCAATGTGGCCGCCATCTCCACAGGGTGGTGGCCGTAGTCATCAATCAATGTGAAGTGCCCACCAGCAGAAACTGGCACTTCGCCGTAGCGCTGAAAACGACGCCCCACGCCCTTGAAACTATCCAGCGCACGCAGCAAAGCCTCATCTGCAATTTCCAGCTCCATCGCCACAGCCACCGCAGCCAGAGCGTTGAGCACATTGTGCTCGCCAGGCAGGCTCAGCGTCACGTCCAACTCAGGGTAGGGTTGCCCGTTTTGGCGCAGTACCGTAAAGCGCATCTTGCCGTGCTCAGCACGCACATTGATGGCGCGAACCTGGACATCTTCAGCAAACCCGTAAGTGGTGACGGGGCGCGCCAGGTGCGGCAGGATGTCGCGCACCGCAGGACTTTCGGCACACACAATCGCACGGCCGTAAAAAGGCATGCGGTGCAAGAAATCGACAAAGGCCTGCTTGAGCTTGCCAAAGTCGTGCCCGTAAGTCTCCATGTGGTCAGCGTCGATGTTGGTGATCACCGCCATCACGGGCAGCAGATTCAGGAACGACGCATCCGACTCATCCGCTTCGACAACGATGTAATCGCCCTGACCCAGTTGGGCGTTTGCACCTGCGCTATTGAGCTTGCCACCGATGACAAAGGTAGGGTCCAGCTCAGCTTCGGCCAGCACGCAGGTCACCAGACTGGTGGTGGTCGTTTTACCGTGCGCACCGGCAATTGCAATGCCCTGCTTAAAGCGCATCAACTCAGCCAGCATCAGCGCCCGCGGCACCACAGGAGTTTTGCGCGCGCGCGCTTCCACCACTTCAGGATTGTCCGCCTGCACCGCGGTAGAGGTCACCACCACATCTGCACCGTGTACATGGGCTGCGGCGTGCCCCACATATGCAGTAATGCCCAGCGATTGCAAGCGCTGCAAACTGGCGCTGGATGACAAATCAGAGCCCGAGACGGTATAGCCCAGGTTATGAAGCACCTCGGCAATGCCACTCATGCCGGAGCCACCCAGGCCGACAAAATGAATACGTTGAATGGCGTGTTTCATGCGGAGATTTCCTCACACGCAGTGACCACCTCGCGGGTGGCATGAATCTTCTGCATCGTTTTAGCTTTTTGGGCAACATTCAAAAGGGTTGAACGCTGCATATTTTGTAGCATTTCCGCTAACTTTTCTGGCGTCAGTAAATCTTGGGGGATTAACCAGCCTCCACCGGCATCCACCAGGAAGCGGGCATTGGAGGTCTGGTGGTCGTCAACTGCATGCGGAAAAGGCACGTAAATGGCGGCAGCGCCCACGGCAGCAATCTCCGTCACCGTACTGGCACCCGCGCGGCAAATGATCAAATCTGCATCAGCAAATGCCTGGGCAGTGTCGTCAATAAACGGCGTGAGCTGAGCTTGCACCCCGGCAGCAGCGTAATTGGCACGCAGTGCATCGATTTGCTTGGCCCCGCTTTGGTGAATGACTTCAGGGCGCGCGTGGGCCGGTAAAAGCGCCAAGGCCTCAGGCACCCGATCGTTCAAAGCCTTGGCCCCCAGACTGCCGCCCACCACCAAAATTTTCAGCGGACCGCTACGGCCTTCAAAGCGCACCGCAGGTTCAGGCTGGCGCAAGAACCCTTCGCGCAAAGGATTGCCGACCCAGCTAGCATTTTTCAAGGCGTTAGGAAACGCAGCAAACACACGATCCGCCACGCTTGCCAGAATCTTGTTCGCAGCACCTGCTACGGAGTTTTGCTCATGCAGCACCAGCTTCTTGCCAGCGAGCAGACCCATCATTCCACCGGGGAAAGTGATGTAGCCGCCAAAGCCAATCAATACATCCGGTTTAACGCGCTGTATAACCAGCAAAGCTTGCCAGAACGCTTTGAGCAAACGCAGCGGCAGCAACGCCAGCGTCATGATGCCCTTGCCCCGCACACCGCCAAACTCAATGCTCTCCAGCGGGAACCCTTGGGGCGGCACCAGCCGTGCCTCCATGGAATTGGGCGCGCCCAGCCAGTGCACACGCCAGCCTTGCTCACGCAATGCCTGCGCCACGGCCAAGCCGGGAAAAATATGCCCCCCTGTGCCGCCAGCCATGACCAGTGCTACTTTTTCTTTCATTACGCTCTCATCCTCGGACTGAGGACCTTGTTCTCATAGTCAATGCGCAATACGACTGCGATCGCTACCAAATTCATCAAAACGGCAGAGCCACCAAAACTCATCAAAGGCAGGGTCAAGCCCTTGGTGGGCAATGCACCCAGATTGACGCCCATATTGATAAAGGCCTGAAAGCCCATCCACATGGCCACGCCTTGTGCGACCAGCCCGGAAAAGACGCGTTCCAGCAAAATGGCTTCGCGGCCAATTTCAGTAATGCGGCGGGTCAGCCAGACAAAAGCCACGATCAAGATGAAGATGCCCACAAAGCCAAATTCTTCACCAATCACCGACAGCAAGAAATCGGTATGTGCCTCAGGCAACCAATGCAGCTTTTCCACGCTGCGGCCCAGCCCTACGCCAAAGCCTTCCCCCCGGCCAATCGCGATCAAGGCATGGGACAGCTGGTAGCCCTTGCCCAGTGCATGCTCGGCAGAAAACGGGTCAAGGTAAGCAAAAATTCGCTCTCGTCGCCAAGGAGAGAAGGCGATCATCGTGACAAATGCACCGACGACCAAAGCGGCCATCAAAAAGAACATGCGTGCGTTCACGCCGCCCAGAAACAGGATGCCCATCGAGATCACGACAATCACAATGAAAGCACCCATGTCGGGCTCCGCCAGCAGCAACACCCCGACGATGAAAACGGCCGCAGCCATCGGCAAGACCGCACGAAAGAACCGCTCCTTCACATCCATGCGGCGCACCATGTAATTGGCGGCATAGAGCAGTACGGCAAATTTGGCCAGCTCAGAAGGCTGGAAATTCATCAGCCCCAGCGGCAACCAGCGCCGGGCCCCGTTGACCACCAGACCCACCCCGGGCACCAGCACCAGCACCAGCAAAATCAGAGAAACGATGAACAGCTTGGGGGCCATGCGTTCCCAAGTTTTCATGGAGATCTGAAACGCCAGCAGTGCGGCCACGAAGCCAACACCCAGCGCCATGGCGTGGCGCAGCAAAAAGTGGTGCGGCGCGATCTTGCCAAAACGCGGGTTGTCCGGCATGGCAATGGATGCGGAATACACCATCACCAAACCCCACGCCAGCAAGGCAATGACCACCCAGATCAGCGCCTGATCGAGCCCTAAAGCATTCGGCGGAAGGGCTCGCGTGTTGCGGTATTCCGTACCCCCAACGCGCACCGGCAGCACATCCACAGCCTTGTCGGCTGCACCGTGAAACCAGCCATGCAGGCGCTCACGCAGGTGGTGAAGGGTGCTCATCCGAGGTGGCCCTCCAGCACTTGTCCAGCGTCATCGGCCAAGTCATGCACAGCCTGCACAAAGGCTTGGGCGCGGTGGGCATAGTCCTGGTACATGTCCATGCTGGCGCAGGCGGGCGACATCAGCACGGCATCACCCGCCTTGGCTTGCGCGGTGGCCAGCTGCACTGCCTGCACCATGTCAGCCGCATCCAGCAGTGGCACGCCTTCAGCTTGCAAGGCCTGTTTGATCAAGGGTGCATCCCGGCCAATCAGCACGACGGCGCGCACGTAACGCGCCACGGGCGCTGCCAGCGGTGAGAAATCCTGCCCTTTGCCCAAGCCACCCAGAATCAGCACGATGCGACGATCCGCGCCCAGACCGGTCAAGGCCGCCACCGTCGCGCCAACATTCGTGCCCTTGCTGTCATCGAAATATTCCACGCCCTGCACGGTGCCTACGGGCTCCACACGGTGCGGCTCGCCCCGGTATTCGCGCAGGCCATACAGCATGGGCCCCAGTGCACAGCCCGCAGCATGGGCCAAAGCCAAAGCTGCCAGCGCATTGGTAGCGTTGTGACGACCGCGAATGCGCAAGGCATCGGCGGGCAGCAGGCGCTGAATGTTCAAAGGTTCTTGCGGGTCACGCGCGCGTCGGCCGGCCGTGTCCACCTCCAGCCCACGAACCAGCCACGCCATGCCAGCCACTACTTCAATGCCGTAATCACCGGGGTTGCGCGGCATGTCCGCACCAAAGGTGATGTGCGCACGCAGCTGGGGTTTTTGCAATTTGACTTTGACAGGCGGCGGAAGCATGTCCATGACCACCGCGTCGTCCCGGTTGAGCACCATCAGCCCTTGCTGACCAAAAATGCGCGCCTTGGCAGCTGCGTATGCCTGCATGCTGCCGTGCCAGTCCAGGTGGTCTTGCGTGATGTTGAGCACGACGGCAGCGGTGGGCTCAAAGCCCTGTACTTCGTCCAGCTGAAAGCTCGACAGCTCCAGCACCCACACCTGGGGCAGCGTTTGTGCATCAATGCTGGCGGACAAGGTATCGAGCAGTGTCGGCCCAATATTGCCAGCGACTCCCACGCTGACGCCCGCATGCTCCAGCAGCTTGCTGGTCAAGGAGGTCACGGTGGTTTTGCCATTGGTGCCGGTTACGGCCAGCACTTTGGGCTGGTAGCCATGCGCAGCGCGCATGCCTTGCAAAGCTGCGGCAAACAAATCCAGCTCGCCACCCACGGGCAGGCCCACTGCCCGCGCTGCCTGCACTACAGGGGCGATGGACTCGGGGGTCAAACCGGGGGAGCGGTACACGCTGGTCAGATGGTGACCCTCCACCAGAGCACGGGTGAAGTCCCCGCCGACAAACTGCACACCGGGCAGCTCTGCCTGCAAAGCGGCCAGCTGGGGCGGCGCTTCACGCGTATCTGCCACCGTCACCTGTGCCCCGGCACGCACACACCAGCGCGCCATGGAGATGCCGGAAGCACCCAATCCTAAAATCAGCACCCGCTGAGCTTGCAAGTGCTGCGCTTGATCCTGCGGCCATTGCGCAGGAACAGGTGGCAATTCGACAACTTCCGCCCCCTCGTCTACCGGCAGCACCGCCGTGACTTCGGTATTTGAGCCATCGGAGATGCTGGGATCGGCAAAGATTTGCGCCACAAAAGCAGCGGCATCTTTGGCGGCCGTGAGCGTGGATACGTCCAGAATTTCGCTGTCTTGCACAGGCGCAGCAGAGGCAGCAGGGACGACAGGGGCAACTGCTTCTATTTCAGAAGCTACTTGCCGTTGTACTTGCTCAGTTTCAGCATTATTTGATGCTGAACTTAAGGTTTCACTAAGGCCTATAGCTCCTAAATTTTCAGCACCCTGCGCAGCCACTGCGCAGTCGGCAGTGGCATGCAAGTCGGGATTGAAGTCGTCGGCGTGCATGCGGCTCACCTCAGCTTCAGCGTGGACAGGCCAATCAGGCACAGCAGCATGGTGATGATCCAGAACCGGGTCACGACCTGCGTTTCCTTCCAGCCACTCTTTTCAAAGTGGTGGTGCAGCGGCGCCATCTTGAGCAGTCGTCGGCCTTCACCGTAGCGCTTTTTGGTGTACTTGAACCACACCACCTGCAGCATCACCGAGACCGCTTCGGCCACAAAAATACCGCCCATGATGGCCAGCACAATCTCTTGGCGCACGATCACGGCAATCGTGCCCAGCGCGCCGCCCAAGGCCAGCGCGCCCACGTCGCCCATAAAGATTTGCGCCGGGTGTGCGTTGAACCACAGGAATGCCAGGCCCGCGCCGGCCATGGCACCGCAAAAGATCATCAACTCGCCCGTGCCCGGAAGGCTGGGAAAGTTCAAGTACTTGGCGTAATTGGCGTTACCGGTGACGTAGGCAAAAATACCCAGCGCTGTGCCCACCATGATGACCGGCATGATGGCCAGGCCATCCAGACCATCGGTCAAATTGACCGCATTGCTCGCGCCCACGATGACCAGATAGGTCAGGATCACAAAGCCCAGCATGCCCAGCGGGTAGCTGATTTCCTTGAAAAACGGCACCATCAGCCCGGCCTGCGGAGGCAAGTCCATCGAAAAGCCGGACTGCACCCAGGTCACAAACAATTCAAAGGCGCGGCTGTTGGAGTTTTCCGAAATGCTGAACACCAGCGCGACCGAAGCGATCAGGCCAATCACCGACTGCCAAAAATACTTCTCGCGCGAGCGCATGCCTTCCGGGTCTTTATTGACCACTTTGCGCCAGTCGTCCACCCAGCCAATCGCCCCGAAACCGAGGGTAACGATCAACACAATCCAGACAAAACGGTTGCTCAGGTCAAACCACAGCAGCGTGGCCACCGAGATGGCAAACAAAATCAGCACGCCGCCCATGGTAGGCGTGCCGTTTTTCACCAGATGGGTTTGCATGGCATAGCCGCGCACGGGCTGGCCCATTTTCAGCGCAGTCAATATACGAATGGCTTTAGGCCCCACCCACAAACCAATGGCCAGCGCGGTCAGCGCAGCCGCCACAGCACGGAAGGTGATGTACTGCACCACGCGCAAAAAACTAAAGTCAGGCGACAAGGTCTGCAGCCATTCAGCCAAGATCAGCAGCATGCTGCCCCCTCACCGCAAGTGCTTTCCAGCGCTTGCACCACGTTTTCCATCTTCATACTTCTCGAACCTTTGACCAGCACGCTGCCGGTCTGGGCCATCTGACCCTGCAACGCTGCAATCAGCGCTGGCAAATCTTCAAAATGTGTAGCACCTTGCCCAAATGCAGTCACGGCTTGCTGCATTTGCGGGCCAATGGCCAGCACCGTCTCAATTCCGGCCTTGCGGGCACTGGTGCCCACTTCGGCATGGAAAGCGGGGCCTTGGTCGCCCACCTCACCCATATCGCCCAGCACCAGCACGCGCGGCGCTGGCAGCTCGGCCAGCACAGCAATGGCGGCCTGCATGGAGTCGGGGTTGGCGTTGTACGTGTCATCCACCACATCGATACGGCGACCTGCACATACGACCGAGGTCGAACGCGAGCGGCCTTTGACCGGCAGAAAATCGCTCAAACCCCGGGCAATGGCTGCCAGCGGCACACCCGCAGCCAATGCACAGGCCGTGGCTGCCAGTGCATTGCGCACGTTGTGGCGGCCCGCAATGTGCAAGGCACAGTCAAACATGCCTTGCGGTGTTTGGATCTGGACTTGCCATGCGCTGTCCGCCCATTGAGCGCTGATTGCAGCGACATCGGCGCCAGCATCACCAAAGGTGAGCACCTTGCGGCCCGCTGCCAGCTTGCGCCACAGGGGCGTAAATTCCTCATCGAATGGAAACACCGCCGTGCCGTCAATGGGCAAATAGCTCAGCACGCTGCCGTTTTCTTCGGCCACCGCTTGCACGGTGTGCATGAACTCCTGATGTTCACGCTGGGCGTTGTTCACCACGGCCACCGTGGGCTGGGCAATGCAGGCCAGGTCGGCAATCTCGCCGGGGTGGTTCATGCCCAGCTCAACCACGCCAATACGGTGCTGCGCTGTCATGCGAAACAGCGTCAACGGCACGCCAATCGCATTGTTGAAGTTGCCTTGCGTCGCGAAGGCGGCATCGCCTGCGTGGGCCTTCAGCATGCTGGCCACCATCTGCGTGACGGTGGTCTTGCCATTGCTGCCGGTCACGGCAATCAAGGGCAGGCCAAACTGCTCGCGCCAGCCTGCGGCCAAGGCGGCCAAGGCGGCCGTGGTATCAGGCACTTCAATGCCCGCCAAACCCAGCGCGTCCAAACCGCTATGGGCAATCACGGCGCTGGCTGCGCCCTGTGCTTGCACTTGCGGCAAAAAGTCGTGGGCATCGATGCGCTCACCCTTGAGCGCGACAAACAGGTCACCGGCTTGCAGCGTGCGGCTGTCGGTGTGTACACGCAGCAAGGGCGTACCAGGGTCGCCCACCAACCGCGCTTGCGGCTGGAAGTCGCTAATCCATGCCAGCGCCTGTTCCAAAGTCATCATCACTTGTACTGTCCTTCTCGCTGGTCCAAGGCAGAACGTGCCTTGTCCATATCTGAAAACGGGTGCTTCACACCCTTGATTTCCTGGTAATCCTCATGGCCCTTGCCAGCCAGCAGCACCACATCACGCGCACTGGCCTGTGCAATCGCTTGCGCGATGGCTTGGCTGCGATCCACCACCACATGCACGCCTTGCAGCGCCATGCCAGCGGTAATGTCGGCCACGATGGTTTCGGGCACTTCATTGCGCGGGTTGTCGCTGGTGACCCAGACCACATCGGCCTGACGCTGCGCGGCCTGGCCCATCAAAGGGCGCTTGCTGGCATCGCGGTTACCACCGCAACCAAAGACGCAGTGCAGCTTGCCACCACGCGCTTGCGCCACCGGCTGCAAACCCGCAATGGCCTGCTCCAGCGCATCGGGCGTGTGGGCGTAATCAACCACCACCAAAGGCTGCTTGGGCAAAGCAATTTGTTGCATGCGACCGGGTACGGGCTCCAAATCGCTACAGACCTGTACGGCCTCTGACAAGCTCACGCCCAAAGTGCGCAGGCTGGCCAGTACACCCAGCATGTTGCTGACGTTGTACTGGCCGATCAGCCCGGTTTCCATGGTGTAAGTCTGCGCGCCCTCTTGCACCTCAAACGCCAAGCCGCGGATGCCATGGTGCACGTTACGGGCCTGCAAACGCGCAGGGGCATCGACTGCCACCGTCCACACCTCCAGCTCGGCGCGTGCTTGCAGTTGCTGCGCCAAAACTTGACCGTGGCCATCATCCACATTGATCACGGCGGCCTTCAAACCCGGCCAGGCAAACAACTTGGCTTTGGCCTGCCAGTAGGCCTCCATGCTGCCGTGGTAGTCCAGGTGGTCCTGGGTGAAGTTGGTGAACACCGCCGTGTGAATGGCCGTGCCATCGAGCCGGTGCTCTTCAATACCAATAGAGGATGCTTCAATCGCACACGCTGCAATGCCTTGCTGCACATAGTCGGCAAAAGCGTACTGCAGGCACACGGGGTCGGGCGTGGTTAATCCTGTGCTCACGACATCAGGCGGCACGCCAATGCCCAAGGTACCCACCATGGCACAACCTTGGCGGCTCCCTTGCTGGTACTGCGCCAGGGCATGGGCCAACCACCAGGCGGTCGAGGTCTTGCCATTGGTGCCCGTCACCGCCAGTACTTGCAGCTGTTGGGAGGGCACGCCGCACCATTGCGCGGCAATGTCAGCGGTGGCGGCTTTTAATCCTGAAAAGCTAGCTACAGGCCCTTGCAGAATAAAGGCTTCCATGCCTTTTTGTTCTACAAGACAAGCCACTGCACCGCGTTCCAGGGCCGACGCCACATGTTGGCGCCCATCGGTCACACCGCCGGGCCAGGCAATAAAGCCATCGCCTGGCTCGACCAAGCGACTATCGGTACGCAACTGCCCCGTCACGTGTTCACGCAGCCAAGCCAAGGCTTGCTGCAGATCATTCAAATGCCTGGGTGCGCTGCTCACAGTGACTCCTCTATCGGATTGGCCACAATTTGCGGCTGTACCGCCATATCCGGGGCCACGCCCATCAAGCGCAAGCCTTGCTGCACCACGGTACTGAACACAGGCGCCGCCACTGCGCCGCCGTAATACGTACCGTTATTGGGCTCATCAAGCATCACTGACACAATCAGGCGCGGGTTATCAATGGGTGCCATGCCGGTAAACCAGGCGCGGTATTTGCCCGCTGCATAGTTTTTACCGATCTGCTTGCGTGCAGTGCCCGACTTGCCGCCCACGGAATAGCCCACGGTCTGCGCGCGCTGCCCCGTGCCGCCCGGGCCCGTGGCCAGCGCCAGCATATGGCGCACCTGGTCTGCCGTGCGTTCTGAAAATACCGGCACGCCCACCGGCGGTTTGTCCAGCTTGAGCATGGTGGCTGGAATCACCTTGCCGCCATTGCTGAACACCGTGAAAGAGCGCGTCATCTGCAGCAAGCTGGCAGACAAGCCATAGCCGTAAGACATGGTGGCCTGCTCGACAGGGCGCCAAGTTTTGTAAGGGCGCAAACGTCCGCTGGCCGCCCCGGGAAAAGCAATCTGCGGCTTTTGTCCAAAGCCCACGGCAGAAAACGTCTCCCACATTTCCTGCGCCGTCAGTAGTTGCGAAATTTTGGTCGTGCCGACGTTACTGGACTTCTGGATCACCCCCTCCACAGTCAATATGCCGTAGTTTCGGGTGTCCGAAATCACGGAACCGGTCACATTGATGCGCCCAGGTGAAGTATCAATCGGCGTGTTAGTACGCACTTTGCCCGACTCCAGCGCAATACCCACCGTGATGGGCTTGATGGTGGAGCCAGGCTCAAACACATCCGTAATGGCGCGGTTGCGCAACTGCTCGCCCGTCAGGCGCTTGCGGTTGGAAGGATTAAAGCTGGGGTAGTTGGCCAATGCCAGCAACTCGCCAGTCTTGGCATCCATGACCACCACCGTACCGCCCAGTGCCTTGTGCGCCAGCACTTGGTCTTTGAGCTTTTGGTAGGCAAAAAACTGTATCTTGCTGTCAATCGACAGCTGAATGTCGCGGCCATCAATGGGCGGCACATCCTCACCTACGCCCTCAATCACCCGCCCCATACGGTCTTTGAGCACCCGGCGCGAACCGGCCTTGCCGGCCAGATCTTTCTCAAAGGCCAGCTCCATCCCCTCTTGACCTTTGTCTTCCACGTTCGTAAAGCCCACGATGTGGGCCGCAGCTTCGCCTTCAGGGTATTGGCGCTTGTACTCTCGCGATTGGTAAACACCTTTGATGCCCAGCGCCTTAATCTGGATACCCACATCCCAGTCCAGTTGCCGCTTCACCCAGACAAAGCTTTTGTCTTCGGCCAGCTTTTTCTTCAACTGATCCAGCGGCATGTCCATCAGTTTGGCCAGCTGCGGCAGCTTGGCCAAATCTTCTGCACCATTTTTTTCCACGTCTTCCGGAATCGCCCAGATGCTCGCGGCAGGTACGCTGGAGGCCATGATCAAGCCATTGCGGTCCAGTATTCGCCCGCGGTTGGCCGTCAGCTCAATGGTGCGCGCAAAGCGCACTTCACCTTGGCGCTGGTAAAAATCGTTATCAATCACCTGCACCCAGGCTGCGCGCCCGGCCAGCCCTGCAAAGGCGAACACGATCAAGCCCATGACGAACTTGCTGCGCCATGCGGGTGTTTTACTGGCAAGCAGTGGGCTGGAGTTGTACGAGACGCTGTGGCGCCGCATCAATGCATCTCCCCACCAGCGCGCTGGTCATCGCGCACATAGTGCGTAATGGCAGGCGATGCGCTGCCCAGCCCTTGTTTGATGGCCAATGCCTCGATGCGTGAAGACGCAGACTGAGCGCGCTTTTCTACCTGCAATCGCAGGTATTCCACATTGAGTCGACGCGCCTCACTGTGCGCACGATCCAACTCTGTGAAAAGGCGGCGCGAATCGTACTGGGTCTGCACCAAGTACAAGGCACTGAGCATGAGGGCAAGCAGCAGCAGCAGGTTCAGGCGTAGCATGCCCTCTCCTTGCGGTGTGCAACCAGCCCTGCGGGGGATGTCATGCAGGCACCTCTGTACGCTGGGCTACACGCATGATGGCGCTGCGCGAACGGGGATTGGCATCCACTTCAGCCTTGCTCGGCTTGATGCGATCCAACGCTTGAAAGCGCATGGCCTTGGGTGCGGCAAAGGGGGTGCGGCGGTCAAACACCTCTTTGGAGTGCTCGGCAATGAATTGCTTGACGATGCGGTCTTCCAGCGAGTGGAAACTGATCACCACCAGGCGACCACCAGGCTTGAGAACGCGCAAGCTCGCCTGCAGCGCTTCTTCCAGCTCCACCAGCTCGGCATTGATAAAGATACGCAACGCTTGGAAAGTGCGTGTGGCGGGGTTTTGCCCATCGCGGGTTTTGACTACTTTGGCAATCAGCTCTGACAAGGCCAGCGTTGTTTGCAGTGGGCCGTGCGCTTCACGATGCGCCACGATGGCCTTGGCCACCGGGTAAGCCATGCGCTCTTCACCGTAGTCACGAATGACATCGGTGATCTGCTGCACTTCGGCATCAGCCAGCCACTCGGCCACGCTCTGGCCCCGGGTGGTGTCCATGCGCATATCCAGAGGGCCATCAAAGCGAAAGCTAAAGCCGCGATCGGCTGCATCAATCTGCGGGGAACTGATCCCCAGATCCATCAAGATGCCGTCAGCGCAGGCATCGGGCAATTCGCTCATATGGCGAAAGCCTTCGTGGCGAATGGAAAAGCGCGAATCCGTAATCCGCCCTGCTTCTGCAATCGCCAACGGATCTTTATCAAACGCAATCAAGCGCCCTTCAGGCGCTAACTTAGACAAAATCAGTCGTGAATGACCACCGCGGCCAAAGGTGCCATCAATATAGGTACCTTGGGCTGCATCGTCGGATTCACCCAACAAAGCATCGACAGCTTCGTTAAGCAAAACGGTAATGTGTTGGAGGGGCTGATTCAACGCACGCCCTTTTCAGAAAGCAAAATCTTTAAATACGTCAGGCATTGGTGCCTGCATGGCCTGTGTTTCTTGTGCTTCATAAGTGGCTTTATCCCAAAGCTCGAAGTGGTTCCCCATGCCCAGCAAGATCACTTGTCTTTGCAAGGCCACGGCAGCACGCAACTCAGGCGAAACCAGCACGCGCCCCGTTCCATCCATCTCTACATCCATGGCGCTGCCCAAGAAAATGCGTTTCCACCATTGCGCAGTCATTGGCAACTGCCCAATGCGCTCACGGAACAGCAACCACTCAGGGTGGGGAAACAACATAAGACAGCCGTGGGGATGTTTGGTGAGGGTGATCTGGCCTTGCGCCTGTGCAATCAACGCGTCACGGTGCCGGGTCGGCACTGAAAGCCGCCCCTTGGCATCGAGATTGAGCGAAGAAGCCCCTTGGAACACGGTAGATACGCTCCGATTGGTTGGGCCCATGGCACCCCATCACGGGCGTTTCAGGCGACTTTCACCACTTATTTGCACTTTTTTGCACTGTAGCAGCAATTCTAGAGGCCTCTGCTAGGGACTTCACAAACATTTGCAATGAAATCAATAACTTAGAACATACAAAAAGTGTTAAAAGCGAGGAAAAAGCTTTGTAACACAAGCACTTAGCCGTTTGTCGTCAGCCTGACACAGGCCGGAAAAGCTTGCCATTTGTAACAATCGCTCGCAAAACAAATCCCCCGTGGCGGCAAGTGATCGCCACGGGGGATGCAAGGGGAAAAAAGGCTTAAAGGATGTAGCGCGAAAGATCTTCGTCTTCACTCAGCGCCTGCAAACGCGTATCCACGTAAGCCGCATCAATGGTGATGGTTTGGCCTGCCAGCTTGGCGGCATCAAAACTGATCTCGTCCAGCAACCGCTCCATGACCGTTGACAAGCGACGTGCCCCGATATTTTCCGTGCGTTCATTGACCGTAAACGCCGTGTGGGCCAGGCGTGTGATGCCGTCGGGGGTGAACGCCAGTTGCACACCTTCGGTTGCCAACAAGGCTTGGTACTGCTTGACCAGCGACGCATGGGTTTGCGTCAGGATGGCCTCAAAGTCCTGCACCGACAGCGACTGCAATTCCACCCGAATAGGGAATCGACCTTGCAACTCTGGAATCAGGTCACTGGGTTTGGACAGATGGAACGCTCCTGAGGCAATGAAGAGGATGTGGTCGGTTTTGACCATGCCGTACTTGGTCGACACCGTCGTGCCTTCTACCAAGGGCAGCAAATCGCGTTGCACTCCTTGACGTGAGATGTCAGAGCCGCTGCTTTCCTGGCGCGTGGCCACCTTGTCGATTTCATCGATAAAGACAATGCCGTTTTGCTCCAGATTGCTCAGGGCGCTGGTTTTGGTTTCTTCTTCATTGATCAGCTTGGCGGCCTCTTCGTCCACCAGCAGCTTCATGGCCTCGGCAATTTTGAGCTTGCGGCTCTTGCGGCGCTCCTGGCCCATCTGCTGGAACATGCCGCGCAGCTGCTCGGCCATTTCTTCCATGCCCTGGGGACCCATGATTTCCAGCTGGGGCTTGCCATCGAGCAGATCGATCTCAATTTCTTTGTCGTCCAACTGGCCTTCGCGCAGCTTTTTGCGAAAGACTTGGCGCGTTCCGTTGTCGGCGGGCGCTTCGCCAGTGCGCGCTGGGGGCAGCAGCACATCCAGAATCCGGTCTTCGGCCGCGTCTTCGGCGCGCTGGCGCTGCTTTTTCATCTCGCTGGTGCGGGCCTGCTTGACGGCGATTTCGGCCAGATCCCGAATGATGGCGTCCACATCCTTGCCGACGTAGCCAACTTCAGTGAACTTGGTGGCTTCCACCTTGATAAAAGGCGCATCGGCCAGCCGTGCCAGACGGCGCGCGATTTCTGTCTTGCCCACACCGGTGGGGCCAATCATCAGAATGTTTTTGGGCGTGATTTCCTGGCGCAGACCATCAGCGACCTGCTGGCGGCGCCAGCGGTTGCGCAGCGCAATTGCCACTGCACGCTTGGCAGCAGATTGACCAACGATGTGGTTATCCAGCTCAGAAACAATTTCCTGGGGGGTCATGGAGGACATAGGCTAAATATCAGTCAAATCAGGCTCTAGCCCTTATACATAAAGGGCAAGTAGCTATTTATTTAGGACTCACAGGCATGGCAACCGTGGGCAAGGTTTCCAAGGTGTGGTTCATGTTGGTGTAGATGCACAGCTCGCCTGCAATTTCCAGCGATTTCTTGACGATCTCTTCAGCCGACAGCTCAGTGTTATTGAGCAGCGCCTTGGCCGCTGAGTGCGCATACGCACCGCCCGAGCCAATTGCCACAATGCCTTGCTCGGGTTCGAGCACATCACCATTGCCGGTGATGATGAGCGAGGCGGAATGGTCGGCCACGGCCAGCATGGCTTCCAGTTTGCGCAGCACGCGGTCGGTGCGCCATTCCTTGGTCAGCTCAATGGCTGCGCGCGTAAGGTGCCCTTGGTGCTTTTCCAGCTTGGCTTCAAAGCGCTCAAACAGCGTAAAAGCATCGGCCGTAGCGCCGGCAAAACCTGCCAGTACCTTGCCGTGGTAGAGCTTGCGCACCTTGCGGGCCGTGCCCTTGACCACAATGTGGCCCAAGGTAACTTGCCCGTCGCCGCCAATGGCGACCTGGATGCCTTCGGGCGTCTGGCGACGCACGCTGATGATGGTTGTGCCGTGATACTGTTCCATAGCATTGGCAAGTGAGGGCTTGGCAGCACATTGCAAGCGGCTTTCCGGCATTTTTTCTGCGGCGTTGCCCGCAAACAGCAACACCCGCCGTAGCGGGTGTTCTGGTCACCATGCCTGCCATGGTGGCTATCTGGCTTTGTAAGTGCCGGGCAGCACGGCAAGTCCAGCCAGGACTATTTAGTCCCCAAACATTTTTTGCTTGAGTTCGCGGCGTTGCTGGGCCTCCAGCGACAAAGTGGCTGTCGGGCGCGCCAACAAACGGGGAACGCCAATGGGCTCACCGGTTTCGTCGCAGTAGCCGTAGTCACCGGTGTCGATGCGGGAGATCGATTGCTCAATCTTCTTGAGCAGCTTGCGCTCACGGTCGCGCGTGCGCAGCTCCAGGGCGTGCTCTTCTTCGATGGTGGCGCGGTCCGCAGGATCGGGCACGACCACGGTGTCTTCGCGCAGGTTTTCGGCAGTTTCACCAGCGTTCTGGTGCATGTCCTGCTTGAGCTTGACGAGCTTGGCGCGGAAATAGGCCAGCTGCACATCGTTCATGTACTCGTCATCGGACATGGCCACGATTTCAGCGTCGGTCAGCGCATCCAAGGGCTTAGTCTTCCAGTTGTTGGCGAGCTTGGGATCGCGTTTGGTCACGAAGGAAGTAGGCGCAGAAGGAGTCGTAGGCATGATTTTGTTTGAAACGGCCTTGGGAACTGCGGCAGATGCAGCAGTGGCCTTGGTGGGTTCATCGGTCACAGTGCGGGTTTTCACGCCCGCAGTAGTTTTGGCAGCAGTATCGCTAGGCTTTTCGGCAGTCTTTTTGGCTGCAGATTTGCCTTTCTGCTCGGCGGTGGTGGCGGCCACTTTGGTGGTGGCTTTTTTCTTGCTCATCTCGACTGCTGTCACTTCCTGTCTCCTCACAGTACTAGCGTTGCCCAGTCGCTTCACCGTCTCGGCGCGAAGCTGGCGGGATCTTTAGGGGCGCGATTGTATCGGTCAGATACCCTGCCCCCTCCAAAGTTGCACATAACGCACAGACTTGTCTGGTTAAGCACGGTACAGACCACGGCCTACACCGCGCCTGGAGTGCTTAGACCAAGCACTGATCCAGACCTTGCCGCAAGATATCTTGCGGCAGATCAATACCGATGAAAACCATCTTGCTCTGGCGTTTTTCGTCTGCGGCCCAGTCGGGGCCCAGGTCGCTGCCCATGAGCTGGTGCACGCCCTGGAAAATCACCTTGCGCTGGGTGCCCTGCATGTGCAAGACGCCTTTGTAGCGCAGCATCTTAGGGCCATAGATATTGACGATGGCACCCAAAAAGTCTTCCAACTTGGCCGGATCAAACGCTTTGTCCGCGCGGTAGACAAAGCTTTTCACGTCGTCATCATGGTGGTGATGTTGCGGGTGCTTGCAGTGTTCACCGTGCTCATGGTCGTGCGCGTGACCACAGTCAGGGCCGTGCTCGTGGTGGGCGTGGTCATCGTGCCCATGGTCGCAATGGCTGTGGTCGCCATGATCGTGACCGTGCGCGTGGTCGTCTTCCTTGAGGAAGTCGGGGTCAATATCGAGCTTGGCGTTCAGGTTAAAGCCGCGCAGGTCGAACACTTCGCTCAGCGGCACATCCCCAAAATGCGCAGCCTTGATGGGCGCACGCGGATTCATGTGCTTGAGGCGGTGGATCAAGGCTTCCTTTTCGCTTTCGCTGACCAGATCGGTCTTGGACAGGAAAATCTGGTCGGCAAAGCCCACCTGGCGGCGCGCTTCCTGGCGGTCGTCGAGTTGCTGGTTGGCATGCTTGGCATCGACCAGGGTCAGGATGGAGTCGATGAGGTAGGTCTCGGCAATCTCATCGTCCATGAAGAAGGTTTGCGCCACGGGGCCGGGGTCGGCCAGACCGGTGGTTTCGATCACGATGCGGTCAAACTCCACCAAGCCTTTGCGGCGCTTGGCGGCCAGCAGTTGCAGTGCTTCGCGCAAGTCTTCGCGGATGGTGCAGCAGATGCAGCCGTTGCTCATCTGCAAGATTTGCTCGGTCGATTCGGTGCGCAGAATGTCGCTGTCGATGTTTTCTTCGCCGAATTCGTTTTCGATCACAGCGATCTTCATGCCGTGCGACTCGCTGAGCACACGCTTGAGCAGCGTGGTCTTACCCGAGCCTAGAAAGCCGGTGAGGATGCTGACGGGGATGAGTGCCATGGAATTACCACCTTGTCGCAATGCGCACACTGCCTGCGAGCGGCATGCGCCAGAGAATCAAAAACAAAGGCACACAGCACGATGGCTGTGCACCGGAGGCCGAAAGTGTAGCCATGCTGCGATGCACTTGGCGGCATCAGGGCTGCGCGCATTGTGCATAATTTTGGCCTCTAGCCCTTATGTGATAAGGGGAAGGCGCTATAAAAATTAGTATTTCATGAATATTTTGCCTCTGCTGCAGGGGCATCCGCCTCAAGCCTGGACGCGGTTTTCTAGCAAGCTGGCCATGGAGGCGAGGTTCAAATCCCCCACCAGCACCCCTTCAAACTGTTGGGTTTTGCTGTAAATGGGCACGGCAATGGTCAGGCAAAAGTCTTCACTGGCACTGGACAGATAAATGGGTGACACAAAAGGCTGACCACTGTCGTGCACATGGGCAAAGTACGACTGGGCACTGCGATTGGCCCCGGCGCCACCACCGCGGATGCGGCCATACATGGTGGGGTTGATCCAGTTGGCATGGCGCTGCGTGCCTTGGGCATCCAGCTCAAACAGCACTTCAAAGAAAGGGTAGGCCTTGAATACGTGGTCCAGGGCACGGGCATCGCGCCCGCGTGGCTCTTGCAGCAGGCGCTGCAAGATGTGGAGCACTTGCTCCTCCCAGCCCGTCATGCTGGCCGGTGTCGCTTCCGGGCGAATAACTTGTGGCTCCAGCGCCTCGACCACCACCACATTGCCGCCGGCGCTCTTGCCCACTTTCTTGAGTTTGGCGGCACGCGCCGAGGCATCGACGCAATCCACCGGTGTGCCCGTGCTGCCATTGATGCACGAGACCGACATGCTGGCCACCGGGTGCGACTCGCCGTCTTCCGTCACAAAGTAGCCGCGCTGCAGATCTTCGGTGTCATACAAGTGCCGCGCCAAAGTATGGAACTGCTGCATGGCGCGCAGCAACTGCACCACGAGCAAAGGGTCGGGCTGGTCGAACAGCACAATGAAATCATCGCCGCCAATGTGGCCGAGCATGCAGTCCGTGCTCATGGCAAACACATGGCGCAGAATTTCTGCCAGCGTGCGGATCATGGCGTCACCGCGCACAAAACCGTAGCGGTCATTAAAGGCTTTGAAATGATCGAGGTCGATGTAGACCAGCTCCAGCGTGCCGTGCTTGCGCGCAATGCGCATCTCAATGGCCTGCCGCAGAGTGGGCCCGGTCGGCAATTGCGACAGCGGATGCAGGCTGGCCCCGTGCTCCTGGCGCGCCAGCAGATGGGAGACCAGCATCATGGGCTCCAGCGTGCCGATGTAGCAGCCGCGCTCATCCACCACCGCCCAGGGCGAGGCGTTGGCCCGCTCCAGATACAGGCTGCGTGCCAAGGCCGTCAGCCCCATGGTGTGCGGCAGCATGCGCTGCAGTGGCTCACAACCTTGGGCCACAGTGCGCACGTTGCGCGACAGAGCTTTGCCCCGGTGCAGCACGCCCACGGGCCGGCCTCCATCGGTGAGCATACACCACGGTAAATCGGGAGACTCTCGAAAGGCCTGCCGCACCATCGTCAACGGGGTCTGAATATCAAACGCGGGCGGCTGCTCGATCACGTCGTTGATGCAAAAATGGTCCACCCGTTCGACGCGCAAGGCCTTGTCTGAAGGTAGCACCCCCAGCTTGCCCTCCAGTGGTGCGTAGGCTGGCTTGGCCAATAAAAAGCCTTGCACCAAACTGATGCCCAGCGTGCGGCAAAAAGCCACGTCCTCGGCGCGCTCCAGGCCCTCGGCAATCACGGTCGAGCCCAGGCGCTCGGCCATGGAGACCAGCGCCTCCAGCAGTACCGAGCGCACCCGGCTGCCGCGTGCCTGGTGCACCAGGCCGCGATCGACCTTGATGAAGTCCGAACGCACCATGGCCAGCACAGACAGGCAGTTAAAGCCCGCGCCCATGTCATCCAGCGCAATGCGCAGCCCCTGGGCGCGCAGCTCATCGCAGCGCTGGGCCAGGCCGGCCGGGTCCACCTGCTCGCTCTCCACCACTTCAATCACCACCTCCTGGTGGGCAATTTCGTAGTCGCTGAGCCACTGCATGAATTGCCGTGGCCACCGGGGCTGCATCAGCGTGGAGGGCAGCACATTCAAAAACAGCGGCACGCCAGCCGCCAGGTCCAGCGCTTTGCGCTGCAAGGCTTTTCGCTGCAGCGCCAAATCCAGTGCGTCCAGACGCCCCAAGTGCCCCGCCAGTTTGAACGTTTCATAGCCTGTGAGCAGATCACCTTCCGGGGTGCGCAGGCGGCACAGCGCTTCTTGCGCATAAATGCGCCCGCCGTCCGACAGGTCAACGATGGGCTGAAAGTGCACCTCCACGTACTTATCCATCTGCAACTGCAGCCACGGATAGCGCAAGCGCGTGAGCAGCACCATGAAGGGGACGGCCGCATCCAGCATCCACGCCGCAGAAATGGGTTCGCGCGCATCTTGCACCGCCACCAACGTCGCGGCCAGTACCTGGGCATCGGTCTCGGCTTCAAGCTGCGCCATGAGCCGATACAGCGCATCACGCTGGGCAAGTTTGAACACCCACACGTTGCGACCCTTGCGCATGCCGTGCAAACGCGCCCAGATGGCAGGAATGTGTTGGCCTTCGTATTTGACAAGCAGTTCCATGGCACGTCGTCTATGTTTTGCAATCCACAGAGACAAGCAATAAATGCACCTGCTGCCAGTCATCAAAAACAGAAGCTACTTGCCCCTGTCTACACTTACTTTCAGCCTGTAAACATACTGAAAGCGAGCAAATACAAGGGCCAACTGCTCACATTTGCAATGAACCTTATTCAAGGCTTCTTGCGGGCCCGGGGGTGTGCCAGCTCATACGCCTGCGCCAGATGTTGAAAATCCAGCCGCGTATAAATCTGCGTGGTGGTGATGTTGGCGTGCCCCAGCAGCTCTTGCACGGCACGCAGGTCACCGCTGGACTGCAGCACATGGCTGGCAAACGAGTGGCGCATGACATGCGGGTGTACCGCAGTCGCCAGGCCCGCCTGCGCACCCCGCAGGCGCAAGCGCTGCCAGACCACCTGCGGCGTAATACGACCGCCGCGCGCGCCCACAAATAAGGCTGGCTCTGCCCAGTGCGCCGCAAAGCGGCTGCCGCGCAGCGCCAGCCAGCGCTGCAGCGCCACCAACGCTGGCTGGCCAACCGGCACCGCCCGCCGTTTGCCCCCCTTGCCCGTGACATGCACCAACGCGGCCTGCATATCCAGCCAGCCAAGGCCGGAGCCGGGCTGCACATCCAGACCCGCCAGCTCGCTCACGCGCAAGCCACTGCTGTAGAGCAATTCGGTCATTGCGGCATCGCGCGCTTCATCCCAAGGGTCGGCTTCTGGATTGACAAAGGCGGCCAGCTGCACCGCCTCATCCACGCCCAGCGCTTTGGGCAAAGGCTTGGGCGTTTTGGGTGCGCGAATGCCTTCGACCGGGTTGCGCTGCACCCAGCCTTGCCAGGCGGCCCATTTAAAAAAACCTCGCCAGCACGACAACCACAGCGCAATGCTGCGGCCATGGCGCCCCTTGGCGTGCAGGGCACCGACAAAACGTCGAATGTGGGGCGGTTGCAGCTCCAGCAAAGGCTGGCCCGCCTGGGCCGCCATGGCCTGCAATTGCTGCAGGCCCTCGGTGTAGAGCGCCACCGTGCGCGCTGCCAGCCGCCGCTCACTGCCCACATGCTGCAAATACGCTTGCACCTGCGGCGCAAGCGCCAGGGCAATGGCTTGTGGCATGCAGCGATTAATTGCCCGAAACCGGCATGACGCGCAAGCGGCCCAAGGCGGCGCTGGCTTGCTCGGCAATGCGCGACAAGAACTCGGTGCCCATGGTGGCGTCAAAGCGCAGTGGATCGGTCGAACCCAGCACCAGCAGACCAAATGCGGGGCTCTGGCTGTCGTTAGGCCCCTGGCGCAGCGTCATCAGCGCCATGGACTGCACGGCCTCGGGATCAGGCAGCCACGCCGTAGGCTCAAAACCCAGATTGGGCCCACAAAACGGCATGGTCAGCGAGGTGGCAAACGCCTTGGCGTCTTCGCTCACGCCCATGGTGAACAGCGCACCGTTGTAGGGGCCGGCAACATCCCACACACGGATGCCCACCTGGGGCACATCAAATTCTTTCTGAATGCCCTCTGCAATTGCACGCGGCAACTGGCGCACGTCTTGCACCCCGGCCAAAGCGCAGCTCCAGCGGTGAATTTTTTGGGCAATTGCGGCGTTTTCACTGCTGTGGCGCACCATATCCATGATGCGGCCTTCCAGGCCCTTGATCTTGTCGCGCAGCATTTCCGCTTGGCGCTCTTGCAGGCTGACGGCACGTTGTCCGTGACCGCTGCTGAGCTGCACGGCATGGAGCATTTCTGCATGGCGCTCAAAAAATTCAGGGTGCTCAAGCAGATAGTCGGCAATGCTGGCTTCGTTCATGGCGGGCGTTTCGATGCTGTTCATAGTTCGTCAGGAATCTCTATCTGGCCTTCAAATACCGTGGTCGCGGGGCCTGTCATCATGACGGCATCGCTGACACCACCGGCCCATTCAATGGTCAACAGACCACCGCGCGTATGTACATCCACGCGGTGATCCAGCGCACCCAAGAGGATACCGGCAACCACGGCCGCACAAGCGCCTGTTCCACAAGCCAAAGTTTCCCCGGCACCACGTTCAAACACGCGCAGCTTGATCGCATTGCGTGAGAGCACCTGCATAAAACCGGCGTTCACACGCTGCGGAAAACGCGCGTGCAACTCCACTTGCGGCCCCACCACGGCCACGGGCGCGGTCTCTACATCGTCCACCCGTTGCACGGCATGCGGGTTGCCCATGGAGATGGCCACAATGTTGACCAATGCTGATGCCCCTGGTGCTGGCGCCTGCAATTCCAACGACCACACCAGCGCCTGGCCCTGGCGCTGCTCTGGCAGGCCGCTGGCGTCAAACGGCACGCGGGCCGGCTCCAGCACGGGAGCGCCCATGTTGACCGTGACACGGCCATCTGCCTCTAACTTGGGCGCAATCACTCCGGCCTGGGTGTGGACGCGAATTTCGGTTTTGGGCGTCAAGCCCTTGTCATGCACATAACGCGCAAAACAACGCGCTCCATTGCCGCACTGCTCCACTTCGCCGCCATCGGCGTTGTGGATCACATACTCAAAATCCACGCCCTCTGCGGGCGCAGGGCGCACGGTCAAGATCTGGTCAGCACCCACGCCAAAGTGGCGATCCGCCAAATATCGATAGTGCGCTGCTGTCAGGCCTAAACGGCCCTGGGTTTCGTCAAGCACGACAAAGTCGTTGCCCGCGCCCTGCATTTTGGTAAAGCGAATGTGCATAAAGCAGTGCTGCAATGGTCAAAAGAAAAGCTCAGGCCTGGGTGGCGCGCAGCTTGTCGAGGGCGCGCTCCACGAAAGGCAGGCGGTCCTGGCCCCAGAAGCGTTCACCGTTGAGGATAAAGGTGGGCGCACCAAATACACCCATTGCCACCGCTTCTTCGCTGTTGGCGCGGTATTGCGTCTGCACTTCGGGCGACTGCTCCAGCGCATGCAGTGCGGCACCGTCGTAGCCAGCTTCGTTGGCGATGGCAATGCGCACAGCGGCATCCGAGGTCTTGCGTTCCTCAGCCCACAGTGCGCGCAGCAAAGCGTGCGAAAGCGGGAAGGCATCCAGACCTTGCAGTTGGGCGGCAATCACCATCCAGCCGGGAGTTTTGTTCCAGTTCACATCATCGGCCACACCCTTGGGATAGTGGGCGGGCTCCAGATTCAGCGACATGCCCAGATGTTCGCTCCAGCGCTGCAGCTCCAGTGCGTGGTAGGTCTTGCGCGGCTCGGGGCGGGTCTTCAATGGAATGCCGCCCGTTTGCGGCACCACCAGTTGAAAGTCATACGGCTTGAGCACCAGCTTTACACCATGGCGGCGCACGATATCTTGCAGTTGCGGGCCACCCAGGTAAGCCCAGGGCGAGGAAAGGCTATAGAAACAGTCAAGTTGGGTCATGGATAGATTATCTTCCCGACTGTGACCAACGAAATGCATTCCCCATCCGCTGAACGCGCCCTGGCCGCCGTTCCTTTGCAAACTATTTCCAGCCCACGCAACCACGCTGCCCTGCAGGCGCTGGCCCTGCAAGCGCGCCGTGATCTGGAGCGGCTGAACTATCCAGCGTCCAATTGGGTGCAAGGCCCTGCAAACACCAACACCGACAAGGCTTTGGATGTATTGATTGTGGGTGCCGGCATGTGTGGGCAAACCGCCGCTTACGCCTTGCTGCGTGAGGGCGTGCGCCATATCCGCATCATTGATGCTGCAGCGCGCGGTGACGAGGGCCCGTGGAGCACCTTTGCGCGCATGCTCACATTGCGCAGTCCCAAGCAACTCACAGGGCCCGATCTGGGCGTGCCCAGCCTGACGTTTCGTGCCTGGTACGAAGCGCAACATGGCACCGGCGACCTCTCGACTTTCGATGCCGCCACCCCCGGTTGGGCAAGCCTGCACAAGATTGGCCGCGTGGACTGGCGCGACTATCTGCTGTGGGTGCGGGACGTTACCGGCATTCCAGTCGAAAACCAGACCCGGCTGGATGACTTGTCCGATGCCGATGCCGACGGCGTGGCCGTGGCACAAATCACTGGCCCTCACGGCACCGAAACCTTGCGCGCCCGCAAAGTGATTCTGGCCTTGGGCCGTGACGGCAGCGGCGCACCGCGCTGGCCCGACTTTCCCAGCCTGTCGATGCAAGACCCGCTGGCGTACGGCCGCGTGTTCCACACGATGGACGCCATAGATTTTGAGGCTTTTCGCGGTAAAACCCTTGCTGTACTTGGGGCTGGCGCTTCTGCTTTTGATAATGCAGCATGCGCTTTAGAAGCGGGTGCCAGCGTGCAGCAATTTGCCCGCCGCAAAGTGATGCCGCAGATCAACAAGAGCAAAGCTGCGTCGTTCCCCGGATTTTTGCGTGGCTATTCGCAACTCGACGACCAGCGCAAATGGCGCTTTTACACCTACATTTTTGACGAGCAGGTTCCGCCACCGTGGGAAACCGTGCGCCGCTGCGATGCGTTTGACACTTTCAGTCTGCGCTTGGGCTGTGGCTGGCGCGATGTGCAGCCGCTGGCAGATGGCGTGCATGTGACGCTGGCCGACGGCAGCGTGCAGCGCTTTGATGCCGTGATCTTTGGCACAGGCTTTGATGTGGACATGCTGGATCGCCCTGAACTGGCCCGCTACAGCCGCCACATCGACACGTGGGCCCGCCACGTCACACCAGAACAAGCCGCCAGCCATGGAGAAGCCGGGCGCTTTCCTTATCTGGCCCACCACTTTGCCCTGCAAAGCCATGATGGGGCACACGCTCAAGCCATGTCCCGCATCCACCTGTTTAACTGGGGGGCAACCATGACCCATGCTGCTTTGGGCAGCGACATTCCAGGCTTGGGCATCGGCGCTACGCGTCTGGCGCATGGCATCGTGGCAGATTTGTTTGTCCAAGAAGCCGATGTGCACTGGCAGCGTCTGCTGGATCACGAGGAATCGGAACTGCTGGAAACCCGCTGGCACCAGGCGGATTAACTTTTCTTTAAAAGAATAGCAACTACCCCTTGCACAACAAGGGCTAGCAGCCAATTTTATCTAAAAAAAGACCGGTCACTGACCGGTCTTTTTTGCCTTGAGGCAAGCGCAAGCGTTGAAGGCTTACATGCTGATCTTGTTAATCTTGCTGCCTTGCACGGACACACCCGCTTCCAGACCGGTATTGGTCAGCACATAGCTGCTGACTGGTGCGTTCATGGTGGCGGTGTCAATGCTGCCATTGGCACCTGCTTTGCCGACGGCAACGCCTGCATCAGCGCCGACTGACCAGCCATCGCTGTTGACAAACTTGTTGTAGGCATCCTGTGTGCTGAAGACATAGATCACCGCCTTGGATTGGCCACCGGCTTGCCAACCTACCGATGCCGCTGTCGTACTGTAGTAACCGCGCGATGTGCCATTGGAGCGCAACACACATTTGCCATGTTCTGCACCAATGACGAAGCTGCCACCGATCACAGCAGGACAGACCAGCACGCCCTTGGCCTTGGCCACTTGCTCACGCGTACCAGGCATGGCGCTGTAGAGGCGGTTGAGCGAGGCGGTGGCCTGTGACTCCAGCTCGGCGCGGTTGGAAGGTGCGCTGCCCTGGCCTTGCGTCTGGCCTGTGGACGAGCAACCCACCATGACCAAAGAAGCTGCCAAACCGGATACCAGAGCAACGGAGCGCAGGGAAATAGACTTTTGCATGGATGGAACCCTTTTAAAAAATTAAACAAAGGGCACACCGCAAGTTCATACAGCGATTTCCGCGTGACTTACGTATGTGACTGCAGTCATCCTAGAGGCACTATTTCTTGCGTAAACACGGTTTATCACACTCACAAAACTCACCTACAGGGGTTGCGCAAGCAGTCCTTCACAACAGCAGCCCAAGCGCGTACAACGGCAAAGCCCCTAGAGCAAAACGGACCTGTCGTCGCGTTTTTTTGCCTTGTCTTTGCTAGGTTTTATACGGTTTAAATTGTTCGGGCTAGGTTTTACGCTGCCACCATGGACTTTTGGAAACACTTTCACCACCCGCGTGCCGCCATGGTGCTGCTGCGCATCGCACTGGCGGTGCTGATGCTTTTTCATGGCTGGTCCAAAATTGCCCATGGCGTGGGCGGCATTGAGGCCATGCTGATTCAGGCAGGCCTGCCCGGCTTTCTGGCCTATGCCGTGTTTATTGGCGAAGTGCTGGCGCCTTTGTTGCTGCTGGTCGGTCTTTGGGTGGTGCCGGCGGCGCTCACCGTCGCGGCCAGTATGGTGGTGGCCTTGGTACTGGCACATGCCGGACACTTTTTCGATCTCAGCAGATCAGGCGGCTGGGCGCTGGAGCTGCAAGCCTTTTTTCTGATCACCGCGCTGGTGGTGGCTCTGGGGCACAGCCCCAACAAATAGGGGCGGGAAAAAGAGGGCTGAGCCCTCTTTGGTGTTTTAGAAGCGTTCCCAAGGCATGGTGTAGCGCCATTGCCCTTCTTCCAGCTTGGCCATGGAGATACGGCCCATGCGCAGGCGCTTCAACCCCAGCAAGCGCAGGCCGACGCCTGCGCACATGGCTTCGATTTCATCGGGGTAGATGCCCTTGAGCGCAAAACGCAAGCGGTTGTCGCTTTGCCAGCTCACTTTGATGCGCGGCAGGCGCTTACCCGGAATGGCCGTTCCGTCACACAGCTGCCCCAAACCTTGGACATCCAGCTTGCCTTCAACATGGGCAATGCACTCTTGCTCGATATACAGCGCCTCTTCGGTAAGCCTGCGCACCACGCGGCCATCCTGAGTAAAGACGGTCAGGCCGCTGGCGGGCACAGGAATCGGCTCCAGACACTGCAGATTCTGAAAATGCTTTTGCAGCATGCGCACCGGCGCAGGCGTATCGCCCTGGTTCCAGCGTTCTGGCACCAGCAAATCCAGCGCGCACAGCTTGCCGGTGCGTTGCACCGAATAATTGGCGGGTTTGTGCAGCAAGATGGTGACCGGGGGTACGGACTCGGGCTTGGCACCCGCTTTGACGGTGATGATCTGCTCGGGCAGCACGCGCGCACCCGCTTGCTCAACGGTCACGCCGTCCACCTGGACAGCGCCGGCTTCGATATACAGCTCGGCCTCGCCACGCGAGCATTGCAATTGGTCCGCCACCCGTTTGGACAGGCGCACCGTGTTGTCGTTGTTTTTAGGATTGGGGTTCGATGACATGCAGCAAGCCTAAAGCACGAATGCGTTCCACGTGCGCAATCAGGCTTCTTTCGGCCAGTTTCCACAGCGCCGCGGGGGTGTCCGCATACGCCAGGGCCACCCATTCAGCGACCGATGCCTGCGGCTTTTGCTGCATGGCAGCAATGACCTTGGCCTCGCGCGCCAGGCGGTGCGCTTTGAGCTTGTGGATCACCGCCTGCGCTTGGCCCATCGCATGACCATGCGCAGGCAGCAAAAATTCCACCGACTGGTCTGCACAGATCGCGGCCAGCTTGTCCAGACTGTCGATGTAATCTGCCATATTGCCGTCAGGCGTGTCGATGATGGTGGTGCTGCCGTTGAGCACATGGTCGCCCGTAAACAGCAGCGCATCTTCTTCGAGCAGCAGACAGATGTGATTGGCAGCATGCCCCGGCGTGTAAATCACGCGCAAACTGTGTGGAAAGTTTGGAGTGTTTTTGGCGTCTAGCCCTTGTGCATCAACGGTCAGGCGCTCTCCATCTTGCAGCACCACATCAGGCACAAAATGGCTGTTGGCGCGGGCCGTCGTCGCAGAAGGCACGCCGTAAATCAGCGGTTTGGCGTGGCCTTGCTCTACACACAAAGCCTGCAGCAAGAACGCTCCGGGTGAGTGGTCAGCATGGGAATGGGTGCAGACAATATGGCAAATGTGACCGCCTGCGGCATCCAGCACACGCTGCACGTGCCTTGCATCGGCCGGGCCGGGGTCAATGGCAATATAGCCCGTGGCGGCATCGCCCACCAGATAACTGTTGGTACCGGGGCCGGTCATCACATTGGCATTGGGTGCCGTCAAACGCAGCAGATTTTTGCGCAGCGGCACGGCCTTTTCGCTTTGCCAGTCAATGCAATGCACGATTTGCCCATCGGGGCTGACCATGCAGACTTCGCCATAGGCAGACTCGCTCTCAATCACCGATTTTTCTTTGCTGTCCTGCAGTGCAAAACGTGGCTCGTGCGACCACATCGGCCCTTCGCCGGCTTTGTGCAAAATTTCTGCCGTATTCTGGAATTTGGCCAAGTAGGCCAGCGTACGCACGGTCGGCAGCATCATGGGCATGCGCTGAGATTGGTGCTGTGCCAAGGCGTATTGCGGCTCTACCCAGACCGCTTCAAACTGTTCACGGTTATCAGGCACCGGCATCTGCCCTTGCGGCATGCGCGCTACAAAAAATGGCACGGCAAAACGTTTGGGCAGATGGGGCGGCGCGGTGAAATGGCCCACTTGCCACAGTGCATCCACACACAGTTGCAATTGACGGGCCTGTAACTGCGGCCAAAGCGGCGCGTGGCGGTCCAGTGCATCCACATCGGCCTGGGTGGCTGCGCTGCCATCAGCATGTACGGCCAGCAGCAAGCCCATTTCTTCCATCGTTTCCCGCAGCGCGGCCACGGCCGCCGTGCGCATTTCGACAGAAAGGCCGTCGCGGCCTCGCACCACACTGTCGCCAGCTTCTGCATCCTGCGGCTCAATACCTCCGCCAGGAAAGACATACATGCCCGGCGCAAAGCTGGCAGTTTCTGCGCGCCGCGTCATAAGCACTTCCCAGCCTCCTTCAGTCCTGTCGCGCAGCAACAGCAAAGTCGAAGCAAGCAGCGGTGTGGCAGGCACACGCTGAGGATGGAGCAAAAGTTCTGGGCGCAGCATGGCCGCATTATTGGTGCAGCCATGCCGCGCGACTGTCACCTGCACAACCTGAGGCCCCAACGACTACATGCTGACCCACATATGCACATACACGAATCTTATGTAGACCGCTGCACAATGCGCGGCATTGATACCTATTAGAGACGAGTTGCTCCCATGATCCGCTTCGCCCGCCGCACCTTGCTGAGTTCTGCCGCTGCAGCCTTTGTTCTAGCCGCCAGCCCTGCTGTCATGGCGGAAACTGCGGCATGGCCTGTACAGCCCATTACCATGATGATGACCTTCAACGCAGGCTCGGGCGTGGATGTGGTGGCGCGCCTGATTCAGGAGCCCGTTTCCAAGATTCTGGGCCAGCCCATCATCATTGATTACAAGCCCGGAGCGGCTGGCAACATCGCCAGCGAATACGTCTCGCGCGCCAAGCCCGATGGCTATACCTTTGTGTTTGGCACAGCAGCCACGCATGGCACCAATGCAGCCCTCTACGCCAAGCTGCCGTTTGATGTGGAAGCGGACTTCACCCCCGTCAGCCCCGTGGTGACTGTGTCGAACGTGCTGACCATCAATCCCGAGGTCATCAAGGTCAACAACCTCAAAGAGTTTGTTGCTGAGATCAAGGCCCACCCTGGCAAGTACAACTTTGCATCAACAGGCAACGGCACCGGCACCCACATGGCATTTGCCGAACTGAACTGGCGCCTGGGGCTGGACATGGTGCATGTGCCCTACAAGGGCGGCCCGGATGCCATCACCGGCGTGCTGCGCGGTGAAACCTGCTGCATCATGAACCAGGTACAAACCGTGCTGCCGCATGTGAAATCCGGCAAGCTCAAGATGATTGCCGCCTCTACCGCCGAGCGCATCAAGGCTGTGCCCGATGTGCAACCCGTGGCCGAAAGCGGCTTGCCCGGCACCAAGAATTTTGACAGCGCGATCTGGTTTGGCATCTTTGCCCCGAAGAACACGCCGGCGCCCATCGTTGCCAAGTTCAACGCCGCCGTGCAGCAAGCGCTGCAACAGCCAGAAATTCGCGAACGTCTGGAGAGCACGGGCAACAGCCTGCGCCTGGAAAGCCCTGAAAAATTCAAACAAACCGTGCATGACAACCGAAAAAGCCAGGCAGAGATCGTCAAAGCGGCGAACATCGTGAACCAGTAAACAGTAAGTACTGACCACAGACACAAAAAAACCGCCTTGATAGCGGTTTTTTGTTGCGGCAATCGCAGATATTCAAAGTGTGAAGTTCGCCGATAAGCCGGATTCTGTGCACAGCGGTTGCCCGCTGCGTGACCGTCATTACTCTGGGCTGGGAGTCGCCCCACCAGCTCGATGCTACCTACCCGCACACTCCGGGGGCCCCGTCAACGTGTGCCTACTTGGTATTGCTGCGCGTAGAGATTGCCCGTTTCACCCTGTCCGGTTTACCTTGCGGTACGCCTGACAGACTCGTCTCTGTTGCTCTGATCCTCACCTCACGGTGGACAGCCGTTAGCTGCTACGCTGCCCTATGCAGTCCGGACGTTCCTCCAGTGCCTTGTTTCCAAGATTGCACCAGCGACAGTCTGGCAAACTTCACCGCGCCGATTATGACCGATGGACGGCACGCTTTCAGGGGCGCGCCGAAAGCACCTGGATGTCGTAGACGATGACGCCCATGACGCCGAGCACGCCCAGCATCATCAGCCCACCGCCCCAACGCGTGTCGCGGTAGGAAAACCCCACCAGCAGTGCCACGCAGGCGATGGACATGGCGATCATGTTGAAGTGCAAAAGTGACATGGGTGGGTTCCTACGAATCGATGAAGGCAACAACAAGTATCCGCGCAGTCTGCTGATTCCCTTGCATTCGCGAGCATGTCCTAATCAAACAGTGCGCTTATCCAGGCGCCGGCACAGGGCGTGCGGCATATCCATATCACTCGCGGTAGGAACAAGTACGCCAGAATGTGTTTTTCCGTTCCGATTCGATCCCTCAAGGAGACGCCATGAAATTTGACAACATCCTGCAATCCATTGGCAATACGCCGGTGATCCGCATGAACCGCGTGTTTGGCGCTGGCGCCAATGTGTGGATCAAGTCCGAGCGCAGCAACCCCGGTGGTTCTATCAAAGACCGCATCGCTTTGTCCATGGTGGAAGCGGCTGAAAAAACGGGCGCTTTGCAGCCTGGCGGCACCATCATTGAACCCACCAGTGGCAACACCGGCGTGGGTTTGGCCTTGGTGGCAGCGGTCAAGGGCTACAAGCTGATCTTAGTGATGCCCGAGAGCATGAGCATTGAGCGCCGTCGCCTGATGCTGGCCTACGGTGCCAAGTTTGACCTGACGCCCAAAGAAAAAGGCATGAAGGGCGCGATTGCCCGCGCCGAAGAACTGGCCGCGCAAACGCCCGGCGCGTGGATTCCGCAGCAGTTTGAAAACCCTGCCAACGTGGCCATCCACGAAACCACGACGGCCCAGGAAATTCTGGCCGATTTCCCCGAAGGTATCGATGTACTGATTACCGGCGTGGGCACGGGCGGCCACTTGACAGGCGTAGCCAAGGTGCTCAAGGCCAAATTTCCGAATTTGAAAGTGTTTGCGGTCGAGCCCGCTGCATCGCCCGTGATCTCGGGCGGCGCCCCAGCACCCCACCCGATTCAGGGCATTGGCGCGGGTTTCATTCCCAAGAACCTGGATGTATCGCTGCTCGACGGCGTGATTCAAGTGGAAGGCGAACCCGCCCGCGAATACGCGCGCCGCGCAGCTGCTGAAGAAGGTCTGCTGGTCGGCATCTCCTCAGGTGCCACTTTGGCCGCCATTGCCCAGAAGCTGGCCGAACTGCCTGCGGGCACCAAGGTGCTGGGCTTTGCCTATGACACGGGGGAGCGTTACCTCTCCGTCGAAGGCTTTTTGCCCAACGCCTAAGCACCGTTGCAATCTGCCCCCGGCCACTGTGCGCAAGCCCAGTGGCTTTTTATTTGGTATCTGGCATCTGGTATTTATGGGGTATTTATTTGATAGCTACCAGCCATTGCAGATTAACGATTACAAATACAAAACACAGTGAACGTGTTTTGAATCAACGGCAAGTTGCTCACTTTATTGAAGACGCCAACCTTAGTCCTGCGCGTTTACAAAGGCTGCCCTAACATCAGCCGACCAAGGAGTTGTCATCTTGTTCGGACTATTTGAAACACGCATCCCCCCCTATCCCACGGCCGAGCCCACACTGCCACCCACGGGCTTTATCGCCTTTTTGTGGGACTGCACACGCGGCATGCGTGGCTGGATTTTGCTGCTGACGCTGGCCAGTGCGGCACTGTCCATTTACGAAGCCTTTTTGTTTGCCGTGATGAGCTATGTGGTGGACTGGCTGTCCACTACGCCCGTGGCAGATTTCTGGCAAGTGCAACGCGGCAGCTTGCTGGGCATTGCCGCCATTTTGCTGGGCAGTGTCGCCTTGCTGGCGCTGCAAACCATGGTCAAGCACCAGGTGCTGGCCATCAATTTTCCGATGCGCATGCGCTGGGTCTTCCACCGGCTGATGCTGGGGCAGAGCATGTCGTTCTATGCGGATGAGTTTGCCGGCCGCATCACCACCAAAATCATGCAAACCGCACTGGCGGTGCGCGAGGTGGTGTTCATCATTGTGGAAGTGCTGGTCGGCGTGGGGGTGTTCTTTGTCAGCATCTTGCTGCTGGCGGGCAGCTTTGATCTGAGCATGCTGGCACCCTTTGGCCTGTGGCTGCTGGCCTACATTGGCGCATGCTGGTACTTTGTGCCGCGCCTGGGCAAGATTGGCAAAGCGCAGGCCGATGCGCGCTCGCTCATGACCGGCCGTGTCACCGACGCCTACACCAACATTGCCACCATCAAACTGTTTGCCCACACGCGCCGCGAAGCTGAATACGCACGCAGCGCCATGGACGATTTCAAGGTCACGGGCTATGCGCAGATGCGCCTGGTCAGCCAGTTTGAAATCACCAACCAGATTCTCATTACCGGTTTGCTGCTCAGCAGCTCAGGCCTTGCGCTGTGGCTGTGGACGCACGGTGAAGTCGGCGCTGGCGTGGTGGCCGCAGTGATTGCCATGGCGCTGCGCGTGGCGGGCTATTCACACTGGGTGATGTGGCAGATGACAGGTTTGTTCGAGAACATCGGCACCATCCAGGACGGCATCACCACGCTGTCCAAACCGCGCACCATCGTGGATGCGCCCAACGCCCAGCCGCTGCTGGTGCCGCAGGGTGCGATTGCGTTTGAGAATCTGAGTTTCGGCTACAAAGAGGGCGGCAAGAAAATAATTGATGGCCTGGATCTGTACATTCGCCCCGGCGAGCGCATTGGCCTGATTGGCCGCTCAGGCGCGGGCAAATCGACGCTAGTGAACTTGCTGCTGCGCTTTCATGAGGCGCAAGGTGGCCGTATCACCATTGATGGCCAAGACATTACCCAAGTTGCGCAAGACAGCCTGCGCAGCGCGATTGGCATGGTGACGCAAGACACTTCGCTGCTGCACCGTTCCATGCGCGAGAACATCCTCTATGGCCGACCCGATGCGACTGAGGCGCAAATGCTGGCAGCCACCGAACGCGCACAGGCGGCTGAATTTATCGACAGTCTGACCGACCGCCATGGCCGCAGTGGCTATGACGCGCAGGTGGGCGAGCGCGGGGTGAAGCTGTCTGGCGGCCAACGCCAGCGCGTGGCCATTGCGCGTGTGATGCTCAAAGACGCGCCGATCTTGCTGCTCGACGAAGCCACCAGCGCCTTGGACAGTGAAGTGGAGGCCGCGATTCAGCAAAGCCTGGACACGCTGATGGAAGGCAAGACCGTCATTGCAATTGCGCACCGGCTGTCTACCATTGCCGCCATGGATCGCCTGATCGTCATGGACAAAGGTCGCATCATGGAAGAAGGCTCACATCAGCAACTGCTGCAGCTGGGCGGCATTTACGCCAAGCTGTGGGCGCACCAAAGTGGGGGCTTTTTAAGTGAACCGCTGGAGGGCAGCCTGTGATCCGCCCTCCAAACTTGATCCAACGCAAACGAGCGCCACGACCAGCACACGGAGCCGATGAGCGGTTATCCCTCTAGAGCCGCCCTCCCTAGTATGTAGCGCTGCCTAGAAGTTGGGGGCTGCCCTCTCCCAGCCACGGCCCCTGACCGAAGGAACGCTCCATGCTAGCCACCACTGCCCGCACCCAGGTTAGAAAACCCAGCATTCCGACCCCGCGCACCGCCGCTGCCGCCAAGCACATGCCGCCGCCACCCAAGCTGCACCAGCCAGCCACTCGCCAGGTTGCAGCGACCTCTACGCCACTGCCACTGGTCGATCAAGAGTTCGTATTCCCTGACAACGAACTGCTGATGTCCACCACAGACCACACTGGTCGCATCACCCACTGCAACTCCGCGTTTGTGCATGTCAGCGGCTACTCAATGGATGAATTGATGGGTCAGCCGCACAACATCGTGCGCCATCCTGATATGCCCGCCGAAGCGTTCAAAGACCTGTGGAGCACCATTGGTCACGCCCGCGCCTGGCAAGGCGTCGTGAAAAACCGCCGCAAAGATGGCCGCTATTACTGGGTACGCGCCTATGTCACCCCGATCCTGGAGCAAGGCAAGCCCATCGGTTATATGTCCGTGCGGGTCAAACCCAGTGAGGCCGAGGTACGGAGCGCCAAAGCCCTGTATGAGCGCTTTCAAAACGGCACGCTGGGCAACATGTATTTGCACGCTGGACGGGTACGTAAAAATGGCTGGAGAAACCAGCTGGGTAAACTGCAGCGCGCAGACTTCACCCAGCGTTTGGCCTGCTTGCTGCTGCCAATTTTGGCGGTGTCTATTGCATTTCCCTTGCTGGGCTGGACGGCGCCGTGGCAAACCGGTATTCAAGCCGCGCTGTTGGCGTTGCTAAGCGGCTGGGCACTATACCGACAGCATCTGCGGATTACGGTGCCTTTTCGCGCGGCAGCCCATCTCTCGCGAGACATTGCGGGCTGCAAATTAGATGCCCCCATGCCGGATTATTTGGGCCGCCACCCCATGGGGTTTCTGCTGGAACGGCTCAAACAAGTCCATATCAATTTGCGTGCCGTGGTGGGCGATGCGCGGCACGAGATTGAGGGCTTTTCCATGATGTCCCGCAATCTGACACAAGGCGCAGCCAACCTTGCCCAGCGCACCGACCGTCAGGCCCAGGATCTTCAAGAAACTGCAGCCGCCATGGAAGAGTTTGCCGCCACGGTGGCCCAAGCGCAGCAGACCACCGAAGAAGTCAAAAACCACAGTGAAAACAGCGCACAGCTGGCAGTCGAGGGAGGCAAGGCCATGGAAGATGTGGGCGCCCAAGTGCAAAGCATGCATAAGTCTTCGCAGCAAATGGGGCAGATCATCTCCACCATTGAAAGCATTGCTTTTCAAACCAATATCCTGGCCCTTAATGCAGCCGTAGAAGCAGCGCGCGCAGGCGAGCAAGGCAGAGGCTTTGCGGTGGTAGCGGGAGAGGTGCGCGCACTGGCCCAGCACAGCGCACAGGCGGCAGGAGAAATACGCCAGCTCATTGCCCAGTCCACGGAGCAAATGAACCAAAGCGCACGCCATATGGATCAGGCAAGTTACACCATTAGCCAGGCCGTCAACTCCGTCACCCAAGTGAGTGAATTGATCAGCAATGTCGTCACTGCGACGCGCGAGCAGACCCTCGGCATATCGCAAGTCAACGATGCACTGAACGACTTGGACGCCGTTACGCAGGACAACGCGCGCTTGGCCGAAGAATCGGCCCACTCCGCACAAGCCATGGATGTCAACGCAGGCATCTTGCGCCGCACCCTGGAAGTGTTTCGCATGTAACCCACACCTGGCCCACACTAAAAAAAGCTCCTTTCGGAGCTTTTTTCTTCGGCGCAAGGCATGGACAGCGCTTAGTAATGGAACCTTTGGTTCAGCTCTTCGAAAAGTTCAGTGTAGATACGGTAGCGGTTAGGGTGAATGTAGTGCGGACTACCTTCGTTGCCCACCTCAGCCATCACAGCACAGCTGGGTTCATGCAAGTGCGTGCAGTTGTAGAACTTGCATTGATCGGCCAGCGCACCAATGTCAGGCATGCACTTGGGCAAATCGGTCGCTTTGATGTGGTACAGGCCAAACTCTTGAAAACCGGGTGAGTCAATAATGGCCGTGGTGCGTGCCTCATCGATCCAGTACCAACTGGTGGTGGTGGTCGTGTGCTTACCGGTATTGAGTACCCGTGAAATTTCGTTGGTGGCGGCTTGCGCACCCGGCACCAATAAATTAATCAATGTGCTCTTGCCAACACCCGAAGGGCCAAGCACAAAGGTACGCTTGCCCGCAAACAGCGCCATCAGCGCCTCTTTTTGCTCGGGGTCTTCGCTGGTCAAGTTCAGTGGAATGATGGGATAGCGCTCGCTGCCGTCAGCCTTGAGGATGCCGCGATAAGCCTCTAAACGCTGCCATGCCAGCATGAAGTTTTCTTCCAGATCGAACTTGTTCAGCGCAATGATGGGTGTGATGCGTGCGTCTTCTGCGGCAATCAGGGCGCGTGCCAGTTGGCTCTCGGAGAACACAGGCTCGGCCGCAATGATGATCAGCACTTGGTCGAGGTTGGCCGCAAAGGTCTTGGTACGTATTTCGTCTTGGCGATACAAGAGGTTGCGGCGCTCCAGCACTTTTTCAATCGTGCCCTCTTCGCCTTGTCCGGGGGGCGGAGCCTCCCACAGCACACGATCACCGACGACGGCTTGGCTTTTCTTGCCCCGAGGGTGGCAAATACGGCGCTCGCCATCATCCGTCTCGACGATGCAATGGCGACCATGGCTACCGACAATCAAGCCTTCGGTCGAGGCGGCTGCCGAAGCAACAGAGGATTTGCTGGGTCTGCGGCTCATGCGGCGCTTCCGGGATTAGAGATTACAGGCTGTGGCATACGGGCCAAACGCTCAACGGCTGGCGGGTGTGAATAGTAATAACGGGCATAAACCGGATCAGGGGTCAACGTCGAAGCGTTGTCTTCATACATTTTGAGTAGTGCCCTTGCCAAGGCGCTGCCCTGGGCTTGCTGCATTGCGTAGGCATCAGCCTCAAATTCGTCACGACGCGAAAAATGGGCCATGACAGGTGAAATCCAGAAAGTAAACACAGGCAAAGCCAGCATAAACAGTAGCAGCGCCAACGCATCGTAGTAAGCAGACTGACCGAAGGCCATGGCCGCACTGGGCGTCACGCCAAGACCGGCATAAAACCAGCTTTGTTGGGACAACCACCCCAAGATGGCAAAACCAACCAAACTGAGTACAAACATGCCAATCATGCGTTTGGTGATGTGTTTGTGCTTGAAGTGCCCCAATTCATGGGCCAGTACCGCTTCGACCTCCTCTGCATTCAACTGTTTGAGCAAGGTGTCATAGAACACTACGCGCTTGGATGCTCCAAAACCAGTGAAATACGCGTTGGCGTGCGCAGATCGGCGACTGCCATCCATTACGAATAAGCCTTTGGCGGCAAAGCCGCAGCGCTGCATGAGTGCAGTTACACGAGCTTTCAGCGATTCGTCAGCCAGCGGTTCGAACTTGTTAAACAAGGGAGCAATAAAGGTGGGGAAGATCCACATCAGCAGCAGCTGAAAACCGGTCCAAATGCCCCAAGCCCACAGCCACCACAGGCTGCCTGCCGCCCCCATGAACCACAAGATCACGCAAGCAATAGGCAGCCCAATGGCCACGGCCAGCAAAGTGGACTTGAGCAAATCTCCCAGCCAGATGCTGAACGTGCTTTTGTTAAACCCAAAGCGCGCTTCCAGAACAAAGGTCTGGTACAGCGAAAAAGGCAAATCCAGCACACCTGAAATCATGGCAAACGCCGCGAGCAAGAGCAATTGCTGGGCAATGCCCGGTGCAATGAATTGCAGCAGAACGGTGTGCAGCGCATCCAACCCACCCAACAACGTCCAGCCCAGCAAGATCACCGCACCCCAAGCCATGTGAAACAGGCCAAAGCGGGCTTTAGCCAAGGTGTAGTCGGCCGCTTTTTGGTGGGCACTTAGTGCGATGTGTGCAGCAAAAGCTGCAGGCACTTCGTGACGATGCTGGGCCACATGTCGCACTTGGCGCACGTTTAACCACAGTTGCACCAGCAGTTGAATAGCCAGAGCCATAGCAAAGGCCAGAGTCAGTTGCATCGAGGGGGAAAGATCATTCATTGTCGGCATTGGGCGCGAGTGTAGGCGACAATTTAAGGATGTCTCTAGCCCCTTCTTCTGAAACCCCTGTGTTGCCAAAGTCTGACTTCAATCTGGTCTGGCTCGATTGCGAAATGACAGGTTTGAATCCTGATCACGACCGCATTATTGAGATCGCTGTCGTCATCACCAATGCCAATCTCAATACGCGGGTAGAGGGCCCGGTGTTTGCCATTCACCAAAGCGACGAACTGCTCAATGGCATGGATGCCTGGAATAAAGGCACCCATGGTCGCAGTGGACTGATCGAGCGGGTGAAAATTTCTGAAGTCACTGAGGCGCAGGCCGAGGCGCAATTGATTGTATTTCTGCAAAAGTATGTACCGAAGGGGAAAGTGCCGCTATGCGGAAACAGCATTGGGCAAGATCGCCGTTTTCTGGCGCGTTACATGCCCAAACTAGAAGCATATTTGCATTACCGTAACGTGGATGTGAGCACACTCAAAGAATTGGCCCGGCGCTGGAAGCCCGAGGTAGTGACTAGCTTCAAAAAGGCGCAGCGCCACACAGCGCTGGCCGATGTGCTGGAATCTATTGATGAATTGCAACACTACCGTACACATTTTTTAGCTGGTCCAATAGCTGAATCCACTCAGGCTTAAGTGATTCGCAGTGCATGTGCATGCAGCGCTGAATGTGTTTTCTGCAAGGCTGCATTAGCCTTGACTGCAGGTCAGCTCATAGAAGTTGACTGGTATTGGCCTTGCAGTTCAGCAGAAAAATCCAGAACGTGTGATAATTGCGGTCTTGCACGTTTCAAGCCATTAACGCTTGCGTAGCGATGCAACAATTGTGCATCTCCCATCACTCACAGGGCCCCGCCACCTGCCGCAACGATAACCATCTTGGTTGTCCCGCGGTGTAGCAACGAATGCCCACCAGCTTCCCCAATGCGCGGCCGCTGGAATCGTTTGACGGTTGATGTTTCCATAACCGTCAAAAAAGCGATGCCCGCTTTGCTGGGCCGCTTTTCGCGTGAGAAAACATGAACAACTCTTTGAATGAGCAGGGCCAACTGGCCACTGCAGATACTGCTTTGGACGCTTCCACTTTGAATGTTGCTGCTGAGGCAGCTCCTGAAATTATTGAATCTATCGACACCGCTGCTGAAACTGAGCAAGAGGCTGCTGAAGTACTGCCCAATGGCTTTGTCAAGCTGGGCCTGGCACCTGAATTGGTGCAAGCTGTAGCGGATCTGGGTTACACCCAGCCTACCGCAGTGCAACTGAAGGCCATTCCTTTGGCCATGGGCGAAGGCGCTGACGAAAACGGCTACATCGACCTGCTGGTGTCCAGCCAAACTGGTTCCGGCAAGACAGCTGCTTTCTTGCTGCCTGTGCTCAATACCATCTTGCAACAGCGCGCCGCTGCAGAAGAAGAAGCCAAGGCTGATTTTGATCGCCAGTGCGCAGAAGCTGCTGCCAACGGTGAGCCTCTGCCCAAGCGCGCCAAGCGCAAAGATCCCACTAACGCTCGCAACTTCAAGGCAGCCGTTCCCGGTGCTTTGATCTTGTGCCCCACCCGTGAATTGGCCCAGCAAGTAGCGCACGACGCGATTGAGTTGGTCAAACACTGCCGCGGTCTGCGCGTAGCCAACGTGGTGGGTGGCATTCCTTACCAACTGCAAATTGCCAAGCTGCAAAACGCTGACTTGGTTGTGGCGACACCTGGCCGATTGCTGGATCTGCAGCGCTCCATGCAAATCAAGCTGGACAAGGTTCAGTTCTTGGTGGTCGACGAAGCCGACCGTATGCTGGATCTGGGCTTCTCGGACGACTTGGCTGAAGTCAATCAAATGACATCGCAGCGCAAGCAAACCATGATGTTCAGCGCCACGTTCGCTCCCCGCGTACAGCAGTTGGCCATGCGTGTGATGCACGACAATGGCGCTGGCGTGAAGAAAATCACGGTGGACACACCCCAAGAAAAGCACAACAACATCAAGCAAGTCTTGTTCTGGGCGGATAACGCACAGCACAAGCGCAAGATGCTGGATCACTGGTTGCGTGACGAATCCATCAACCAAGCCATCGTGTTTGCCTCCACCCAAGTGGAATGCGACGGTTTGGCCAATGACTTGCACGAGGCTGGCTTCTCCGCTGCCGCCTTGCACGGCGCGCTGAGCCAAGGCCTGCGTACCCGCCGCCTGATGGCGCTGCGCAATGGCCAGATCCAAATTTTGGTGGCAACCGACGTGGCTGCCCGTGGCATTGACGTGCCTACGATCACCCACGTGTTCAACTACGGCTTGCCCATGAAGGCCGAAGACTACACCCACCGTATCGGTCGTACCGGTCGCGCTGGTCGTAGCGGTATTGCTGTGACTTTCGGTGAAATCCGTGACCGTCGCCGCATTTTCGACATCGAAGCTTACACACGCCAGCAATTCACTGCAGAAGTGATTCCTGGCCTGGAACCCCAACAGCGCTTCCCTGCAGCCGGCGAGCGTGATGGCCGTCGTGGTGGTGGCGGCGGTGGTGCAGGCCGTAGCTTTGGCGGTGGCAACAGCCGTGGCGGCTTCAGTGGTGGTCAACGCCGCGAAGGCGGCTTCGGCGGCGGCGATCGCCCTCGCTTCGGCGCTGGTGAACAACGTCCTGCTGGCGCCGGTTTTGGCGGCGGTGATCGTGACCGTGGTGGTTTCGGTGGCGGCCAGCGCCGTGAAGGCGGTTTTGCTGGTGGTGCAGATCGCAAGCCTGCTTTTGCTGATCGCGGCGCTGACCGTGGTGGCTTTGGTGGTGGCGATCGCAAGCCAGCATTTGCTGACCGTGGTGATCGCGGAGGCTTCGGCGGTGATCGCCCTCGCTTTGGCGGTGGTGAGCAGCGTCCTGCAGCCGGTGGCTTTGGTGGCGGTGATCGCGACCGTGGCAGCTTCGGTGGCGGCCAACGTCGTGAAGGCAAGTCCTTCGGTGGCGGTGCTCGCGATGACCGTGGCGGCTTCGGCGGTGGTCGCAAGACTTTCTCCCGCGACCGTTAATGCGGATCAGGTAGCGCACCGCGCTGCCTTGACGACCCTATAAAAAAACCGGCTTTTGGCCGGTTTTTTTATGCCTGTCTCTGGGATATTGGCTGGGGCTGGATTGCAAAAATAGAAGCTGCTTGCCCAGTGCCTGCAAGGAATCCGGATTCTTTTGATGCTGAAGTACGCAATAGACATGGGCAGCAAGCTATGAAATTCGCAAAGCGCAGGCAACAAAAAACCCGCCTTGTTGCCAAGACGGGTTTTTGATTTGGTGGGCCCTGAGTGATTCGAACACTCGACCAACGGATTAAGAGTCCGCTGCTCTACCAACTGAGCTAAGAGCCCTTCTGTAATCAGAAGGATCATTGCGCGCGGCAATGAAAGAAAAATTTTGGTGGGCCCTGAGTGATTCGAACACTCGACCAACGGATTAAGAGTCCGCTGCTCTACCAACTGAGCTAAGAGCCCTTCAGAGTTTTCTGAAGTACTGACCTGTTGCAAATTGCAGCAACAAATCAGCTAAAAAGTGGTGGGCCCTGAGTGATTCGAACACTCGACCAACGGATTAAGAGTCCGCTGCTC
>JADKLW010000009.1_pt2 | contig 87969 bp, 88 predicted proteins | sample 8641881 | NCBI WGS metagenome assembly JADKLW01 (sample SAMN16272185, study PRJNA661076) | feces metagenome | isolation source: fecal sample from diarrhoea affected cattle B | host: Bos taurus | place: South Africa: Lokaleng Village, Mahikeng | collected 2019-09
AAACTTCGGCTTCCAGGCCGCGTATCGCTCTGCATTCAGTTCGGCCAGCGTATCGCTGATCTTCATCAGTCCGGCAATGTCGTCTGCAGATTTCTGCTTCAGCACCTTGATCAGCTTGGCCGCCTGTGCCGCGAACAGAGGCTGGGTATGCAAGGTGGTGCGCACAGGCGAATCGTAGTCCAGCTTCTTAGCCGGCGACAATAACAGCAACATCGTTGTTTTTCCTTATGGTCGAGCTGTTTGCCGCGCTCAGCGGCAGACAGTGGCGCTACCTGGCCGTCCAGCCGCCGTCCAGCGTCAGCGTCGTGCCGGTCATTTGGTCGGCTGCTTCTGAAGCCAGAAACACAGCCGCGCCCGCCAGTTGCTGGGGCGTGACGAACTGCAACGATGGCTGCTTTTCCGATAGCAGTTCGCGTGCGGCTGCTTCAATGTCGATACCCTGCTTTTCGGCCAATGCCTGAATTTGCTTCTCGACCAAGGCTGTGCGTACCCAACCGGGGCAGATGGCGTTGCAGGTGACACCGTTGCCGGCGTTTTCGAGCGCAGTGACCTTGGTCAGACCCACCACACCATGCTTGGCGGCAACGTAAGCCGACTTATTGGCGGAAGCCACCAGCCCATGGGCCGACGCAATATTAATAATGCGCCCCCATCCCTGCTTCTTCATATAAGGCAGGGCTGCCGCCGTGCCATGGAAAACCGCCGACAGGTTCAAGGCAATAATGGCGTCCCAACGTTCGATGGGAAAGTCTTCGATCAGGTCGGTGTGCTGTATGCCGGCGTTATTGATCAGGATGTCTATACCACCCAGGGCCTCTGCTGCGGCATGGATGAAGTCGCGCGTGGCACCGGCCTGGCTGAGGTCGGCATTGATATAACGCGCCTTGACGTCGAACTCCAGTTCGATATTGACGCGTTCCTTTTCGATGGCCTGGGCGTCACCAAAGCCGTTAAGCACAACATTGGCGCCATTGGACGCCAGTTCGCGCGCCATGGCCAGGCCGATGCCGCTGGTCGAACCCGTAATGACCGCGTGTTTTCCATTCAGCATGTTATTCCTTATAAAGGTCAGTAAGCGTGGCAGACCAGGCTAGTTTAACGCCAGGCAGCGAAGTGCCGGACTCGCGCCCTCCTCGCGTTTTGTCATTATGCGTTTTTTCCATTTCTTGCTAGAATAGCGGACTTCTTTCGAAGGCTCCGATCGTCGACCAGATTGCAGCCGGACCGCGAAAGAAACCAGGCATGACGCATAGCGCGTGCTTGCGAAGGCAGCAACAGGACAGGTGGCAGAGTGGTCGAATGCGCTGGACTCGAAATCCAGTGTACGTTTAGGCGTACCGTGAGTTCGAATCTCACCCTGTCCGCCAAGATAGCAAAAAACCCGCATGTTTTTGACATGCGGGTTTTTTTTACGCTATGCCGAATACGGCATGTATTACTGCATCAACGCGAGGGCCGTTTCATGTCGCAGGTGGTCGGCAATTCTGCCTGGGCAGCAGGAATGACCTCGTCCGCACGCCAGCCGAAACCGGTTCCTTCTTGGTCAATTTGTACGTTGGTGTCGTTGGTCTTTGACCAGGTTGCCACGTACAGGGCCTGTTGCAGCTGGTGATCGCTGGCGCGCATCTTTGCCTTTCCGGACAGGCTGTCAACTTCCATGCCTTCCATGGCAAATGCCACGTCCACCGGATCGGTAGAGCCCGATTGCTTGATGGCGTTTGAAAGCAGTGCCACCGCGGGGTAGGCCTGCATCCAGGTCAAGTCGTCGTTGTACTTCTCCTTGAACCCTTCAACAAGGTCGCGACCCTTATAGCCTTCGTTATTGACGTTGCCCACACCCACGTACTTCACGCGGTCCAGTCCGCTTTCGCCCATGGCGGTCGGTGCACCCTTCAATACCGCATAGTAGGTATAGAAGTTGGCATCCAGGCCTGAGGCGCGCGCTGAACGGATCAAGAGAGCCAGGTCAGAGCCCCAGTTGCCGGTAATGATGGTGTCGGCTCCGGAGGCGATGATCTTCGCCACATAGGGAGAGAAATCCTTGACCTCGCCAATCGGGTGCAGATCGTCGCCTACGATCTGGACGTCGGGACGCTTTTCGGCCAGCATCTTCTTGGCCGCTGCACTGACGGAGCGCCCGAAAGCGTAGTTCTGCCCGATGATGTAGACCTTCTTGACGTCCTGGTTACTGGCCAGATGGTTCACGAGCGCCTGCATCTTCATGTCGACGTTGGAGTCGACGCTGAAATGCCAGAAGCTGCACTTCTCGTTCGTCAGGTCGGGGTCGATGGCTCCGTGGTTGATGTACAGGACTTCCTTCCCGGGATTACGGTCGTTATGCTTGTTAATGGCATCGACCAGGGCGAATGCCACACCGGAACCGTTACCCTGAGCCACGTAACGGTAGCCTTGGTCGATGGCACGCTTAAGCTGGCTTAGACTGTCTTGAACACCGGCCTTGTTATCAAAGCCGACGACTTCAAGAGTATGCTCGCCCGCCCACTTTTCCTTGTTGGCCAGTTCGCTGAAGTACTGCCAGGTGCGAAGCTGGTTCTCGCCCAAAGCGGCAAATGATCCCGACAAGGGGTCAATAAGCGCAATCTTGATGGTATCGGCTTGCGCCATGCCTGAGGCCAGGCCCATCGTTAAAGCCAATGCGCCAAGTTTGAGATGCGTTACGTATTTCATTGTGTCTCCTATATTGATAAATATCCAACCTAAACTTCCAGCCAATCCTTGCGCACCTGATGCGCGTCGCGCAGATCACCTGGTGCTCCTTCAAAAACTATGGTTCCGTGGCCCATGACATAAACCCGCTGAGAAATATCGAGCGCGATGGCCAGCTTCTGCTCGACCAGCAGAACAGCAACGCCACGCTCACGAAGGATGTCCAGGTACCTGGCGACCTGCTCGACAATCTGGGGCGCCAAGCCTTCTGTCGGTTCATCGATCATGATGAGCCTGGGGTCGCCTATCAGTGAGCGACATAAGGTCAGCATCTGCTGCTCTCCACCCGACATCACCCCCGCAGCGGTATGCCGGCGCTCCTTCAAGCGCGGAAACATTTCATACATGTCGTCCATGGACCATTGGGATTGCTTTCCGCGCTGCTGGCCCAACAACAGATTCTGCTCCACCGTCAGGGCAGGAAATACGTCCCGGCTTTCCGGCACATAGCCCAGGCCTCGATGCACGATCTCATGGGTTTTCATCCCGATGAGTTCTTTGCCGTCAAACACGACTGATCCGGTCGAGTGAACCAGCCCCATTACCGCTTTCACCATGGTCGATCGGCCGACACCGTTACGCCCCAATAGGCTGACTATTTCACCGGGGTCAATACGCATGTCGACCCCTTGCAGCACATGGCTTTTTCCGTAGTAGGCATGAAGCCCGGAGATTTCAAGCAATGCCATCCACCACCCCTTTCTTCTGATCTTTCTTGACACCCAAATAGGCTTCTTGAACCTTGGCATTGGCGCGTATGTTCTCGGGCGTGTCGCAGGCGATAACCTGGCCATAGACCACCACGGCCACGCGGTCGGCCAGGCCGAACACAACCCCCATGTCATGCTCGACGATCAGTAGCGTCTTGCCTGTACTGACGGTTTTGATCAGCTCGATCGCAGCATCGCTTTCTCCGCGGCTCATGCCGGCAGTGGGCTCGTCCAGCAGAATGGTATGCCCGCCACCCGCCACAGCCATGCCGATTTCAAGCGCGCGTTGCTCGGCGTAAGTCAGCAGGTTCACGGAAACATTGCGGCGCGCGGCCAGCCCGATCAGCTCGAGCACTTCCTGTGCTCGGTCATGCAGAGGCTGGAGCTGGCTGATGCGCTTCCAGAAGGTATATCGATAACCTTGTGCCCACATCGTGGCCGAGAGGATGTTCTCGTACACGGTCTGACGACTGAACAGATTTGTGATCTGAAAGCTGCGACTCAACCCACGTTGGTAGATCTGCTGTGCGTTGCGGCCATTGATGCGATCTCCGTCGAACCAGATTTCACCGGCGCTTACGGACAGCCGTCCCGAAATCAGGTGGAACAAGGTGGATTTTCCGGCGCCGTTCGGGCCGATAACTGCCAGCCTTTCGCCTTTTCTGACTTCAAGGTTCAAGCCCCGGATGATTTCGGTTTTGCCGAAGCGCTTCTGGACATCCTTCAGTTCAAGAATGTTCTGTGTCATGGGAGCTCTCCTTCACGCTCTGCGGTATCTTCCGCAAGCTGCCCCAACAGCGCTCGTCCTGTCGGCTTGATGGTCAACAGGCCTGCAAGCAGAATCGCAATCGCAATGACCCACGCGATGATTCCTTGATGGTCCAGGCTGAGGCCCCAAAGTGACAAGACATCGGACGTCCCGGTAGCACGGTGGTAAAGCAGCTCGATCAGCAGGATGGAGCCCACCAGCAAGGACGCGACGCTTGATAGCAGCCGCAAGAACAATGCGTATCGCTTATGCAAGACCGTTTTCCGAACCGTATCGACACCCGGTTTGAGCAAGCTGATAATGCCCCCTGGTGCATAAACCACCACGAGTATGAAGACGATGCCCAAATACATCTGCCAGCCGGCTGTGTAGTCAGGCAGGAGCTTGGTGAGCAGTACGCCGATCGCCGCGCCCAGCACCGGGCCGAAGAAGCTCGTGGTGCCCCCGATGAAGGTAAACAACAACACAGCCCCGGACTCGTGCAGGCTTAATACTTCATCTGTTGCAATCTCGAAGTTGATGGCCATCAGCGACCCGCCTATGCCTGCGAACAAGCCCGAGGTCATGAGTGCCATGTACCGCAGCATATGAGGATTGAACCCGATGAACGGGATGCGTTCCTCGTTGTCACGGACCCCATTCAAGAGGCGGCCAAAGGGAGTCCTGGTCAGGTAGAAGATTGCCATCATGCAGATGAGCAGCCAGAACGCGACAAGATAGTAGACCTGTATCTGCGGACCGAAGCTCCAGTTGAAAACGGCTTCTCCGTACACCCTGTTGGCAGACACACCGCCCTCTCCGCCGAAGAATCCCGGAAACATGAGGGCACTCGCATAAATCATTTGCCCGATTCCCAAGGTAATCATGGCAAAGGCGACACCGGAAATTCGCGTAATCACATAACCTATCAAGGCTGCAAAGGCCAGGCCGGTCAGCGCGCCAACCACCGGAATCAATGGCAGCGGCAGCCAGAACGCGCCTGCTCCGGCCAGATTCATCGCATGAACCGACATGAAGGCGCCCAGCCCCGAAAATGCGGCATGCCCGAAGGACAGCATGCCGCTTTGACCGAGCAGTATGTTGTACGACAAAGCCAGGACGATGCCTGTACCCATCTGGGTCAGGTGCGAATGGGCCAGCGATGAGGTAAACACATGAGGCGCAAGCAGCAGCACAGCTGCAAAGCCCAGCCACATCAGCAGTATCCGCGGGGTGGTCAACCCGTCGGTCTTGTGCGCAATCAATGAGTGTGTAGCCATGGCTTAGTTCTCCCGCTTACCCAACAGCCCGCGCGGGCGAAATATCAAAATCAGCACCAGTAGCGCATACGGCAGCATGGGCGCCACATCCGACAGGCTGACCGCCAAGACCGAATGCCCGAAGGCATCCGGGCCGATGTTCACCCCTGCGGCTGACAGCAGGTCCAGTGATGACACGTCAAAGGCAATGGAGAAAGTCTGAATGACGCCGATAAGCAGTGATGCCACAAGCGCGCCCATTAGCGAGCCCATGCCGCCCGCCACGACCACGACAAAAATGATGGTGCCCAATGTTTCGGCCATACCCGGCTCGGTTACCAGGGAATTACCGCCGATCACGCCGGCAAGGCCCGCTAGCGCACACCCGCCGCCGAAGACCAGCATAAACACCCGCGGTACGTTATGCCCCAGAGATTCGACCATCTGCGGATGAGTCAAAGAGGCTTGTATGATCAAGCCGATCCGCGTGCGGGTAAGCACCAGATACAAGGCCAGCAGCGTCAGTATTGCAATCAGCATCATGAACGCCTGGTACTTAGGGAATGTGGTGGTGTACAAGGTAAAAAGCGAGCCTTGCAGGACTTCAGGGATTCCGTAGGGCACGGCGGAACGCCCCCATATCAGTTGCACCCCTTCCAGTATGAGATACGACAGACCAAAGGTGTATAGCAGCTCGGCCACGTGGCCGTGCTTATGCACGGCGCGCAAACCATAACGTTCTACGAGGATACCCGCGAAGCCTACCAACAATGGCGCGAGAATAAAGGCTGCCCAATACCCCGCCATGCCGCTGATGGTGTAGGCAAAGTAGGCGCCCATCATGTAGAAGCTCGCGTGAGCGAAGTTCAACACGCCCATCATGCTGAAAATAAGCGTCAGCCCCGAGGACAGCATGAATAACAGCAAGCCATAGCTCAAGCTATTCAACAAAGAGATTAGGAAGAACTCCATTCAGGTCTCCAACACATCGTTATTCATATTTGTCTGTACCGCTTAAAGCGTGATGTGGGCGCTGCCTTTAAGATCGAGCAAGGCACGGGCTTCGTCAGGTGTCGCCGTTGTCAGTGATAGCTCGTCAAGAATGCGCCTGATCTTCTGAACCTGGTCAGCACATGAGGCGGCAAGCTTGCCTGATTCCAGGTATAGGCTGTCTTCAAGCCCGACACGCACGTGACCGCCCATGATTGCGCCCATCGTGACCAGAGGCATCTGGTGGCGGCCCGCGCCAAGAACGGAAAACTGGTAGTTCTCGCGGCCGAACAGACGATCTGCGGTGGTGCGCATCAAGGTCAGGTTTTCGGGATCGGCACCCATCCCGCCCAGGATGCCGAAGATCATCTGGATAAACAGCGGTCCCTTGATCAGGCCGGCGTCGACGAAGTGGGCAAGGTTGTACAAATGTCCAAGGTCGTAGCACTCGAATTCGAAGCGGGTTCCGGCCTCTTCGCCAAGCACCTTCAGGATGTGTTTGATATCCTTGAACGTATTGCGAAATATGAGGTCTTCCATGCCTTCGATATAGGGCTTCTCCCAGGCGTACTTCCATTCCTTGATTTTTTGCGCCGCGGGATGAATCGAGAAGTTCATGGAGCCCATATTGAGCGAGCACATTTCCGGCCTGAGCTTAAGCGGATAGGCAAGCCTCTCTTCCAAAGTCATGCGGGTACTTCCACCGCTCGTAATGTTGAGAACCGCATCCGTCTGCTCGCGGATGCGCGGCACAATCATGTCGAACACAGCGGGATCGGCCGTAGGACGTCCATCGTTCGGATCCCGCGCATGCAGGTGCACGATAGCCGCGCCAGCATTGGCTGCGTCCACGGCATTCTGGACGATTTGGTCCGGCGTCAGGGGCAGGTATTCGGACATCGAAGGTGTGTGTACGGCGCCGGTAACGGCGCAGGTGATGATGACTTTAGATGAGGGTTTTGCAGCCATTGCATGATTCCTAGACGTGTTGAGCTTGACCGGCGCGCGAAGCGAGAAGATCGTCGAAACGGTTGATGTTTGAGAATGTGGGAATCTGACGTCGGCTCTGGGCCTCGACGACCAGTTCAATAACGCGATCGTTGAAGGGGGTAGGTATACCGAACTGCCGGCCGGTATCGCGGACGACGCCGTTGATGTAGTTGATCTCGGTATCTCGGCCTTTTTCCAGATCCTGAAGCATGCTGGCGCGCAGCTGTCGATGCTGGGTCCAGATTCGTTCAATCAATGGGGTCTTGGCGGCCACTTCGGCTGCCGACGTCAGAAGAAATTGCTCGAAGTCTTCTCCTTGCATCGCGGCCATGCGGTGTCCTGCGGCATGCGCGGCACGCACGGTTTCGTCGGCCAGGAACGCGATGCAACGCAGGGCACGCGGGTCGTCCAGCACCTCTCCGAACGTGCAGCCCAGGGCGGCGGACATGCCGCTGAACGTGGCGTTCATCAATACTTTGGACCAGCGTATCCCCATCAAGTCGGGCAGAATTGCGGTGGAACCCACGCAAGAAAGGTAAGCCTGCACCTGCGCCAGACGCGGTCGTGTCACGCCATCGATCTCGCCGATTTCAAAGGCAAACTTCCTGACGGTTTCTTCCCGAGTCGTTAACTGCGATACCCCAGGTTCGATCCAGGTTGCACCAAAGCCGACCGCCCCGCCTATCGTGCGCTGCGCAGAAACATACGAAGCGACTCGTGGTTCGGGGATGCCGTTTTGCAAGGTGCAGACGATGCTATCGTCATGCAGGAAGGGCAGCAGTTGCGGCAGCACAGCGTCGTTGGCAGTCTGCTTGTTCAGTAGAAAGACCAGGTCGTATTGCCCCGACATGTCGTTGGGCGTGAGTGCATGCACAGGAACGAGAAGATCCATCTGGCCGGTGATCCGCGCACCCACTCGGTTCATCACTGCGACGTGCTCTTCGTTAGTATCGACCAGGTCAATCTGGCGACCGCCGTGGGCCATCAATGCCCCGATGATGGTGCCCAAGGAACCGGCCCCGATGATTGCTGCTCTCACTCCATTCTCCTCTTCCGCTTGGTCGGCGGCCCACTGAAGCTTAAAAACTCTGGCGCGATATTGTTTTTAGGTTTTCGTCACGCCGAGTGATAAAATCGATCACGGGCTAATAATCGATTTTTTATGACTCTTTGTCAAGCCTCGTATGAGATGCAGGCCGTGGTAGCCTTGCCGTCGAGGCGCGGACAGGGAGAGCGCAGTGGAGTGGGCAATTGACGAATACCGGTAAAAGTTTGACGGAAAGTGTGTATTTCTCGGTGCGGGACGACATACTGACTTACCGTCTGAAACCCGCGACGAAGCTGAATATCGCCTCCATGGCCAAAGCCAGGGGCGTCAGTCTCAGTGCGGTGCGCGAAGCCTTGGCCCGCCTGACTTCAGACGGGTTCGTGGTCAATGAACCGCAACGAGGCTTCCGTGTGGCATCGGTGTCGCTGGCCGACCTGCTCGACCTCACCGAACGGAGAGTCGCCATTGAGGGGCAGTGTCTCATACGGTCCATCCAGAACGGCAGCTTAGCCTGGGAAGGGCGTGTACTGGCCAGCCTGCACGAGCTCAGCCGCACCCCCGTACACCTACAGAACGAATTCAATCCGGCATGGATCAATACGCACGTGCGCTTCCATGCCACGCTGGTCGAGGCATGCGACAGCCCGTGGCTGATGCGTATCCGTGAGCTGCTGTTTATCCATTCAGAACGCTATCGTGTGCTGTCCATCCACCTTGACCGCCCTCACCTGGATGCCGAGCACCACCACATCGCCGAAGCTGCCATTGCGCGCGACACCGAGCGTGCCGTTGCCCTGCTGGCGGAACACGTGAAATTGACGGCTCAAATAATCTTGCAGAGTGAGTCCGACGGGCGCGCATCGCCCTTTCTTGGCTAGCTTTATCAACCCTGCTTCTTGCGGCAATCCGTTCAGCGGCCTATAGTGATATCAAGCATCTGGTGTTGGTCGGGGCATTCATGCCCTCGGTTTTCGGCCCGAACCTGCCAGGACGCTACACGGGCCGCCTTGTTAAAGGAGCCGCCATGAATATCGAGTCTCTGAAAATGGTCGTGGACATCAACCGCGACGGGTCCTACAGCTTGTGGGAATTTTGGGAGGCAGTCACATTCGTGTACCGCCTGCCCGGCAACCTCATGGTTGAAGGTCTGGGCAATATCCCGTATGTCGCCGATTTTCTCGGCATCCAGGCATCGTCCGCCACGGGTTATGCCAGCCTGAATAGCCTGTGGGCCATCGGCCTTTCCCTGCTTTTTTGGATGTTGGCGATCTTCACCGTCTTGACGCTTGGTTCGCCTGAAGCGCCAGAAACCGAATCACCCGAACTGAATCCGGACGATGTCGCAAAGCCGGTAAAGCTTTCGCCCGCCTTGCCATCCCGACCGGTTGGTGCCGCCATGCAAACCCGCGCGCATTTGCCGGTCAGCCGCAGCAGCTATGCCATTAGCGGTCGCAAGCCGCGCAAACAGCGCCCGGCTCACCATTGGGTCCACAACCTGATTCGGCACGCCAAATAGCATCACACAGGTGAAGGAATGTAATGCGTCAGCCCCGCCCTTGCGGGGCTGTTGCTTTTTGAAGCCCTTTAGGCGCGACCGCTAACCGTTCTGAAACCCCCAAGCGGGACAATAGGTTGAACGGTTTAGGTTGCCCAGGGGGCTCGCATGAAACGACTACTGATTGCCGCCGGGGCGCTGGCGGCTCTGTTTGCGGCTAGCGCCTCGTTTGCCCGGGGGGGTGTGGACTTCTTTATCGGTACACCGGGTGTCAGTCACTACGAACGCAATTACTACCATCCGCCGGCCCGCTATCAAGAGCGGCCCCGTGTGCTGATACTGCCGGAACGCGCGTATCGACCGCCCATTTATAGTTACCGGCCGCCCTACTTCCGCGACGAATACCGCGGCTCGCAGCATTATCATCAGCAGAAGCATTTCCGTCAGTACGAGCCCCGGCACCATTACAAGCATCACCATCGCGGCCACCGGGGTAGGGGCTGGCGGAACTAGCCAACCTGGAGGCGACGGGCGCTTAAAGTGGGTGGGGCTCCAGACGCTCCAGCCCACCCATATAGGGGCGTAAGGCCTCGGGTACCACGACGCTGCCGTCGGCTTGCTGATGGTTTTCCAGGACCGCCACCAGCGCGCGCCCTACGGCCAGGCCCGAGCCGTTAAGCGTGTGCAGGTAATCAGGCTTGCCTTTCTCGGGCCGGTATCGCGCCTGCATGCGTCGGGCCTGGAAGGCCTCGCAGTTGGAAACCGACGAAATCTCGCGCCAGGTATTCTGAGCAGGCAGCCATACTTCCAGGTCGTAGGTCTTGGCCGCGCCAAAACCCATGTCGCCAGCGCACAGCATCACCACGCGGTAGGCTACACCCAGCCGTTGCAACACCGCTTCCGCATGGCCCACCATCAGCTCCAGCGCATCGTAAGAGGTTTCTGGATGCACGATCTGCACCATCTCGACCTTGTCGAACTGGTGCTGACGGATCATGCCACGCACATCGCGCCCGCCGCTGCCGGCTTCGGAACGGAAGCAAGGCGTATGCGCGGTGAGCTTCAAGGGCAGGTCTTGCTGAGCGATGATGGTATCGCGCACTGAACCGGCCAGCGTGATCTCCGAGGTCGAGATCAAATAAAGGTCTTCGCCATCTTCGTCAGCATCTTCTTCCTGGCCACCCTTGGTGACCCAGAACATGTCGTCCTTGAATTTGGGCAGTTGGCCGGTACCAAACAGTGTGGACCCATTGACAATATACGGGGTATAGCACTCTTGGTAACCGTGCTCTGTCGTTTGCAGGTCCAGCATGAACTGGGCCAAGGCACGGTGCAAGCGGGCCATAGGCCCGCGCAGCATCATGAACCGTGCGCCGGACAGCTTGCGCGCCGTATCGAAATCCAGGCCCAGAGGCTCGCCCAGTTCGACGTGATCTTTGGCTTCGAAGCTAAGTGGCTGCGGGTTGCCTTGCTGGTCGGTGCCCATGCCCGGTGGCAGCCAGCGCCGCACTTCGATGTTGTCAGTCTCGTCCTTGCCGGCCGGCACACTGCCATGCGGCAGATTGGGCACGGTCATGAGCCAGTCGTTCAGTTCGCCCTGGACCGCAGCCAGATCTTGCTCCAGCTCTTTCAGGCGTGCGGGTATCTCTTGCGATTCCGCCATAGCCTGGCTGGCGTCCTCGCCCTTGGACTTCAGTTGCCCGATAAGTTTGGAGACGGCGTTACGCCGCGCCTGCAGGTTTTCGGTCTCGACCTGCACCGACTTGCGGCGCGCCTCCAGCGTATTGAAGCGTTCGATATCGAACTGGACGCCGCGCAGGGCCAACGCCTCGACGACGGCGGACAAGTCTTTGCGCAACTGATTCGGGTCTAACATAATCAACCAATAAAGAATTAAGGGCGCCGCTGCGGCGGACGTTCAATCTGAGCGGCTTTGTTTATCCAGCGACCGCAGGAATGCCAGCTTCTCGGAGATTTTACCTTCAAGCCCACGGTCGGTCGGTTTGTAGAATTTCGCACGCAGGCCATCGGGAAAATAGTTCTCGCCAGCGGCATAACCGTGGGGCTCGTCGTGTGCATAGCGGTAGGCCTTGCCGTGGCCCAGCTCTTTCATGAGCTTGGTGGGCGCATTGCGCAAGTGCAGCGGTACTGGCGCGCTGCCATGCTCCTCCGCATAGCGCCTGGCCTGCTTGTAAGCGTTGTAAACGGCGTTGGATTTGGCCGCGCAGGCCATGTAGACCACTGCCTGCGCCAGCGCGAGCTCGCCTTCGGGCGACCCCAACCTTTCGTAGATATCGGCGCCTTGCAGCGCCAGATCGGTCGCCCGCGGATCCGCCAAACCGATGTCTTCGATCGCCATCCGCACGATACGCCGCGCCAAATAGCGGGGATCGGCGCCACCGTCCAGCATCCGGGCGAACCAGTATAAAGAGGCATCGGGGTCCGACCCGCGTACGGCCTTGTGCAAGGCGCTGATCTGATCGTAGAACGCGTCGCCCCCTTTATCGAAACGCCGCAAATTCTCGGAAAGCGAGGTCTCGAGCCAGGCGCTGTCAACCACTGAGTGACCCGCATCGCGGGCCGATTCGGCCACGACCTCCATGGCGTTGATCAGGCGGCGGGCATCGCCATCCGCCCAGCGCGCCAGCTGTTCGCGCGCCACGGCGTCGAACTCCAGTGGTTCCGGTGGGGCTGCGTCGGCTTCCGGCCGGCTCAAGATCAGCAAGGCACGGTCAATGAGTGACTGCAACTCGTCCACGCTTAGCGACTGCAAAACATAGACGCGAGCCCGGGACAGCAGGGCTGAATTCACCTCGAAAGAGGGATTTTCAGTGGTAGCACCGATAAAGGTGAACAGCCCGCTTTCCACATAGGGCAGGAAAGCATCCTGCTGCGCCTTGTTGAAGCGATGCACCTCGTCGACGAACAGTATCGTACGCCTGCCCTGGCCCTGTGCCACCTGGGCAGAGACCACCGCCTCGCGTATGTCCTTGACGCCACCCAGTACGGCGGAAATCGCCAGGAACTGGGCGTCGAAACCGTCCGCCATCAGCCTGGCCAGTGTCGTCTTGCCGACACCGGGAGGGCCCCAGAAGATCATTGAATGCGGCCGGCCCGACTGGAAGGCAACCCGCAGCGGCTTGCCCGGTGCCAACAGGTCGGTCTGGCCCACGACATCGTCCAGGCTGCGGGGTCGCATGCGCTCGGCCAGCGGCGCGTGGCGCAAGTGACCGGACGGCGAAGAGAACAAATCGTTATTGCTTGCCATGCAGGCGACTATTGCATCTTGACGACATCAACCCCAGGCGGCGCGGTGAAGGCGAAGGCATCAGCGGGCAAGCCAGGATTGACCTGGATATCGGTGAGCTCTATGCGGGTCGTTTGCCCGAAAGCATCGAGAATCAGCAATCGGACAGGCATGTTGTTGCGCAGGCCGATGTCGACGTGGGTAAAGCCCGCATCCGCCGTCAGTGGTTCGGCGCGCAGCCAGCGCAGGCCATCGGCATCGGGCAACGCCGATATCGAGAATGCCTCGTCGAGCGAACCCGAACCGAACAAAATAGCAGCAGGGGAAGCGCCGATGGATTGATCCACCGCACGCTGCGTAACCTGGGCAAGGTCGGGATCATACTGGTAGACGGCCTTGCCATCGGAAACGATCAATTGTTCATAAGGCTCTTGCACCGCCCACTTGAACTGCCCGGGACGACGGAAGGAAAATTCGCCCGATTGAACAGGCTTGCCCTGCCCGCGATTGTCCGCGCGTTGCTGAGTGAAGCGCCCTGATGCGGAAGGCACCGTGGCGATGAACTGACGCAGCTGCGCCGGCGCGTCGGACGCATTGGAATGATCCGTAGCCGAGCTGGCAGTGGCGCCATCGGCCGGCACCGTAACGGCCGGCTGACCGGCAGCGGGCCAAGCCAGCGTCGCTGCCAGCAAGGCTGCCGCAGCAGCGCTAACGTTAATCTTCATTCGATGTGTTCCCTGCGGGCACCAGGATTTCCCGGTTGCCATTGGATTGCATGGCCGAGACCAGCCCTGCTTGCTCCATTTGCTCCAGCAAGCGCGCTGCCCGGTTGTAGCCGATGCGCAAGTAACGCTGCACCGACGATATGGAAGCGCGCCGGTTTTTCAGGACGATTTCCACTGCCTGATCGTACAGGGGATCGGACTCGGCGTCGGCAAAACCCGTTACGCTGCCGACTCCGTCGCCGGTTTCGCCCTCTAGCGCCCCCTCGAGCAATCCTTCGACGTAGTTGGGCTCGCCTTGTTCTTTCAGCGATTCGACGACCCGGTGCACTTCATCGTCGTGGACAAAGGCTCCGTGCACCCGTGCTGGCAGCCCGCTGCCTGGCGGCAAATACAGCATGTCGCCCTGCCCCAGCAAGGTCTCCGCGCCCATTTGATCCAATATGGTGCGCGAATCGATCTTGGAAGACACCTGGAAGGCAATGCGGGTGGGGATATTGGCCTTGATCAAGCCCGTAATGACATCGACACTGGGGCGCTGGGTAGCCAAAATAAGGTGTATGCCGGCGGCACGGGCTTTTTGGGCCAGCCGGGCGATAAGTTCTTCGATCTTCTTGCCCACGACCATCATCAAATCGGCCAGCTCGTCGATCACCACGACAATTGCCGGTAAGGTCGACAGCGGCTCGGGCGCATCGGGCGTCAATGAAAACGGATTGGGTATGGGTTCTTCGCGCTTGATGGCGTCGCGGATCTTTGCGTTATAGCCGGCAAGGTTGCGCACCCCCATCTTGCTCATCAGCCGGTAGCGCTTTTCCATCTCGCCGACACACCAGTTAAGGGCATTGGCGGCATGGCGCATGTCGGTGACTACCGGGGCCAACAAATGCGGTATGCCCTCGTACATGCTCATTTCGAGCATCTTGGGGTCGATCAGTATGAGCCTGACCTGCGTGGCATCGGCCTTGTATAACAAGGACAGAATCATGGCGTTGATGCCGACTGACTTGCCGGAACCGGTGGTGCCGGCAACCAACAAGTGGGGCATTTTGGCCAAGTCTGCAACTACTGGGTTGCCCGCGATGTCTTTGCCCAGCGCCATGGTCAGCATGGAACTGCTGGCATGATAAGTTTGCGAGCCGATGATCTCGGACAGCTTGACCATCTGGCGCTTGGGATTAGGCAGCTCGAGGCCCATGAGGTTCTTGCCCGGTATGGTTTCCACCACCCGTATGCTGACCAGGCTTAGGGCTCGGGCAAGGTCTTTGGCCAGATTGACGATCTGGCTGCCCTTGACGCCGGTGGCCGGCTCGATTTCGTAGCGGGTGATCACCGGACCTGCCTGCGCGGCTACGACAGTGGCCTTCACACCGAAGTCCGACAGCTTTTTCTCGATGAGACGCGAGGTGTATTCAATGGTTTCGGGCGTGACGGTTTCGGCGGTTTCGGACGGCATGTCCAGCAAGCCGACTGCCGGCAGATCGCCAAAGCCGGCGCGGTCTTGCGGCGCCGTGAACAAGGCCTTCTGCTTTTCCTTCTCGACCCGGACGGATTTTGGCACCGACGTGATGGCCGGCTCGATACGGACCGGTTGCTCGTGAACGAGCTCTTCTTGCTTGGCTACTACGATCTCATCGCGCTCGGCCTTCTTGGTTTGGCCGACCTTGCGATCTTCGCGGGCCGCCTTGAGTTCGAGCAGGCGGCGGAAGGTCTTTTCGATGGTCAGCCCCACGCGCTCGGACACCGTCAACCAGGAAAACCCGAAGAACAGACTGGCGCCCACCGCCACAAAGACCAGCAACAACAAGGTTGCACCGGTAAAACCCAGTAAAGAGGCCATGCCCTGGGCCAACAGCTGCCCCAGTTGACCGCCTGACCCGGCGGGCAGGTGTGTGCCGAGGCTGTTCATTTGCAGGGCCTCGGTACCCATGGCGCCGACAAACAGCAGGAAGAAGCCAATCGCAACCTCCCAGTGCACGCGCGGCAGCGGCTCTTGCTTGTCAGTCAGCAAGGTGTTGGTCAGCCGATAAAACCCCAAACCGACCCGCTGGGCGAGCAATACCACCCACAACCAGGCCGAGTACCCGAATAGGAAAAGCAGGAAGTCGGAAATGTAAGCGCCCAGGGTGCCGCCCCGATTCATCGTGGTGGTGGCATGCACCGAATGCGACCAGGCGGGGTCCTGAGAGCTCCAGGTTGCCAGCACCAGGGCCAGCCAGGCGGCCAGCGCCGCGAAGACGATCCAACGGGCTTCGCGGAGCAAACCGGACAGTCGGGACTGCAGGGGAGAAGGCCCGTTGCGCACATTGCGCGAGGAGCGTGGGGACGTCGCAGGTAATCTAGCCATGGACTCATTATAATTGGCTGTGCAATTTTTTCGGATTTTCTGTCATGACCACCCCAAAACACGCCAAAGTACTCATATTAGGGTCTGGACCGGCCGGTTACTCGGCAGCGGTTTACGCGGCGCGCGCCAATCTCAATCCCGTACTGATCACCGGCCTGGAACAGGGTGGCCAACTGATGACGACCACCGATGTGGACAACTGGCCGGCTGACGCCGAGGGTGTGCAAGGCCCCGACCTGATGCAGCGCTTTCAGGCGCACGCCGAGCGCTTCAACACCGAAATGATCTTTGACCAGATCGTTACCGTGGACCTGTCCAGGAAGCCTTTTACGCTTACCGGAGACACCGGCGCTCAGTACACCTGCGATGCCCTGATTATCGCGACCGGCGCGTCCGCCATGTATCTGGGTCTGCCGTCCGAACAGGAATTCATGGGCCGCGGCGTATCCGGGTGTGCAACCTGCGATGGCTTCTTTTATAAGAATCAGGATGTTATTGTCGTCGGCGGCGGTAACACCGCCGTCGAGGAAGCTTTGTATCTGTCGAATATCTGCCGCAGCGTTACGCTGGTGCATAGGCGCGACAAGTTCCGCTCCGAGCCCATCCTGACCGACAGATTGATGGACAAGGTGGCCAACGGCAACATGAAGCTCAAGCTCTTTTACACGCTGGACGAGGTGCTGGGCGACCAATCGGGCGTAACAGGCGTGCGCCTGCGCAGCACGAAAACGGACGAAACCGAAGATCTGGCCGTGACAGGAGCGTTCATCGCCATCGGGCACAAACCGAACACAGACATCTTCCAGGGCCAGCTTGCCATGAAGGACGGCTACATCATCACCCGCAGCGGCTTGGACGGCATGGCCACCATGACTTCCATACCCGGTGTGTTCGCAGCCGGCGACGTCCAGGACCACATCTACCGCCAGGCCATCACCAGCGCCGGCACAGGTTGCATGGCAGCCCTGGATGCACAACGCTGGCTGGAGAATGCCGGCGAGTAAACGCAGGCGCGGCGGCGAACCGGCAAAAAGCCTGGCGGACCTCAAGCACCTGCGCAAGCTGGCAGATCAGGCCGCCCGGCAAGCCGAGGCGGACCAAGCGGCGACTGACGCAAGGCGGGCCGCTTCGACTGGCCGCGACAGCAGCAGCAAGCAAACGCTACCCGTTGCGGCCCCCAATTGGGAGGCCACCTTAAGCCCGGAAGACGTGCAGCTCTTCCGGCGCAGCATGCGCACCGTTACACGGATCAAGGATCCCGGGCGCTTGGTGCTTCCTCCCGTATCTTCCGCCACGGCGGAACTTTTGCGTCAGCGGCGGGCGCGGGCATTGGGACAGCAGGCCGATCCCCTGCCGACGGTTTCCGATCTCTTCAGTCCGGGTTCCCTGGATACGGATGACACGCGCTTTCTGCGCAGCGGCCACGGACCGGACCTCATCAAGGGCCTGAAGCGCGGCAAGTGGCCGGTGGGCGCCACCTTGGATCTTCATGGCAATACCCTGGACGAAGCACGGGATCGCCTGGACGGCTTCTTGCAATCCTGCCTCACGCATCACATAAAGTGTGTGAGAATTGTGCACGGCAAAGGGTATGGTTCGCGAGACGGCCAGCCGGTGCTGAAACAAACCTTGCGTCGCTGGCTTACTCAATTTTCGTTTGTGGTCGCCTACATCGAGTCCGGCGAGCACGACGGCGGAGCCGGTGCGGTTGATGTCTTGCTGAAGTCAGCGGAGCGAAATCCATGAGCTGGATCTATCTTGCCGTCGCCATTGCGGCCGAAATCGTGGCCACAACCACGCTGAAAGCGTCTGACGGTTTTTCGCGGCTGTATCCGTCCATCATCACCGTTATCGGATACGGCTTGTCGTTCTATTGTCTGGCGGTGGCGCTGCGCGTCATACCGGTAGGCATCGCCTACGCGGTGTGGTCCGGCGCCGGTATTGTTGCGATTTCCCTGATCGGTTATGTGATCTTCAAGCAGGCTCTTGATACGGCGGCGCTGATAGGCATCGGCCTGATCGTCACGGGCGTGCTGGTATTGAATGTGTTTTCCGAGTCGGCCCGTCACTGAGGGGCCACTGAAAATGACAAAGGCCGACGTCTGACGTCGGCCTTTGTGCTTTTTATATTTTTTATGGGACCTGCAACTTTTTTATAGTACCGATTTATCGGCTTTGCCCATGCAGGGCTTTGTCTCCTCACCTGCATGGGATGCATTGTGCACGATAACGTCACGCGCAACACTTAGGGAATGCACTAGGTCGGTGCTTTCTCCAAGGGCGTCGTGGCAGGCCCGCACAATACCTGGCCGTCACAGGAAAACCGCGAACCGTGGCAAGGACAGTCCCAGCTACGGTCGGTCGCATTCCAGGCCACCAGGCAACCCATGTGCGTACACACGGCACTGACTCGGTGCACGGTTCCTGTCTCATCGTGATAGCAGGCCAGCGGTTCGCCATGAACCTTGACGACCATGCCCGCGCCTTGCTCGGGAACAGGAAGCTCGCTGCGCGGCGTCCGAAGCCTGTCGCCCACAAAATGCTGAGCGGCGTGTAAATTTTCCTTGAGGAAGTCCTTCCCACCCACGACAGGTTTGATGCGTGTCGCATCAAACAGCTTGGCGGCAGGATTTTCCCTGCCCAGTATCTGATCCGCAATAAGCAGGGCAGCCGACGTGCCGTTGGTGATTCCCCAGGCGTTGAAGCCTGTCGCCACATAGACATGTTGATCCGAACCGCTGGCGCGGCCCACAAACGGAAGTCCATCCATCGGCTGAAAATCCTCATTGATCCAGCGATATTCGGGCTGGTCGACACCGAACTCCCGGCCAACAAACTGCTCCAGCTCCAGAAGCAGGCGTTGTTCGTCCTCGGTCTCGCCCGTCTTATAGGTGCCTCCCACGGCTACCATATAGAGTTCCGAGCCAGAGCCATGAACTCGAAAGGAATGGCTCGGTGAGGAAGTGCTGATATACATCCCGTCAGGTGCACGCGCTGGATCAATGCGGCCAGCCAGCATCGGATGACTGATTGGATAGGCGCGCGTGTAAAACAACCCGTCGGACACGATAGGCATCTGCGTAGCAACCACGACATCGCGGACCCGCAGGACCGGTCCGGCTTCAGTACAAACAATCTGCCGCCCGCCCTCTTTGCTTATCTTGACTACCCGACAGCCCTCATGGACGCCGGCGTGCCGTGCGACCTCGGCTGCCAGTCCGCGCAGATACAACACCGGATTGAACTGTGCCTGATTGTCGAAGCGCAGCGCAACGGCCACCTCGAAGGGTAATGGGGTTTCGCGGACCACTTGTGCGGGCAGGCCCAGGCGGCTCGCAGCGCGCGCCTCTTCTTCGATCTTTGCTGCGGCGTCCGACTGGCCATAGATGTAAGCAGGCTTGCGCTCAAAGCCGCAGTCCATGCCCGTCCGCTCGACCAGGCTGGCAATATGGGCGATGGCGGCTTCGTTGCATTGGGCGTAAATGCCGGCCTGCTTCTCGCCGAAATCCCGGATCAGCCGGCTATATATCAGACCATGCTGCGAGCTGACCTTGGCCGTCGAGCGCCCTGTGGCCTGTTCGCCGATACGCCGCGCCTCCAGCACGACCACGGACTTTCCCGCCGCCGCCAGCGCCTGTGCGGCCGTCAGGCCGACGATGCCCGCCCCCACCACGGCGACATCGGCCTCCTGGTCGCTTGCCAGCTGCGCATAGGCTACCGGCGCCGCACCCGACACTCGGGTCCAAAAGTTTCCATCGCTCCAGCGTGCGGGCGTAGCCCCGATGGATGGCTCCGCGGCCGCCGTCATGCCGATTTGGCCGCAGCTTCCTGGTTCGTCTCGGATTCCGCGATCATCGTCAGTTTTTCGTCAGTGGCTTTCTCTTCGGCCATGGTTTCTTTCAGCAGCCTCAGGGCCTCGTCCTGGCCCAAATGCTTGGCAAGCGTGCACAACGTTCCATAGCTGGCGATTTCATAGTGCTCAACCTTTTGGGCGGCAGCAATGAGGGCCGCATCCAGGACTGGCCCCTTTTCGATCTCGTCCATCACTTCCTTGCCCTCTTCCACCAGGCCTTCCATGGCAATGCATTTCATGCGTTTGAGCTTGATGTTGCAGGCTTCGACGACTTTGTCTATGCGTTCGATTTGGCCCTGTGTCTCTTCCAGGTGCTGCTCGAACGCCGCGGACAGTTGGCTGTTGCTGCTTGCGCGTGCCATCTTGGGCAAGGCTTTGGTCAGTTGCTTCTCGGCGCTGTAGATATCGGACAGCATGTGCACGAAAAGGTCTTGCAGTGTTTTGGTGGCCATGATCGCTCCAGTAAGTAGGAAACAGGAACCTGAATTTCAGCAAGCGCCATGCCATGAAAACCTTGGCCGAAGGGCCTGACACCGGCACATGATGTGCTGCAAGGGATGCCTACCCCAACCCTATGGAGACGCCAATGAGCACCCCTGATCCCAATGCCAAGGCACCGCGCCCCAAACATGTGTCATCCGACGATGAGCCTCGTCCCACCATGGATACGCCGCCGCCTGCCTCGAATGCGAAATCGACGGCCTTTGACCGCGGCACGGCCGCCGCCGATGAAGATGCGCGATCAGGGCAGTTGCCTGGTCGCGGCGACCACGCGGCGACTCAGGCCGAGGGCACAGCAGAGAGCCCGGAGGTCGAGAAAGACCGGCATCGACCGGCGGATGAGGACGTCCAACCGCGTGGCGACGACCCTGCTCGCAGCTAAACGGCCCGCATCTGCTCAGGCCGGATCGGGCTGGGCAGGTTCGTTCGTGTGCACCATATGCAAGTACTGGCGGTGGCGCTCGTATTGGTCCAGGATGTCGCCGATGACATCATCGCGGCTCCATCCCATTATGTCGTAGTCCTGCCCTCCCTCGCGAAGGAAGACCTCGGCGCGGAAATAGCGGCGTTCGTCTTCCGTGTCTTTCTGGTCGGAGGTCAGGGCCGGCCGGAACTGCTCCAGGGGCCAGACAGCGTACGAAAAATCCATGTACTCGCCGTGGTGTTCCACCGCAAGCTCTAGGTGGTCTTTTTCACCTTTCTCGTGCACGATTACCTCGTAGCCCTGCTTTTGCAGCTCGTTAGCCACGGCATGCATCGCCGGTAGCACCACCTTATGCATGAAGGCCAGCACGTCGGCTCGGTGCGGCATCAGCACAATGTTGCGCAATCGATGCTGCCAGGGCTGACCGCTGCTCATTGGCTGGAAGCGCGTGATCGTTTGATAGCGAATGCGGCGCTTGGTCGCATCCAGATTCAAGGCCTTGAACAGGCCCCATAAGGCCAGAAGCAAGATGATGGAAAATGGCAGAGCGCTTGCAATCGTGGCCGTCTGTAATGCCTCGAGCCCATCAGCAAGCAGCAGCGCAATCGCGACTACGCCCATCAAGGAGGCCCAGAAAATTCGCTGCCAAACCGGCGAATGCGTTGCGCCGCGCGAGGCTAAAAGGTCCACCACCAAAGCGCCTGAGTCGGCCGATGTGACAAAGAACACAACGACCATAATGATGGCGACGATGGAGGTGATACTGGCAAGCGGAAGATGCTCCAGGAAGGCGAACAACGCCAGTGAGCTGTCCTGGCTCACGACTTCCGCAAGCTGCGTCACTCCCTGCACTGCAATCATGTGAAGCGCGGTATCGCCGAAAACCGTCATCCAAAGAAAGGTAAAGCCGGCGGGCACCAGCAGCACGCCGCGAACGAACTCCCTTATCGTCCGGCCCCGTGAAATGCGCGCAATGAACAAACCCACAAACGGTGACCATGCAATCCACCAGCCCCAATAAAACAGTGTCCAGCCCCCTATCCAGTCTGTAGGCTGATAGGCATAGAGATTGAAGGTTTTGTTGACGAGCTCCGACAGATAAGACCCGGTATTTTGAACAAAGGTCTGTAGCAGAAAGACGGTAGGCCCCAGCACCAGGACAAAGAGCAGCAAGATAACTGCCAGTGCCAGATTGGTTTCGGACAGTATCCGGATGCCGCGATCCAGCCCGCTTGCCACTGATATCGTCGCCAGGCCCGAGGTGATGACGATAAGCACGATTTGTGTCGACACCCCCACTGGCACGCCAAACAAATGGTTAAGGCCGCTATTGATTTGAGCAACGCCAATTCCAAGCGATGTGGCGATGCCCAGCACTGTACCGATAATGGCGAAGATATCGACCGCGTCACCGATGGGACCGTGTATCCGGTTGCCTATCAGCGGATACAACGCCGAGCGCAACGTCAACGGCAAGCCATGGCGAAAGCTGAAAAACGCGAGAATCAATCCTACGATGGCATAAATTGCCCAGGCATGCAGACCCCAATGAAAAAAGGTTATCTTCATTGCCTCGCGTGCGGCCACTACCGTACCCGATTCGCCGACGGGCGGATCAACATAATGCATTACCGGCTCGGCCACCCCGAAGAACATCAGGCCTATCCCCATGCCGGCGGAGAACAGCATGGCGAACCAGGTGACGTTGCGGTAATCGGGCTGGCTATGATCTGGTCCCAGCTTGATGTCACCATAACGACTGAAGGCAAGGTACACGACAGCCAACAGAATAATGGCCACCGTCAGCACATAGAACCAGCTTAAGTTGGTCAGAATCCATGCCTGCGTTGCATCAAACGTAGCTTTTGCCGCCGACGGTGCCACGACGGCGAACAACACCAGGGCCAGGATGAGGCCGCCGGAAGTAAAGAATACAGGGGGATTGATGCTGGTCTTGGTCGATGCTTTCATCATGCGCTCCGCTTTATACCCCTTACCCAAAAGCAATGGGGTCAGGTCTTGCAATTTGCATGCTACCGCGAAAATGGCAATACCAGTTGCCCTCCGCGTGCATGATTGCAGACCTGACCCCACCCTTTACTAGCGGCGTACCGAGGACTGATTAGTCCAGCGTGATGCCCAGTTCCTTGATCAGCTTGTGCCAGCGCTCCGTCTCTGCTGCAAGCAGCGTCGCGTACTCTTCTGGCGTGTTGCCTACGGGTTGAATGCCGAAATCGACCAAGCGTTTGTTGATGGCGGGCTCTTTCAAGGTCGCGACCACCTGTTTGTTCAGCTCGTCAATAACGTCCTTGGGCGTACCTGCCGTTGTCACCAGACCAACTTGGGCGGCTGCCACAACGCTGGGGTAGCCAAGCTCGGCAAAAGTCGGTACGTCGGGCAGTTGCGCCAGCCGCTCGGGGTTGGCCACAGCCAAGGGCTTGACCTTGCCGCCGTTGATGAAGCCTGCTCCTGCGGCCAGGTCGACCATCATGACGGGCACTTGACCGCCAGCGACATCAGTCAGGGACGGCGCTGCACCGCGATAAGGAATGTGCACCATATCAAGCTTCAGTTCAGCCTTGAACAGTTCCATGGCCAGATGGTGAGGGCTGCCCGCCCCGGCTGATGCGTAGTTAAGTCCGCCTTTATCGGCCCCGGCCCGTTCGATAACATCCTTTACGCTGTTCAGGCCGGAATCCGGACTGGTCACAAGGATCATGGGGAAAGTGCCGAGCAGTACAACCGGCGCCAGTTCCTTGTTTGGATCGTAGCTGAGCTTTTTGTACAAGGCGGGATTGAACACCAGTGTTCCGTTGTCGGCCGACATGACGGTGTAGCCATCCGGGGCGGAACGGGCAACGTCGTTGGCGGCAATGGAAGTATTGCCGCCTGGCTTGTTCTCTATGACCACGGGTTGGTTAACGCGCTTGCCCAGTGCGTCGCCGATGCTGCGGGCAAGAAAGTCCGAGCCACCACCTGCAGGATAGGGAACGAGCCAGCGTATGGGCTTATCGGGATACTCGGCTGCGGAGGCCGACGCACCCATGGCGATGGGCAGGGACACCAGGGCTACCGCCATTATTTTTCTCAAAACGAACATATTTCCTCTCCGGATTTCTCGGACTTCGGTTTCGACGCGTAAACTATATACGCTTTGCGTAACGATGAGGAATCCAAGTAAACCCTAGGCACTGGGAATCTCACTCAAGCCTCGTGACCAAGCGCGGCACTGATGGCCGCGCCTTCCTTAAGCAAAGCCTGCGCCACAGCACTGTCGGGTGAAGCATCGAACCCGCCGGTCGCCCCCAAGACCGTCAAGACGGCAACGACATGGTTGGAAAAATCGAAAATCGGCACGCCAATAGCACTGATACCCTGGAGATTGGTGTCGCGCACGATGGCCATCCCAGCCTTGCGGACCTCTTCTTTTAGTGCGGCCACCGGATCGGGCCCATCCAGCCCGCCCGCCTGCGCGCTTGTTGTCTGAGCCAGCTCTTCGCGCGCCAGCTTCTCGACCACGGTATCGTCGGTGAAGCCCAAAAAGACCCGCCCCGTGGCCGACCTGAGCAGAGAGAGGACCGACCCCACCCTTACGTTAAGAGTCACCGGCAGGCCGGGCTCTTCAAACCGCACGATAGTCGGCCCCTTGTTTCCCATGACAGCAATAAAGCAAGTCATCTCGAGCGATTCGCGCAAGCGTATGAGCGCCGGCTCGGCGACGCGTAGCGGATCGGCCAGGCGCATGGCGGCAAGCCCGATCTGGATGGCTCCGGCGCCCAGGTAATACTGCAACGAGACGGGGTCCTGGGCAACCAGACCCTCGTCCATCATGCTGTTCAGGTATCGATGCACTTTGGCGGGGTTCTCGGAAACTTGTTTGGCCAGCACGGTCAAGCTGGCCCGCCCGCCCAGTTTCGTCAAACCTTTGAGCACCGCGATGCCGGTGGTGACCGCCTGAACACGCTGCCGACGCCCGGGCACATTGCTTTCGATATCGTTGTTTGTCGTCGTCATGAATAGCCAGCCACTGTAAAAAGTGAAGTAAGTATATCTGCGCCATAAACCCTTAGAAAATTACGCAATGCGTGTTAGCATTACGCAATTGATCGCAGAGAGCTGTAAACGGGGCACTTAGCCCGCGGAGGACGACACCATGAATACACGTACCCAACAGTCACTGGCGGGCTGCCCCGTCGCCCATCATGCCACTCCCGATGCTGGGCGCTGTCCCGTGGACCATAAAGCGGCACAGTTTGACCCCTTCCAGGACGCCTACATGGAGAACCCGTCGGAGTTCGTCCGCTGGGCCCGTGAGCAAAAGCCAGTGTTCTATAGCCCCAAGCTGGATTACTGGGTGGTTACGCGCTACCAAGCCATCAAGGACATCTTCCGCGACCCCATCACCTTCAGCCCTTCCAATGTGCTGGAGCCCGTGGGGCAGCCGTCGCCAGAGGCTGCATCCATCCTGAAGCAATACGGTTATGCCATGAATCGCACGCTGGTCAATGAAGACGAGCCCGCCCACATGGCCCGTCGCCGCGTGTTGATGGAACCCTTTACGCCCGAGCATCTGCGCAAGCACGAGCCCATGGTGCGCCGGCTTGTAACCGAAGCCATCGACGGCTTCATCGACGATGGCCGCGTCGACCTGATGGAAAAACTGCTGTGGGACGTCCCTTTCTCGGTGGCGCTGGAGTTCCTGGGCATAGAAGACGACTCTGACCGCGCGACCATGCACAAGTTCTCAATCGCGCACACCATCAATGCTTTTGGCCGCCCTACCCCGGAAGAAAGCGCCAACGTGGCCCACACGGTCGGACAGTTCTGGCAGTTCTCGGGCGAAGTGCTGGAGAAAATGAAACGCACGCCCGACGGCCCTGGCTGGATGCGCTACTCCATACGCCAGCAAAAAGAGTTTCCGGATGTGGTGACGGATTCCTATCTGCATTCGATGATGATGGCGATTATCGTCGCCGCGCACGAGTCCACGTCGTTCGCTTCAGCCAACGCCATCAGACTGCTGCTGGAACACCCTGAAAGCTGGGCTGACATCTGCAAGAACCCCCTGCTTATTTCGCCGGCGATCGAAGAATGCCTGCGCCACAATGGCTCGATAGGATCGTGGCGCCGCCGCGCCACCCGCGACGTCGAGATAGAAGGCGTCGCCATCCCGGCCGGTGCGCGCTTGCTGTTGGTGGTGTCCTCTGCCAACCACGATCCGCGCCAATTCGGCGACCCGGACTTTTTCGACATCCGCCGCGACAACACGGTTGAACACCTGACCTTCGGCTTTGGCGCGCATCAGTGCCTGGGCAAGAATATCGGGCGCATGGAGATGCAGATCATCATCGGCGAGCTATCACGCCGCCTGCCGCACATGCGCCTGGCCGAGCAAACCTATAAGTATGTGCACAACCTGGCATTCCGCGGACCGCGCAACCTGGTGGTGGAGTGGGATCCAGCCCAAAACCCGGAGCGGAACGACGCTTCGGTGTTGGAGGCGACGCAAGAGATACGACTGGGTGCACCTTTGGCCAAACATGTGGTGCGCGATCTGCAGCTGGCCGAGGTGCGACAGGTCGCCGACGACATTGTGCTGCTGCGACTGGTAGCGCCCGATGGCAGACCCTTGCCGCAGTGGACGCCCGGCGCGCACGTGGACATCGAATGCGGCCACACCGGCCTGTCGCGGCAATATTCGCTTTGCGGCGATCTCGACGACCGTAACGCCTGGGAGGTCGCGGTCCTGCGTGACCCCGAAAGCCGCGGCGGATCATCATGGCTGCATCAGAACGCCACAGTAGGCGCAGAGCTGCGTGTACGCGGTCCGCGAAATCACTTCCGTATGGACGAGGCACCAACCGGCCGCATCTTGCTCGTTGCGGGCGGCATAGGCATCACGCCCATCATGGCGATGGCGCAGCGCGCGCGCGCATTGAACCTGGACTATGAAATCCACTTCAGCTGCCGCTCCCGCTGCACCTTGCCCTTTGCCAACGAGCTGCAACAAGCCCATGGCTCGCGCCTGCATGTGCATGTCAGCGACGAAGGCAGTCGCAACGACTTCGATCGGCTGCTGGCGACTTTCGACGACAGCACCCAGGTTTATGCATGCGGCCCCACCCGAATGCTGGCTGCGCTGGAAGAGGCCGTGTCGCGACGCGGGCTGCCGGATAGCGCCCTGCATATCGAGCACTTCGTGAATACGGTGACCATCCTGGATCCGGCCAAAGAGCAATCCTTTGAAGTTGAACTGAGGAATTCCGGCCTGACGCTGACCGTACCCAACGACGCCACCTTGCTCGAAGTCCTGCACGGCTCGAACATCGACGTACAAAGCGACTGCGAAGAAGGGCTTTGCGGCGCCTGCGAAGTGGGCGTGCTGGATGGCGACGTCGAGCATCGCGACAGCGTGCTGACAACAGCCGAGCGACGCGAAAACAACCGTCTGATGGCATGTTGCTCTCGCGCCAAGGGCAAGAAACTGGTTCTGGATCTTTAGAGCCTTATGCCCGTGGGGTCAGTGCCTTGGCCAGCTCGTGCTTGGACTGATCCCAGCCATTTCGGGGCGTCAGTTGCAAGGTTTGATCTTGCACCTGGGCCAGCCGGCTACACAAGCTGACCGCCGGGTCGTGATCGTCGGGAAGGTATATGCCCTGTGTCATGGTGATGTGCGCACACGAAAAGCTGCCGCCTCCCGCCAGCAAGATCATGCCGGTAGGCGCCTGGTCTTGAACCAGCGCCAGCAAGCCCTTGCTGACACGCTCGGCGCTCAGCACTGTAGCGGCTTCTTCGTCCAACAGGCCTTCCGTCATGCCGGTGACGGCAGTAGGAGCCAGGCAATTGACCCGAATGTTGTACTTGCCGCCTTCTTCCTTCAAGGTTTGCATCAGGCCGACCAGCGCCATTTTCGCTGCGGCGTAGTTTGATTGCCCGAAGTTGCCATAAAGGCCCGACGACGATGTCGTCATGATGATGCGGCCGTACGCCTGGTCTTGCATATGGGGCCAGACAGCCCGGGTAGCATGCACGGCGCCCATGAGGTGCACGTCCAGCACCAGGCGCCAATCGTCCAAGGACATTTTGGCAAAACTGCGATCTCGCAGAACGCCCGCGTTGTTGACCAGGATGTCGATGCGCCCAAAGGCCTGTATAGCCTGTGCGGCCATCCTCTGCATATCTTCCGGGTGGCTCACGTCGCCCATGACGGCCAAGGCTTGCGCGCCGGCGGCGCGGGCTTGCGCAGCGACGTCGTCTGCACCGCTGCCCAGATCATTGACCACAACAGATGCGCCCAGGCGCGCCAGTTCCAGCACATGCGCACGCCCCAGGCCGCCGCCCGCCCCTGTCACTATCGCGACCTTACCCACTAGCGGTTTCTCAGTTGAATTCAACATCGCACGCTGCCTCGGTTTTAATGAGCCTGACGGCCGGGTATTGGAAGCTACCATCAAGATGCGCGGGTCCTGGCTGGTAAAGGCGCAAGGTCAGGTAGAAGCCGTCGTCCGCGGGAGCGGGCAACCAGTTTCTTCCAGGGCCCGGATCATCGGCTTGAATGGAAATGGTCAAGCCGCCATCCTCATCGGGCTTCAGCCCCGCCGTTCTATCCCCGATGGAATGACGACCAATGGGGTTATCGACCAATAAACAGTTGCTGCGACCATATAAAGTAATTGACCAGAAGGCGCCGACATCAGGCAGGGCGGTAGGCGGAAAGCGCAAGGCATACTGATGCCGCCCTCGTAAGGGCTGACCTTGCTCATCGACCTCAGCCATGATGTACATGGCTTCGTCTATGCCCAAGGTTCCGATCCAGTTACGTGCGACGCGAGCACGTGTGAGGAAATCTGCCCCGAAGCTCTCCCGCACATTGACGGCGGTCGTCCAGCCGCCGCCCAATTCCGAACTTTGCACGGCTTCGCGTAGCTCGGTATAGACGTGGTCCAAGGCGAGTTGCAGTGACGCTTCTGGCGGCGGCCACCCAGCAACGGGGAACTCCGACGGATTGCGCTTCAGCATGATGTCCAGAACACGAAGGTAGTCCTGCGCTGTTGGCGCACCCACCTTGTTCTTGGTAAACAAGGCGTCGATCCGGGTCAAAGCCGGCGTTCCGTCAAGTCGGGATATCTTGAAGCGATCTTGCAAGGCATGCACTTGGGCTAAATCGCCTGCCTCTGCGTCGGCTAGAATTCGGCCGATGATCCAGACATCCTGGCTGGGTGAACTAATGACATGCATACCCTCCGGTACTGCACCTGACCAGCCAGGGCCATGTACGAACAAGCGCTGCGCTGCGCCGCCCGTCGTCCTGCGGCCCGCGTAGGCCCATGGGTTGGTCCACGCATCAAGAAAACCCAACACCCAATAGCGCTGCCCCATTTCGGGGACATCAATCACCAATGGGCCTGCCGACAAATCCAGCCAGGCGTTGGTAAACAAGGTATCGTTATTCGGCGTGACGACCTCGGTGTCGGCCGGGCTGCGCAAGCGCCGGGTATGTGTGAACTGGTTGACCCAACGCATGCTGGAAGCTGGGCTGTCGCCCGCGTAGCCTTGCTCGGGGTGCTTGCGTTGCGTGTTGGCTGCCCGCATACGGGCAATTTCAAACAGGGGTAGTGTCTGCAACACCGATGCCGCTGGTTCTTTAGTCAGCAATACGGCATCCAGTGCCAGAGCACCCTGGCCTTCTGCAAATACGACCAGCGGATTCAGTTCAACCGAGTCCAGTGTGTCGCCCGCCGCCACGGCAAACTCGGAAAGCCGCACTATCGTCTGCGCCAGAGCATCGATGTCGGCCCTCGGCGAGCCCCTGAAACCATTCAACAGGGCAAGCGCTCGCAGCTCTGAAATCATTTCATGGGCTTGCGGGAGGTTTACCGGAGCGAGTCGCAAGACCACATCGCCCCATACCTCGACGTTGACTCCCCCGCTACCCAGCATGATTACAGTGCCCAAGTGGGGATCCTGGCGGGCACCTACTATTATTTCCACCCCACCGGCACGCATCGGCGCCAGCAACACACCTTCTGCTTGGCCCCACATGCCGGCCTTGCACAACGCATGCTTGATAGCATCGTAAGCCTCGCCTGCCTGCGTCTCGTTCTGGATGTTCAGTCGCACTCCACCTATATCGCTTTTATGGGCGATCTGGCTGGACAGCACTTTCATGACGGCCGGAAAGCCGATGTTTGTTGCCTTTGCCATGGCTTGCTGTCTGCTGTCAGCAACCTGCGTTTCGACCATGGGAAGACCGGCTTGCCCCAACAGCCGCATGGCTTGGGCCTCGTTGTAGGCCTGGTGTAACAGGGGTGGCTGATGGACGGGCAGAAGATCGCTGCAGCCGTGGTCGTGGGTGTGCTGTCGATGGAAGAAAGTGATCGCTGCCAGGACGCGGATAGCGCGGCCGGGGTCAGCAAAGCAGACACAGCCATGCTTAGCCAGTTCAGCCTGTTGCTCAACGTCGGCCAAAGTACTGAATATAATCAGGCGCCCGGGAAAATCCCGGCGCAGATCACGCGCCAGTTGCCGTTGCGCACCGCGTATTACGGGGTCCATGCCGAAAGCGGAAAGAAAGATCAAAAGGCTGCCGTAGCCTGCCTGTTCCAGCATCAGCCGAGACACGACATCCAGCAAAGCGGGATCTGCCGTTACCTGCCCTGTCAGATCTACCGGGTTATGGGTAGAGGCAAATGGGATGATCTTCTTGATCGACGCCTGGGCCGTGGCCGGCAATTCGGTTACAGTCAGGCCTGCTTCGGCCGCGTCATCTGCCATCATGACCCCTACGCCACCGGAGACAGTCAAGATTCCTACGCTGTCGTTGTCAGGGATGCCGGAGGTCGCCAGACAGTGGGCAATATCAAAAAACTCTTCTATGCTGCGCGCGCGCCAAGCGCCGTGCTGTTTGAACAAGGCATCGTAAACGGCGTCCTCGCCGGCCAGAGCCGCAGTATGGGACGATGCAGTCAGTGCGCCCAATTCCGTGCGGCCAACCTTGACCATGACTACCGGCTTTCCTGCCAAGCGGGCTTTATCCAGGGCGCGCCGCAACTTCAAGCCGTCGCGGCAGCCCTCGATGTAAGCCATGATCACTTTTGTTTCTGGATCGTCCGCCATCCAGCCGATGCAGTCAGAAACGCTGATGTCGCTTTCGTTGCCGGTGGTGATCCAGGTGGAAAGCCCCACCCCACGCTCGCGCGCCATGGCATATGCGTATGCACCAAAGGCACCGCTCTGGCATACCATGCCAATGTGACCCACCTGGGCAAGCCCCATGGCCACCACCGGCGAAAAGGTGGCATAGACGGACCGCGCCATGTTCATGAAGCCCAGGCAATTAGGGCCCAGTATCCGTATTCCCGCATGGCGTGCACGCTCAGCGATCTTCTGCTGCAATTGTTCGCCGCACGCTCCAGTTTCTGCGAAGCCGGCGGAAAACATAACGACGCTTTTGACTCCGGCTGAAATGGCGTCCTCGAGGGCTGCTTCGACCGAACCCGCAGGAAGGGCGAAGATCGCCAAATCGATGGGAGCACCGACAGCGCTCATACTTGGGTAGCTTGGCAAGCCGGCGATCTCGCGTGCGCCGGGGTTGATCGGATAGATCTTCCCCTTATATCCATGTTCTACGAGATATCGCACGGGAACGGCGCCGATTTTGTTCGGCTTGGAGGATGCGCCGACTATAGCAATGGCGTCGGGTGCGAGAAATGTGTCTAGGTTTGGCAAAATCGTCACGCAGGGAAAATATAGATTCGTCGGGGAAGCATACGTGCTGCTTCATTGCCGAGTACGAGCTGCTTGCAGCCGAGGCAATTCAATATACTGCCTCTCCCGTTGATCGGACAAACTGATATTTTCTATATATTTATCTGTCTAAATGATAAATGCCTGCGTTATACGGGCCTACATGGTTCAATGTTGCCGCGCTGCATGCCAGTCATGCCCCGAGCCCAAGGTGAAATCAAGAAAGCTTTCCACTGCAGGGGACAGGAGATCTCGGTTGCGAAAGAACATGGTGACCTGCCAGGTGACGGTCGGCTGAGTCACTGGGATAAAAGTCAGGCCGAACCCCTCCACCAGGTTGCGCGCCATCGAGGGGCAAATTACATAGCCCGGCCTTACGTGCAACATGGCCAAGGCCGTATTCACGCGGTGCACCGGCATAATGTCCCGGGCGTGCAGTTTGGATGGAATATGGCTCAGTACGTTTGCCTTCAAATTGGGCATATAGTTAATGAGCGTTTTGTCTTGCAACGCACTCCAGGTTGCCGACTCTTGCGTACCCAAAGGATCGTCCGGGCGCAAGGCTACCCACAGCGGGTCGGTGAACAGCCCTTGCACTTCTATACTGTCGTCGACTTCGACCCCGGCCGGGCCAAAGCCGATATCGGACTTGCCGCTGTATAAACCGCTGATCACTTCTTCTATCGGAACGTCCTCAAAGCGTACGTCCACACCGGGAAAGCGACTGCTGTAGTTGGCAATGAGCTGCGGCAACAAGGTGCACGAGAGCGTCTCGGGAGCCGCAACGCGAACCACTCCTCGCCGAAGCTCTCTTAAATTGACCACGCTTTCCAACGCACCGTCCAGGTTGGCCAACACCCGCCGCACCAGCGGCTCGAATACGGCTCCCACCACAGAAACAGAAACCTTACGCGTGCTTCTGTCGAGCAAGCGCACGCCCAGGCGACTTTCCAACTCTTTGATCAGGCCGCTAAGTGCGGCCTGCGACAAATGCATGCTGTCGGCGGCATCTGAAAAGCTGCCGCGTTCCAGTACAGCGATGAATGCCCGCAACTGTCTTAAGGTAACGTCCATCTTCATAGTTGCCCTCCCCGGTGCACCGATACTTATAAGTAAATCTGATAGATTAAGAATTAAATAAAGTTTGTTCGAATTTACTCTCGGTCGTAACCTATAGGCAAGAGAAATTAAAAGCCACACTCAGGAGACAACATGAAGCTAGGGAAAAGACTACTGCTGCTTGCAGGCGCCACCGGGCTTGCAATTACGCTTACCAACGCTGCTGCACAAGAAAGCTGGCCCGAGCGACCCGTAAAGATCATTTCGCCGTACGGCGCGGGCGGGCCCAACGATATATCTGCACGCTTGTTGGGTGAGCGACTAAGCTCCCGGCTCGGACAGACTTTCGTCGTTGAAAACAAGACCGGAGCTGGCACCATAGTGGCCAACAATTTCGTCGCCAAGGCGGCCCCTGACGGCTATCACGTTCTTTACGCAGCCGCTCCTTATTCCACCCTGGAAGCCTTGCACGGCAGCTTAAGCTACGACCCCAAGAAAGACCTCAAGGCTGTTGCCATGGTCGCAACCGTTCCCTTGTTTCTTATCGTCAATGCCGACAGCCCCTACAAGACAGTGGACGACCTCATCAAACACGGAAAGTCGAACACCGATGGCCTGACGGTCGGCTCACCCGGACACGGCTCCTTGCCTCACTTGGCAGCCGAGCTTCTGTTGATTGATGCGGGTACCAAGGGTCTGGTCGTGCACTACAAAGGCGATGTCGCGGCATATACCGATTTGGTTGCGGGCCGTATCGATGCGACGTTAACGGCCATCACAGCCGCGCTTCCTCACATACAGGCCGGCAAGTTGCGCGTGCTCGGGGTCGCCTCCGAAACCGCCAGTGGCATCTACCCAGATGCCCGGCCTCTGAAGGACCAAGGCTTGTCCAGCGTCGTGGCTGCAGGTTGGTATGGCTTCATGGTTCCGTCCGGGACGCCACCAGAGATCGTGCAGCGCCTCGATGACGAAGTCGGGCTAGCGCTTAACGACGCATCCATAAAGAAACGCCTGCTCGACCTTGGCATGGAGACCCGCCCCGGCACAAGCGCCCAGTTCGCCCAGTTCATCCAGTCGGAAATGGATAAATGGGGCGGCGTCATCAAACACGCAAACCTGAAGGCGCAGTAGGCCTGCCCTGTGGCGCAAGGCGAAATCTTAATGGGCATATGGGTTGCTGCCGTCAGGCAAAGGAGCCCAACATGCCCATGAACGCTCAGTACACCGAAGACGAACCTGCCCGCGAGTCCATCGATCAGGCTGAAGGCCCCCTGGTCCTGGAGTTTGGCGCATCCTGGTGTGGTATCTGCCAGGCGGCACAGCCGCTGATTAACCAGGCCTTCACCGATTTCCAGGAAGTTGCGCACATCAAGGTGGCTGATGGCAGTGGCCGCCCCTTGGGGCGATCCTTCCGCATCAAGCTATGGCCTACCCTTATCTTCCTGCGAGACGGCAAAGAGGTAAGCCGGCTTGTGCGGCCCACGCAAGCGGGCGAGATCAGCAAGGCACTTCGCCAGATCACCGAAACCCAATAAAAAAACCCGCAAGGCCATCGGCATCGCGGGTTTTCGAACTACGGTCTACCGGAAGCAGACGTGCTTACATGTTTTGGATCATTACCTGGCCAAAGCCCGAGCAAGACACTTGGGTGGCGCCTTCAAGCAAGCGCGCGAAGTCGTAGGTGACCTTTTTCGACAGGATGGATTTTTCCATGCTGGTGATGATCAGGTCAGCGGCTTCGGTCCAGCCCATGTGGCGCAGCATCATTTCGGCAGACAGGATCTGCGATCCGGGGTTGACGTAGTCTTTGCCAGCGTACTTCGGAGCCGTGCCGTGCGTGGCTTCGAACATGGCCACCGAGTCGGACAAGTTGGCGCCCGGAGCAATGCCGATACCGCCCACTTGGGCAGCCAGCGCGTCGGAAACATAGTCGCCGTTAAGGTTCAATGTAGCGATGACGTCGTATTCGGCCGGACGCAACAGGATTTGCTGCAGGAAGGCGTCGGCAATGCTGTCCTTGACGGTGATCTCGCGACCGGTCTTGGGGTTCTTGAACTTGCACCATGGGCCGCCGTCTATCAATTGGGCGCCGAATTCTTGCTGGGCAAGCTCGTAACCCCAATCGCGGAAGCCGCCTTCGGTGAACTTCATGATGTTGCCCTTGTGCACCAGGGTAACGGACGACCTGTCGTTGTCGATGGCGTACTGGATGGCCTTGCGGACCAGACGCTGTGTACCTTCACGCGACACTGGCTTGACGCCGATGCCCGACGTGTCGGGGAAGCGGATTTTCGTTACGCCCAGCTCTTTCTGCAGGAACTCGATAAGCTTCTTGGCTTCGGCGCTTTCGGCTTCGAATTCAATACCAGCGTAGATGTCTTCGGAGTTCTCGCGGAAGATCACCATGTTGGTTTTCTCGGGCTCTTTTACCGGCGAAGGCACACCCTTGAAATATTGGATGGGGCGCAGGCAAACGTACAGGTCGAGTTGCTGACGCAGCGCGACGTTCAGCGAACGGATGCCGCCGCCCACTGGTGTGGTCAGCGGGCCCTTGATGGACACAACGTAGTCGCGCACAGCTTCGAGCGTTTCTTCTGGCAGCCAGACGTCGGGGCCATACACCTTGGTGGATTTCTCGCCGGCGTAGACTTCCATCCAGTGGATCTTGCGCTTGCCACCGTAAGCCTTGGCGACGGCCGCGTCTACAACCTTGAGCATGACTGGCGTGATATCCGCACCCGTGCCGTCACCTTCGATGTACGGAATAATGGGTTCGTCGGGGACGGTAAGCGAAAAATCGGTGTTAACCGTTATCTTTTGGCCCGCGGCGGGGATCTTGATGTGCTGATAGGACATGGATGCTCCAGTTATGCTCCATAAGGAGTAGGAATCGGTATAGAACAGAGGATACGACGTGCCGGAACGCCGCTCACTCTTATATAAGAGTAGTTTAGCCTAAAATAGAGACTCTGTTGGTTAATGCTTATAGCGGGACTTGTCATGTTGTTCAACCCCACGCGCGATCAAGTGCGGCAATTTTTTACCGAGGCGTGGCACAAGCACAAGGCTGGCGGCGTGTTGACTTCTCTGGAAACCATGGCGGTGGATCTGATGCGCGAGCATCCCGAATACCATGCCGACCTGGAAGACCCGGAAATCGCCAATGCTGACTTCTCGGTGGAGCAGGGCCGGACCAATCCTTTTCTGCATCTGTCCATGCATCTGGCGATCAATGAGCAGCTTTCCATCGATCAGCCCCCGGGAATCAAGGCTGCCTACCAAAGTCTGCTTGCCACTCGCGATCATCATGAAGCGGCCCACATCATCATGGAGGCATTGGGCGAAGCCGTATGGGAATCCCAGCGCCTGGGCACCCCGCTGGATACCGAGAAATACCTGGACCTGATCCGCAGGCACGCCACCTCGCGCTAAATTTGGCAGACACAAAAAAGCCTGCAGCAATGCAGGCTTTTTTGTGGAAACAGGCAACTTACTTGCGCACTGCCAAAGGCGATGGCAGGCTGGCCAGCCAGGCCGAGATATTCTTGATGTCGGCTGGCGTAAGCTGGGCCACCATGGCGCCCATGATCGCGTTCTTGCGAGTGTTGGCGCTAGCAGGTGCACCGGCTGCGCCACGCTTGTACGAACGCAGGGCGTGCTCGAGATAGTCTTGATGCTGGCCGGCCAATATGGGGTAGGCGGGCATGGTCGACGTCTTGGCGTCTGCGCCATGGCAGGAAGCACAAGTGTACTTGTCGAAGGCAGCCTTGCCAGCGGCAAGATCGTTGGCGTTGGCGCCAGAAGCCAGGATCATCAGTGCGGAGCCAGCCAAGGCTAGTGTTAGTTTTTTCATTCAGGCCCCCGATTATTTAAGGCTGGAGTAATAGGCGGCAAGATCGGCCATGTCTTGCGGCGTAAGGCTTTTCGCGATGGCTTCCATGCTGGGGAAGCTGCGCCCGCCGTTGGCATATTCTTGAAGCGCGGCGACGATGTACTCGGCGTTTTGTCCGGCAATCATGGGCACGCTATAGACCTCGGGGAAGCTGGACTTGTAGCCCTCGATGCCGTGGCAACCTATGCACATGGAGATTTTGGACTGAGCGGCCTTGGCGTCGCCCACAGGCGCCGCATCTGCCGCCAGGGCGTTGCCCGCGATTGCACAGGATGCCGTAACGGCCAGCGCAGATAAGGTGCGCGTCAGGGAGGTTCGCAACTTCATAATAGCTCTTGTTTGGCGGTGAAAGAAAATTGATCTACGTCAATAGACCAATGAAAAGACCAGATTGTACGATAATTGGAGCCAGCCATACACCAATGCCCCTGCCAGCGTGCAGGGCCGCATACTGATACGGACACCAATATGACTCTTGCTGCACCCGCTCTGCCTTCCGAACGCTTTACCGGAACCGAACGCTACGTCGCCACCGACGACCTGAAACTTGCCGTTAACGCGGCGCTCGCCCTGCAGCGCCCCCTGCTCATCAAGGGGGAGCCCGGCACCGGCAAAACCATGCTCGCCGAAGAGGTTGCCGCCGCCCTGGGCCGGCCGCTGCTGCAGTGGCATATCAAGTCCACCACCAAGGCTCACCAGGGCCTGTACGAGTACGATGCCGTATCGCGTCTGCGCGACTCGCAGTTGGGCGACGAAAAAGTCCGGGACATCGGCAACTACATCGTCAAGGGCGTGCTGTGGCGCGCCTTCGAGTCCGACGAGCCCGTGGTGGTGCTGATCGACGAAATCGACAAAGCCGACATCGAGTTCCCCAACGACTTGCTGCAGGAGCTGGATCGCATGGAGTTCCATGTGTACGAAACCCGCCAGACCATACAGGCCAAGCACCGCCCTCTTATCATCATCACCTCGAACAACGAGAAAGACCTGCCCGACGCCTTCCTGCGTCGCTGCTTCTTCCACTACATCAGTTTCCCCGAGCGCAGCACCATGCAGGAAATCGTTGCGGTGCACTACCCCAACATACGGGAAGACGTGCTTAGCGCTGCGCTGGATACCTTCTTCGCCCTGCGCGAGGCGCCTGGACTGAAGAAGAAGCCCTCCACATCAGAGTTCCTGGACTGGCTGCGACTGTTATTGAACGAGTCGCTCTCCGCCCAGGAGATCAGCGGTTCGGCAGGCGACTTGCCCCTGATGGCCGGCGCATTGCTCAAGAACGAACAAGACATCACCTTGCTGCAAAGGCTGGCGGCCATGACGCGCGCGGGTCAGCGGCGTTAAACAGGCATACCCCCATGAGCCCCGTGACCCCGTCATTTCGCCATATCCCCTCACCCGTCACGCTGACCGGCTACGGCGTGCAGCTGGCGCCCTTGCAACTGGCGCATGCCAATGGCCTGGAACAGGCCGCCGCCGATGGCGCGCTATGGCGCCTGCGTGTGACCTCGGTGCCCCAGCCCGGTGGCGCCGCCGCCTATATCCAGGAGGCGCTACGCGGCCAGGAGGCCGGCAGCATGCTGCCCTTTGCCGTATTCGATGCAGAATCGGGAGCCCTCATAGGGTCGACGCGATACCACGACATCGTTCCGACCATTGCCCGGCTGGAAATCGGCTACACCTGGTACGGCAAGGGCTGGCAGCGCAGCCATGTCAATACAGCCTGCAAGCTGCTACTGCTGCGTCATGCCTTCGATGCCCTGGGCGCCGGCGTTGTAGGCTGGCGCACGGACAACTTCAATTTTGCGTCGCAGCGGGCCATAGAACGACTGGGCGCCCATCGCGATGGCGTGCTGCGGCACCATGGGCTGCGGCGCGACGGCACCGTGCGCGACACTGTCATGTATAGCCTGCTGCGCGGCGAGTGGCCCGGCGTCCAGGCTCATCTGGAATACAAGTTGCAGAGCTCACATGCTGATTGATTTTTTCTACCACCTGCGGGCGCACAAGCTGCCGGTTTCCGTGCAAGAGTACCTGACATTGCTCGAAGCCTTGCAAGCACGCCTGATGCCGCCGACGGTGGATGATTTTTACCACTTGGCGCGCATGACACTGGTCAAGGACGAAACGCTGTTCGATCGCTACGACCAGGCCTTTGCCGAGTTCCATCGCACGCTTGAGGCCGCCCTGCCCGCCGATAAAGAAATCCCGCTGGACTGGCTGATCAAGGAATTCCAGAAACAACTGACGCCTGAACAGAAAGCCGCCATCGACAAACACGGCTGGAGCAAGTTGATGGAGCTGTTCAAAGAGCGCTTGAAAGAACAGAATGAACGTCACGCGGGCGGCAGCAAATGGATAGGCACCGGCGGCTCCTCGCCGTTCGGCCATGGCGGCTACCATCCGGAAGGCATACGCCTGGGCGGCCCTTCGGCCGGCAACCGTACCGCAGTCAAGGTCTGGGAGAAGCGCGAGTTCCGCGACTACGACGACCAGCAGGAATTGGGCACACGCAATTTCAAGATGGCTCTGCGGCGCTTGCGCCGCTTTGCCAGGGAAGGCGCTGCCCTTGAACTTGACCTGGACCACACCATCAGCAGCACCGCCCGCAACGCCGGCTTCCTGGACCTGCAGATGATCCCCGAGCGCCACAACACGGTGAAGGTGCTGATGCTGCTGGATGTGGGCGGCAGCATGGACGATCACATCGCCCGGGTAGAAGAACTGTTTTCTGCAGCGCGCAGCGAGTTCCGGCACCTGGAGGTCTATTACTTTCATAACTGTCCGTATGAATCGCTGTGGCAGCGCAACTCGCGCCGCAATGCCGAACGTTTCGATACCTGGGACATCCTGCGCAAATACAACGACGACTGGCGCCTGATCATCGTGGGCGATGCCACCATGAGCCCCTACGAGCTGTTGCAGCCCGGCGGGTCGGTCGAGCACTACAACAAGGAAACCGGCGCCGTCTGGCTGCAACGCCTGCTGGAGAACTGGCCCAAGGCTGTGTGGCTGAATCCGGAGCCCGCTGCTTATTGGGAGTATCGTCAGTCTATTGCGATAGTCCAGAACATCATGCATAAGCGCATGTACAGCGTGACGGTAAGCGGGCTTGAACAAGCCATGCGTCAGTTATCCAAATAACAGCGGCCGTTGACCGTGCCTGCCATGTTAAAAGAACAGCACACCTTGCTGCACCACTCATTACGGAAACCCCGCATGCCCAGCTTATTGTCGACCGCCCTGATCCGTACAAGCACCATGCTGTTGCTGGCCTTCTTCGTCCTGACGGTGCAGGCGGCAACGCTGCCCGCAGGCGTCACTCAGGGCCCATCGGTGGAAGGCGTGACGCAGTACACGCTGGACAACGGGCTGAAGGTACTGTTGGCGCCTGACGAGTCCAAGCCCACTACAACGGTCAATATGACTTACCTGGTCGGTGCGCGCCACGAGAACTATGGCGAAACCGGAATGGCGCACCTGCTTGAGCACATGCTGTTTCGCGGCACACCTACGCTGCGCAATGCGCTGGCTGAATTCTCAAAGCGCGGGCTGGCAGCCAATGGCTCGACCAATAGCGACCGCACTAATTACTACGCCAGCTTTGCGGCCGATGCCGACACCCTGGACTGGTATTTGCGCTGGCAAGCTGATGCCATGGTGAACTCACTGATCTTGCGCGAGGACCTGGACGCTGAAATGACCGTCGTGCGCAACGAGATGGAGCGCGGCGAGAACAGCCCCTTCCAGGTGTTGTTGCAGAAGATGCGCGCCGCAGCGTTTCAATGGCACAACTATGGCCAGGACACCATAGGTGCGCGCTCGGATGTCGAAAACGTGGACATCGCCCAACTCCGCGCCTTCTACGAAACCTATTATCAGCCTGACAATGCGGTACTGATCGTGGCAGGAAGGTTCGAGGTCGACGCCGTACTGCACACGATCTCGGATGCCTTCTCCAGTATTCCGCGCCCTGAGCGCCAACTGCCGCCCGAGTACACCGTGGAGCCCGTCCAGGACGGCGAGCGCCAGGTTACCCTGCGCCGCCAGGGCGGCAGCCCGCTGATCGCCGCGCTCTTTCACACCCCGGCTTCAGGCGACCCCGACTTCACGGCCCTCGACCTGGGTGTGGCCATCCTGGCCGATACACCATCGGGCCGCCTTTACAAGGCACTGGTCAACAACCAGCTTAGTGCGGCTGTCTTCGGCTTTGCTGCCGGCATGTACCAACCCGGCTATGCCTTGTTCGGTGCTCAGCTTGAATCCGGCATGGATCAGGCAAAGGCTCTTGAGACCATGAACCGCACGCTGGACGATCTGACCGGGCAGCCCTTCACACAGGCCGAACTGGATCGCATGCGCAACAAGTGGCTGACAGACTGGGCACGGGTGTACGCCCAGCCTTCCAGCCTGGCCAGCGTCTTGTCGGAAAAAGTGGCGGAGGGTGACTGGCGCTTGTTTTTTCTGCAGCGTGATCAAGTGGAAGACATCGCTCTTGAAGACGTCCAGCGCGTAACTACCGCCTATCTGAAAGCCACCAACCGGACCAACGGACTGTATATCCCGACCGAGCAGCCCGAACGCGCGCCCGCACCCAAGCCTGTGGAGTTGGACGAGCTGCTGAAGGGATACGAAGGCAAGGAAACAAGCGCCAGCGTAACGGCCTTTGATCCCTCGCCGGAAAACATCGACGCCGCCACGCTACGCGACCCGTTGGTCTTGCCCAATGGCGAGGTCGAGCTGGCGCTGTTGTCCAAGCCCACTCGTGGAGATCGTGTCGAAGCCAGACTGTTGCTTCAATTTGGCGACGCCGACAGCCTGAAAGGCATGCGCGAGATCTCCAGCGCCACAGCGTCCTTGCTGGACCACGGCACCAGCAGCATGACTCGCCAAGAGATACAGGACCGCTTTGATGCCCTGCAGGCCAGCGTCGGCTTTGGCGGCGGCGCCGGCGTCGTAGCCGTCGACATGTCGACAACCGAAGAGCACTTGCCGGCACTGACCGAACTCGTGCTGCACATACTGCGTGAGGCCAACTTCCCGGCCAATGAGCTGGCCGAGTACCAGCGGCAGGCCTACACCGCCATCAGCAACGCCATGGCCGAGCCCGGTGCACTGGCATCGCGCGCGCTGGCCCGCCACGACAACCCGTGGCCCAGAGACGACCTACGCTATACCCCTACATTCGAGGAGGCACGCAGCGACATCGAGGCGCTGACTGCTGAAAAGCTGAAAGACTTCCATACGCACTTCTACGGCGCGGGCACCATCAGGTTTTCAGCAGTCGGAGCGTTCGACCCCGACGCCGTCAAGGCGGCCATCACCAAGGGTGTGGAAGGATGGCGCGAGGCACCCGCCTACACGCGCGTGGCTGACCCCTATCATCCCGTGGCGCCCGAGACCTTCACCATAGATACTCCGGGGAAGGCCAATGCGTTCTACCTGACCACGCTGCCGCTGAAGCTGCAAGATACGGATCCCGACTACCCTGCTCTTTACCTGGCCAATTACCTGTTGGGCGGCTCCGAAACCTCGCGTCTGTGGAACCGTGTGCGCGTGCGGGATGGCTTGTCATACAACGTGCGCAGCAGTCTGGACGCCTCTTCGTTCGAACCCTCCGGCGAATGGACAATCTATGCCATTCATGCGCCGGACAGCAGTACCCGCCTGGTCCAGGCCATCAAGGAAGAGCTAGGGCGCGTACTGAAAGACGGCTACACAGAGGAAGAAGTACGGGAAGGCGTGTCGGCGCTGCTTAATTACCGCAAACTGGCGCGCACGCGGGATGGCACCCTGGCATCAGCCTGGCTGAACTACCTGCAGCTGGATCGTACGTTTGAGTGGTCTGCGAAGATCGACCAGGCCCTGGCCGGTTTGACGGCCGAGACCGTCAACGCGGCCCTGCGCAAGCGGCTGAACCCCGAAGCATTCAGCGCTGCGCTGGCCGGCGATTTTTAGTCTATGAGAAGAAGTTCTTGACCCGGTCGGTCCAGGACTCGCTCTTTGGAGAATGTTTTTCTCCACCTTGAGCCAATGATGTTTCGAACTGGCGCAGGATCTTCTTTTGCTCGTCGGTCAGGCGCACAGGCGTCTCGACCGATATGTGGCAATAGAGGTCGCCAGGGTAGCTGGCGCGCAAGCCCCGTATGCCCTTGCCGCGCAAGCGGAAGGTCTTGCCGGTTTGAGTACCTTCCGGAATGGTGATGGCGCCGCGTCCGGCCAAGGTCGGCACTTCGAGTTCGCCCCCAAGCGCCGCCGTAGTGAACGGGATGGTCAGTTCGCAATGCAGGTCGTCGGCATCGCGCTGGAAAATACCATGCGGCTTCAGGTGGATCTCGACATAAAGATCCCCCGGAGGCCCGCCATTGACACCGGGCTCGCCATTGCCGGACGAGCGTATCCGCATGCCGTCGTCTATGCCAGCCGGAATCTTCACCTGCAGGGTCTTGTTCTTGCGTATGCGGCCTACGCCGTCGCAAGAAACGCAAGGATCAGTGATCTCTTTACCCGTGCCATGGCAGGTCGGGCAGGTTTGCTGCACACTGAAAAAGCCTTGCTGCATGCGCACAGCCCCGTTCCCGTCACAGGTGTGGCAGGTACGAGGCTTGGTGCCCGGCTTGGCGCCGGAGCCATGGCAGACGTCGCAGGTTTCCCAGCTGGGCACGCGGATTTCGGTATCAAAACCGTTGGCCGCCTGCTCCAGGCTGATGTCCAGCGTGTACTTCAGATCGGCACCACGATATACCTGCGGGCCGCCGCGGCGACCGCCGCCACCGCCCGCTGCCCCGAAGATCTCGCCGAAGATATCGCCAAAGGCATCGGCAAAGCCGGCTCCGCCCATGCCGCCCCCGCCCACGCCGGCGTTGGGATCAACACCGGCATGGCCGAAGCGGTCGTACGCACCCCGCTTTTGTTCGTCGGACAGCATCTCGTAGGCCTCTTTGGCCTCTTTGAACCGCTCTTCCGCTTCCTTGCTGTCAGGGTTGCGGTCAGGGTGGTACTTCATCGCCAGCTTGCGGTAGGCTTTTTTGAGCTCTTCGTCGGTAGCGTTTTTCGCTACGCCCAGTATTTCGTAGTAATCGCGTTTTGCCATGTGAGTTGAATGCGTCTCTTTACCTGACCTTATTGATCGCGTTTGACTTCTTTGAAGTCGGCATCGACCACATCGTCGTCGGCGGGCTTGGCGGCTTCGTCAGCACCTTGCTGCGCTGCTGCCTGTGCCTGCATGTCGGCATACATTTTCTCACCCAGCTTCTGCGAGGCCGTCGCCAAGGCTTCAACCTTGGCGTCGATGGCCGCCTTGTCGCCGTCCTTGAGTGTGGTTTCAAGTTCGGTGATCGCCGACTCGATGGCTTCCTTCTCGGACGCTTCAAGCTTGTCGCCGTACTCTTCCAGCGACTTGCGGGTCGAGTGCACCAGCGCCTCGGCCTGATTCCGTGACAAGGCCAGTTCGGCAATGCGGTGATCTTCCTCGGCGTTGGCTTCGGCGTCTTTCACCATGCGTTCGATCTCGTCGTCGCTAAGACCCGAGTTGGCCTTGATGGTGATCTTGTTTTCCTTGCCCGTGCCCTTGTCCTTGGCCGAGACATGCAAGATGCCGTTGGCGTCTATGTCGAAAGTGACCTCGATTTGCGGCGTGCCACGCGTAGCGGGCGGTATGCCTTCAAGGTTGAACTCGCCCAGCGCCTTGTTGCCTGCAGCGATTTCACGCTCGCCCTGGAACACCTTGATGGTGACCGCGGGCTGGTTGTCGTCAGCCGTCGAGAACACCTGCGAGAACCGGGTGGGTATGGTGGTGTTCTTTTGGATCATCTTGGTCATGACACCGCCCAGGGTTTCGATACCCAGGGACAGCGGCGTGACGTCCAGCAGCAACACGTCGGTGCGATCACCCGACAATACCGAGCCCTGGATGGCCGCACCGGCTGCAACAGCCTCGTCCGGGTTGACGTCCTTGCGAGGATCCTTGCCGAAGAATTCCTTGACCTTCTCCTGGACCTTGGGCATGCGCGTCATGCCACCCACCAGGATCACGTCGTCGATGTCAGACACTTTGACACCGGCGTCCTTGATGGCGATGCGGCAAGGCTCGATGGTGCGGTCGATAAGCTCTTCAACCAGCGCTTCCAGCTTGGAGCGCGTCATCTTGAGGTTAAGGTGCTTGGGACCGGAAGCGTCCGCCGTAATATAAGGCAGGTTGATCTCGGTTTGCTGCGCTGAAGACAGTTCGATCTTGGCTTTTTCCGCCGATTCTTTCAGGCGCTGCAAGGCCAGGACGTCCTTGGAGAGGTCCACTCCGCTTTCTTTCTTGAACTCGCCAATGATGTAGTCGATGATGCGCTGGTCGAAGTCTTCGCCGCCGAGGAAAGTATCGCCGTTGGTGGACAGTACCTCGAATTGCTTTTCGCCATCGACGTCAGCCAGCTCGATGATGGAAACGTCGAAGGTACCGCCGCCCAGGTCATAGACCGCAATTTTGCGATCGCCCTTTTCGGTCTTGTCCATACCGAAGGCCAAAGCCGCTGCAGTCGGTTCGTTGATGATGCGCTTGACGTCCAGGCCGGCAATGCGGCCGGCATCCTTGGTGGCTTGACGCTGACTGTCGTTGAAGTAGGCGGGCACGGTAATGACAGCCTCGGTGACTTCTTCACCCAGGTAGTCTTCGGCCGTTTTCTTCATTTTGCGCAGCACGTCCGCCGAGATTTGCGGAGGAGCAAGCTTTTTGCCTTGCGCTTCTACCCATGCATCGCCGTTGTCGGCCTTGATGATGGTGTAAGGCATGAGCTCGATGTCTTTCTGCACGGCCTTCTCGTCGAACTTGCGACCGATAAGGCGCTTGACGGCGTATAGCGTGTTGTGGGGATTGGTGACCGCCTGGCGCTTGGCCGGCGCACCCACCAGGATTTCGCCGTCCGGCATGTAGGCGACGATGGAAGGCGTGGTACGCGTGCCTTCGGCGTTTTCGATGATTTTGACGCTGCTACCGTCCAGGACCGCGACACAACTATTAGTCGTGCCCAAGTCAATACCGATAATCTTACCCATATTATTACCCTGCTAAAAATTTTGTTTTGTAAATAACTACCCGATGGGAGGTAGGTGGGGGTAAGCCACCAGTTTTCAAGGCTTACCCGCACTTTTTCTGCTTCAGGCCGGCGAACCGGCGCATGGCCACCTACCCGGGCTGGCCCGACGACACCATGACCAGCGCCGGCCGCAGCACGCGATCGGCAATGGTGTAGCCCTTTTGCAGCACCTGAACAATTTCTCCTTCAGCTCGCTCGGACGGTATGGACGAGATAGCCTGGTGCTGATGGGGATCGAATTTGTCGCCCTCTACTGGAGCAACTTCTTTAAGCAGATTGCGGTCGAAGGCGGCATTAAGCTGGCGCAGCGTGGCCTCGACGCCCTCTTTCCATGATTCGGCCGTCTGGTCGGTAAGGGCCAGCGCCGCCTCCAGGCTGTCCTTGACTGGGATCAGGCTTTCAGCGAACGACTCGGTACCGAATTTGCGCGCCTTGGCGACATCTTCCTGCGCCCGGCGACGTATGTTCTCGGCTTCGGCCTTGGCGCGCAGCAATTCCTCGTGATATTGAGCGACTTGTGCCTGCGATTCTGACAGCAAGGTTGCCCAGTCTTCCTCGGCATTGATTTGCTGCGCTTCGCTTGGGACTTCGGCCGACGTGGTTTGATCGTCGGGCTCGTTAGTCTCGAGTTTTTCGGACGTATCGATCGATGGATCCATTTGCTTGGGATCCAGGGGCTCGTTGGGTGCCGGCATAAAAAATCTCCACATCTAGGTATGCAATCCAATGAAATTGGGGGCACACGCCCCCAATTCAAGACCACGCGAACCACGTTGTCCTGTCGTAATACTTAAAGTTTACTCTTGCTGCCGGGCAGCCAGCCTGCCAGATGGGTCTGGACCAGGTCCGCCAGGCTGAGTGCCCATTGCGGATCGTCGTTAAGACAGGGCACGTAGCGAAACTGAGTACCGCCCTCCTCCAGGAAGGCATCCCGACATTGCATCTGGATTTCTTCGAGGGTCTCGAGACAATCGGCGACAAAGCCCGGGCACAAGACATCCACCGCCCGGACACCTTGCCGGGCCCAGTCGCGCAAGGTGGGCTCGGTATAGGGCTCCAGCCATTTTTCAGCACCGAAGCGGCTCTGAAAAGACACATGGATCAAGTGTCCATCCTGCCCCAGCCGGGTGCGCAACAAGGCCGCTGTCTCCATGCAATCCCGATAATAGGGATCGCCCTGCTCCACGGTGCGACGCGGCAAACCATGAAAACTCAGCAGCACGCGCTCTGGCTTGCCCTGGTCTTCCCAATGGCGGAGCAGGTGGGTCGCCAGCGCATCGATATAACCGGGCAGGTCGTGATAACGCTTGATGAAACGCAGCTCTGGCTGGTTGCGCATCCGTGCCGCGCAGGCGGTAACGCTATCCACGGCGGTGGCCGTGGTGCTGGCTGCGTATTGCGGATACATGGGCAGCACAACAATGCGGTCGCAACCCGCCGCGCGCAGGCGGGCCAAGGCGTCGGCGATAGAAGGATTGCCATAGCGCATGCCCAGTTCAACGCGTGCCTCTATGCCTTGCGAGGTCAGCGCCTCCTGGACACCCTGGCTCTGGGCCTGGCTCCAGACCAGTAGCGGCGACCCACCCTCCAGCCAGATCTCTTCGTAGCGAGGTGCCAGTGCACGAGGGCGACGCGTCAGAATAAAAGCGTGCAGTATCACTTGCCAGATCCATTGCGGGATCTCTATGACACGCGGGTCCGACAAGAACTCAGCCAGGTATTTGCGTATGGCGGGGGCCGTGGGTTGATCGGGGGTGCCAAGATTGATCATGAGCACGCCGATTGGGCCCGGATCGCGCGGCGGCGGATTTGTGCTGAAGGCCTGCGGATCTGCAGGTTCAGGCAAGTAGCGTGACGGTAAGGATATGGCCATGGAAGGTTTTCGGCGTCAGGACTGATTGTGACTGAGAGCGTTGGAAAGCAGGCGAGCCGTAATGTCCACAATGGGGATGACCCGCTCGTAAGCCATGCGGGTAGGCCCGATAACGCCCAGCGTACCCACGACCGTGCCGTCCACGCCATAAGGTGCGGTAATGACTGAAACGTCGTCCATCGGGACCAACTGCGAGTCGCCGCCGATATAAATCTGTACGCCTTGCGCGCGGCTGGACACATCCAGCAACTGCAGCAGATCGGTCTTTTTCTCGAACAGCGAGAACATGCGCCGCAAGCGATCCATGTCGGACGCAATCTCGGAGATATCCAGCAACTTGCTCTCGCCGGAGATCACCAGCGAGTCGTCCGTATCGGCAGTGGCGGTGCCCGCTTCGACAGCCGCCTGCATCAGCCGGGAGATATCAGCCTGCAGCGAAGACAACTCTTGCGTGATGGCCTGCCGCACTTCGTCGAAGGACATGCCGGCAAAATGCTGGTTGAAGAAGTTGCTGGCTTCGATGAGCTCTTGCTCGAGGTAATCGCGCGAAACAAACAAAATGCGGTTTTGCACGTCGCCATCGGGCGTCACAATAATAAGCAGTACCCGCTTATCGGACAGCCGGATGAATTCAATCTGGCGAAATACCTGCGCCCGTTTGGGTGCCAATACCACTCCTGCGAACTGCGACAGGTTGGACAGCAGGGCTGCGGCCGCCGTGATGGCACGGCCCGGCTCGGCCGCGGGCAGGATCTGCCTGATCTGGCTGGGCGGCAGAACTTCGAAACGCTGTACAGCCAACAGGCGATCGACAAACAGGCGATAACCCTTGGGCGTAGGAATACGGCCCGCCGATGTGTGCGGGCTATGGATGAGGCCGAGATCTTCGAGGTCGGCCATAACGTTGCGGATGGTGGCGGGCGACAGGTCGAACATTTTGGACAAGGTGCGCGAACCCACCGGTTGCCCATCGGCAATGTATCGTTCTATAAGCGCTTTCAGCAGCGCATTGGCTCGGTCGTCCATGGCTCTATTCTAGGCAATCCTGCCAACACGGGTTGTTATACCTACAGCCAACGAGGCGCAGGAACCATATAATCACTTAGTCTCTATTATTCCATCAATCACCCCGGTATTACTTTATGCACTTTAAAACCGTTGCGATCATCGGCCGTTACCAAGACACCGGCCTGGATGCACCGCTGCGTCAACTGGCCGACATGCTGCTGGCAACCGGCTGTAAAGTACTGATGGAAGCCGACACCGCCAGGAATACCGGCATTACCGAATACACCGCCGCCACATATGCCGAAATCGGCCAGCAGGCCGACCTGGCTGTCATCATGGGTGGCGATGGAACCATGCTGGGCGCCGCCCGCCTGCTGGCGCAAAGCGACGTCCCGCTTATCGGCATCAACCACGGCCGGCTGGGCTTCATTACCGATATCCCCCTGCACAGCGCCACCGACGCCCTGGCCAGCGTCATGCATGGCCATTACGACGCCGAAGAGCGTGTCATGCTGGAGGGCCGGGTGGTGCGTGGCAACGACACCCTATTTTCGGGCGTCGCACTTAACGATGTTGTGCTGAACCGCGCAGGGCGCGGCGGCATGATCGAAGTCAGCGTCGATTTCGACGGCGCGTTCATGTATAGCCAACGAGCCGACGGCCTGATCGTGGCCACGCCCACCGGGTCTACCGCCTATTCCCTTTCGGCCAACGGCCCTGTGGTGCATCCCAGCCTTAACGCCATACTGCTGGTGCCTGTTGCCCCGCAAACCTTGTCCAACCGCCCCATCGTGCTGCCTGACAGCGGTACGCTAAGCCTCACCATCTCGGCGCTGGGGCGCGTCGAATCCGGCGCCAGCGTCCACTTCGACATGCAGACCTGGTCCGATTGCCAGCCCGGCGACCGCATCGATATCCGTCGGGCCCAACATACCGTGCGATTTATCCATCCGCGCGGCTACAGCTTCTTCTCCACGCTGCGACGCAAGCTGTACTGGAACCACGTACCGCAACCTTCCGATACGGACGAATAAATCATGCTGCGTACCTTGCACATACGCGATTTCGTCATTGTCGATCAGGCAGACATCCATTTCGAGGCTGGCTTTACCGTGTTCTCCGGCGAGACCGGCGCCGGCAAGTCCATACTTATCGACGCCCTGTCACTGGCCCTGGGGGCCCGGGCCGACACCACTGTGCTGCGCGAAGGCGCTCAAAAAGCGGACATCACCGCCGTCTTCGACGCCCCCGACGCGCTACGACCCTGGCTGCTCGAGCAACAGCTGGACCCGGACGATGCGCTGGTATTGCGCCGGGTAATCGACAGCCAAAGCCGCAGCCGCGCCTTTATCAATGGGCTGCCGGTTACCCTGGGTCAATTGCGCGATCTGGCCGAACACCTGGTTGATATCCACGGGCAGCACGCACATCAAAGCTTGCTCAAGCCGGCCAACCAACGAGCCTTGCTTGATGCCCACGGCGGCCATCTGCCGCTGGCGGCGCAAGTGCAGCAAGCCTGGCAGGCCTGGCAAACCGCCCAAAAAGCCCTGGCCGCCGCCAGCCAAAACGAAGCCGCCCTGCAGGAAGAACGCGAGCGCCTCGAATGGCAATTGGCCGACCTAGACACCCTCGACCTGCGGCCGGGCGAATGGGACGCCATCACCAACGACCATAGCCGGCTGGCCCACGCTCAGGCACTGCTGGACGGCGCCACCCAAGCGCTGGCCGCTCTCGACGACGAACAAAACTCCGCGCAACCGGCGCTGGGGGTGGCGGCACATAGCCTGCAGCCCCTGCTGCGTCACGACAACCGTTTACAAAGCATTTACGACGCCATCGAGTCCGCGCGCATCGCGGCCAGTGAAGCCGTTTCCGACCTCAACAGCTATCTCGACAAGGTCGAGCTCGACCCCGCCCGTCTCGCCGCAGCGGAAGAACGCCTGGGCGTTATTTTCGACACCGCCCGCAAGTTCAAGATCGATCCGCCCGAGCTCCCCGCCCTGCAGCTATCCTTGCGCCAGCAACTCGAAGCCAGCCAGGCGGCCGCCAATATGCCATTGCTGATCGAACAAAATCGGGCTGCCGCCGCACACTACGACGAACTCGCAGCGCAATTGGCAAAAGCAAGGGCGGCAACCAGCAAACGCCTGGCAAAAAACGTTACCGAGGCTCTCCAGACACTGGCCATGCTAGGCGGACGCTTCCAGATCGAGCTTACCGCCTGCCCGCCGGGTCCTCATGGCACCTCCGCGGTCGAGTTCCTGGTTGCCGGCCACGCGGGCACCACGCCCAAGCCGCTGGCCAAGGTAGCCTCGGGCGGCGAGCTGGCCCGCATTTCGCTCGCGCTATCGGTCATCGCCAGTCAGGCCGCGCGGGTGCCCACCCTCATATTCGACGAAGTCGACACGGGCGTGGGCGGTGCGGTAGCCGAGGTCGTCGGACGGCTGCTGCGCGAGCTCGGGCAGCGTCACCAGGTTCTGTGCGTTACGCACCTGCCACAGGTGGCGGCGCGCGGAACCCAGCATTACGAGGTCAGTAAATCCACGTCACAAGCCAGCACCCTATCCATGATCAGGATGCTGGACGACAAAGGTCGGGAAAATGAAGTGGCCCGCATGCTGGGGGGCCTGAAGATCACCGACACGACGCGCAAGCACGCGCGCGAAATGCTGGCGGGTTGAAGCTGGACTTATTTTGGCTTGGCGGCAGTACAGTCCGGGCAAATACCGTAAAGCAGCATGGTATGGCTCTCGAGCACGAAACCGTGGTCCTTGGCAACCTTGTGCTGGCGTTTTTCGATTTCCGGTTCGCTAAACTCTTCGACCTTGCCGCAATTGGTGCAAATCAGGTGATCGTGGTGGTCGCCGTCGTTAAGCTCGAACACGGCCTTGCCGCCGTCAAACTGGCTGCGCACCAGGATGCCGGCCTGCTCGAACTGCGTCAGCACCCGGTAGACCGTGGCCAGGCCAATATCGACATCTTCAGCGATAAGCGCGCGGTAGACGTCTTCGGCGCTTTGATGGCGGTGATCGGCCCGTCTGAATATGTCGAGGATCTTCAGGCGCGGGAAGGTCGCCTTCAAGCCCATGCTTTTCAGTTCGTTCTGGTTAATCATAGCTAGAATGTCTCTGGTGAAATGGATGGTGTCCGGGCAGGATGAGGCTTGCAAAATACGCCCGGCGCCGACTAACGCTATTATGCGTTTATTCTTGAACCTTTATGATAACGGTTTTATTCGATCTGAATAACAGGGGCGCTTCGTGCTGACGACTGCAAAACCAATATTTTCAACGCTTCGCGCCGGTTTGACGGCAATTGCACTGACCGTAACGCTGGGCGCCTGCGGCACCACCAACTGGGGTTTCCCGTATCGGCCTGATGTACAGCAGGGTAACTGGATCACGTCCGAGCAGGTGGCCCAACTGCAGCAAGGCATGACGCGCGAGCAGGTGCGTTTCATCCTGGGCACGCCCACCTTGCAAGACGTATTTCGCAGCAATCGCTGGGATTACCCCTACTACAACAAGCCCGGCTATGGCGAAGAGCAACAGCGCAAGTTCACCGTTTGGTTCGACGGTGACAGCCTGGTGCGCTGGGAAGGCGACGAACAGCCCGACCGGCAACCCTTCCAGAAGGCCGATACCGGCATGACCGGAGAAAGCGGCGCCAACGCTGCTGATGAAGACGCAGGCGACGGCATCCCAGCCGACACTGCCGGCGCAGACGCCGCACAGACCAGCCCGATTCCAGGTGTCACGCCGGCGCAACCCACCGCCGACGGGACAGCGCCCGACCAGCAAAGCGAAGCCGACGCACAGGCACAAACAGAACGCAGGCGCGCCATTCTCAACGCCCCCGATACACAACGGACGCCTTCTGGCGCGCCGTCAGCCGGCAGGAACACCGCCGAACCGCTGCGCTAAGGAGCATGACAATGCGTATTGCCATCGCAGGCGCAGACGGACGCATGGGCCGGATGCTGATCGAAGCTGTACTACAAAGCCCCGACATGGCCCTTACTGTCGCCCTGGACAGAGCCGGCTCGCCGGCCTTGGGACAGGACGCAGGCAGCTTTCTGGGCCAGGAAACCGGCGTCGCCATCACGGACGACCTGGGCGCCATTGCCAATGCGGATTGCCTGATCGACTTCACCCGGCCCGAGGGTACGCTGGCCCATTTGCAGGCCTGCGTCGAACACGGCACGCGCTGCGTGATCGGGACCACCGGCTTCACCGAAGAAGGTCGGCGCGCCATTCAGGCAGCCAGCCAGAAGATCGCCGTAGTCTTCGCACCCAACATGAGCGTCGGCGTCAACGCCACCCTCAAGCTGCTTGATATTGCGGCGCGCCTGCTGAACAGCGGTTACGACGTCGAGGTATTCGAAGCGCACCACCGCAACAAGGTGGATGCGCCCTCCGGTACGGCCTTGGCCATGGGCGAAGCCGTAGCGCATGCCTGGGGAAAAAACCTTGACGACATAGCCGACTGGGCCCGCCATGGCGAAACCGGCGCACGCGAAACCGGCCGCATCGGTTTTTCCGTCATGCGCGGCGGCGACATCGTGGGCGACCATACGGTGTTTTTCTGCGGCACCGGCGAACGGATAGAGATCAGTCATCGCTCCAGCAGTCGCACGACTTATGCCCAGGGCAGCTTGCGGGCCGCCCGCTATCTGGCGCGAAAAGAGTTCGGCTTGTTCGACATGCAAGACGTGCTGGCCTGAGGCCAGCGCCCGCCTAGGCTACCAGCACGGGCTCTTGCTCCAGGGCCACGCCAAACCGCAAGGCAATATCGTCCTTGATCGCTTGTGCCAGTTGCATGATATCGGCGGCGCTTGCGCCGCCGTAATTTACCAGCACCAGCGCTTGGCGATCGTGCACGCCCACTGGTCCGACGCGCCTACCCTTCCAGCCAGCTTGATCGATCAACCAGCCCGCTGCAAGCTTGTACTGACCGCCGGCCAGCGGGTAAGCCACGACCTGCGGATGGACCTTGCTGATGGCGTCGAAGTCCCCGCGATCCACCACCGGATTCTTGAAGAAACTTCCTGCATTGCCTAACACGGCCGGGTCCGGCAGCTTCGCGCGCCGCACCTCGCACACCGCATCAAATATCTGGCGTGGCGTGATGTCCGCAGTATCAGCTTGCAATGCGGGATGACGCTGCAGATCGGGGTAGCCCAGCACAGGGGTCCACCGCTTGGGCAGCCGGAACCTGACGGCCAGTATCAGCCATCGGCCAGGCTCGGACTGTTTGAACAGACTGTTGCGATACGAGAAATCGCAATCTTCAGGTTTCATCTCGACCTGACGCCCCGCGCGTAGATCCCAGGCGCTCAAACTATGAAAACGCTGATCCAGCTCTACGCCGTATGCGCCTATATTTTGCACCGGGGCCGCACCGACCGTGCCGGGGATCAAGGCCAGGTTCTCCAAGCCGGCCCAGCCCTGGTCCAGGCAATGCGCAACGAAGTCATGCCAACACTCCCCTGCCTGGGCTTCCACCACCCACTCGGTGGGGGTCTGGTCACACAGGCGTATGCCGCGAGACTCCACTTTGACGACGAGGCTGGTCAGCGTTTCGGGCAGCACCACATTGCTGCCGCCGCCAAGGACAAACACGCTGTCGTGCTGACTGGCCATCTCGGAAAACAGCGGTAACTGCCCGGGCGACCGGTACGTAACCAGGGCCAAGGCGTGCGAGCGCAGGGACAGTGTGTTGAAGGAAGTAAGATCGTACTTGGCAGTTTGCAGCAAGGCGGCCCTGTCACTAAAAAATTTATGCTAATATTCTGGTCTTCGCTAAATCTTAGTTGATTTTAAGCAGGTAGTTTTGAAGGCGCCGGGCAACTTGCAAGGCACAAGAAATTACCCTACAATGCGAGGCTTCTTTGCAGCAGGAAAGCCCGGGCTGCAAAGCTTTACGCGGGAATAGCTCAGTTGGTAGAGCGCAACCTTGCCAAGGTTGAGGTCGCGAGTTCGAGACTCGTTTCCCGCTCCAAGATTAAACAAAAAGCCCAAACTTCGGTTTGGGCTTTTTGTTTGATGCGCCGGCGTTTTTTGCGCAGGCGATAGGGGAGTACACGCAGTGGAATTCACATTCGGCTTGTTGATGGTCTTCGTGGCATGGCAGCTGCTGCGCACACGATACCAGCGCTCTCATATCGCATTGTTGGGCCAGCATCTGGCCAATATGCAGCTTGAGCGCCACATGGAAACGCTGACGCAAGGCTACACCCGCGCCATCCACGAGAAAGACGAAGGGCGCCAGCTTCAGGTGCTGGAAACTTTTGCGCAAACTGAGAGCGCCGTGGCAGCACAGTTGCGCTCATTGGCGGAAGCCATGCAAAAGGAAAACGAACCGGACACCAGCATGGTCGTGCTTCCCATGTGTCTGCCTTATGCCGAACGCTTTCTTCCCTCTGTTACTCGCGACTTCCGCAAGCTTCTGCATATCCATGCGGCGGGTTTGCGCCACGTTGTAGACAACGAAGGCGGCTGGGATCTGAAAACCCGCGCCTACCACTTGTCTGCCGAGCTGTATCTTTTCCAGCACAGCTGCCACTGGTACTGCAAATCGCGCGGGGTGGCCAATGCGCGCCTGATGCTGCGGCACCAGGTTCAGCATCAGAAGGCGCTTGAGTCGGTGTCGGCGGTGACCCGCACGGCGTATCAGCAATGGCTGGACGGCACTGCTGGGCGTTAAGCCTGTCGGCGCCGAACGGCAATGAAGCCGGTCGGTTAAGCGGGTTATCTGCGAATATCGTATACTAGCGGACTTCATTGAGGCGCAATGGCAGAGTGGTCATGCAGCGGATTGCAAATCCGTGTACCCCGGTTCGATTCCGAGTTGCGCCTCCAAAAATTTCCTGCGTTTAGCCACGATACGCGGCGGTCCGGCACTTAAGATGTGCGGGAAGAATTTGACACAGCCCGCAACCATGCGGGCTTTTTTACGTCTAGAATACTCCGAGTAGCTCGGTAATGAGCCACCCGTCGACGGACTATGTGACGCTACTTTAGTTAACGGAGGAATCATGAGAGCACGCAAGACACTCACCCTACTGCAAATTATGGCAGCCGGTGGAATCATTGGCGCTGCCATCATGGGCGGATTCTTCAACGGCGCGGAAGTCTATCTCGGGAAGGTCGACTTGAACTCCATTGGTGCCATTGCCGGTGCCGTTCTTGGCGCAGTCTACGTCAAAGTGAGCCACTTTCTGTAGGGCATGCCGACATTCCTGATCGATGGAAACTGGTTCGATATGGCCACCCTGGCTGTGGCCGCTTTCTATGCGTTTTCGCGGGCTATGTTTGCAGGGCATTGGCGAGTTGAAAGCTTCGTTGTAGAGCTGAGCTATGGCGTCAGCATATTTCCTTTGGTTCTACTTACTGCCACAGTGGCCTCTAGCACAGCTATCAATACGCTGATGACGGGCAACAAGATTATCATTTCTCTTGCGGGCCTGATCTCACTAATCGTTATTCTGAAACGCACCTTCGAACGGACTGAGAGAGCCGAGCGCGGCCGATTCTTCTAGTTATTTGGGACGCCTTATCACCCCCCGCTATATCCCTGTCCCCAGAAGTTCGTTGGATTAGGCATGGCCGCCTCCTACAATTTCCAGCTTACATCTGGAGGTGGCGATGTCCGTGGCGATGGTCGACCTTTTCTTTGCGTCATTCGGCGAAACCTTGTTGATGGTTGGTGCCTCCAGCGTGCTCGCCGCCTTGCTGGGCCTGCCGCTTGGGCTGGTGCTGCATCTGACCGGACCGCGCGGCAACCCCGGGCGCCCTCGCCTGCATCGCGCACTGCAATTCACAGTAAGCGCCGTGCTATCGACCCCCTCTGTCGTCCTGCTCGCGGGCCTCATCGCATTGGCTCATGTGATGCTGGAGGTGCCTGCCAACCTGATCGCCAGCGTCGTGCCCTTGGCCCTGATCGTGATGCCGGGCATCGCGCGCAGCGCTGATGCCGCCTTTGGGCAGGTCGACAACAAGGTCGTGGATGCCGCAAAGGCGGCGGGAGCATCGACGTCGCAAATGGTTTATAAAGTCCTTTTCCCCAGCGCGGCAGGCGGCATTGCCGCAGGCCTTGGGATGGCAGTCGCCAGCCTGGTGGGTTATTCCACGCTGGCCGGCGCCATCAGCGGTCAAGGCTTGGGCGATTTGGGCTTGCGTTATGGCTTCCAGGAGTTCATGCCGGGACTGATGCTGCTGGTGGTACTGTCCTTGCTGGTGCTGGCTGAAGCCGCGCAGTTTCTTGGGCATGCGCTGGCGCATAGGCTGAACGCGCGCTAAACAGAACACGGGGCAACAATGGATCAGAATGTGATCGCCGCCATGGCGAAATGGCCCGACGTGCCCGACGTGTTCGGATGGCTGTCCCTGACTGAACGCGGAGAATGGCGCTTGCATCCCACCGGCGACGCCCTTGCGCCTGTGGCTGACAATGCCGCGCCCGCGCGCGGCGAGTCCATCAGCAGCCCAGCCATACTTGATTTCATCGGCCGTAACTACGCTTGCGACCATCAGGGCCAATGGTATTTCCAGAATGGCCCGCAACGGGTCTATGTTCGGCTGGATGCTGCGCCTTTCATCCTGCACACCGGGCAATCGGAGGGCGCAGATATGCTGTTGCGCACCCATAACGGACTGCCGGTAAGCAAGATCGACGGCTGGTGGTTGACGGACGAAGGCAGGCTGTTTGCCGCAACCGAGCATGGCCCGGGCCTGGTGGCCGGCCGGGACCTGGCCACGGTGCTCCAAGGCATGCACAGCATTGAAGGTGAGTCCTTACTGGACTTGCTCGAGCGGGAAGCCGAGGCTTGTGGCATGCCAGTCACTTTCGCGGCTGCTTATGCCGGCACCTTGCCGATCAATTGCTGCCCCTCGGCTGCCGTCGAACAAGCCATGGGCTTTGTCCGGCATCCCGCATTGAGTAGAATCGCTTAATGACCACGCCCGCACCCAGCTTTTACTTTCCCGCTCCTCGCGCTCAACGGTACTGCAGCCAGTGCGGAAAACCCATTACACAGCGCATCCCGCCGGACGATAATCGGCTGCGCGCCGTGTGTGAGCATTGCGGCGCCGTGCATTACCAGAACCCGCGCAATGTGGTGGGCGTGCTACCCGTATGGCAAGACAAGATCTTGCTGTGCCGCCGGGCGATCGAGCCGCGCTACGACAAATGGACACTTCCGGCGGGCTTTATGGAGCTGGGCGAGACAACGGCCCAGGGCGCCATGCGCGAAACCCAGGAGGAAGCCGGCGCACAAATCGAGCTTGGCCCCCTCTATACCATCATTGATGTGCCGCACGCCGAACAGGTGCATTTCTTTTATTTGGCCAAGGTGCTCAGCGAGAAGCTGTATCCTGGCCCCGAAAGCATAGAGGCGGGCTTCTTCAGCGTAGAGGACATCCCCTGGCAAGAGCTGGCTTTCCGCACGGTAAGCACCACGCTGGAACACTATATCGCCGACCGCGCCACCGGCGTGTTTCCCATGCATCATTACGATATCCCGTATCCGCCGCCGCGCTAGGCAGGAGCAACCGTGAGTGGTTTGATCTGGCTTGACGACACGGACCCGTTTCCGGATCCCGCTGCGGCGCTGCCGGAGGGTTTGGTGGCTGCGGGCGGTCGCCTGTCCATAGAAAGGCTGACCGAAGCCTATGCGCGCGGTATCTTCCCATGGTTCAACGACGGCGATCCGATATTGTGGTGGAGCCCCGATCCGCGCATGGTGCTGGCCTGTGCAGACTTGAAGATTTCGCATTCGCTGGCCAAGAAACGTCGACAAGTAGCGCGAACCGAACAATACGCCGATGCCCGGGTAAAAGTCACGACGGACATCGCATTTGCTTCTGTCATTGCAGGTTGCGCAGGCAGACGCCAAACGCAAGACGGCACATGGATTTCTCCGGCCATACAGGCCGCCTATACGGCCTGGCACCGCGCCGGTGTCGCGCACAGCATAGAAACCTGGGTTGATGGCGAACTGGCCGGCGGGCTGTATGGCGTATGCATGGGCCGCTTCTTCTTCGGAGAATCCATGTTCGCGCGGGTGTCGGACGCCAGCAAGCTGGCATTGACCTACCTGGTGGACTTTCTGTCTATTCGTGGCATCACACATATAGATTGTCAGCAGCAAACCGCGCACTTGGCCAGCATGGGAGCACGACCCGTGGGCCGCAGCGATTTCCTGGCTCTGTTGAAGCGCACGGTGCATGGCGAAAGTCCACCGTGGAAGCCGGGCCAGATACTTGCAGGCGGTCGGCTTGCACCCCTGGCATGAATAACGCCATAATGAAATCGCATAGCAACATCGAGCCTGAGTCATGAGCCACCCCACCGAACCCGGCTTTAAAACACTGCAGTTTTATTCCACTGCGATCTACCCGTGCAGCTACCTGCCGGGCCACGATGCGCGTTCTCAGGTGGCGGCGCCCACGCACCTGATCGATGCCGACACTTATTCGCAGCTGGTGGAACAAGGCTTTCGGCGTAGTGGCTTATTTACTTACCGCCCTCATTGCGATGCCTGCCGGGCCTGCCTGCCCATACGCGTCGATGCGCGCCGATTCCAGAAGAATCGCACGCAGCGCAAGGTGTGGCGTCATCACGAAGACCTGGTCACGCACATCATGCCCTTGCATTGGGACGCCGAGCATTTCGAACTTTACGATCGTTATCAGCATGGACGCCACCCGGGCGCCGGCATGGATGAGGATAGCCAGGCGCAATACACGCAATTCCTGCTGACCAGTCGGGTGGATTCACGCCTGGTGGAGTTTCGCCTGCCATCGGGTGAACTCCAGATGGTGTGCATGATAGACATTCTGCAAACCGGCTTTTCATCGGTCTACACCTTCTTCGAGCCGGACGCGGCCGGCAGCCTGGGTACCTACGGTGTACTGTGGCAATTGGAGCAATGCCGCAAGCTGGGACTTCCCTGGGTATATCTGGGATACTGGATACAGCAAAGCCGTAAAATGTCTTATAAATCTCGCTACAAACCCTTCCAGCTCCTGCAGGACGGCGTCTGGGCCGAACCTGATCCTTCATAAAACATGACTCTCCTGTTCCAAGCTTATCCGCTGGCCCGTTCAGCGCTGTTCACCATGGACGCCGAAGCGGCCCACGAGTTGACCCTCAAGTCGCTGCAAAAGGCCTACGACTGCGGACTTACACGCAGGTTGATGGGTGCCCGTCCGGAAGCACCGCTTACCCTCATGGGCATGTCGCTGCGCAACCCCGTGGGCCTTGCAGCCGGACTGGACAAGAACGGGGCCCACATCGACGCCCTGGGCAACCTGGGCTTCGGCTTTGTGGAAGTCGGCACCGTAACGCCCCGCCCCCAAGCTGGCAACCCGAAGCCGCGCATGTTCCGCCTTCCGCGTGCCGAGGCCTTAATAAACCGCCTGGGGTTCAACAACCAGGGCCTGCAATCGTTCATCAGTAACGTGCGCGCCAGTACTTGGCGACAGGATGGCGGGATACTGGGATTGAACATCGGCAAGAACGCCGACACTCCCATCGAACGCGCCGTCGACGATTACCTTATCGGACTTGAAGGCGTATACGCTCATGCCGATTATGTGACGGTCAATATTTCTTCCCCCAATACCCAGAACCTGCGCGCCTTGCAAGGGCAAGACGAACTGGCCGCCCTGCTGCTGCCCTTGCAGGAGAAGCGCAAGGCACTGGCCGACCAGCACGGACGGCATGTGCCCATGGTCGTCAAGATCGCACCCGATCTGGAATTGGAACAAATCGATGCCATTGCCGAGTTACTGCCACGCTATGGCGTAGACGGCGTCATCGCGAGCAACACCACACTCTCGCGCGAAGCAGTGCAAGGACTGCCTCATGCAAAGGAGGCTGGAGGCTTGTCCGGCCCACCCGTGCACGAATTGTCGCTGCGCGTTATTCAACGGCTACGCGGCCAACTGGGCGCGGGCTACGCCATCATCGGCGTTGGCGGAATCGCCTCGGCCCGCCAGGCGCGCGAAAAAATCGCTGCGGGGGCCAACGCCATCCAGTTGTACACAGGCTTGATCTACCGCGGCCCGGCCCTGATTGCCGATTGCGTGCGCGCCATACCGACGCGCTGAAAAAGAAACGCCCCGCAGAGCATGTTCTCTTTGCGGGGCGCTGAACTGCTGCAAGGCTTATGACCTTGCGGCTAGCGGTACAACTAATTTAGCTGGCGTTGCGACGTGCGCGAGGAGCCGATTTATTGGCAGCCTCGGCGGCGTCGTTCGCTGCCTTGAACGTGGCCGAGGTGGCCGCGTTGATGTTGGATTCAGCAGCGTCGGCGGCCTGGCGGGCAGCTTTGGCAACCGATTCGTAAGCACTGTTGGCCGTAGCAAGCGAAGACTTGAGCAAAGCAACAGCGCCTTCAGAGCCGGTAGGCGCGTTTTTCGCGATCTGGTCCAGCGCTTCAGTGACTTGTTGCTGGCCTTCAGCGATTTGCGCTTCGGTCAGCTTGGAAAGATCGCCTTGCACACCGGCAACGATGTCATAGACATGCTTGCTGTAGGCCAGCGTTTTCTCGGCATTGGGGCGAACCAGGGCCGTGGTAAATGCCAGGGCTTCCTGGGGATCTTTCACTTCAATGGCTTGCTGCGACGTCTGGGCAACTTCGTCCATCGTCGCTTTGATGACTTTCAGGTTCAGGTCGACCAGTTTTTCGAAACCGCCGAAAAAGGCGCCTTGGATGGCCAGCAGGTTGTCCAGCGAAGTCTTTTGGCTCGCCAGAATGTTTTGAGGGATTGCGCTCATGATGTGTCCTTTATAAGTGGACCGGTGTGGTCCGCGATACCTGGGATCGATCCAGGCGTAAAAATAAAGAAGGCTAAACAAATCACCATCACACCGCGTGAAAACCTTCTATGCTGCATCGCACAATTGCAATTCTACGCTGTTTATCAACGCAGTCAAGCATTATTTGTTGCGACGCAACAAATAGCTATTGCATCGCCTCGTAGCCCAGGGCTTCGGAGATTTGCGCTGCAGTACGAAGCAGAATGGGTATCCATTCGTCGCGCAGGCGTTCGGCGGGCGCCGATATGGAAAGCCCTGCCTGCAGCTTGCCGGTATCGTCGTAGACGCCGGCCGCGATGCAACGCACACCCAGTTCCAGTTCTTCGTTGTCGCGGGAATACCCGTGGCGGCGCACCAGAGCGAGATCGCGTTCAAGCTGGTCCGCCTGGGTGATGCTGTTGCGGGTCGTGCCAGCCAGACCGGTACGCATGGCGTACGCCCTGACCTGGCGTGGGTCGATTACCGATAAAAACAGTTTGCCGGTGGACGTCAGGTGTAGCGGCGCGCGACCACCTATGGCGCGTACCACCTGCATGCCGGAGCGTTCGCTCCACGCACGTTCGATATAGACGATTTCGTCGCCCTGCTGCAAGGACAAGTTGACGGTCTGACCCGTGATCTTGTGCAACTCGCGCATGGGTTCAAGCGCCACTTGGCGTACATTAAGCCGGCCCTTGACCAGCGAACCCAGCTCCAGCAGGCGCATGCCCAACTGGTATAAGCCGCTATCGACCCGCTCCACATATCGCCCCACCACCAGATCGTTCAAGATGCGGTGCGCGGTGGATGTGTGCAAGCCGGTGGCGGCGGCCAGGTCTTTAAGAGGTACGGGGTCGGAACGCTTTGCCAGCACGTCCAGTAATAGCATGGCTCGCTCCAGTACCTGGATGGTAATGGGCGATGGGCTGACGGGGGTAAGCCCATTGGGTGTGGCGGTTACAAGAGCGGATCGGGACATAGTCTTCGTTTTGACGCAACGCAACAATTCCATAATATGAAATAAGTGCCTCTGCTGGCAAGACTTATTTTTCGGGGGGAGTCAGCTCTCCTCCGAGGCGCAGCGCTTCCGCGCGCAGATAGGCCAGGGCCTCGGCGGCCGCCGCGGGCTCGCCCTTGACGCCCAGATCGATATGCGGATGGCCGGTCTCGCCCATGCTGGGCAAGCTGAAAGCTTTGATGCCGGGCCAACGTTGCTCCAGTTCTTCCAGTGCCGGGGTAATCCGGGATTCGGGAAGCCGAAACACCAGGAAGGAGTGCTCTACATGCACGACCTGGTGCTGGAAATGCCGGTAGCGGGTGTCCAGCGTCCACGCCATCATGGGCCAGGCGATCACAGGAAAGCCCGGCATGAAAGTGTGTTCGCGGATAAAGAAGCCAGGGATCTTGTTGTAGGGATTCGGGACGATCTCGGACCCAACCGGAAAGACGCCCATCTGCAGGCGCTGCTGATTCTCGGGTATGGACATATCGGCACTGCCCTGCCCGCGTTGCGCGCTATCGGCGCAGCGCTCGGCAATAAGACGCTCTGCTTCGGGATGCAGCGCGAGTTCGACCCCCAGCGCCTGCGCCGCCGCCTGGCGGGTTTGATCGTCCGGGGTGGCGCCTATGCCGCCGCAACAAAAGACGATGTCGGGTGTGGCGAAGCTGCGCGCCAAGGCCTCGGCCAGTGTGTCGCGATCATCGGGCAGGAACTCTGCGCCGCCCAGATGCATGCCGCGTTGCGACAGCAAGTCCACAAAATGGGCAAAGTGCTTGTCTTGCCGGCGTCCGGAAAGAATCTCGTCGCCGATTATCATCAAGCGTATCTTTGGTATGGCCTTGCCTGTCATGCCTTGTTCCTGTGTTAAGCCTCGATAACCGTCTGCCCGCGCAATTGACGCAGCGCCTCGAGACTGAAGTGAGCATATACCAGCGCGGAGAACACCGGCAAGACCAGCCACGCGGGCGGAAACAGATTGAGCAGGGCCAGCACCACACCGATCAGCCACAGTTGGCGGTTATGGCGTCGCCACAGCAGTCGCCGCTCTTGCGGACTGGCGTGTTCGACGATGGCATCCACGCGCAGCATGCGGGTAAAGGCAAAGGCCCACCAGAAAATCGGGAGCAGTAGCGCAAAGGGAGGGATAAGCCACAAAGGCATGGTGACGACCCAGCCAATCGCAAACAGTACGCCGACCACAATGGCGTTCCAGGCGCCCACAGTCGTCGAAAACTTACCCTGGCGGCGGATACCGGCATATTCGCGCTGCTCGAGATGCCGCAAGGCAATAGGCATCACGAATATGGCGGCAATAACCAGCCCCAGGATGCCCGACAAGGGCAGCAGTATGACAACCGCCAGCATGGGAATCAAATACAGCTTGATGGAGAACAAGCCGATCGCCACCAGCCACTGATCGACCTGGTTGACGAACTCCCAGTCGGCGGCCTGCATGTTCAACCACGCAGTAAGCGGCGTCCAGAAGGCCCAAAGCAATACGATGGCACCTAGCAACGCAATAATAAAAGGCAGGAAAAGAGCCGCCAGCATCTTGGGGTGGCACTGCGAGGCCAGGGCTCGCTTGAATGCCACCGCAACGGCGGCCAGTCCGGTGACGCCCAGTGCACGCGGGCGGACTGCGAGGTTGGATTCGCTCATCGAGAAAACCTTAAGTTCAAGACACGACTATCATAGTCAAACCTGAACACATACGCTTTGTATTTTATGCCCGTATTCGACCCGCAAAACGACATGGGGGCCTTGCAGGCCCGCCTGGAAAAATCGTCGGAACTAACCATAGTATGCTATTGCGCCGCCTGGTGTGACACCTGCACCCAGTATCGGCCCGGCTACGAAGCGCTGGCTGCACAGTATGAGCAGCACACCTTTGTTTGGGTTGATATCGAAGAGCATCCCGACTTGCTCGAGGATGAGGACGTAGAAAACTTTCCGACCGTACTGATCCAGGCGCCGCGAGGCAATCTTTTCTACGGCGTGCTGCAACCCCATGCGGTACATCTGGATCGCCTGATCAGCCGCTGCGATGCTGACGCCGCCGTGACAACGGCCGGGCCCTCAGCATTGCTGCAGTTATTGCGGCAAGGCGCCTAGCGCCCGCCACCCAGTAATACGCCGATGGACTTCTTGCCTGATTCGGCCGCGGGCTTGCTGCGCTCGGGCGTCGCCGGGCTGCTGACCGTGTTTGAGGGCACGTAAGGCTTATCGAAGAAATCGTCGACGGCGCGTGTCGGTGCACTGCCGGGCGTATAAGCGCGCCGCTCGCCGCGGACCGGCGCTGCGGGCCGACGCGACACTGCGGGCAGTGCCAGGTGTCCACGGGGTATCTTGCTCTTGATGAGCTTTTCGATGTCCTGCAGATAACGCTCTTCTTCGGGTGCGTAAAAGGCAATCGCCTCGCCCGACTTCCCTGCTCGCCCGGTACGGCCTATGCGATGGACATAATCTTCGGCACTGTGAGGCAGGTCGTAATTGATGACGCAAGGCACGCCGGCAACGTCCAGCCCCCGAGCGGCCACGTCAGTGGCGACCAGCACTTCCAGTTCGCCCGCCTTGAAGGCGTCCAGCGCTTTCATGCGATCCAGTTGGCTCTTGTCGCCATGGATGGACTCGGCCTTGACACCGTCACGCACCAGCTCGCGAGCGAGCCGGCTGGTACCGATCTTGGTATTTGAAAATACGATGACTTGATTGAAGCCTCGCGACTTGACCAAATGCACCACAGCGGCACGCTTCTCGCTGCCCGCCAATGGGTAGGCAATCTGGGTGACGTTCTCTGCAGTCGCGTTGCGCGCGGCAACTTCGACTTCAGCCGGATTGGTCAGGTAGCTGCGGCCCAACTTGCGGATTTCATTGCTGAAGGTCGCTGAAAACAACAGACCCTGGCGTTTGGCCGGCAGCAGGCGCACGATACGATCGAGGTCGGGAAGGAAGCCCATGTCCAGCATGCGATCGGCTTCGTCCAGCACCAATATGCCGACCTGACCCAGGTTGACGTTCTTTTGCTCGACATGATCGAGCAGTCGTCCCGGCGTGGCGATCAGGACCTCGCAACCACGACGCAAAGCCTCGCGTTGCGGGCCGATATCGACCCCACCGAATACCACGGTCGACCGTAATGGAGTCGACTTGCTATAGGTGATGACACTGTCTGACACCTGATCGGCCAGCTCACGCGTGGGCGTGAGGATCAGTGCGCGCACCGGGTGGCGGGCAGGAGACGCGCTGGTATTGGCATACTGCATCAGGCGATGCAGTATGGGCAGCGTAAACGCCGCCGTCTTGCCCGTACCCGTTTGCGCCGCGCCCATCACATCGCGCCCGTCCATAACCAAAGGCATGGCTTCGGCCTGGATGGGGGTAGGAGTGGTGTATCCGGTTTCGGCGACCGCTTGAAGGATGCTGGGATGCAGGCCGAAATCAGTAAAAGTCGCGGCGGGGGTATCGGGAGTTTGTATAGTGTCTGTCATTGAAGGTGGGTGGCGCCGGGCGCGGGAAGATCCCGTGAGTGGCATTTATAACCGGCTTATTTTACAGCACGCAGTCCATGCAGCCGCCATTGGTGGCGCCACACGACCCGCCACGGCCCGTATCATGGCGCTAAGTGTCGTTAAAAGCCGACGCTTTGTGCCAGGGCGCGCAGCACCCAGTATCCCACCATGCCACCGACGATCACCATCACCGTGCTGCGTGTGCGCCAGAATACCAGTATGGCGACCAAGACGGCGCCCACACGCAAATCCAGCAAACCGCCGATGCCTGACTGCCATGGCAGCAGCTCGGGAACGATGATCGCCGCCAGAGCGGCGGTAGGCGCGTAGCGCAATGCGCGTAGCAAAGAGTCGCTGAGCGGCAGATAGTCCCCAAAGAGGAAATAGCCGGCGCGGGTCAGAAAGCTGGACACTACCAGGACCGCGATAACCCCCAGAATATAGAGTTCGTGCTCTGTCATGCCCTCCCGCCCCTTCGCTTCGCTAACGCGCGTTCGGCCAGCACGCCGGCCGCCACACCGCCGATGACGGCCGCAATCAAGCCCAGGCGCAAGGGCAAGGGCTGTCCTATCCAGGCAATGCTCGAGGCGACCAGCAGACACAGGACCATGGGCCGCGTCTTCACAATCGGGATAAGTACCGCCAGCAGAGCCAGGATGGCGGCAAAGTTCAGCGACCAGCTCTCGGGAACGAAAGACCCCAGGTAGATGCCCAGTAAAGAGGAACTGTTCCAGACGATCCAGCCGGGCACGATGATGCCCAGGTAGTACCAAAGCTGTCCCGAGGTACCCTTGCGTCGGGATTCTCCGTAGCGGCTCATGAAAAGCACGAAGGAAAAGTCACTGGACAAGAAGCCCAACACCAGTCGCTTGGGCCAGGCCATGTGCCTGAAAAATGGCTGCAAGGCAGCGCCAAAGATCAGAAATCGGATATTCACGACCATGCCCGCCGCAAAGATCAGCCATATCGGCGCACCCGATTCGATCAATGGCAAGGCGGTCAATTGTGCCGAACCGGCATACACGGTCAGCGTCATCAGGACCGCCATATTCTCGGTCAGCCCGGAATTGATCAGTGCGATGCCGGTCACGAAACCCCAGGTCCCCGTGGCAACGAAGGCCGAAATAGCGTCCTTGAAGCCCGTCAGCAACAAGCCTCTTTGACTGCGATCCGGCCACCACGAGCGTATTATCGACTGCACGGCTGCCCCACGCTCCCGACGAAAAAGCGGCTATTGTAAGGCTTGTGCCCTTGGTACAATCGGGGCCTCATCTTCAGGAGACCTTTATGTCAATGTCTGATCGCGACGGATTCATCTGGTATGACGGCAAACTTGTGCCGTGGCGCGATGCCACCACCCACGTCCTGACTCATTCATTGCATTACGGCCTGGCGGTCTTCGAGGGCCTGCGCGCCTACAACACCAGCCTGGGCACTGCCATATTTCGGCTGCAGGACCACACCAAGCGCTTGTTCAACTCGGCGCACATCTACCAAATGGAGATACCGTTCGACCAGGACGCCATCAACGCCGCCCACTTGCAAGTGGTGCGCGAGAACAAGCTGGAATCCTGCTATATACGTCCGCTGGTATTTTACGGCTCGGAAAAAATGGGCGTATCGCCCAAAGGGGCGCAGGTTCATGTGGCCATCGCTGCCTGGCCCTGGGGTGCCTACCTGGGCGAAGAAGCGCTGCAACAAGGCATACGGGTAAAGATCTCATCCTATGCCCGCCAGCACGTCAATGTGACCATGCCGCGCGCCAAAGTGGCCAGCACGTATGCCAACTCCATCATCGCCAACGCCGAGGCGCTGGACCATGGCTACGATGAGGCCATTTTGCTGGACACTGACGGTTTCGTGGCGGAGGGCTCTGGCGAGAATATCTTCATCGTCAAGGATGGCGTCATTCTCGAACCCGAAATCGCATCGGCCCTGACCGGCATCACGCGTTCGACGCTGCATGCGCTGGCCGCCGACCTGGGCCTGCAAGTGGTCACCAAACGCCTCACCCGCGACGATCTCTACATTGCCGACGAAGCCTTCTTTACCGGCACGGCGGCCGAAGTCACCCCCATCCGCGAGGTCGATCGCCGCATCATCGGCCAGGGCAGCCGCGGTCCCATCACACAGAAACTGCAGCAAGCCTTCTTCGACGTCGTCAACGGCAAGAACGCCAAATATCATCACTGGTTAAGCAAAGTCTAAAGGATCTACCATGAGCAGTGCCTCCGCACCCGCCGCCCCACAGGGCGACACCGTCTTTATCGGCGCCGACGACCTCCCGCTGTTTTGCCCCGGCCCCAAAGCGCCACTCTGGAGCATGCATCCACGCGTGTATATTGAAGTGGTCAAGACCGGCAAGGCCATTTGTCCCTACTGCAGCACGTCCTACCAACTGAAGGAAGGCACGAAGATTCACGGCCACTGATCCGGCGTCCTGGCCGCATACGGCGGCCATCCACAGGGTTCTCTGTTTATGTTTACAACGCCACAGGAAGCCGAACAGGCTTTTTACCAAGCGCTAAGGCAAGCCGACCTGGGACTCATGATGCGCGTATGGGCCGACGACGAGGACGTCGTGTGTGTCCATCCCGGCGGCATGCGTACCGTGGGGCACGACGCCTTGCAAAGCGCGTGGCACCAAATATTTGCCAACGGCCCAGTTACCATACAACCCATAAGGCCCCTGATCATGACCACCGTCATGAGTTCGGTGCATGTGCTCATCGAGCAGATCACTGTCAGTACCGCGAAGGGCGAACAATCAGCCCACTGCTACACCACCAATATTTTCCATAAGGGGCGCGCAGGCTGGAGGATGGTCTTGCACCATGCTTCGCACGCGCCGCAAGATGCGGGGCTCTTCGATCTCCAAGACCGACCCGATATTTTGCACTGAAGGCGGTCCGTGACTGCACAGATCGACACCTCACCCTGCCCCACGCCTGCCTGGTTGCCTGGCAGCCACCTGCAAACCCTTTACGGTGCGCTGGCGGCCAGTCACCACCATATCGCTTTCGTACGTGAACGCGTCGATACGCCGGACGGCGACTTCCTGGATTTTGACTGGACGGGGCCCGGGCTGTTTTCGGATCGCCTGGCAGGCGGGCAGGCCTCCACGCCCGAGCCCCAGCTTGCCAGGACAGCCGCGCGCCGCTGGATGCAGGACGATGACTGGGCGTGCCTGCCCACTACCCCCGACACCCCCGCCCTGGTGCTGTTTCATGGTCTGGAAGGCAGTAGCCGCAGCCGCTACGCCCAGGCCATCGCACAGCATTTCCGTGCACGGGGTTGGGTTGTCGTGATCGCCCACTTTCGCAGTTGCTCCGGATTTCCGAACCGCATGGCCCGCGCCTATTACTCGGGCGACTCGGAAGACATCTCCTTCATCCTGGCTACCGTACGCCAGCGACTGCCGAATGCGCGCTGGCACGCGGTTGGCGTGTCGCTGGGCGGCAATGCGATGCTGAAGTATGTGGGAGAGCAAGGCGATGCCCTATCGTGGCTGGCGGCTTGTGCTGCCGTATCCGTACCGATGGATCTGGTCGCTTGCGGTACGCGTCTGTCCGAGACCCGTTTGGGCAAGCATTTGTATTCGCGCTATTTTCTGCGCACCATGAAGCCCAAGCTGCAGGAAAAAGCACGGCGCTATCCTGCCAATATTGACTTGCTGCGGTTGGGCCAGGTTAAAAGCCTGCGCGAATTCGACGACCTGTATACCGCCCCCATGCATGGCTACAAGCATGCGCTCGACTACTGGACCCGTGCGTCCAGCAAGCCTCACCTGAAAACCATTACCGTGCCCACGCTGGTGCTGAACGCCAGGAATGATCCCTTCATTCCCGAGCCCTCCTTACCGGGCTCGCAAGAATGTTCATCCAGCGTATTGCTTCATCAGCCAGCGCAAGGGGGGCATGTTGGATTCGTCACCGGTCCATTCCCCGGAAATATCGGCTGGCTGCCGATACGGCTCGCACGGTTTTTTGAACTGCGCAGCTAAAGCCCGGCAGGCTTCAAGCCCCGGCCCCAAGCTTCACGATTTAAATCGTTCGAGCAGTGCGCGGTCGGCTTTGAGACGTTCCTTCAGCATGCGTATGCGCACATCCAGCTCGGACTGCACATAGAAGTCTTTGGACATGCTGCGCGCCTGCTGCAATACCTCCACGGCGGTCGGCAAGGCACCCGTCAGCTCGTAATAAGTAGCCATGCTGCGGCGCGCATCGACACGGTTGGTCAGGCGCTCGTAGCTTTGTGCCTGCAACTGATGCAGGCGAGGCAGCTCGGGCCATTGCGCAATAAGTTGCGTCAAGAACGCCACCGCTTGCTGGTCCTGTCCGGTTTTTTGCAGCGCCTCGGCGCGGGCCAGGGCTATGCCTTGGCTGTCCGGCCAGCGCTGCCATGCTGCATCGGCCAATTCGCGGGCTCGTACGGCCTCACCCTGATCCAGCGCAAGGGAGATCGTCAGACTGGCCAGTTGAGCGGAGTCGCGTCCACCTTCACGCGCACTGTTCAACGCCCGTCCGGCACCCGCGTAATCCTTACGCTGCCAGGCCGCGTAGGCCAGGCCATACCAGGCGGCGGACTGTTCCACGCCCGTAGCGCGTTGCGCGTCCAGCTGTAGCTTGTCGATGGCATTGCGCAAGGCCTGGCTGTCTCGTGCCTGGGCCACCCGCAACTTGGCGCGTATATACCAAAAGTCATCGGCGTCCCGGCGCGGAGCCGTCGCGACCTCGCGTACCCGATTCTGGATGTCCGACATGCGCTGGATGGACAGGGGGTGAGTGCTGGCGTAGCCGCCATCGCCCATGCCCTCATTCAGCCGCGAGGCGTTGCCCAGCTGTTCAAACATACGGACCATGCCGCGCGGGTCGTAGCCGGCGTGGCGCATCATCTCGAAGCCCGAACGATCGGCCTCTTGTTCGGCCTGACGGGAAAAGCCCAGTTGCCGGTCAATGGCCGCCGCCTGACCAAACGCGGCGACGCCCATGGCCAGGTCGCCACTGCCTGCCAGCGCGGCCAGCAAGGCACCAGCCAGCGCGGCCATCATCACGCCGCTGCTTTGCGAGCGCTGGGTCATTCCTCTTGCAATGTGACGCTGCACCACGTGACCGATTTCGTGCGCAACCACAGAGGCCAGTTCGGACTCGCTGCGGGCGCTGACGACCAGACCGCTATTGATGCCGATGTAGCCCCCGGGCAAGGCAAAGGCGTTGATCTGCGCGTCTTTGATGGCGAACACAGAAATATGCTGGCCAGTTGCGCTGGGAGCATGCTCGACCAGTTGGCGCCCCATATCGGTAAGGTACTGGTTTACGTCCGGATCGGAAATATAGGTTGGGTCGCGCCGGCCCTGCTCCATGATGGCATCGCCCAGCGTGCGCTCGAGCGCCGGGGAAAGCTCGGCTGAAGAGGCCGAGCCCATGCTGGGGATGCCGGTGGGCTGGGCCTGCGGCGCTGTAGCCGTGCACATGAGCGCGGCAAGACCAGTACAAATCAACTTGCGCAGTACGCTAGCGCGAAAACCAGGTTGCTTGTGTGTCATGTATGGGCCGTACCACCCTTTCTAGGAAATAGGCGCCGCGAGCGACGTTCGTCCCCGCAATTTATCCTGTTTATTGGGCAAGCGGTTCTTGGCCGACAGTCGCATCAGGGTAGCCAGCGCAAACAACAGGCCGAACACCTCGATGAAACCGGCGAGCACCCACATGGTAAGCCCCCCAATAGCCTGGTCTGTTACTGCCGTCATGCCCGGTATGGCGCGACCGCAAAGATCGAAAATGGGATAGAGGTCGCGCTCGGTAAAGGTAATGATGGCGCCGACGATCATTTGCGGCACCATGGTCACCACGGGCGAAATGATGCGCCCTCCTGGTGAGAGCACCGCCGGCGGGCTGGGGCGGCGATCCAGGATGAGATTCCAGTACATGAAGCCGCTGATCACCACCGACCAGTTCATGAGACGGTACAGACGCCAGTCGAGCATGGAGTAGAACTGCACCGTGGGGATCAGGAAGCCAATGACCAGAACGACAAAGAGAACCGGGACGAGGATCTTATTGGTAAGGACTGCCTGAGTGATTTGGCCACTGCGGCTGTTGCGGAAGTCGCGCAAGCGCAGCCGCCATGACATGGGCAGGCCGGCGCGCAACACTTGGCCCGGATAGGCACCCATGATAAACAGCGGTCCCAGGTGGTGCAGCACCAAGTGCTGCAACCTGTGTATGAAGAACATGCGCTCGGCGTAATAATCTACCCGCGTGTGCAGGGACAGATAAAGAAAGACGATGCCGATCCAAAAAAAAGCCTGGCGGACCTTGCTTACGCGATGCACCCGGGTACCGCGCACGAACAGGACAATACCCACGAAGAACACAAACAACAGCGTCGGTGAGAACTCCCAGGGCGTAAGCCAGTCGATCAAAAGCATGGATGAAATGTCCGGTAAGCGCCAACCCGCTTAGTTTAAAGCAATATGCCGCCGGTCACCCCACTGCACCTGATGCACACCCGGGTAGGCACTAAGCCGTCGCGCTTGCGTCATCAGTACCGAGCGCAGCTCTGGCGGACAGTTGACGCTGATGCAGGCGCGCGCCAGATCGTGCTGGCTGGCCTGGTCGACCATCAGTGCGGCTACGCTCAGGCCGGCGGCTTCGAAGTCCAAGTAAATTTGCTTGCGGACATCAGCCAGAATATTGCGAGGGCAAACCACGGTAAGCCGCGATATCGAACGCGGCTTGCGCACGGGTGCTGCTTGCACACCAGCGCGGCGGAGGAATAGATTGAATAAACGCATAAAACCCCCTTTTATGCGCGCCGGCAACGCGGCGCTACCACCTGCTGTCCGGCATGGACAACAGGCTTGCACTAAAAATACGACGGGAGTTTGAATACGAAGGTATTCGTAAAAACTGCCACGCCCTTGAAACAACCAGGGCGTGACGTAAGCTGTGCTGAAAGCTTAAGCCTGAACGCGCCTGGTGACTGAAAAGCCGATATAAGATCGACTGCAACTATCGCCGGGGTCGGGATTCACCGCACAGCTCCTGTAAAATTATCAACAAGTATTGTAGCCCTGATGCCCACTAGGGACAACCCTTATCGCGCTCTAATAGACGTAACCGTCCAGCCAGCCCATGGCCGTGTAGACGTGCATCACGATCAGGGCAATGCCGAACACCATCGCGGTACCGCCCATGAAGGTCGTGAAGATGGCAGCCAGGACGGCACCCCAGCCGGTGCGAGTTTGCCGACCCGAGTTCGGGTTGTAACGGGCATCGAAGGCTTCGTCGGAACGCAGGGCAAAGACCAGGGCCTCGATGAAGCCTTCAGTCATGGGAATAATAAGGACGAGAAAAGCCGGATTGTCCCACCACACCGGATATAGCTGCGCCATCAGCAGCATCAACACCGAGAAAGCGGTGAACAGCCAGGCGTAGCGCCGTTCCATATACCACCAGTGGGCCCCAAAGACGCCCAAAAGGCAGGCTAGCCAGGCAGCCGCCACTTTGCTTTTATGCCGGGCGGGGGTGGTAAATTGCGTCATGCGGGATCTCGGTTTGCGCGCAACAGATACGGCAGGCGCTGAAGCCGTAAAATTCTTATGCGCCATTGTAGTAGCACAGCCTGGAACATGCATGGACACGCCCACATACGACATCACCATCAGCGGAGCCGGCCCCGTAGGCAGCGCGCTCGCCCTGATGCTGGCAGCCAAAGCGCCCCAGCCGGAACGAATTGCGCTGGTGGGTGGGACATTCGCTGACTCGCCCACACCGCCTGCGGGCGCCGCACGGCCCGATCCACGCACCTTGGCGATGAACCACGGCAGCCGCGTGCTGCTGGAGCGCCTGGGCGCCTGGCCCCGCGTCTCGGCCGATATCTGCACGGTGCACGTGTCGCAACAAGGACGACTGGGCCGCACGCTTATCGAGCATGCAGACCTGGGCGTTCCGCGCCTGGGCAACGTCGTCCTTTACGATGTGCTGCTGGCGAGCCTGCACTCGGCCCTGCGCGACAGCGGCGTGACGCTCAAGCAAGGCCTGCCGACCCGAAACGCGGCGTCCGGACGCATCGAGTGGGCCCTGGGCAACGAGCAATACTCCAGCGCCTTGTGGGTCCAATCCGATGGCGCCCGACCGCAGGGCATCACCCGCGAGTATGGGCAGCGTGCCGTGCTGTCGACCGTGCGCGCGACCCGCCCTCTTCCGGGCTGGGCCTTCGAACGCTTTACTCGACATGGGCCCTTGGCATTGCTGCCGCATCCCCAAGCACCGGATCTGTATGCGCTGGTCTGGTGCAACACTACCAACCGTGCCGACGAACTCATGCAATACCATGACGAGGCCTTTGCCGATGCCTTGCACAGGGCCTTTGGCGACAGGCTGGGCAAGTTTGTAACGGCCACCGAGCGGCATGTCTACCCGCTCAGCATGCACGCCGGGCCCACACGCCTGGATGGTCGCAGTGTTGCCATCGGCAATGCGGCCCAAACGCTGCACCCGGTGGCCGGACAAGGCCTGAACCTTGGGCTGCGCGATGCAGCGCAACTGGCCCATGCCCTGGCCCCCTGGCTGGCACAGGGGGGCGACGCCACCCACGCGCTTGCCGCTTTCGCGCGGCAGCGACGCCCCGACCGCTGGCTGACTGGCGCTATCACCGATTTTTTGCCACGTGCATTCACGACCGGTAATCCACTGGTGGAACATGCCGCTGGCCTTGCTCTGATGACCCTGGACGTCGTGCCGGCGTTGCGCAAGCCCCTGGCCCGGCAACTGCTCCAGGGCCTGCGCAACTGAGCCCCGACCAGCTTGCTGACAAGGGGGTTAAAATCCTCCGATGCGCATCGGCCCCTGGACTCTACCCAACCCCGTTTTTGTTGCGCCCATGGCGGGCGTGACGGACAGACCGTATCGCAAGCTATGCAAGGCACTGGGTGCCGGCTACGCCGTATCCGAAATGGCCGCCAGCAACCCGCGGCTCTGGGACAGCGTCAAGACCTCACGGCGCCTGGACCACGAAGGCGAGATCGATCCGGTGGCCGTGCAAATCGCCGGCTCCGATCCCGAAATGATGGCCGAGGCAGCCGTCTTCAACGTCGGCAAGGGCGCACGCATCATCGACATCAATATGGGCTGTCCCGTCAAGAAGGTGTGCAATGTGGCGTCTGGCTCGGCACTGCTGCGCGACGAGACCCGGGTCGCGGAAATTCTGCGCCGCGTGGTCGATGCATGCAAGCCGCTGGGCGTGCCGGTAACGCTGAAAACCCGTACCGGCTGGGATCACGCGTCGCGCAACGCCGTTCGGGTGGCGCGCCTCGCACAAGACCTGGGGGTGGCGGCCATTACCCTGCATGGCCGTACGCGCTGCGATTTATATCAGGGCCAGGCCGAATACGATACGATACGGCAGGTGAAGCAGGAAGTGGAAATCCCCGTGATTGCAAATGGGGATATCGATAGTCCCGAAAAGGCCAAATACGTACTAGAGTATACGGGCGCCGACGCGGTGATGGTCGGACGCGCAGCCCAAGGACGGCCCTGGATTTTCCGCGAGATCAGCCATTACCTGGCCAGCGGCCAGCACATGGCGCCCCCCACGTATGGCGAACTGCGCGGTTGCCTGCTGGACCATCTGGAAGAGCATTACCGTTTCTACGGCGAATTCATCGGAGTGCGCTCGGCGCGCAAGCACATCGGCTGGTACTTGGCCGACATGCCCGAAGCAACACAGTTTTTGCCGCGTATCAACGCCATCAGCAATACCGGCGATCAAACCCGCGCCATCGAGCAATGGTTTGATCGGCACCCCCCTAACGAGCCGATTACGGCCACGGCGGCCAGGGCCTGAGCCCTTGCGCGCCACTATTCAACCACCAAGGATCATGAGCAAAATCAATCCCCTGGAGCAATGCGTGCGTGATCAACTCGATCGCTACTTTCTGGACTTGGGCGATTCCGAGCCGCGCGACATGCTGGCCATGGTTATCGACTGCGTAGAGCGCCCCGTATTGCAGATTGCGCTCGAGCGCTGCGAGGGCAATCAATCCAAAGCGGCTCAGATGCTGGGGATCACCCGCAGCACCTTGCGCAAGAAACTGCTGGCTCACAATCTGCAACCCTGATTCCAACTCTAGAAGTGACTCCGATGAAAATCCAGACTGCCCTACTTTCGGTTTCCGACAAAACCGGTATTGTCGACTTTGCGCAGGCACTGTCCCAGCGCGGCGTCCGCCTGCTGTCGACTGGCGGCACTGCCAAGCTGCTGGCCGAAGCCGGCCTGCCGGTTACCGAAGTGGCCAGCCATACCGGCTCGCCCGAAATCCTGGACGGCCGCGTCAAGACCCTGCATCCGAAGATTCATGGCGGCCTGCTGGCACGTCGCGACAGCGCTGAGCATCTGAAAACCCTGGAAGAACACGGCATTGACCGGATCGACTTGCTGGTGGTCAATCTGTACCCCTTTCGTGAAACCATAGCCAAGCCCGGTTGCACGTTCGCTGACGCCGTCGAAAACATCGATATCGGCGGCCCGGCCATGCTGCGCGCAGCCGCCAAGAACCATGGCACGCCGGCGGGCGGTGTAACGGTAGTCATTGACCCGGCCGACTACTCACGCGTGCTGGCCGACATGGACGGCCCCAACGGCGGCCCTTCATACGCCCTGCGTCTGGAACTGGCCACCAAAACCTACGGCCACACCGCCGCCTACGATGGCGCGATCGCCGCCTACCTCAGCAGCCTTGCCACTGCCGAGCCCGTGCAAGACGCCGCGCCCGAGCTACATCCGTGGCCGCAGGTACTGACGGTTCAGGTCACCCAGCAACAAGTGCTTCGCTACGGCGAGAACCCGCATCAGGCTGCGGCCTTCTATGTCGACCGGCCGGTCAAGGCAGGGCTACTGGGCAGCTATCGCCAGTTGCAGGGCAAAGAGCTCTCTTACAACAACATCGCCGACGCCGACGCGGCCTGGGAATGCGTGCGCAGCTTCCAGGGCAGTGCCTGCGTGATCGTCAAGCATGCCAATCCCTGCGGGGTTGCACTGGGCGATGGCCCCTTACAGGCCTACCAACAGGCCTTCAAGACCGACCCGACCTCGGCGTTTGGCGGCATCATCGCCTTTAACCGTCCCGTGGACGAAGCCACCGCGCAGGCAGTCAGCGCACAGTTCGTCGAAGTCCTGTTGGCACCGGGATACTCATCCGAGGCCCTGGCCGTCTTTGCCGCCAAGAAAAACCTGCGGGTGCTGGAAGTACCCCAGGGTGATGGCCGCAACGATTTCGACATCAAGCGCGTAGGGGGTGGTTGGCTGGTACAGAACCCGGACGACTATCAGGTACCGCAAGAAGACTTCAAGATCGTCACCAAGCTCGCGCCTACTGAACAACAGACGAAGGATTTGCTGTTTGCCTGGAAAGTCGCCAAGTACGTCAAATCCAACGCCATAGTCTTCGTCGGCGATGGCATGACACTGGGTGTGGGCGCCGGGCAAATGAGCCGCATCGATTCGGCCAGGATAGCGTCCATCAAGGCACACAACGCTGGCCTGACGCTGGCCGGCTCGGCTGTCGCCTCGGATGCCTTCTTTCCGTTCCGTGATGGCCTGGACGTCGTTGCCGAGGCGGGTGCGCTGTGCGTCATTCAGCCCGGGGGCAGTGTGCGCGACGACGAAGTCATTGCTGCCGCCAACGAGCGCGGCATCGCAATGATTTTTACCGGCGCACGGCATTTCCGCCACTGATGCGCATCCTGGGTATTGATCCTGGCCTGCGGCGCACGGGCTTCGGCGTCATCGACGTCGATGGCCCGCGCCTGCGGTATGTCAGCAGCGGGACCATCGTGGTGCCGACGGACCAACCATTGGCAGGCCGTCTGAAGGTCATACTGGACAATATCCGTGAGATCGTACAAACCACCAACCCTACGGTGTCGGCGCTGGAGAAGGTGTTTGTGAACACTAACCCGGCCTCCACCCTGCTGCTGGGCCAGGCGCGCGGCGCCGCCATGTGCGCCTTGGCCGACAGTTTGCTGGAAGTGCACGAGTACACGGCCTTGCAGGTCAAGAAATCAGTGGTGGGCAACGGCCACGCCGCCAAAGAACAAGTGCAGAAAATGGTGCAGCATCTGCTGGGCCTTAGCGGCGTCCCGACGGCCGACTCCGCCGATGCCCTGGCTTGCGCCATTTGCCATGCACACTTCCATCCGCTGACTCAGCGCCTGAAAGACACGGGCCAGTTGCCCGCCAGCCAGGCCAGCCGCGTACGGGGCGGCCGGCTGGTAGGCTAGCTCGCCAGAACTAGGACACACCCATGATTGGACGCATCACCGGCACTCTGCTTGAGAAAACACCCCCTGTCGTCTGCATAGACGTCGGCGGCGTAGGCTATGAAATCGACGTGCCCATGAGCACCCTGTACAAGCTGCCCGAGACCGGTGCCACCGTCAGCCTGTATACGCATCTGGCCGTGCGCGAAGACGCCCACACCCTGTACGGCTTCTCGTCGGCGGGCGAGCGCAGCGCGTTCAGGGCACTGATCAAGGTCACCGGCATCGGTGCGCGCACTGCCTTGTCGCTGCTGTCGGGCATGTCGGTGGACGAGCTTGCCGCTGCCATCACCCAACAAGAAACCAGCCGTCTGACCCGCGTGCCAGGCATCGGCAAGAAAACCGCCGAGCGCCTGCTGCTGGAGTTGCGCGGCAAACTCGGCGCCGACATACAGCCCGCCCCGGGCACGCCAGCCGCCGGCCGCGACGACATCATGAACGCACTGCTGGCTTTGGGGTATTCCGCCAACGAATCGCAAGCTGCACTTAAAAAAGTACCGGAAGGAACGGAAGTGGCCGAGGGCATACGCCTGGCGCTGAAGTCGCTGTCGCGCGTTTAGGCCGACTGAAGAAAGCCGGCGTAGCCGGCCAGATCGACATTGCCGCCGCTTAGCACCACACCGATGCGCCGGCCCTTGACCGGCACCAGTTCATTGAGTACCGCGGCTGCGCCCAGGCAACCGGTGGGCTCGACCACAATCTTCATGCGCTCCGCAAAGAAACGCAAGGCGTCAATAAGCTGCGCGTCGCTGACTGCCAGGATATCGCGCACATGCTGCCTGATGATGGGAAAAGTGATCTGGCCCAGCGCCTGCGTGAGGGCGCCGTCGGCGATGGACTGCGGCTGATCTATGCGAACAATGCTGCCCTTGCGCAAGGACTGTTGTCCGTCGTTGCCGGCCGTCGGCTCTACACCATAGACTTCACAGTCGGGCGCGATGGCGTGGGCAGCCAGTAAAGAACCGGCCAGCAGGCCGCCACCGCCCAAAGGCACGAACAAGGCATCCAGCCCGCCGATATCTTCCAGTAGCTCTTTCACCGCCGTTCCCTGGCCCGCAATGACATCCGGATAATCGAATGGCGGGATCAGGGTCTTGCCTTCTCGTTCGACGAGGTCCCGCGCGATCTGTTCGCGATCCTGGGTGAGCCGATCATAAGAAATCAGGCGCGCACCGTAGCCCACTGTGGCGGCTTTCTTGGCCTGCGGTGCATCGGTCGGCATCACGATGGTCGCGCTGGTGCCCAGCATACTGGCCGCCAAGGCCACTGCCTGCGCATGGTTGCCTGACGAGAAAGCGACAACGCCGGCCTTGCGCTGTTGCGCGCTCAGCCGCGACACCGCGTTGTAGCCGCCCCGAAACTTGAAGGCACCGATGCGCTGCAGGTTCTCGCACTTGAAGAAGACTTGTGCGCCCAGCCGGGCGTTAAGCGTACGGGACACCAGCACGGGCGTACGATGCGCAGCCGCGCTGATGCGTGCTGCAGCCTGGACGACATCGTCGTAAGTCGGGACGGGAATACTCATAATGCACTCACATTGAACCGGAGAGAAGACAAAAGGCGACACAAGCGCCATGGATGGAATTATGCTGCATGGATGCGCGGCTGGGACGAGCTGCGTGGTGTAAAGTAGCTGCTACTGTAAATATACTCAGCAAAAACCATGGCCATCCACTCCGATTCGCTGTCCAGCATACCGGCACCCGAGCGCATAGTCGCGCCGCAAAGCGCATCGCCCAACGAAGATTCCATCGAACGGGCCCTGCGCCCACGCGCCCTGGACGAGTATATCGGCCAACACCGGGTACGCGAACAACTGGAGATCTTCATCGCCGCGGCGCGCAATCGCAACGAGGCGCTGGACCACGTTTTGCTGTTCGGCCCTCCGGGGCTGGGCAAGACGACTCTGGCTCATATCGTCGCGCACGAAATGGGCGTGCAATTACGCCAGACCTCCGGCCCCGTGCTCGAGCGCCCCGGCGACCTGGCCGCGCTGCTTACCAACCTGGAGCGCAACGATGTCTTGTTCATCGACGAAATACACCGCCTGTCGCCAGTCGTTGAAGAAATCCTCTACCCGGCCCTGGAAGACTTCCAGATCGATATCCTGATCGGCGAAGGCCCCGGCGCGCGTAGCGTGAAGATCGATTTGCAGCCTTTCACCCTGGTGGGCGCCACCACCCGCGCGGGCATGTTGACCAATCCGCTGCGCGACCGTTTTGGCATTGTCTCGCGGCTGGAGTTCTACAATGTGGAAGACCTAACGCATATCGTCACGCGCAGTTCGCAATTGCTCAAGGCCAACACCTCGCCGCAAGGCGCCAGCGAAATCGCCAAGCGCGCGCGCGGTACGCCGCGCATCGCCAACCGCCTGCTAAGACGGGTGCGCGACTATGCCCAGGTTCGGGCCGACGGAAAAATAGACGCCGATGTGGCCGCTGCCGCCTTGTCCATGCTGGAAGTGGACCCACAAGGACTGGATGTCATGGACAGAAAGCTGCTCGAAGCCATCGTCCACAAATTTGACGGCGGCCCGGTGGGCGTGGACAGCCTAGCCGCCGCCATAGGCGAAGAGCGCGACACCATAGAAGACGTCATCGAGCCCTTCCTGATACAGCAGGGATATTTGCAGCGCACTCCTCGCGGCCGAATCGCCACCCAAACCACGTGGCGCCATCTGGGCCTGACTCCACCCGGCGGCCCCGACCTGTTCAGCGCGGCGGGTTAATCGGTTAGTCCGCTAGGCCGCTACTGACTGACGCAACGCAATAGCTCTTCGCCGTAAGCTTCGCGCTTGCGCGCACCGACACCGCTAATGCCATCCAGATCGTCCAGCGTCTGGGGACGCGACAGCGCGACCTCGCGCAGCGTGGCGTCATGGAAAATCACATAAGCCGGCACACCATGGCTGCGCGCCACCTCGGCGCGCCAGGTACGCAGGCTCTCGAACAGGGCTTGCGCCTCTGCCGGCAGCTCGATGCCCGGCGTCTTGCTGCGACTGGCACTGCTGCGGGAACTGCGTGGTTTCTTCTCGGGCTCGCGCCGAAACATCAAGGTGCGCTCGCCTTTGAGCACATCGCGGCTGGTTTCAGTCAAGGCCAGCGTTCCGTAGCCTTCGTGATCTACCGCCAGATAACTTTGCGCCAGCAACTGACGCAAGACACCGCGCCATGCCTGGTCGGACAGATCAGCGCCTATGCCGAACACCGTGAGGGTTTCGTGCTCGTACTGCTTGATCCGGTCTGTCAGCTTGCCGCGCAATATGTCGATCAGGTGACCGGCGCCAAAGCGCTGACCACGCTCACGCCACAACCGGTAGACGGCCGACAGGATCTTCTGGGCCGCGATGGTGCCGTCCCAGGCCTGGGGCGGTTCAAGACAAGTGTCGCAGTTGCCACAAGGGGCGATGGTCTGATCGAAATAATTCAGCAGCCGCTGACGGCGGCATGACACGGTTTCACACAGCCCCAGCATGGCGTCCAGTTGAGCACCCAGGCGTCGCCGGAAGGCATCGTCGCCGGCCGACTCATTGATCATGCGTCGCTGCTGGACCACATCCTGCAAGCCATACGCCAGCCAGGCCGTCGCAGGCAAGCCATCGCGGCCGGCTCTACCGGTTTCCTGGTAGTAGCCTTCCACGGATTTGGGTAAATCAATGTGAGCGACAAAGCGGACATCCGGTTTATTGACCCCCATGCCGAAGGCAATGGTGGCAACCATGACGATGCCTTCTTCGCGCAGGAAGCGCGACTGGTTGGCGCTGCGCACGCTGGCATTCAAGCCCGCGTGATAAGGCAAGGCCGGCACGCCGTTGTCACACAGAAACTGGGCGGTTTCTTCCACTCGCGCCCGCGACAGGCAATAGACAATGCCGCAATCGCCGTCATGCTCGGTCTGGATGAAGTCCAGCAACTGCCGACGCACCTCGTTCTTTTCGATGATGCGGTAACGAATATTGGGCCGATCGAAGCTCGCCACATAATGGGGGGCATCATCCAGCTGCAAGCGCTCTGCGATTTCGCGTCGCGTAACCGCGGTGGCAGTCGCCGTCAAGGCCAGGCGCGGCACATCCGGCCAACGCTCATGCAGCATGGACAGGCCCAGGTATTCCGGCCGGAAGTCATGGCCCCACTGCGACACGCAGTGCGCCTCGTCGATTGCAAAAAGCGCTATCTTGCCTTCGGACAGCAGATCCAGGCAGCGCTCGGTCAGCAGGCGTTCCGGCGCGACATACAGCAGATCAAGCTCGCCAGCCAAGAATGCTTGCTCCACCTGCCTGGCTGTACGCCAGTCCTGCGACGAATTCAGATAGGCCGCCCGTACACCCAGCTCGAGCAAGGCATCGACCTGGTCCTGCATCAGGGCGATCAGCGGCGAAACAATAATGCCTGTGCCAGGTCGGACCAGAGCGGGAATCTGATAGCAAAGCGATTTGCCGCCGCCGGTAGGCATGAGCACCAGGGCGTCGCCGCCCTGAACGACGTGCTCGATGATGGCTGCCTGGTCACCGCGAAAAGAGTCGTAGCCAAAGACGCGCTGCAGGGTCTGCAGGGGGGAGGAGGTCATGCTTAGAAAATGGGTACAGAGAAATGAATGCCTATATCATAGTCGCCCGTGACGAACTCTCGCTCCGCGCGCAAACCCACACGCAGGTTGGGGCTGTACCAAAACTGTTGCCCGAAGCCGAAACTGTGCTTTTTTGAGCCTAGCGCAGAGCGCTCAGTCTCGTAGACGCCGCTGACGTCGCCCCAGCGTCCCAGGGGCACTGTCGCGGACCACTGCTGTCGAATCCCGCCGGGTGCAATGCCCCCGTCCTGGTAACGGCTCAAGTCGGTAAAGCCCGCGGTGTGCCGCTCGTTCTTCCACGAGAGCTGCAAGTCGTCCAGTACGTTCACGGTGTACCCGGTTTGATAGCGCCAACCTTTATACAGACCGTAGCTGGCACGCGCCACGCCGGCACTCCAGACGCCCCACTCGCCTTCGTATTCTCCACCCAGGCCAGAAGTGACCAGGTCGGAAGCCAGCTCCAGTTGCGACTCGAGCGTGAATTCGGGGCTGATGCCGTAACGCAGCACGGTATTGCTGGCCGTGGGGCCGTAATCCAGATCGCCTTGATCCTGGCCGGAGGTAGCGTCCAGTACTCCCACCGACATGGCGTATTCCCAGGAACCGAGAGCGTTCGCGTTGCTTAAGGACGACTGCGAAATGCTGACGCCGCCCAGCCTTGCGGCGTTGCTCCAGGTCGGCACAGCGATCTCTTCCGCCCCCAGGGTAAGGGACCAGCCATCCTCGCCAGCATAACGCCAATTGCTGGTCCCAAACTGCCAAGGCAGGCTGCTGCCTGCAGATACCGGCGACTTCAAGCGCGGCGAACGGCGCCATCCGCGCGCGCCGCGCAGTCCCGGCGAGGTGTCGGCAACTTTACCGCGGCGCCATTGGCGGCCATCGCCGGGACGCCAGAGATAGGAGTCGATGTCGCGGCCAGTGTCCGGCAAGCCCAGCGGTTCCAGGAACATTGCCTCTGGCGCTACGGGGTCTGGCAGAGGTGTAGGGGGCGAAACAGAGATCTGCGGGGCGGCATAGACCTGCACCGGCGAAAGATTCTCGAACCGGGGCGCGTCGGCATTTGCGGTGGGCCCGGGCAGGGAGCATGCCAGTGCCAACACTGGCATGGCCGCCTTGCAACCCATGCGAACCACAGCAATACTATTCATAAACTCAGGAGAGCGTGCCTTCTGAAGCACAGCAGATTCATGCACGACGCCCGACAAACCGGGGGAGTCGCCGAAGATGACAGCGTGCAGCCGCCCTGGTGCGAGCGCGTCAGCTGCTTCAGCGTCAACCATAAACCGGCCTGGACCTCTCGGGCAATGCTGCCCTGGTAAACATTGGTTTCATCGTCAGGTCCGGCCACGGCGGAATGCGCGCAGGCGCCGTTCGCCATCGGCCATGCTTCGCAGCCATTTCAATTCATTTCCATCGCTTGCATGCCCAGGCGCCAGGGGGCACACTTGGCTCCTATGGAAAATGCTCTCGTGAAAGTGCTGGTGGTCGACGATGATCCCGCCCTGCGGCAACTATTGGCCGATTATCTGAACCGTCATCACTACGACACCCTGCTGGCCCCGGATGCCAGTGATCTGCCGGCGCGCATTCAGCGCTACGCGCCGGATCTCGTCGTACTGGATCGTATGATGCCCGACGGCGATGGTGCCGAAGCCTGCCGCAGACTGCGCCAGCAAGGCGAAGACATCCCCGTCATTTTACTGACCGGCCGCGACGAAACCGTAGACCGCGTCATTGGTCTGGAGGCAGGTGCCGACGATTACCTGGGCAAGCCTTTCGATCCGCGCGAACTATTGGCCCGCATCGAGGCCGTCCTGCGTCGCAAGAAAGGCGCATCTGCACTGACCAAAGACCGGCCAGTGGCCTTCGGACCCTTTGTTTTCGACCCGGCCACCCGGCAACTGCATAAAGACCAGGAACCCATCCGGCTTACCGGCGGCGAGGTCAACCTGCTGGAGGCTTTGGTCAACAACCCCGGCAAGCCCCTGTCGCGCGAGCGCCTGCTGGCTTTGGCCCGGGACGACGACGAAGGCGAACGCAATGATCGCGCCATCGACATCGCCGTACTCAGATTGCGACGCGCCATCGAAGACGACCCCAAGCAGCCGCGCTGGATACAGACCGTATGGGGCGTGGGCTACCGTTTCTCTCCCTGATGACCGCCATGCTGCGTTCCCTGCTGCCCCGCTCACTGCGGGCGCGCATGCTGCTACTGACCTTGGGCACCATACTGCTGGTTCAGGCTGCCACCTTTGCCACCGTTACCTATTACCGCAACCAGTACACCCAAGAGGTGGCCGTCGGCTTCACCGCCACCACCATCCGTACCCTGCGCGCCTCTCTTGCACAGATACCCGCCGACGAGCGTCCCGCTTTTCTTCGCGAGGCCTCCCAGAACGAATGGCGCTTGTGGTCGCGCAGCCTGCCGTCCAACACCAGCATGGAGCGCTCACAGTCAGCCCGCAAGGCCAAGCAGGATCGAGAGCCGCCACCCAACGACATACGCGAAGACTTGCGCAGCTTCGTCAAGGCGCTGAACCGGCGGCTCGATGACGGTACACGCGTCGCCTTGTCGCGCGGGCCCGAGCCCCGGCTGTATATTTCCCTGTTGCCCGACGTACAAAGCGAGGACAGCAACGCGGGGCGCGAATGGCTGGTGATACCGCTGGACCAGATTGCCCCGCCCGTTGCTACGCCGGTTGTACTGGTGTGGCTGGGCGGGATGGGCCTGGTGCTGCTGCTGACCGCAGCGTTCTCCTGGCACATCACCCGACCGCTTACCCGCCTGGCCAAAGCGGCTGACCAGCTTGCCGCCGGCCAGCCACAACGCGTCACACCGGCCGGCCCCACCGAGACCCGCATACTGGGCGAACGTTTCAATGCCATGCTCGACACGCTGGCCGAATCGAATGCCGTCCAGCGCACCCTGCTGGCCGGGCTGCCTCACGACCTGAAAGGCCCGTTGTCTCGCATGTGGCTGCGCATCGAGATGATGGACGACGCAAGCTTCAAGGAAGGCATGCGCAAAGACGTGCAGGACATGCAACGCATGGTCAATCAATTCATTGGGTTCGTACGTGGCTCCGATCCGGGCTCATATCAGTTCGCACCGCTGGTCCTTAACGGCTGGCTGGAAGAGCAGGTGTCCGCCTGGGAAACCGCAGGCAGCCCGGTAAGCCTGGTCTACAGCACGCCCACTGCGCTACATTTGAGCGCAGATCGGGGCGCCTTGGGCCGACTGCTCGATAACCTGATCACCAATGCCCTGAACCACGGAGAACCGCCTGTTGAAGTGCGGCTGGAACTGGACGGCACCGACGCCCTGATCACCGTATCCGACCATGGATCCGGCATCAGCATAGAGCGGCGTAACGAAGCGCTGCGCCCTTTCTCGCGTCTGGACGACGCCCGTACCTTGACGGGTTCCGTAGGACTGGGGCTGGCGCTTGCCGATTCCATTGTCCGGGCGCACGACGGCAGCCTTGCCCTGGACGCGGCGCCTTGGGGTGGCCTGGCCGTAAAGATACGCCTGCCTACCCAGACTTAAGACGCATCAACGGCGGTGCCATCGAAATCCGGCGGCTGGGGCGCCTTGGACAAGCCGAACATCCGCCAGTACACCCAGATATTGAAGATCAGGGCCACCGGCAGCGCCACAATCGAACCCGCCAGCACCAGCCGCAGCGAATCCGCCGAGGCGGCACCGTCCCAGATGGTGATGTCGTCCAGCACAAGGAAGGGAAAAAAGCTGTAGCCCAGGCCGCCAAGCACAATCAAAAAGACGATTAAAGTCATCATGAAAGGCAAGGCCGTGGTCCGGTAGCTACGATTGATCATGCGCTGCAGGCACATTTCGATGGACACGAAACAAAGCAGCAGCAATATCCACAACCCCGCCACTACCGGCCAGTGGGGGCCGTCGCTCCATTTAAGGAAAACGCCCGAATTGGCAAAGGCCAACACCACAGAAACGCCCACGGCGCCTGCCGCCGACCAGCGTACCGCCCGCCGCCCCCACATGACGGCGCGCGCGCGCAGTTCGCCCGCCTCGCGCATGATCAGCCAGGCGGCGCCCAGCAGGCAATAAGCAGCCAACCCACAGAGCCCGACGAAAACCGAGAACCATACATAGGGCAAGCCTGGTTCGTACGACACCACGAGCCGCGCCAGCAAGACGCCATGGGACAACGCGGTCAGCACGGATCCGATAGCAAAACCGAATAGCCAGCGCGCCTGCAATTCATGCGGAGCCCGCAGACGCATTTCGAAGGACACCGAGCGAAGAAACACACCCAAGGCCAGCATGGTCAAGGGCAGGTATAAACGGCCCAGCACGCTGCCCCATGCATTGGGAAAAGCCGTGACAAACAGCCCTAGCCCGAGAAAAAGCCAGAACTCGTTGGCATCGCGCCAGGGACTGAGCAGCGACAGCATGCGGGGCCGTAGCGCAGCCGGTGCGAATAGCGCCAGACAACCCACGCCCACATCGAATCCGTCCAGCACGGTACCGGCTACGATGATCGCAAAGAGCAGCGCCATGAATGCCAGAGGCATCCAGAAACCTGGATCACTTGCGGACAATCCCAGCGAGACGGCCAGTGCTGCGATCATGCCCGTCCCCGCCGCCTGGCAACCGGTACGACGCCATAGCGGCCTATGTGCCGCAGCATCTGGAAGAAACCCGCCATCACGACGCCGTAAATCAGCAAGTAGGCCGCATAGGCACCGAGCAAGGTATGGAAAGTTGTTTCGCCCGCCACCTCGCTTACGGTGATAGTCCCCGTAACGGCATATGGGAATGCGCCCAACAGCAGGTGGGCCATGCCGGGCAGCAACAACAGCCAGCCGGAAAAGGTCAAGGCAACGAGCACATGCAGCCAGCGTCGCGAGAAGGCACTGGGATCGTAATGCTTGCGGCGAGCGCGCCATAAGGTGACGGCGGCCACCACGGCCATGCCCAAGCCCATCAATACCGCCAGGCGGAACGACCAGAAGGTCAGCGCCACCGGCAGGGTGACCGCGGTGGGTAATGGCACGGTCACGAT